>Ga0335394_10001201_pt1 | contig 28910 bp, 26 predicted proteins | sample MAT03_FD_205741 | JGI IMG/M metagenome (GOLD analysis project Ga0335394, IMG submission 205741) | Freshwater microbial communities from Lake Fryxell liftoff mats and glacier meltwater in Antarctica - MAT-03 (spades assembly) (version 2) ...
GTGCTTGCTGATTTTGCGGCTTACTTAGCAAATGCTGAAAGCGAAGCTGCAACTCAAGAACTTTTGGCAATTTCTGGATTGCTAGAGCGAGTTAAGCAAAATCAAGCAACTCCTAAAACTGATTACGCAAACTGGAGAACTCTGCGCTCCGATGTATGAAGTTATTCTCCATCCTGATGCTCAAAAGGTTTATGTCAATGCTGACAAAGCCCTAGCGAAGAAAATTGCCAGATGTTTGGAGCAGTTAGAACAAACTCCCAGGTTACACCCTAACATTAAAGCCCTCAAAGGAGATTATGCAGGGTATTATCGCTACCGAATCGGGGACTACAGAGTCATTTACTCGATCGACGATGAAATAGTGCAGGTACTTGTTGTGGCGATCGTCCATCGCAGTGAGGCGTATGAACCGTGAAGGCAAGTTAGTAAGCCCAGCAGCAAGAGCGATCGATTTAATCAGTAAACGATCGACTCCATACCCGCAATCATCTTCAGCAGCGTTGATTTGCCGGAACCGTTAGTGCCGATGAGTCCGACTTTATCGCCTTCATCCAGGCTGAAGCTGGCATCTGTCAAGAGTTCCTTGATGCCGAAGTCTTTTTTGATCGATCGCAGAGTAAAAATAGTCATGAGTATATAAGATCGTTTACCTAACTTAGTTTAGCGCTGATGGTGATTTAAGCTTATTTATGCTAGTGGCGATGATTTATTTATGTGCTGATTGCTGCTGCGGAAACTGCTGCGGGCGAGGGAGTTTGGGGCGGCGAGTAGAATTTGGGCTGTTGTCGGGTGCGTGAGATGAGGGTGAACCGTGTCGATCGATTGGGGTGTTGTGATGGGCGATCGTCTTTTCAAAAGACTGAGTTACTGTTACAGGATAGCGGGTGTGCGATCTGTTTGTGTAGAAAGGGCGATCGGTATGAGGATACTTGTCTTTCAGCGCCAAATTCAGAACTATAGCGGTGTTAGACGGACAGCTTTTCAGTAATATCTACTGAAATCTGGAAGATAGCCGGCAATTTGTCTATCTATCTAGTATGATCCAGTAGATATATTAAAAAAGTCAGTTTATTAATAAATATTTATGCCCCACACCCTGACCAACAAGCAAATAGCTAATGCCAAGTGAGAATCAAGTGTTGACATACACAGAACATCCGAACCCGGTGTCTTCAAATTCAGACCAGATAGTATCAAGTGCGTATCAGGCATCATTTGATCAATATACCAAAGAGCCTTCTCTCCAGCCTCTTCTCATGCTGGGAGATGCACTTGAAATACTGCATCAATTACCCAATTCATGTATTGATTTTGTTATGACTTCTCCCCCTTATTGGGGAAAGCGTGAGTACGAAAATGGAGGAATTGGTCTGGAAAAAGATTACCGTGATTATGTAAGAAACCTAGCAGATATTGCGATCGAGATCAAACGAGTTCTCAAAAGCGAAGGGTCATTTTGGCTGAATATCGGCGATTCTTATCAGAATAAAAGTCTGGTTGGAATTCCGTGGCATATTGCATTTGAACTCATTGAAAAACAGGGTTGGATTCTTCGTAATAGCGTTATTTGGAACAAAGTAAAGAGCGGTATGGATAATACGAAAGACCGTCTTGGTAATGTTCATGAAAATGTATTTCATTTTGTGAAGCAGCCGAAGTATTACTACAACGCAGATGCCATTAGATCAAAGCCACGCGAGGCCAAAGTCGTAAATGGAGCGGTCGTTTCTGCTACTGGGGTTTCTGGCGTGCGATATAAGCGCCAGATCGAACTATCTACCTCTTTGAATCAAAAGGAGAAGGTAGAAGCTTTTGAGGCGCTTGAGAAAATGCTCGCCGACATTGCTGTTGGGCGGATCTCCGATTTTCGCATGGTAATTCGTGGCCAACAGCGTGCGACGCACTCTGATAGTGAAAAAGTTTCTGGACGAGCCAAGGAACTTCGGAATAAGGGTTTTTATTTTCTTCGTTATCATCCGAAAGGAAGCAAACCCGCTGATGTTTGGGACATTATTCCTGAAGATACTCAGAAGAGGTATGCACACTTCGCTCCATACCCAGAAGACCTTTGTCTGATTCCGATTCTCGCTACCTGTCCAGAGGGCGGTATCATCCTCGACCCTTTTTGTGGTACAGGTACAACACTCGTTGTAGCCCGAAATCTAGGCAGGAAATCTGTCGGTATAGACCTTTCGCTCCAGTATCTCGAATTATCACGAGAAAGGTGTGCATCACCCTTATGAATAAAGTTAACGAACTATTCGGCCACTCCACAGGAAGACGCAGTGAAAATTGGCAGCAGATTGTTGAAGAACAGCAGTGTCCTTTTCTAGGCAAAAAGTGTTACAAGGTTAGGAAAAGCGATCCAGACAGATCAATAGGTACCTGCACAGTTCTCTACGGGCGACCCCTCGAACCCATACTTATTTGTCCTACTCGACTTATTGATCGACGCCAGATTTTTACTGACTGCTTTCATTTGCTCACAACCCATGAACCCGGAAATGAGCTACATATAGTCCCGGAGGTTTCTATTCCGGGTGGGAGTGTAGATTACTTTCTAGTTTCTACCAAAGATGGCAAAGTTAAAGATTTTGTGGGAATCGAGCTTCAAACTATTGATACTACTGGCACGGTATGGCCAGAACGGCAACGTTTGCTTAAAGAATTTGGCATAGACAGAAATGATGAAGCTGAGAATTCTAAGAAGCCCTATGGCATGAATTGGAAAATGACCGCAAAAACAACTTTAGTGCAGATGCATCATAAAATTAACACATTCGAGCATATCAACAAGAAACTTGTTCTGGTCATTCAGGACAAACTTCTCGCTTATATGGAACGGGAGTTTAACTTTTCTCATCTCAAAAACCCGGCTGCCATCGGTGACTCAATGCACTTTCACGCATATCTGATGAATAAGCAATCAGATGAATCATATCGGTTGGTTATGCAATCCAGACTAAGCACAGACGCGGACGGAATTGGTATGTGTCTCGGTCTTCAAGTTGAAGCAAGGGTTGAGCTAGAACAAATACTTCAGGCTCTTCAAGCAAAACTCTCTCAGTCAACACTTTTTGTTCCAGTGTAGATTAAATATGTGTATGAACTATCAGGGAATAAGAGAGCGCTGTACCGGATCGTAATTCCGCTGGGCCCGTTGCAGTCGCTCAACGCGATCGCACACACACGCATTCCCCCAATTCCCATACCCTGTTCGCCACCGGATCGATCGACATTCATCATCTTTCTGCACCCGTCACTCCATTTCGTTAAAAGGAGCGATCGCCCTGGTTAAAATTAAAGAGCAACCGTTGAAACGAGGTCAAACCGATGATAATCCGGCAAACCCGCTACAGCAAAGAAGAATTTGCAAAGGCGGGCGATGAGATTTATGAATCTCAAGTCCGCCCTCAAGTCGAGACAGGCGATCGTGGTAAGATTGTGGCGATCGACATTGAGACAGAAGCTTTTCAAATTGACTCAAGTGAAATCGCTGCTTGCGATGCCTCGAAGCCCTTCACCCAGATGTTCAAATCTGGATTGTCCGCATTGGTTCTCGCTATGTCTATCGATCGGGAGTTTTGACGTACAAAATATCATCACAATCCTTACTAAAAGTGCTACAAGCTGCTAAAGCTCAAAACCATGCTTAACGCGGATCGATACCCAATTGACAAACAAAAATACTCTGCGATAAAATTAGAAATAAAGCACGGATAATTCCCAAATGAATGATAAATCTTCAGCAGATTTGATATCTGTGACAGAGTTACACCGCCAGCTTAATGACTTACTCAAGCAACTATCACCAGAACGCTTACAGGTGCTTGCTGATTTTGCGGCTTACTTAGCAAATGCTGAAAGCGAAGCTGCAACTCAAGAACTTTTGGCAATTTCTGGATTACTAGAGCGAGTTAAGCAAAATCAAGCAACTCCTAAAACTGATTACGTAAACTGGATGTTGATGAGAACCGCTATATAATTCAATACGGTTCACTTAACGCTTTTTTGTCCGAAGAGAACGTCCGCGTGTTAGCGAAGCGATCCGTAGGAAAGTAATCGCAGTATATATTTTTCACATGGTTTGATAGACCCAACAGTCTTAAGTGAACCGTATTGCTATATAATTCAAATACCAACCTTTGTTGGAGTATTTTTTTATGTCCCTGCAACAGCTTACAGAAAAAGCCTGCCAACTCTCAGTCAGCGATCGCCTTGCCCTGCTAAGTGCGATCGTTCAATCGCTGCAAACTACACCGGAAATCGAGAATTGGCAATATTTAATTGCACGTCCCCATGCTTGGCGCAAACAACTTTACATTAAGGGACGTAAATTACTGGCATCGACTATTTGGCAAGACATGACTGCTAATCAAATGTCACCCGAACAAGCAGCCGAAAATTGGGATTTACCGCTGTCTGCCATCTATGAAGCAATGAATTATTGTGAGAGTCACCAAGAACTCCTAATATTAGAAGTAGACGAGGAACGCTATCGATTGGAAGCAAAAGGAGTTCAACTTGAGTCTACGAATGCTGCTTGATGAAGATTCTCAAGCAAAGTATTTGGTCAATCTTCTTCAGGCAGTCGGTCACGATATAGCCACAGTCAATACACTGGATTTAATGAATCGTCCAGATTCAGTCGTGCTAGACGCTGCAAGACAAAATGAAAGAGTGCTGCTTACACGCAATTGTGATTATTTTCAACAATTGCATCAAGCCAACCCAGAACATTCAGTAATTTTGGCAGTTTACCAAGATTCTGAGGCTTCTAAAAACATGAGTTATCAGGCGATAGTGAAGGCAATTGATAATTTAGAAACAGCAGAATATGATCTCAAGAATCAGTTTGTTGTTCTCAATCAATGGAGTTATTAATCTAAAGAGAAAGATTGAGGAGGCTGAATGAAAACCGCGATCGCCCTACCAATTGACCAAATCAACAAATTCTGCCAACATTGGCAAATCATCGAACTCTCCCTCTTTGGTTCTGTCCTTCACGACAACTTTCATGCAGACAGCGACATCGATATCCTAGTTGCCTTTGCCCCCACAGCCAACTGAGGTCTACTCGATCCCGCCCAAATGCAACAATAACTCGAAGCAATCCTCAGCAGACCAGTGGATCTAATCAGTAAACGGGCGATCGATCGCAGTTCCAACTGGATTCGCCGTCAAGAAATTTTCTCTACCGCTCAAACTATCTATGTCTAATAGTCGCGATCGCGCTTCCTTCTCGAAAGTTTCAACAAAATCTTCTCTACCTTTAGGAATACATAAACCCGCCCTGATTGAACGCCACAAAAATAAAGTTTTGAGTAAAAAGGCAGGGGTGGAAAGTACGAATGCAGATTGTAGGGTTTCCTTGCCTGTCATTCCCAAGTGCGATCGCCGAAGATAAGGGTATAGAAATTAAACGGCTGGTTTTTACCCGCCCTTACACAAAATGAACTCACAACTAGAACAACAAGTAACAATTCTACAAGACGAAACAGCAGCGGCCGGAAATTCAACCAACCCAACAGTTGAAACTCCTTTATTCGCCTCAGAATTTGTAACAGAGGAAAAAGTCAGAGTGGAAGAATTTAAGATTAGTGCCGACAGTTTAATTGGTAAAGTCAAAGAACTAATTCAGCAAGGAAAACTCCGCCGCCTCGTCATCAAAAACTCGCAAGGGCGGACTTTGGCAGACATTCCGCTGATGGCGGGATTAGTAGGTGGCGTTGCCGGCTCAGTAGTCTTTCCAATTGCTGCTGTACTTGCTACAGTAGGCGCAGTTGTGGCTCATTTGACTGTAGCCATCGAGCGCAAAGAATAGTCATTAGTAATTAAAAATCTTCTCTTCAAGTCCGCGAAGGCGGACTTTGTTTGTTTAGTAGCGATTTCAATCGCCGAATTGTCTGATCAACGCAAATTATCCGGTACTCTCGCCGCAGGTTGGTCTAAATAATTGTAAACAATGCGGGAAATTCGACGGACAAAATCTCTCACAATCGGGTCATTGTAAGGACGTTTGACAAATATTGCCGCTAAATAACGCTTGCCGTTGGGCATATCAATAATTCCCGCATCGCCAACCACAAAGCCAATATCTCCGGTTTTGTCAGCAATCACGGCTCCCGGCCCCAAACCGGAAGGCAAAAGCGTTCTAGTTGTAGTGTGCCGCAGTAATTCTAAAGCTTGTTCCCGACTCGATTCAGAGACTAATTTATCGCGAGACAGCATCGCCAGCAGCTTTACCATATCCACAGAACTTGTTGTATTTGTTCCTTGGAAATCTCCCAGCCAATTGCGAATTCTGGTGTCAGTTAATCCCCAACTGCGAAAACGCTCATTGAGTTTAGCAATTCCCCCCAAACGTTCAATAATCATGTTGGTGGCTGTATTGTCGCTGATGGTAATCATTTTATCTACGGTTTCTCTGATGCTAAACCGAGTACCATTTGGTCTGTCTTGCATAGTTCCAGAGCCGCTGGCAACTAAGTCGGACTTCATAACTAATGTTTCGTCTAGGCTAACTTTGCCTGCGTCTACATCTTGATAAAAAGCAATCAGAATTGGTAACTTGATGGTACTCGCGGCCGGAAATACTCGATCGCCCTTGATATCCAAATAGTTTCCTGTATCTAAATCCAGAAAAAACATTCCGGCGCTGAGGGATCTATACTGTTCGATCGCACTTTCGATTTGAGGCTTGATGGCTATCATTTCCGAGCCTGTTGACAGCCCCAAATCAGCCGAATAGTTTCTCTGATTTCCCGGCGAAACAGTGGGCGTAACTTGACCTGCTGCTTGTTCTATGCGGGTAATAGCTGTGGGGAGAAAAGACTCGTTGCCGGCTATTTGCTCGGGATTTGGCAACTGAAATGACCAGCGCGTGGCAGATTCTCTAATGACTCGGACTTTTTGGGGGTCTAACTTATAACCGGGAGTTAATTGTATCACTAACCTGGTAGTTCCGGTGTCAAACTGTCCGACTCTAATTTGTTGAATAGCTGAGTTGTAGCTTTGAGGACTTTCGGGATACTCCAAGACTATTCCCGGTAAATCAATTACTAAGCGGGTGGGATTGGCGATTAGTTTGACTTCCGGCTAAACTCCTGAATCTGTGGTTAAATTGAGTTGGTTGCCCCTGGGATCGAAGTGCCAAGATGTTAGTGTATCAGCTTTTGCGGGCAGGGCGATCGAGAAAAGACTAAGGGCGGCCGGCAACAGCCATCGCAGTTTTAGAGTCATGTTTAAAGAGAAAGAGTTTAACGGCTGCAGCGAGAAAGCGGCTGGAAAAACGTTATCAACCGCTTTCGAGATGAAGCACCTAGTATCATACAGTCAACTCTTGCCCGCAGCCGTATTTTTTTTATTTTCTTTGAGAGTATTGCGTTTCCGGCACTGATCTCAAATCTGGTTCTATTACCTCTTTTTCTTCCAGTCTCGCGCAGGCAGACAAAACTTTGTACACTGGCGGATTCTCTTGGCAGAATTATTGTTTTGTAGGCACAAATTTTATTCACCTGAGATGAATTCAAGTTAGGCGACTTCTCGATTTCTAGCATCTTCAAGGGAGTCGATCGCGGCTTTGAGAAAAACTTTTCCTTTAGCAACAAATCGGCGATCGCTCAAAGGATCGTAAGCTTCCCAATTACCGCTAACTTCGCGATCGCGCCACAAAAACCAGCAGCGGTAGATTTCCCCGCTATCTATATCATCGCACAAAGCCAGCCAATCGTCCCCCGTGAGAGCGCTGGCATCTAATGCTACCAATTCAACCCATGCAAGTGCAGTGCAGGCATCGATCGCATCAGCGTCAACGGAGTCAGATTTGGTAGCTATAGGTTGTGGCGAACACAGTGTAGACTTCATAATTTATCCTTAATTTAATTAAATCAATCAATCAATGAATGGCCCTATTTATGGGACTGCCCCGGTACGCCAAGTGGAAAAATTGTGTTTTGATAAATTTCTGGTTGGTCAAATTTACCAGCGGCTGATGCTTCTGTTAAATTATTAAGTGTATTAATTGTAAAAATGGCAGCGGTTCCCAAAGCGGCCATTGCCAGTCTGTGTAAGATTTTGCTCATTTGGCTGCTCCTTTTTTGCTTGGTGTATCTACTCTAAAAAGTTAAGTGGTGATTAGTGGCGGAGATTGGGGAGTTAAGAAAAACTTTTTATCCTCAAATATATTCAACTGTTGAAGCCGTTATCAGGACAGAGTTTGAGGAGTCGATCGCCCAAAAAACCTCCCCAAGTAAAATTCCTTAAATTCCGGCTGGCTGATTATCTTCCTTAAAATCCCCCAAAATAGGAACTTAAGGCGTTAAAATTTCTAGATTCGTTCCCCTTTCACTGCAAGCGAAGTGCTCAAGTCAAAACGCGATCGCGGTCGCATTCTCACTGCCTCTGGCTTAAAGAAACTTAACGAGGCGCTCCAAGAATGGTCTGACCGATATAACATTAGAGGTACTCTGACTGAAATCGAGGCCGAGTCTGGCGTTGGTATCGATACAGTCAGCAAAATTAAGCAGGGTAGAGAAGGTGCGGATTTGAGTAAAATTCGCCAGTTGTTCGCGGCTTTTGAAATGACTCTGGCTGCTAGCGACCATCGATCGGCTAAACTTGAGGAACCGGAAAATTTAGACGAGCTGGACAATTCGCCACTAGCTGGAGAAACAGCTACCAGCAGCAGAATTGTTAAAGTATTTGTCAGTTATCGCAGCGCCGAACCTGATCGCGAGTTGGGAAAACAGCTAGAAACGACCTTAAGCGCGATCGGTCATACAGTTTTCACAGCCGAAAATAACATTAGATTAGGAGATAATTGGTTCGATCGCATTAATTTCTTCCTCCAAGAATGCGATTATTTGCTGTTACTGTTGCCGCCAACGGGAAACCAAAGCGAACTACTAACATATCAAGTTCAGCAAGCAAAAGAACTCCAAGACTCCCGCCCTGACAAGAAACCAATAATTCTCCCCATCCGCGTCGGCTTTCCCCTGAACGCGCCTCTAAATCACGACTTGCGGGGCTATCTGTACCGCATCAAACAGAGGGAATGGAAAACTACAGCAGACACTCCAATTATTATCGAAGAAGTTCTGAACTTGCTAGCAGAAACTCCCGCACCAGTCATAGAAGAAACAGAAGATTTAACACAAAAACAGCTATTAGAAATTAGCAACGACGAAATACCTCTACCCGCCGCCGAACCAGAATTACCGGGAGGACAAGTCGATGTCGCTTCTCAATTTTATGTAGAACGCCAGCCCATCGAAGAACGCTGCTATCAAACTATTGTGCAGCCCAGCGCGTTAATTAGAATCAAAGCACCAAGACAAATGGGCAAAACTTCCTTGATGGCAAGAATTTTGCATCACGGAGCTCGTCAAGGCTATTGCACCGTGCCACTAACTTTTCAGTTAGTAGATAAAGCCGTATTCGCCAACTTAGATAAATTCTTAAAGTGGTTTTGCGCTTACGTCGGCCGCGAGTTGCACTTAGCCAATCAATTAGATGATTATTGGGACGAGATTTTCGGCAGCAAAGTCAACTGCAAAGATTACTTTGAAAAATACATTTTACCGCAAATCGACAGTCCTTTAATTTTAGGATTAGACGAGATCGATCGCGTTTTTCAATATCCCGACATTGCCGAAGACTTTTTAGGACTGCTGCGGGCGTGGCACGAAGAATCGAAGCGGCGCGACATCTGGAAAAAACTGCGATTAATTGTAGTTCACTCCACCGAAGTTTACATCCCAATGAACATCAATCAATCGCCTTTCAACGTCGGACTGCCCGTAGATTTGCCAGAATTCAATTCTCAGCAAATACAAGATTTAGCAGCGCGCCATAATTTGAATTGGTCGGAAGCAGAAGTTGAGGAATTGATGGCAATTGTCGGCGGACATCCGTATTTAGTGCGAGTTGCATTATATCACATTTCGCGATCGGATTTGACGCTTGATGAATTAAAAGAAACTGCTACCAGCGATGCGGGAATTTATAGCGACCACCTGCGCCGCCAACTGTGGAATTTAGAAGAATATCCAGAGTTAGCGGAGGGAATGAGAGAGATTGCAGCGGCGGACATTCCTGTTCAATTAAAGTCGATGCAGGCGTTTAAATTGGATAGTTTGGGGTTGGTGAAGTTGCAGGGGAACGAGTGCGTGCCGAGGTGCGAACTGTATCGGCAATATTTTCGATCGCACTTGAGCGCGATCGGGTAAAATTTGGTGCGTAAGTGCTGTAAGTAATAATCAGGTGAATGATACCCATGAACCATGTTTTTTTGATAACTTCCGATAATTGGCTAGATTGAATCGCCGTGTTTAGTTATCTAGGTTTTATTGCTTTCATTGCATGGCGCGTGTTCACCACAAAGTAGATATATTATGAAATTACCTTCTGACTCTTCTTCTTCTTTCTTACTTCGCGTCCTAGCGCTTACGCGCGGCTTCGCCTAACGCGCCTTCGCGGTTCGTTAAATAAACAGTAAAATAAGACAATAATCAACTCGCCCATACAGTTATGTCGCCCGTCGAAAGCGTCGCAGCAATTCCGAACGATCTGATTTTACGCTTGAGCATCGAGCAGTATCATGCGATAATTCAAGCTGGCATTCTCACGGATGATGACTCTGTAGAATTGCTGGAAGGTTGGCTGGTTTTCAAAATGCCCAAAAATCCACCGCATCGAGTCACAACTCGTCTTGTCAGAACAGCTTTAGAGAATATTTTACCCCGTGGTTGGTATGTCGATTCTCAAGAACCGATTACGCTATCTAACAGCGAACCAGAACCTGATATAGTGGTTGTTCGAGGGGATACGCGACAGTATCTCGATCGGCATCCGGGTGCTGAAGATATTGCCCTGATTATTGAAGTATCAGATACGACGCTTCAGCGCGATCGAACTGTAAAAAAACGGATTTATGCCCGCGCTGGAATTGCGATTTATTGGATTGTGAATCTTGTGGAAGAACAGGTGGAGATGTACTCTCAACCTCTTGTTGAAGTTGAGCAGCCAGATTATAGTCAAAGGTTGGATTTCGGGCGATCGGCTGTTATACCGATTATTATTGAAGGGATAGAAATTGGGGCGATCGCTGTAGATGCTATTTTGCCTTGATTGGGATTGAAATTTACAAATGAACATTACATGGGGAGGGCGGGTTTTGCACTCATCTACTGGCTTTTCTCATAAATCCTACGCTGAACCCGCCCCTACAATTTCTCGCAAAATTGGAATTTGTTCCAACTGTTCCGGCCGTATACTATCCCAGTTTAACCCAATTGGACGCCGATAAATTGTATTAGTCTCAATTACCTCCTCAGCAGTAACAATCCAATTCAGGGCCCAATCGTGAGCTTGCATTGGTAAACGCAAATCTTCGACTATTTGCAAAGGATGCACTGTTGTGACAATTGGCGTATCGATTTGTACTAACCCGAATTCCTGCAACATAGCCAATTCCAAATCCGCAAAACCTGCACCTTTCCCGGTTCTTCCACCGTGGCGTCCTGCTGCTACGCAGCCGACTATTACTAAATCAATCGGCTCCATTTCTGCAAAACTTACCAATTTTCCGCAAGCAAGTGCTTTGCGGGCGATCGCACTTTCGGCAATTGATATATTTTGCCCCTGCAAATCCTCAGCATTCAACTCAACAAAACAGCGATCGTCTGTCAATCGCGGTACTGCCATATACAGGCGTTTTCCATCTTGCAAAGCTCGCATCCGTACCGGAATTTGCGCCGAATCTGGATTGCACTTAATCGTTTTTGCTTGTTGCCATATTGGTAAAGTTGCCAATCTTTCGGCCGCCAACTGTGCACCGACAAAGTTGGGAATATGACCAAAAGGATCGCCAATAGATGCGGCTTGGTGCTTCAGCAAAGACCAAATTTCTGCTCTTAACTGGTCTTTCTCTTGGTGATATCCAGTCCAATCAGTTTTCATGCTGTATTGTGCTACAATTTATCATACAGAATTATGCTTTAATACCGCCTCACTTCTTCAGTCCGCGAAGGCGGACTTTGTTTGACAAGGAGCGGTTTAAACCGCCGAATAACTTATATGAAGTTTACCACAAAACCGAGTTACTATCAAGTCGGCGGCAGTCTCACCAATAACGCTCCCAATTATGTGAAGCGGCAAGCCGACGACGACCTTTATAACGGATTGAAAGCCGGGGAATTTTGCTATGTTTTGAATTCCCGGCAAATGGGCAAATCTAGCTTGCAGGTGCGGACAATTCAGCGGCTGAGAAATGAGGGAATTGCTTGTGCTGCGATCGACATTTCGGAAATTGGCAACCGCGGCGTCACTCCCGAACAGTGGTATGCTGGCTTGCTACGCATTCTCGAAAATAACTTTAACCTGTCGGATATTGTCAACGTGCGGACTTGGTGGCGCGATCGCAATTTTTTAACCCCAGTTCAAAGATTGAGCGAATTCATCGAAACCGTACTGTTACCCAACATTTCCAGCAACATTGTTATTTTTATTGACGAAATCGACAGCATTCTCGCCCTAGATTTTCCCGCCGACGATTTTTTAGCCTTAATTCGATCGTGCTACAACAAGCGCGCCAACAATTCAGAGTTCGATCGCCTAACTTGGGCCCTCTTAGGTGTAGCATCGCCGACGGATTTGTGCCGCAAGCAAAATGCCAGCAGCAATACTCCTTTTAATATTGGCAAGGCGATCGAATTAACTGGTTTTGACGAAACAGAAGCTCAACCGCTAGCAGCGGGGTTAGCAGAGCTCACAGACAAATCTGGGGAAGTTTTGAGAGAGGTTTTGTATTGGACGGGTGGGCAGCCTTTTTTGACTCAAAAGCTGTGCAAACTCCTGCTGGAAAACCCACAATTAATGCCGAATTTACCCCCCCCAGCCGCCCGTGGCCAAGGGGGGGAGGAAGATGCAGCCGCCCGTTGCCAAGAGGGGGAAAAAGATAAAATTAACACTTCTAAAGCGTGGGTTGAGGAAGTAGTGCGCTTGAAAATAGTGGAGAATTGGGAATCTCAGGATGTCCCAGAACATTTGTCCACAATTCGCGATCGGCTTTTCAAAGAAAACCAGCGCATTGTCAGGAGACTGGGATTGTATCAGCAAATTTTAGAACAAACTGAAATTGTCCCCGATGGTAGTGCCGAACAAATGGAGTTGCGATTAAGCGGATTAATCGTTAAGCGCGGGGAAAAATTAACAATTTCTAATCCTATTTATCAAGCTGTATTTAACAAAGAATTAATTGAAGAAAAATTAGAAAAACTATCGCCTTACTCGGAAGCGATCAAACTATGGCTAAATTCTAGCTGTGAAGATGATTCCCAACTGTTGCAAGGGGATGATTTGCAGTCAGCATTAGTTTGGGCGGCCGAAAAAAGTTTGAGAAACGAAGATTTTCAATTTTTGACTGCCAGCCAGAAAGTTATTTTGAGCGCCCAAAATCAACTGCTGCGTTCAGCTACACTAGAAACAAAAAAAGCTGTCTGCGATGCCGAAAAAGCTTGGATTGAAGCTGACTCTGCCAAACAAAAAGCCAAACAGTGGATCGGCATCGGTTCTGCGGTACTGGCAGCATCGTTACTGGCGGCGATCGGCTTTTCAACTCTCGCTTACCAGCGGTTTAAACTAGCACAAGCAAGTATTGAAATCGAACAAAATGGCAGCGATGCTTTATTGTTGGCTGTCTCTCAAAAGACAGAAAATAGCGAAGCTTTATCAGAAGCTTTATTGAGGGCGATCGCCTCGGGCAAAAAATTAAAAACCTTGGTTGAAAACAAACACAAGCTAGAACAATACCCGGCAACTAGACCGCTGTTAGCCTTACAAATAATTCTCGATAAAATTAGTGAACAACAGCCGATTAAAGAATCATTGCTTTCGCAAAGAAAGATGAATTGGCAAGCTCATGTAGGTGCAGTTACCAGCATCAGTTTTAGCCCAGACAGACAAATTCTGGCAACCGCAGGCATAGACGGTAGAGTTCGGATTTGGAACTTTTCCGGGCAGAAAATTGCTGAATGGAAAGCTGGGCAGCAGTCAGTTAATATGGTAAACTTTAGCCCAGACGGGAAATTTTTAGCTACCGCAGGAAGGGATAGCACAGTTAAATTATGGAATTTATCAGGTAAAAATATTTCTCAAGTGAAAGGAATTCAAGGCTCTGTTACCAGTATCAGTTTTAGTCCCGAAGGAAAGTTTTTGGCTGCGGCAGGAATAGACAGCAGTGCTGCAATTTGGAAGTTGTCAAAACTGCCAAAATTAATATCATCGAGCCTAAAACTCCCAGGTCACAACGGCTTAGTGAGAAGCGTAAATTTTAGCCCAAACGGCGATTTCATAACGACTTTAGATGGCAAATCTACAGTGCGAATTTGGAATTTGTCGGGACAACTGAAAAAAACATTGCCGGTTCAGGCAATTGGGATTAGTTTCAGTCCAGATCAACAGCAGCCTCGCTTTGCTACAGTAACATTGAACGGCAAAGTCGGGCTGTGGAACCTGTCAGAAAAAAAATTAATTAATGAATTTCAAACCTTGCATTTTGATGCCAAATCAATTAGTTTTAGTCCAGACGGAGAAAGGCTGGCTACAGTGGGAATTGACAAAACAGTGCGGCTGTGGAATTTAGCGGGGCGGCAGGTTGCTCAATTTGAGTTTGAGGAGAATGTTGTTAGTGTCGGTTGGAGTCGAGACGGAAAGCAAATTGCTGTAGCTGGAAGCAACGGCACTGTCTGGCTGAGGCAGGTTGAAGGGTTGGAAGAATTGCTGAAGCAAAGCTGCAATTTTCTCAGCAGTCAACCGAAGTATTTTACCAGAGTTTCAACTATCTGCAATTAGGGAAATCTAACTAATGACTAATGATTAATGACTAGAGAGGTTTTGCGTAAATCATGATTCACTTTGAGAGGTTAGGTGAACCTACATTAGGAAAGCTGGCAAAATTACGTCTTACCCAATCCATACCCACTTCATTGTTGAGTTTAATTTTCTGAGGTGAATCTGGATAAATTTTTCCGAGAATATCCGCATCTTGATCTACTACAACTTTCCCAAACTTCAGATACGTGCTGCCAAAAAACTTAAAAGCAGGATGCGAGGCTTTACCAAAAAGTAAAATGTAAGTTCGCGTCCGATTTGCTGCTTCTGGTATAAAGAGGTGACACTGCGCTGCTTTACCCAAAGGCATTTCTGCATGAAAAATCACTAGGGATGGAAAATGATTTTCCAAATGCGCCTTAATGGTAGTAGGCAGCAGAAATAAGTCCGGTTTCCTCAGCTTTTCTGTCAAACTGTAGGGGGCTGTGGGCATATCGTAAAACGCATGGGATTGATGCCCGTTATCGATAAATTGATGAAATTGCACCTCGGTAATCCGAAATAAGTCTCGGTGAGTGCCGTTTTGATGATTGTAGTCGTGCATATTCAGCAGCATGGTGAGTAAATTTGTCTCAACACTTCTGTTTGCGGTATGTCCGATCAAGTCGTAACTATTAGCAATTTCATTCAGCACGGTGGGAATAGCTATTTTGGGCTCGTACTGCCCGTAAGACCAGATAAAATCTCCTTGAATAATTAACTCTAAAGGTTCCAATAGAGGTAATGTTTTCTTATTCGATCCCGGCAAAACAGTACAGCCAGATTTATCAAATTTCAGCGCATGAAATGGACAGGCAACAACGCTGCTGCCATCGCTTTCGACTTCGCACCATCCCTCTGATAGCATTGCCCCCATGTGCGGGCAGGCATTGGGTAAGGCGTGGATATCTCCAGCCGCATCCTTCCACATCGCGTAGTCATTACCGTACAAAGAAATTTTTTCAGGTTGATTTACTGCCAGCATAGACTTGTGCGCTAATAACCAAGGCGCACCGGGAAGCATAGACTGCATAAGGTTCTCCGCTAGATATAAAATTGTGAAAGATTTGTCGCGTTTCTAATATATGACAGAATATTCGCATTTGTCAAGAAATCTTCGCCGTCAACCCAAACAACAGCGAGGTAAGGAACGAGTCGAAAAAATTCTGGATGCGGCGGCGGCCGTTTTTGACGAGGTAGGCTACGAAGTGGCTACTACCCATCTCATTGCTGCCAAAGCTGGGACGGCAATTGGTTCTTTGTATCAGTTTTTTCCCGATAAAGCTGCCATTTTTCACGCGATGGAGTTACGTCATGCCGATCGAGTGAAGGCGATGTGGGCGCAGACAGGTACGCCAGAAATTATCCAATTACCCCTGGCCCAAATAATCCATGCCCTTGTCACTGCTGTGGCAGAGATATTTGAGCAACCCGTATCGCGAGTGGTTTTCGTGCAGTTTTTTTTGGATCGGAATATTTTCCAGTCGATCGATGAAAGCATGACTCAGGAAGCGATCGACTTTATGGCGAGTCTTTTGCAGCAGAGAAATTCCACCCTGAGCGAGGCGCAATGCAACCTGCTAGCAGAGGTTTGCGTTCACAGCAGTAATGCTGTCATTTTATCGGCACTTCGCCAGGACGATCGCCAGTATCGCCAACAATTGATGCAGCAGATTGAGAACTTGTTGGTGTCGTATTTAGAGCCGTATGTCGGGGACAAGCGGTCGCCGGATGTAATGAAAGTAATGAAATGCCCCCATTGTCGATCTGAACAGTTATCTAAAAACGGTTATCGAAGGAGCAAACAATGCTATCTCTGTAAGGAATGTGGCAAACAGTTTGTCGAGAATTCCCAGTTAAAGTAAAAGGTAGAAGGAAGTGGGAAAGCGCGCAGAAAATTAACACCAATGGGCGATCGCGCGTCCCTACCCGCAATTAATTTACCTTAACAGGCGAAACACTTACATTAGGATTTGTAACTCTTTTTAAGAGTTCTTGTCGGGCTTGTTCGGGATTTTGACCTTTGGGTACTTGATATAATAATCTACAGGAACCGTCTTGAGGATTAGCTGCACAAATAATTAGTTGACCGGTGGACGATGCACCTGCTGTGACAATATTCTCCCAGCTTCCTTGCGGTTGCGAGTTGTTGAGAATTCCCGAGACTCTGGTGCACCGAGTAATCGCGTCTTCTCCGGATTCATTGAAATAGTTATCAGCTAGCCACAGAATAACGGGAATATTTTTGCCTTGTTGGACAGCAATTGTAGCTGGGTAGCCGCCAGCAGCGCCGCAGAAGAATGAAGGCGTTTGGGCAAAGGCGGGACTGTTTCCTAAAATCGCAGCAACAAGGGCAATAATTGACGCGCTAAAAGCTGACTTTAAGAGCCGAAATTCCATGAGCAGTAATAAGCTTTTTCATTTAAGGTTACTAATAGTCTAAAAAGTTAAACTGTTTGTTGCCGGGAAGATTAGGCATTTAGAGAAAAAAATAAAATTTATTCTGCAAATTTTTGCGATCGCACACACTGGCCTCATCTATACCAAAACTCAGGGAAAAAAGCTTGCTGACAAACACGGACGGCAGAAAATACGTGCAGCTAGAGGGGGCGCAGGCGCGAAGGTATAGGGTAAAGGAGTGGTTTTTCAGCGTTTTTTGCGATCGCCTCGCTGTTCCTGATGCCGTCCCACCTAAAGTGGAACCTGTGTTAACATCGAAAAAAATATTCTCTTTAATAATCAACAATGGGCAATGTTCTGGTGCTGAACGCCTCCTACGAACCCCTTAACATCACCAATTGGCGAAGGGCGGTAGTTTTGTTGCTGAAAGGAAAAGCAGAACAGGTAGAACACAACGGGAAATTTATTGCGCCCAACTTCCCGCTACCAACTGTGATCCGACTGCGGCATTACGTCCGAGTTCCCTATAAGGATATTCCGCTGACCCGCCGGAACATCTTGCACCGGGATGCACACTCTTGTCAATACTGTAGTTATACGGGGGACGATTTAACCCTCGATCATGTAATTCCCCGATCGCGCGGAGGAGGTGACAGTTGGGAAAACCTCGTCACCGCTTGCGTGCGCTGCAATGTCAATAAAGGCAGCCGCACGCCGAAAGAAGCGGGAATGCCGCTGCGCTATCCGCCGAGGAAACCTCACAGCGGTCTTTATTTTGAAGTCACTAAACACGTTAAGAGCGGTATGCACAAAGAATGGCAAAAATATGTAATAGGCCTTTAAAACCCCTGTCAGCGCAAGCGCGGGGGTTTTTTGTGGAAGTTCTGATTTCTGAGATTGCTTCCTTCCTCGCAACGCACACTCTCTGCATGAGGTAAAAAGTTAAAGAGAGAATTTATGCTCTTAAATCCGGTTTCTCGTAAAAAGTATGGGCTTTGACAAACAGGCATCTACAAAGAAACCGGGTTTAAGATCGAATGTCGCGCAAATCCTGAAATAGTTAAATAGTTAATTTTCAACGATGAAAGACCATCCCCCTAACAATTCCGATGAAACATCCGGCAACCGCGAAGCTGAACTTGATACCAGCAGCGAGGTTGTACCCGCAGTGAGTGCGCCCGGGAAACGGCGCAGCAAAGCCGAAGTTGCTTCGGAAGAGAATCGCGGCCGTCCCCGCGAGGAATTGCACGATCGCAAAGTCGAGCAATTGCGCCAAATGTTCGATCGGCACAAAGGCACTCGCCAGTTAATCTTGCTGCAAGATTTTCCTGATCCCGACGCACTTTCAAGTGCTTGGACTTACAAATTAATCGCCGAACAGTATGATATCCAATGCGAGATTATCTACGCCGGCGCCCTCAGTCACCAAGAAAACATTGCCTTAGTTAAATTGACAGGGTTGCCGTTGCAGCGGTGGACGCTGGAAACAGTAAAAACTAAGGATTTGTCAGTGTTTAAGGGCTGCGCTTTCATCGACAATCAAGGGACGACTTGTAACTTAACCGAGTATATTTTAGCGGCTGGAGTTCCGATCGCCGCCGTCATCGATCATCACAATTTGCAGGGGGAAATGAACGCAGAATTTACCGATTTGCGCCCTCAAATCCGCGCTACAGCCACGATTTTTGCCGAGTATTTACAGGCTGGACTCCTAACTCTCGACGCCAGCGTCAGTCTGCACATCAAGTGCGCTACAGCTTTGATGCACGGTTTGCGATCGGATACGATCGCCCTCAGACAAGCTCAGGAGGAGGACTTTTTAGCTGCGGCTTATTTGAGCCGTTTTTATGACCCGCAGTTGTTGAATGCAGTGTTACAGTCGTCTCGTTCTAAGTGGGTGATGGATGCGATCGAGCGATCGCTCAAACACCGCACCGTCCAGAACAATTTTTCGATCGCAGGCATCGGCTACCTCCGCTATGACGATCGGGATTCTATTCCCCAAGCGGCGGACTTTTTAGTAACAGAAGAGAACGTACACACAGCAGTTGTCTACGCAATTGTTCACGACAAAGACGAAGAAATTGAAGTAGTAATTGGCTCGCTGCGAACTAATAAACTTACTCTCGATCCCGACGAATTTATTAAAGAAGCCTTCGGTCAAGATGCTCAAGGACGCTTTTTTGGTGGGGGCAGAAGTCAAGCGGGAGGTTTTGAAATTCCGGTGGGATTTCTTTCCGGCGGGAATGAGAAGAGCGATTATGCAAGGCTGAAATGGGAAGTATTTGATGCTCAGATTAAGCAAAAATTGCTAAATTTAATTAGTCCGAAAGACAATCCTGTTTACGATCATTAACTCAGGAGTTTTTAGGTGCGGTCTTGATTCCAGCAACAGCCTGGGAATGCGATCGCTTTTCGACAGCCGGTTGCTACCAGGTGTTGCCGTGTTTTTTTCTCATTCCGGGAATCTCAACTTGACAATCAGTCATCGACGCACTCCAACTCTCATCAACCGGGTTTTTTAACTCTTATTGAGGGCTTGAACGAAGTAAAGGGGTTAAAAAAAATGGTTGCTCCGTCCAGGACTAACAACAATAAATTTTCTCCCAATTTCCCAAAAATACACACCCAAGAAACCGTTTTTTTAACTATTGTGAAGGGATGCAATGAAGTATTTTGCTAAAAACCCAGGTTTCGGAGCCAACTTAGTTTTATCTAGTTTACTAAACTTCACTACCTAATTCTTAAATGATAACAATTTTATACAGCAAATTCCACGTTTATGAAGTCCCCGCCAGATCGTTGTATCCCCTTATGGACAAAGGCTTTCGCCGTATCCCTACACTTCATCAACCTGGAATACGCTGTATGTTTAGCTTTTTTTCTATTTTCCTATAAATTCGCTAAATAAATCACAAATTGTTCGAGTTTGTGCAGGAAAATTTCGCTAACTTTTTAGAAAAAAGCGCGGTACAATAAGCCAAATAGAGAGGGAGATATAAATTGTTTGCTAACTCACATAAAGGAATTGTAGTATTTCAAAAAAGTCTTGCTTCCCACATAAAGTGTTGGCTTCGTTCCTAAACAAAACAACGAGTTGCTACGATTTAAAACAAATTATTATATTTATTAGTCGCGGGTTAGAATAGTATAAAATAGCTTCATAAAAAAAGGAACACGGAGATGTCTACAAAACAGACTTTCTCTTGGTCATTAGAGAAAATTATAGAAAAAGTTTCAGAAATTGCACTTCAACTCAACGAGTTCGGGGATCTGGAGACAATTTTGCAATGTGCGGTAGAAGAAACCAGGGTGCTGCTGCAAACCGATCGCGTGATTATTTATCGCTTCCTACCACATAGAGATGGCGTAGTATTTGCGGAATCGATTGATGCCCAGTGGCCGCGAACCCTAGGAAAACAGATTTATGATCCTTGCTTTGAAGCCACCTGGGTAGAGCGTTACAGCCACGGACACACGAGCAGCATTTCTGATATTCACAGCGGTGATCTTCAAGCTTGTGATGTCGAATTGCTCTCGCGCATCCAAGTTCAGGCAAATTTAGTTGCGCCAATCTTGCTAGATGGCCAACAGCAGCAATCTCCGAAGCTTTGGGGACTGTTGATTGCTCATCACTGCCGAAGTCCGCGTCAGTGGGAACCTCTCGACGTTCAGATCCTGCAACAGGTTGCAATGCACATTGGGTTGAGGATGTGGCATCTGGAATCTCACCGCCCGGTGCTGGGGCTAAACCAACCGCCGGAACTCGAAACAGAACCGAATCAAACTGCGATTAGCACAGAAAGCGTCCCAAGAGTCAATCATCAAAATTGTCTACAACCAGAGTTTGCCTGTTCCCTGAGCGGGGATATTGTCCACCTCAAAGCCTTTGACTTGTTGCAAAACCCGATCTGGATATTTGATATTGAGGATTGGCAAATCCGGTGGGCAAACCAAGCATCCTTGTACCTGTGGGATGCTTCGACGCGCCAGCAACTCGCAAGCCGCAACTTTAGGGATATGTTGTCAGAGTCTACTCGGATTCGCTTGCAGAGCTATCTGCAGCAGTTTGAGCAAGGCCAAACCTTGTCCGATCAGTGGACGTTTTATCCGGGAGGTGAGCCCGTTTCTGTCTGCTGTCGGTGCTCTGGCATCAGGATTGATAGCGGGGATTTGGCCATCCTGGTCGAGGGTAAGGTCGAAACCGCTGATCAAATCGAGGCGGAAACCCTGCGATCGATCGAGGCAATCCGACACACCACGCTGATGGTTTCGCTGTACACCCTCGAAGGTGTGCCGCTGCTGCAAAACCCCGCCGCCTTGCGCTGTTACGGGGATGCGCTGCACCCTCGCTCTGTGACAGACAATGCTTTTGTGAGCCACTTTGTTGACTCTCAGGTAGGAGAGCGAGCAATGGCAGTTCTCAAGTCCGGTGAGGTCTTTAGTGCTGAGGCTCAAGTGATTACTCTGGCGGGGATTCGCTGGCATGGGATGGACGTGCGGTGTACCAACGACACGGTAACAGGCAACCCGATGTTGCTCGTGAACGAAAAGGACATTACCGACCGCCAGCAGACAGAAACAGCCCTGCAAAAGAGTGAAACCCGGTTGTCAGAAGCCCAGCGGGTTGCCCACATCGGTAGCTGGGAATGGGACGTGATTACGGGTAAAATTACCTGGTCTCCCGAACTATTCGAGATTTTGGGACGCGACAGGGCCCTGGGCGAACCTACCTATGCAGAAAACCTGCGGATTTACCATCCCGAAAGTGCCGAACAGCTACAGATGGTAGTTCAACGAGCGCTCACTGGCGGAGAGCCTTATCTATTGCGCCTCAAAGTTTTGCGCCCGAATGGTTCTATCCGCCATACCGAAGCCAGAGGACAGGTCCAACTCAATGCAGAGGGAAAAGTCATTCGGTTGTTTGGTACATCCCAAGATATTACGCATCTGGTGCTTGCAGAAACAGAACTCAGAGAATTGAGTACAGCTCTTGCTAATGCCGTTGAGGGCATCTCGCGGCTGGATATTTTCGGACGGTACATCACCGTTAATCAAGCCTACGCCAATATAGAGGGTTATCAACCTGAAGAAATGGTTGGTATGAATTGGCAGAAAACAGTTCATCCCGAAGACTGCGACAGGATGATGGCCGCTTATCAAAAAATGCTAGCGGAGGGCCGAGTGGAGGTTGAGGCGCGGGGTATCAGGAAAGATGGTTCGATTTTTTACAAGCAATTGGTGATGTTGGCTGCCTACGACTCGCAGGAGCGATCGATCGGGCATTACTGCTTTATGAAAAATATCACCGATCGCAAGCAAGCAGAAGCAGCATTGCAACAAGAGTTCGAGCGTCTGAGTAGAGTGATTGCTACCCAACAGGAAATCGCCATCCGCAATCCCAATCTCAATGCAGTCATGGCCGTGATTGCAGACAGAACTCAAGATTTGACCCGCGCCGATGGAGCAGTGATTGAAATGCTGGAAGGGGATGAGTTGGTGTATCGGGCAGCCAGCGGTATCGCCAGCGCCTATGTTGGATTACGGATGAAAGTAGGGACAAGTTTATCGGGAAAATGTATTGCGACCGGCCAAATCATGCTTTGCGATGATTCAGAAACCGATGCACGGGTGGATCAGTCTGCCTGTCAGCGCATTGGTATTCGGTCACTGGTGGTTGTTCCCTTGTTCTATCAGGACGATCGGGTTGGCGTCTTAAAAGTGCTTTCAGCTACGCCCTTTGCCTTTACAGAGTCAGATATTCAGACCTTACAACTGATGGCTGGGTTTCTGGCAAGCAGCCTGCATCTGGCTTCAGAGTTTGATGCCAAAAACATTCTCCTGAGTCAATTACAGGAAAGTGAGCAACGGTATCGTTCTGTGATTGCGAGCATGACAGAAGGCGTCGTACTTCAGCTAGCAGATGGACAAATTACTACCTGTAATGCTAGTGCCGAAAGGATTATAGGGCTGACCCCCGAACAAATGATGGGGCGTAGATCCATAGATTTAGACTGGCGAACCGTTCAGGAAGATGGCTCTCCCTTCCCCGGCCAACAGCATCCGGCAATGATCACCCTACAGACGGGAAAACCGCTATCAAATGTGGTGATGGGCATTCACAAATCGGATAAAACGCTGACTTGGATTTCGATTAATTCTCAACCGCTGTTCCAAATGAATCAGTCTCAACCCTATGGGGTAGTAACAACTTTTGCTGATATTACAGAACGCAAGCGGGCCGAGGAGATGCTCAGACACCGGGCGGAACAAGAAAGATTAATTGCTACGACAGATGGGTTAACCCAAGTAGCAAACCGCCGCTGTTTTGATGAGCGGTTGCAGTTAGAATGGCACCGACTGATGCAGGGCCAACAACAGCTTTCGTTGATTATGTTGGATGTAGATTATTTCAAGCGATATAACGATTTCTACGGACATCAAGCTGGGGATACTTGTTTGGTGAAAGTCGCGAAAGCCGCAGCAGCCGCGGTTAAACGTTCCGCCGATTTGTTTGTGCGCTACGGGGGCGAAGAATTCGCTGCTATCCTGCCGAATACGGATGCTGCAGGGGCGATCGCGGTTGCTGAGTCGATCCGAGAGGCAATCCGAGATTTGGCAATCCCTCACGAGCAATCTGATGTGAGCGCGATCGTGACCGTTAGCATGGGAATTGCAACTGTGATTCCCACTGCGGAAAGATCACCGGATGAACTCGTTGCCCTCGCCGATCGAGCATTGTATGATGCGAAACGACAAGGGCGCGATCGCTACAAAAGCGCAAACCCGATGACGGTGCCAGATTTCAATACAGTTGTAGAATAGGCAAAAGATGTCGATCTCGCCAAACTTCACCCATAAGTTCGATCGCACAGCTCTAAAAAGGACTGCCACAGTGCATTTATATCTGATCCGCCACGGTATTGCAGCCGAGCCCGAAGAATATGATACAGACTCAGAACGCCCGCTGACTAAAGAGGGCGATCGTAAAACCCGAAAAATCGCCCAACGGCTGTACGAACTCGAAATTCAGTTTGACCTGATTCTCACCAGTCCCCTACTGCGCGCGCAGCAAACCGCCCAAATCCTGCAAACAGTCGGTTTGAGTTCCAAAATAGAAGCATCCGCCACCCTTGCACCATCAGGAGACATCCACAACTGGCTGGAGTGGTATCAGCAGTGGCAGGAAACCGGCCACCGCAGCTTAGCCCTAGTGGGACATCAACCAGACTTAGCCAACTGGGCAGAAACTTTGCTTTGGGGGCGATCGCAAGATGCCCTGATTCTCAAAAAAGCAGGTATCATCGGCTTAATCCTCCCGGAAACCGGCTCCCCAGTGGGCCGCAGCCAAATGTTTTGGCTAACTGCGCCCAAGTTTTTGCTCTCCTAGAAACAGCGAACCGCCCCGACATTAACAGGACGCGCCAGCCCTCTTAAACCGGCATTCTGGGACGGCGAAACCGGATTTGAGGGGGGGACAATACGCAGCGGTGCGATCGGGCTGTCTGTTGAAAAACCCGGTTTCTGAACCCCAATTAAATGATTATTTGTCAAGACTGTGACACTATCTTCGTTTCTGGTAATGTACTTTTAGTAGATTGAACTCACACAAAACGGTATCGCAATGGTCGTCGGCGAATTCAAACCAGGTTTAGAAGGTGTTCCCGCTACCTTGTCCAGTATTAGTTACGTCGATGGACAAAAAGGGGTGCTAGAATATCGCGGGATTAGCATCGAGGAACTAGCACTAAAAAGTTCCTTTGTGGAAACTTCATATTTATTAATCTGGGGGGTACTTCCGACTCAGGAAGAACTAGCAGCTTTCGAGCATGAAATTCGCTATCACCGCCGGATCAAATATCGCATCCGGGACATGATGAAATGCTTTCCTGAAAGAGGACATCCCATGGACGCGCTGCAAGCTTCAGCAGCGGCCTTGGGTTTGTTCTACTCGCGCCGAGCTCTGGCTAACCCAGCATACATTCGAGAAGCTGTAGTGCGGCTGCTAGCCAAAATTCCGACAATGGTGGCGGCGTTTCAACAAATGCGGCGGGGAAATGATCCAGTGCGGCCAAGGGATGATTTGAACTACTCGGCTAACTTTCTTTATATGCTAAACGAGCGAGAACCAGATCCGCTGTTAGCTAACATTTTTGACGTTTGTCTGACTCTGCACGCCGAACATACAATCAATGCCTCTACATTTTCGGCAATGGTAACAGCTTCGACTCTGACAGATCCTTACGGGGTGATTGCTTCAGCAGTTGGCACTTTGGCAGGGCCTCTGCACGGGGGAGCGAATGAAGAAGTGATTGAGATGTTGGAGCAAATTGGTTCGGTAGAAAATGTGCGGGCTTTTGTCGAGAAGAGCGTTGCAAATAAGGACAAAATCATGGGATTCGGACACCGGGTTTATAAGGTGAAAGATCCGAGAGCAACTATTCTCCAAGGGTTAGCGGAACAGTTGTTTGAAAACTTCGGACACGACGATTATTACGACATTGCTGTCAAGTTGGAAGAAGTAGTTGAGGAGAAATTGGCTCACAAAGGAATTTATGCTAATGTAGATTTCTATTCGGGTCTGGTTTATCGGAAAATGGGAATTCCGACTGATTTATTTACCCCTGTTTTTGCGATCGCCCGGGTTGCCGGTTGGCTAGCTCACTGGAAGGAACAGCTAGAGACAAACCGCATTTATCGCCCGACTCAAATCTATACGGGTAATCACGGTGAGCCTTATATTGCGATCGAGGACAGGCCGCTATCTTAACCTCAAAGCTGTAGCCGTAGGGTGCGTCGCCATGAGATTGTCGCTGTTGATGAAGGATTGTCGATGGCGACACACCCTACGGCTTAACTTTGAGAAGATAAATTTTTGGGGCGATCGCCAAAATTAAGAATTGAGAAGCGATCGGGGCATAACAAATCATTGGAGCGGACAAAGTTGTAATATTTTGGCTGAGAGCAAAAGTAAATCTGTCGCTCAATTTAACCGTTAACTGGTCAGTGATTAAACAAAAGGAAGCGATTTTTTCGTCAACATAATTCTCTGGAATCGCCACAGATATGCGATTGATGCTGCCGCTATTCCGAGGTATGTCCCAATCCAAACGCCTACTCCAGACAAAGGAGTATGAAATCCCAGAAGGTAGCTCGTCGTCAAGCCAATACCCCAATAGGTCAGAGTTCCCAGCAGTACTGGAATTCGAGTATCCTGCAAACCTTGCAAAACACCATTTGCTGTACGTTGTATTCCGTCAAAGATGAGTCCAAAAGCAGCAATTTTTATGAGCGAAATGCTGATGTTCAAGGCATCCGTATTTTCTGGATTATTGAGATCAAGATACAATCCAACAATTTGACGAGGGAAGGTGAAAAGCACAATTCCAGTAATCGACATAAACAATATTGCTAAACCAATACTCACGAACGCCGCTTGTCGGATTTGTTTCCAATCTTGCTGTCCGAACCACTGCCCTACCCGAACGGTTGCAGCGTATGACATCGCTAAAGGTACCATAAATAATAGAAGCACTGTCTGTGACACCACCTGATGAGCTGCCAAAATCGGTGTTCCTAATGCTCCCATAAAGAAGCTAACTGTTGTGTAGAGTCCATACTCCAATACAGCAGCAATAGCAATTGGTCCACCTAGCCAAAGAAGTTGCTGAAGAATTCTTGATTCTAAGCGATGAAGATTTTGGAACAGCAAATACTCGTGTAACGGTTTGTGCCAAAGCATATAAGCCAGCAACGACAAAAACATGATCCAATGAGCGCCAACACTTGCGATCGCCAATCCTGCAATTCCCATTTCTGGGAACCCTAGTTTTCCAAAGGCTAAGACATAGTTGCCAACGATATTAAACAGAGTTGCAGCAAGCACAATAAATATGATTGGACGAGCCTGAGAGAGTGCAACAATAGTGCCTCTGAGCGTAGCAAATGCGATCGCTGGAAACAGTCCCCATGCCATCACGCTCAAATAAGTATCCGAAAGAGCGACCGTCGTTTCAGCTTGTCCAAACTGCTGCATTAGTCCATCTAGGTGAGCAATGATTGGCATTCCTGCAATTGACAGCAATAACGCAATCCATAAGCCTTGACGAGTAAGTTTCCCAATTCGTTGAGTTTGTCCAGATCCATAGGCTTCTGCAACCAATGGACTGACCCCAGAGATCAGCCCTATTCCAGTCATCATGAAAGCCATAAATATAATTGTGGCTAATCCACCAGCCGCAAGCACGTCTTGCCCCAGCCAACCCATCATTACCGTATCCACAAATCCAGTTGCAGCCTGACTAACTTGAGCACCTGCAAGAGGGATTGCCAACTTGAGAAACTCTCGGGATTCTATTTGAACACTTGACCGACTTAGAATAACTGGCATGAAGATAGCCCCAATGTTAAAAGAAACTACAGTAATTTACGTTGAGCGAAAACCAATAATCGATAGTCGCATCACTACAAGAAGAGAAGAAAAATTCGATTGCATCAGTCATGGATCAGTTAAGGTTGTGCTAACTTCAAAACGGTTTCAATGACTTGCGATCGCAAAGGCTCTTTCAAAGGGGCAAAATTATGCAAATGCGTTAACCATAAGCCATCCATTGCTAATCGAATCACCGTAGCAACTTCAGGATTTAGTCCGCTAGAAACGACCTTTGTTTGACACTCTTCCCAGAAATCTCGCATTGGTTTTAATAATTCAGGATTTGTGAAATTTGCAGCAAGCAAGTTGAAATGAAGTTCATAGTTTTCTTGATCATCTAGTGCTGATGCTCGAATATAAGCTCTAACCCAGTGTCCTGAAGTATGGGGTGCTGGATCTATGGCTAATTCATGCTCTAATGCTTCCATAAATTTGCTTAGCACCTGCTGAACCATCGCAGTAATCAAAGCCTCTTTACTTGGGAAATGATGCAATAACCCACCTTTGCTTACACCTGCTTGGCAAGCAACGGCATCTAAGGTGAGTGCATCAACTCCTCGCTCGACGACTACTTTATTTGCAGCCGCCAACAGCAAGCTGGGTTGAATTGACCTTGAACGAGATTTTTTTACAGAATCCATAAACTCTTACCCTTTGCCTTGATGGACTTTGGATGACATTTAACCATAAGTTTTAAATTAAACCGTCTGGTCGGTCGGATATTTATAATCTACTCTCTGATTGGTTAGGTGTCAAGCTAAAAATTGCGTTGCCCAATGCGTTCGTTGAGATTGTCTGTTTTCAGCAGAGATTAGGCAAATAAAAATGGTTGGCTAATCTCTACTAAGTTCTGAGAGATTATTGGCGATCGCCTTCTAAAACACATCACATCATTTGAGAGTATTTGTTGTTGGGTGAGATTGCGATCGCCTAATCGGAAGCTTAAAATGATTGTTGAGGCGATCGCAAAAGTTAAGAATTGAGAAGCGATCGAGGCATAACAAATCATTAGAGCGGACAAAGTTGTAATATTTTGGTTAAGAGCTAAAGTTATTTCTGCCGCTCAATTCAGCCGTTAGGCAGCTCCCATTGGAATCCCTATGATCATCAGACCCGAAACCAAAGCTGACATCCCTGCAATCGATCAAATCAACATCGTAGCCTTTCTTAATCACCCATACAGCCACCAGACAGAACACCTCATCGT
>Ga0335394_10001202_pt1 | contig 28909 bp, 26 predicted proteins | sample MAT03_FD_205741 | JGI IMG/M metagenome (GOLD analysis project Ga0335394, IMG submission 205741) | Freshwater microbial communities from Lake Fryxell liftoff mats and glacier meltwater in Antarctica - MAT-03 (spades assembly) (version 2) ...
CGGCGGGGTGTCGATCGCGGCCTTCGCGCGCCCGGCCTTGCCGGCGCAGCTCATCGTGCTCAGCTCCAGCTCGTCGATCGCGTCACTGCCGGCGCTGGTGGAAGCCGCGGCGACGCTGAACCTGCCCGCGCGTGTCACCGGCTTCGTGCTGCCGCTGGCCGTGTCCACCTTCAAGTTCGCCGGACCGGTGTCGTGGACCACCGGCGCGCTCTTCATCGGCTCCTTCTACGGCATCCCGATCGGCGCCACGCAACTGGTCACGATCGCGCTCGCCTCAATCTTCCTGGCGTTCGCCGCTCCGGGGGTACCGCGCGGCGCCTTCCTGATGCTGACGCCGCTCTTCCTGGCCCTCGGGCTGCCGCCGGAAGGTATCGGAATTCTCATCGCCGTTGACGCCCTGCCCGATCTCTTCGCCACGGTGCTGAACGTGACCGGCGATCTGGCCGCGGCCGTGATCATCGCCCGTGCCGACGCGCGGGCCTGACCGTGTCGGTCCGCAGCGGCCCGGACCGGCCGGGCCGGCAGCGGCCGCTCGATCGCGCCGCTACAGCGCCGCGGTGGCGCCACCGTCCACGATGATGGCCTGACCGCTGATGTAGCGGCCGGCATCCGACGCCAGGAACACCAGCAGGTTGGCGAACTCCTCGGGCGTGCCCAGGCGGCCGAGCGGAATCGACGCCACCGATTCCTTCTTCACCTGCTGCAGGTCGACGCCGCGACGCGTGGCCATCGCGTTGTCGAGCTCCTCGATGCGCTCGGTCTGGATGCGACCGGGCGCCACGACATTGAGCAGGATGCCGGCCGGGCCCAGTTCCCTCGCGAGCGTTTTCACCAGGCCGTAGACGCCGGTGCGAAACGCGTTCGACAGCACCAGGCCGGGAATCGGCTGCTTGATCGACGACGACGCGATGGTGAGGATGCGTCCGCCGCCCGCCTTCTTCAACTCGGGCACGGCGGCGTTCACGAGGCGCACCAGGCTCATCAGGTTCTGATCGAAGGCCTTCTGCCACTGCGCGTCGCTGAGCGACAGGAACTCGCCGGCCGGAGGCCCGCCGGCGTTGTGCACCAGGATGTCGAGCCCGCCGAGCGCGCTCACGGCGTGGCCCACGAGCCGCGCGGCCTCGTCGGCCGAGCTCACGTCGGCGACGAGCGCCTCGACGCGCGTGCCGGTCTCAGCGCGGATCTTCTGCGCGGCCTCGGTGATGCGGGCCTCGTCGCGGCTGCAAATCACGAGCGCCGTGCCCTCGCGGGCGAGCCCGAGCGCGGTGGCGAAGCCGAGGCCGCGGCTGGCGGCGGTGACGAGGGCGCGCTTTCCAGTGAGATTGAGATGCATGGGGATCCTTGGCGGGACTCGGGGCCCGGCTAGCTGGCCACGGCCTTCGGCGCGAGGGCAAGGCGGCGCAGCAGGTCGTCGAGATCGGCGAGCGTGCCGGCGTCGACCGGGCTGAACGGCGCGCGCACGCGGGGCGAGGCAATCACCCCGCGCAGGTGGTAGATGTGCTTGCGCAGCGCCAGGTTGATGCGCGGCTGATTCTCGAAGCGGATGAGCGGGCAGTACTTGTAGAACACGTCGGTGGCGGTGTCGAAATCGCCGGTCGAGAACGCGCGATAGATCTGCACCAGGATCTCGGGGAAGGCAAAGCCAGTCATCGTGCCGACCGCGCCGTGCCGCAGTTCCTCGAGGAACATCAAACCGCCGAGCCCGCCGAAGATCTTCACGGCCGGATTGAGCGCCAGCACCTGGCTGACCTTCATCGGCGACGGTTCGTCTTCGAGCTTCAGGTGCGCCAGGCGCGGCGAGGCGGCGGCCAGCCCGGCGATGAGTTCGGGCGTCATGGTGATGCCGCCTACGGCGGGTGGAAAGTCCTGCACGACCACCGGGATGTCAAGCGCGTCGGCCACCGCCACGTAGTGCCGGTGCAGGGCCGCGTCGCTCGTGCGGGCCAGCTTGGGCGGGGCGACCATCACGGCCTTGGCGCCCAGCATCTGCGCGCGCTTGCCGTAGCTGATGCAGCCGTCGGTGCCGGCATGGGTCGTGCCCACGCAGATCGGAAAGTCGTCGCCGGCGGCGGCCATCGTCGCCTCGATGACCTGGTCGCGCTCGGCCTCGGTGAGCTTGTCGGCTTCGCCCAGCACGCCCAGGATGGTCATGCCGTTCACGCCGGCATCGCGCGTGAAGTGCGTGAGGCGGGTGAGACTGGGCAGGTCGAGGGCGCCGCCTGGATGGAACGGCGTGGGCGTGATGTTGTAGACGCCTGAGAGATAGTCGGACATGCGCTCGATCATACTGGACGGGACGGACGCACGAACTGCCCGTGTCCCGCGCGGCCCACCACCACGCCGTCGCGACACACCGACACGCCCCGCACGATCGTGTGCACGACGCGGCCGTGCAGCTCGACGCCGTCGTAGATCCGCATGTTGGCGCGCGACTTCGTGAGGGCCGCGGCCGAGTCGTAGGTCCACACCGCGCTCAGATCGACGATGGTGAGGTCGGCGTCGGCGCCCGCCATGAGGCGGCCCTTCTGTGGCAGGCGGAAGAGGCGCGCCGCATTCTCCGAGAGCAGCCCGGCCAGATCCTCGAGCGTGATCCAGCCGCGGTGCACGGCCGTCAGCATCAGCGGCACGAGCACCTCGAGGCCGGCGAGGCCGGGCGGCGCCAGGAAGATGTTCTCGGCGCCGCGGTCCTTGTCCTCCGCCAGGAACGGCGAGTGGTCGGTGCCCACCACTTCGATCAGCCCCTCGCGCAGGCACTGCCGCAGGCCGCGAACTTCCTTCTCGCCCCGCAGCGGCGGATTGCACTTGGCGTAGGGTCCGAGCCGGTCGAGCGCTTCGTCGGTGAAGAAGAGATACGGCGGACAGGTCTCCACGGTGGCATCCACGCCGCGCCACCGCGCATCGCGCGCCATGTGCGCCGCGCGCGGACTCGAGCAGTGCACCACCTGCACGCGCGCGCCCAGGTCCTCGGCCAGCGCCAGCACGATCGCCACCGACAGATCCTCGACCACCGGCGGACGGCTCGCGGCGTGCGCGGCTCCAGTAATCCGGCCGTCGGCTTCGAGCTGCCGCTGCATCGCCTCGAAGGTGGCCGTGTGCTCGCAGTGGAAACAGTGACGCAGGCCCGTGGTCTCCACCACGCGCATCAGGTCGCGCAGCCGCACCTCGTCGGTACACCACAGGCCGAAGAACTCGTCGAGCCGGGCCGGTGGCGGCGGCTGCAGAAAGGTCTTGAAGGCGATCGCCCCGGCCTCGGCCTGCCCGGCAATCGCCTCGAGGTTCTCGTGGCCGGCGCCGCCGTAGAGCGCGTAGTCGATGAGGGCCGTCGGCTGCAGCAGCTCGGCGCGCCGGGCGAGCGATTCGCCGGAATTGACCGGCAGTTTCGAGATCGGCATCTCGAAGAGCGTCGTGATGCCGCCGGCCGCGGCCGCCGATGTGCCCGACTGAAAGTCTTCGCGTTCGGGCACGCCCGGGTGCCGCGTGTGCACGTGGGTGTCGATCACCCCGGGCAGGATGTGCAGGCCCGAGGCATCGAGCGTGTCGGCGGCATCGGCGCGACCATGTGGCGGCAGCACTTCCGCGATGCGCCCGTCGCGCACACACAGATTGGCCGCCCGCATCCCGGCGGAAGTCACCAGGGTGCCGCCCGTGACGAACAGGTCGAAGGACACGCTCGCCATGCTACGCGCCCGCGGCCCCGCTGCCAAGTTGTGGCGGCGCGCGGGTGACGGCTACGGCGTCAGCGGCGTCACCGCGTCGCTGGGCTGCCGAACTTCTGCGGTGATGTTGGCCGAGCGCACCAGACCCACGCCGTTGGGCGAGAACGGCGTGCCGCCGGCGAAGTCCATGCCGGGCAGCGGCGCCCCCTGATCGTCCATCGGGGTATGGCAGTCGGCGCACACCGCTGCGTTCACCAGATAGCGCCCGTAGGCCACGCGGTCGGAGGCGTCAGGCAGCGGCCCATGTGATGGCGCGGTGGGGATGGTGCGAACGATGAGCGGCAGCGGAAAGCTCAGCTGGCGGGGCGGCAGCGACTGTATCGGCAGCGGCGGTAGCGTGCGCAGGTAGACCACGATCGCCTCGACGTCTTCGCGCGCCATCCTGGCGTATGTCGGATACGGCATCAGCGGAAAAAGCGGCGTGCCGTCGCGTGGCACACCACGCCGCCGACCACGTTCTCGACCAGATACTGCCCGCGCGCCAGGCGCTTTGGCGTGGCCTGAATGCGCACGTCCTCGGGCGCCGGGACCGCGGGATAGCGGATGTAGAGATAGACGAGGCCGGCGCCGACGAGGACGACGACGACGCCAACCAGGGCCACGAGCAGCTTCACGAGAATCTTCATGAGAGGTCCGAAGACCCTGATTTCATCGCTGTTGCGACGTCCCCCGCGGCGCCTTCTTCGAGGCCGCCACGATCGCCGCCACGTCGGCCGCGAGCTTCTTGGCGTCGTAGAGAATGCCGTCCTTCATCACGTAGTCGATACCGCCCACGCGCTCCGGCTTGTTGGTGGCGTCGTTCAGGCGCACGGCGCCGGTGATGTAGAGCGTCTTGAAGTTCTGCAGCGGGTTCTGCTTCGTGATGACGAAGTCGGCCTTGAGGCCGGCGCGCACCAGGCCGAACTCGATCGGCTTGCCCTTGGGCTCGTGCAGCGCCTGGGCGCCGTAGTAGGTGGCCGAGCGAATCACCTCGAGCGGATGGAAGCCGGCCTCCTGCAGCATCTCGAGCTCGAGCAGGTAGCCGAAGCCGTAGGTCTGGTAGATGAAACCCGAATCCGAACCCGTGGTCACGCGCCCGCCGGCGTTCTTGAAGTCGACGACGAAGTCCATCCACACCTGGTAGAATTTCTTCCACGCCACTTCGTCTTCGGTGGTCCAGTCGAACCAGTAGGCGCCGTGCGCGTAGCGATTGGGCTGATAGAAATCCCACAGCGACTGAAGGGTGTAGGTGTCGTGCCAGTCGGCGTTGCGCATGCGCATCAGGTCGCGGCCGGCCGAGTAGATGGTCATGGTCGGGTCGAGGATGAACTTCCGGTCGACCCATTCCTTGACGAGCGCGTTCCACTGCTCGCTGCCGCGCGGGTGGATGCGATCCCAGTTGCGCGCCACCTGGCCGAAGCGGTGCTGTTCGTCGTTGTAGTTGATCGCCGGGTCGTAGGGCTGGATGCTCGTGTCCTTGAAGAGCGACTCGAACAAGCCGTAGTAATGCGTCATCGCGCCAAGGCCGAGCCGCGACGCGTCGAGCGCGGTCATGCGCCCGACGCCCATCTGGTCGAGGTGGGCGGTCGAGCCGAGATTGTGCTTCTTCGCTTCGTCGAGCAGCGCTTCCATGATCTCGGGATCGTGCGCGCCGAGCTTCAGGCCGTCGACGCCTTTCCTGGCGGCAAAGCGCACCCACTCGCGCGCCGTCTCAGGCGTCTGCGGCGTGGTGCGGTCCCAGCCCTCGCCGCTGAACGGCCGGTGGTAGGCGAAGATGCGCGGCGCCACGATCTGGTTCCTGGCGCTGAGCTCGCGCTGGGCGAGGTCCCAGTCCATCGAGCCGCACGGCACTCCGCGCACGGTGGTGACGCCCGAGGCGAGCCACAGTTTGTAGACGTACTCGGCGTTGGTCGCCTGGCCGCCGCCGCAGTGCACGTGCGCGTCGACGAAGCCGGGCATGAGATACATGCCGGCGCCGTCGAATTCCTTGGTGCCCTTCTCGGGTCGCCGGCTGGTGATGGGCACCTTCGGGAAGCCCACGCTGACCACTTCCTTGATGAGGCCGCCTTCGACCACGACGTCCATCGGCCCGCGCGGCGGCGCGCCGGTGCCGTCGATGACGGTGATGCCGCGAATGACCATGCGGTCGAAGGGGCCTTCGCCCTCGCCGGTCTTGCGGGTGGGGGTCGGCTGCATCTGCGCCGACAGGGACACGGTGGCGGTCACGGCCACGAGGCCGAACGCCAGGCGCGAGGCAAGGGTCTTGCTGAGCATGGGGTCCTCCGGAGCCGGCATTGTACCAGCGGCGGGCCGCGCGCACGCGGCGCCCGTCGCCGCGGTTGCGGCTCACGTCGCGCCGGGCACATAATGCCCGCGTGAGTGTCGACCCGCTCGCGGTGGCCCGCCGCGTCATCGACGTGGAGATTGCCGGGCTGCAGGCCCTGGCCGACGTGCTCGACGACGGCTTCGCGCGCGCCGTCGACCGTCTGGCGGCGCATGCCGACCGCGGACGCGCCGTGTTGTGCGGCGTGGGCAAGAGCGGCCACGTGGCGCGCAAGATCGCCGCCACCCTCGCCTCCACCGGCACGCCCGCGCAGTTCGTGCATCCCACCGAGGCCAGCCACGGCGACCTCGGCATGATCACCACCGACGACACGGTGATTGCGCTGTCGAATTCGGGCGAAACCAAGGAGATGGCCGACGTGGTCGCCTACTGCCGGCGCTTCGGCATTCCGCTCATCGCCGTCACCGTGCAGCCCGCGTCGATGCTCGGCCGCGCCGCCGACATCGTGCTGCGCCTGCCCGACGCGCCCGAGGCCTGCGGCGTCACGCAGGCACCCACCACCTCGACCACCCTGCAGATGGCGCTCGGCGACGCGCTCGCGGTGGCGCTGCTCGAGCGGCGCGGCTTCACCGCCGACGACTTCGTGGCGTTCCATCCCGGCGGCACGCTCGGCGCGGCGCTCATGAAGGTGTCCGAGCTGATGCACGGCGGCGCCGACTGTCCGCTCGTGGCCTACGACGCGCGCATGGGCGAGGCCATTGCCGTGATGAGCGCGAAGGGCTTCGGCTGCGTCGGCGTCGTCGATGCCGGCGGCGTCCTCGTGGGGGTCGTCACCGATGGCGATCTCCGTCGGCAGTTCAGCGACGGCCTGCTCACCCGTCCCGCCCGTGAGGTGATGACCCGCGCGCCTCGCACCATCGCGCCCGATGCCCTGGCCGGCGAGGCCTTGCGCGCCATGACCGATCAGCCGCCGCGAGTGACCGTGCTCTTCGTCGTGGCGGAGGGCTCGCCGGTCGGCCTCATCCACATGCATGACCTGTTGCGCGCGGGCCTGCGGTAACCGCGGCAACCGCTGGCGTCCTCACCGAAAGCTGTTGCCATGAACCCGCCCGCCGTTTCCGTCGCCGGTCCGAACCCGATCGTCGAACTCGCCGTGATCACAGGCCGGGCGGTGCGCGTTGGGCAGACGCTGCCGCTCGTGTTCATCGCGGGTCCCTGCCAGATGGAGAGCCGCACGCACGCCCTCGAGGTGGCGCATGCACTCCGCGAGATCGCCGACCGCCTGGGCGCCGGTCTGATCTTCAAGACCAGCTTCGACAAGGCCAATCGCACCAGCCTGTCGGCCGAGCGCGGGCTCGGGCTGGAGGCCGCACTGCCCGTGTTCGCCGAGATCCGCGAAGCCACGGGGCTGCCGGTGCTCACCGACGTGCACACCGCCGAGCAGTGCGCCCGGGTCGCGGCCGTCGTGGACGTGCTGCAGATTCCCGCGTTCCTGTGCCGGCAAACTGACCTGCTCATGGCGGCCGCGCGCACCGGCCGCGTCGTGAACGTGAAGAAGGGCCAGTTCCTGGCGCCGTGGGACATGGCCAACGTGGTGGCCAAGGTGACCGGAGCCGGCAACCCCAACGTGCTCGTGACCGAGCGCGGTGCCAGCTTCGGCTACAACACGCTCGTGTCCGACCTGCGCGCGTTGCCCGTGCTGGCCGCCACCGGCGCGCCGGTGGTGTTCGATGCCACGCATTCGGTGCAGCAGCCTGGCGGCCACGGCACGAGTTCGGGTGGTCAGCGCGAATACGTGCCGGTGCTGGCGCGCGCGGCCGTGGCGGTGGGCGTGGCCGCGGTGTTCATCGAGACACATCCCGACCCCGACCACGCGCCGTCGGATGGGCCAAACATGGTGCCGCTGGCCGAGTTCGAGACGCTCGCGCGCATGCTGCAGGACTTCGACGCGCTGGCCAAGCGCCTGCCCCGCGCGTCGCTCTAGTCCGTGCGCAAGGCCGTCAGCGGCTCCACGCGCATCGCGCGGTGGGCCGGCACGGCATTGGCGAGGGCACCGGCGGTGAGCAGCGCCAGCGCCGCGGCACCCCACGCCACCGGGTCGAGCGGCGTCACGCCGTAGAGCAGGCCTCGGAGCAGGAACGCGACACCCGCCGCCAGGGCCGCGCCGGCGCCCAGGCCGGCGCCGACGAGCGCGAGCCCCTGGCGCATCACCATCGTCATCACGGCCGACGGCTCGGCGCCGAGCGCCATGCGGAGGCCGATCTCCTTGGTGCGGCGCGCCACCGAGAAGGCCACCACGCCGTAAAGGCCAATTGCGGCCAACAGCGTGCCTAGCGCGCCAAACGCCGTCGCGAGAATTGCGCCCACGCGCGCCGGCATCAGCGCGGCCGCCATGTGGGAGGTCAGGGTGCTCGCATCCATCACGACCAGGCCCGGCTCCAGGGCCACGAGTTCCCGCCGCATCGCCGCGACCAGCGCCGTGGCATCGCCGCTCGTGCGAGCGACGAGGAAGTTGTAGCGGCTCGGACGTTGCGCGGCCGCGAAGTAGACAAACGGCGCCGGCCGCTCGAGCACGCCGTGCTGCTTGTGGTCGGTGTTGACGCCCACCACGCGGAAGGTGCGCCCCGTGCTCGCGATCGTGAGCGTGTGCCCGAGCGCAGACTCCCCCGGCCAGTAGCGCCGCGCCATGGTGGCGTTGACGATCGCCACGCCGGGCGCCCCGTCGATGTCGGCGGCACCGACGTCGCGACCCGCGACGAGCCGGACGCCGAGCGTGGCCAGGTAGCCGGGCGAGACGGCGCCGTTCTCGATCGTCTCGCCGCGCTGGCCCTCCGCATACGTGCGGGTGTCGACCTTCACCTCCTGCTGGCTGAAGTTGAAGGTGAATGGCAGCGTCGGCGTCACCGTGGCGGCCGAGGTGACCTCGGGCAGCGCCTCGATGCGGGCCAGCGCCGTTCTCCAGAACTCGAGGCCGCGCGCCGGCTCGTAGCGCATCATGTCGGTGTCGAAGGCCACCGCGGCGAGTCCGCGGGGTTCGAAGCCGACGTCGGCCCGCTCGGATGCGCCGAGGCTGCGGAGCAGCAAGCCGGCCACCACGAGCAGCACCGCGGTGAGCGCGACCTGAGCCACCACGAGGCCGTCGCGCAGCGCCCAGCGCCGGCCGCCCACCCGGGCCGCGGGCGCGTCGCCGCGCAAGTCGCCCGCGACGTTCGGCTGTGACGCCTTCAGCGCCGGCAGCAGGCTGGCTGCTAGACCGGTCACTGCCGCAACCGCCAGCGTAAAGGCCAGCACGCGTCCGTCGAGCCGCAGATCGAGCGCGACCTCTACCGGCAAGGGCAGCTCGATGGCCATCAGCGCGCGGATGAGCGCCCAGGCCGACGCCACGGCGGCGGCCGCGCCAAGCGTGCCGAGCACCAGGCCCTCGACGAGCAGTTGCTGCACGAGCCTCCCGCGGCTCGCGCCGACGGCCAGGCGCACGCTGATTTCGCGGCGCCGCGCCGAGGCCCGCGCCAGCAGCATGCCGGCGACGTTGGCGCACGCAATCAGCAGCACCAGACCCACGATGCCCATCAGCCCGGCCGCGCCCATCGAGAGCACGCCGGCGGCCTGCGGCACGAGCAGCCGCACGTCGCTGCTCGGCACGACCGAGACGTGCGCGTCTTGGTTGGTCTGCGGGTAGGCGGCGGCCAGTTGCGTGCCGATGAGCGCCACGTTGGCGTGCGCTTCGGCGGGCGTGATGCCGGGCTTCAGACGCCCCTTGATGAACATCCAGCGGGCGCCGCGCCGTTCGAGCCGGGTCCGTCCGGGGCCCGGCACGTTGTTGGTGATGCCGATGGGATCCACTTCTTCGGCCTGGGCCATCGGCACCCACAGTTCAGGCGTGAGCAGCGGCACCACGCCGGTGAACGCGGCGGGCGCTACTCCGGCCACGGTGTAGACGAGCCCGCGCAGCGTGATCGGCCGGCCGATGATGCCCGGGTCGGCGCCGTACTCGCGACGCCACATCCGGTCCGAGAGCACGACGACGCGGGCGGCCTCGGCACGGTCGTCGGCCGGCACCAGCAGCCGGCCGAGCTGCGGCTGGATGCCGAGCATGGCGAAGTGGTTGCCGGTCACGACCTGGCCGAGCGCGACGCGCGACCGATCGCCCAGGGCGAGCGGCGCCATCATCGGGCTGTAGGCGGTCATGTCGGAGAAGACGGTGTTCTGGGCCTCGAGATCGAGGAAGTCGGCGTAGGACGAGGTGGCGTATTCGTCGCCATCGCCGCCAGTCGTGAAGAGGTCCATGAGCGCATCGGGCGCGGTCACGGGCAGCGGACGAAAGAGCAGCGCATCCACCAGCGAGAACATGGCGGTATTCACGCCCACGCCCAGGCCGAGCGACAGCACCGCCACGGCGAAGAACCCGGGGCTGCGGCGCAGCGCGCGGGTGGCGTAGCGCAGGTCCTTCATCACGGCTTCGAGCATCGCGACCTCCATCGGCCCAGCCGACCTGCCTCTCACATACGGGCGGCGGCCACGAAAGTTCGCCGCCGTGACGAGGGCGGGAACGAACGGCTAGCGTCGGGCGCGCCGCGGCCCCTTTCCGGCCGGTCCCGGGCGGTATTCGGCCATCGCGATCATTGCGCCCACCGTCTGGTGCGCCTCCACGGGGTGGCGCATCGGTTGGTCCTGGGCGATCTCATACTCGTTCTGCCGCCCGGCGCGACGCCGGGTGAGGTATCCGCCCTCCTCGAGATCGGCCACGATGCGCTGCACCGCGCGCTCGGTCACGCCGACGCGGAGCGCGACATCACGCAGCCGGACTTCGGGTGACTGGGCGAGACAAATCAGCACGTGCCCGTGATTGGTGAGAAACGTCCACCGCGGCGACCGAAGCTCCTCTCGTAGCATGGATGACAGTGTATACACAATTCGCGTATTTAAAAACACGATACGTGTTTCATGTAATATAACGCGTATGTTGTCCCCGTCTTCACCAGCAGGGTCGAGTGACGCTCTCGGCGCGCAGGCGTTCCGGTCGATCGTTGAGTACCTCGCCGGCGCGCACGGCCTCGAGCTCGATGCTGTGGCCCTCGATGCGACGCTGCGGCGTCTGGGCCGCGACGGCGGGGCGTACGAGACGGTGCAGTTGCTCGCGGGCGCCGTCGGCCTCGTCACCGCGCTCGTGCGCCGCCCGTTGACCGAGGTGATGGCGGACGCGGACCCGGCGTATCCGTGGCTGGCTCTGCGCACCGGCCCCGACGGCCGGCCCCAGGGCATCGCGGTGCTCACGGCCGCACGGGGCGGCGCACTCGTGGTCGTGCCGGGGGGGCACGCGCGGCCCGCGCGCTGGACCACGGCGACCCTCGTGCAGTGGCTGGGCGTCGCCGACGCCAGCGTGCCGGTCGACTGGGTGCTGGCGGAGCCGGCCGCACCCCTGTCCCCGATGCGGTCGCGCGACGGGGCGCCGGTGCTGCACCCCTACACCCGGCTGCGCGCCCTGCTCGAGGGGGAGCGCCGCACGCTCTGGGTCGCCGTCACCTACTCGGTGGTGATCGGGCTCCTGTCGCTGGTCGTACCCATTGCGGTGCAGTCGCTGGTCAACACCATCGCGTTCGGGTCCGTGCTGCAGCCGCTCGTGGTCTTGACGTTCTTTGTGTTCGTGGCGCTCGGTTTCTCGACCGCCATGAACGCGCTGCGAGCCGGGGTCGTCGAGATCATTCAGCGCAGTATCTTCGCGCGCGTGACCACCGACGTCACCTGGCGGCTGCTGCGCGTCCGCGTCGGGGCCTTCGACCGTTACCACGGCCCGGAACTCGTGAACCGCTTCTTCGATACGATCACGATTCAGAAATCGGCGGCGCTGCTGCTCAGCGACGGCCTCAGCATCCTGATGCAGACCGTCATCGGCATGGTGCTGCTGGCGCTCTACCATCCGTGGCTGCTGGCCTTCGACGTGCTGCTCATCGTGGCGATGTCGATCATCATCTTCGTTCTGGGCCGGGGCGCGCTGGGCACGAGCATCAAAGAGTCGAAAGCGAAATACGCCATCGTGGCGTGGCTCCAGCAGCTGGCGGCGCACCTGGTGACATTCAAGTCGGCGGGCGGAGCCGAGTACGCGATGGAGCGCTCGCATCGCCTGCTCGAAGACTACCTGTCGTACCGGGCGAAGCACTTCAGGATCCTCATTCGGCAGATCATCGGATCGTTTGCCCTGCAGGCCGTGGCCAGTTCGGCGCTGCTCGGCATCGGCGGGTGGCTGGTCATCAATCGGCAGCTCACGCTGGGCCAGCTCGTGGCCAGCGAACTCATCGTCGCCGGCATGCTGAGCGCCTTCACGAAGTTCGGAAAACAGCTCGAGGTATTCTACGACCTGTGCGCGGCCATCGACAAGCTCGGCGTCCTGGTGGACCTGCCGCTCGAGCGGGCGGGCGGCGAGGCCGAGGGGACGGCACAGGGCCCGATGCGCCTGACGCTGCGCGACCTGCGCGTGCAGTACTCCGACAGCACGCGGCCGGCGCTGGCCGTGCGCGCCTGGGATATTCCCTCGGGCGCGCGAGTGGGTGTGACCGGACCGAACGGATCGGGGAAAAGCACGTTGGCCGACGTGCTCTTTGGCCTGCGCGAGCAATCCACGGGATCGCTGCGGGTGGACGGCGTGGATGTGCGGTCGCTGCCGCTGAGCAGCCTGCGCCGCGACGTGGCACTCGTGCGCGGCGTCGAGCTGTTTCCCGGCACCGTGCTCGACAACGTCCGGCTCGGCCGCAACGATCTCTCGCACGCCGACATCAGCCGCGCGCTCGAAGACGTGGGTCTGCTCGAGGAACTGCTGAGCATGTCCAAGGGGATCGATACCGAGCTGCACGTTCACGGACGGCCCTTGTCCCACCGCCAATCCTGCCGGTTGATGATTGCACGGGCGATCGCGGGCCGGCCGCGCCTCGTCATCCTTGACGGCGCGCTCGATCAGGTGGACCGGCGCGAGGATCGGGGACGTCTCGCATCGGTGCTGTTCGCACCCGACGCGCCTTGGACGCTGATCTGCGTCACCGAGCGTACCGACTTGTTAGCCTTATGCACGCAGGTGGTCCGCCTCGAGGACGGCGAAGTCCGCGACGCGGTCGCCGAGGACACGACATCATGAGCGCGCCCGACCGGTCGTCCAAGTTTGGCTGGAATATGGACCAGCGTCTGGCGCTGCACAACGTGCAGGCCCCGCGGTCATCGCGTCTGCTCGCGCGGCTGCTGATCGTGCTGCTCGTGGTCACCGCAGTGGCGCTCACTGTGACCCCGTGGCAGCAGAACATCCCGGGCTCGGGGCGGGTCATCGCGTTCAATCCCGAAGAACGGCAGCAGCAGGTCGAAGCCGTCATCGAGGGCCGCATCGTCAAGTGGCACGTCGTCGAGGGAAGCATCGTGACACGCGGCGATCCGATCGTCGAGCTGACCGACAATGACCCGTCGATTCTGGTCCGCCTGGGAGAAGAACGCGATCAGAACGTGCGCACCATCGAACAGGGCGAGTCGCGCTCCGGCTCGCTGGAGGATCGCATCACCAGCCTGATTGACACGGCGACCAGCAGTGTAGAGGCCGCCGAGCTGCGCGAGCAGATGGGGCGCGACCGCGTCACGGCCGCCGAACAAGGCCTCACCGCCGCGGGAGCGGCGAAGGTCACGGCCGGGCTGAACATCGAACGCCAGCGAGCCCTCATGGCCAAGGGACTCACGTCGACCCGCGGCGTCGAGCTGGCGGAACTGGAGGCGGCGACTCGGACCGCCGAAGTCGAGCGCTCGATCGCCACGCTGAGTGCGGCACGCAGCGAAGCCGCGTCGCTGAGGGCCGAGTTGCAACGGACCCGCGCCGATGCGGGTGCCCGCGTGGACGAGGCCCGCGCGGCGCTCGCGTCGGCCAACGGCGAGGTGGCCAAGTCACGCGGCGAGCTGGCCAAGCTGGAGGTGCGCGTCGCCCGTCAGCGGAGCCAGCAAGTGACCGCGCCGATCGACGGCACGGTGCTACGGGTACTGGCGCGCCAGAGCGGTGAACTGCTGAAGGCCGGTGCGCCCTTGGCCGTCATCGTGCCTTTGTCGACCAAGGACGTGGTCGAGCTGTGGGTGGACGGCAACGACATGCCCATGCTGGCGCCCGGAAATACGGCGCGACTGCAATTCGAGGGCTGGCCCGCGCTGCAGTTCTCGGGCTGGCCATCGATTGCCGTCGGGACCTTCGGCGGACGCGTGCTGCTGGTCGACCCGACCGACAACGGCAAGGGGAAGTTCCGGGTGCTGGTGGAGCCCGACCCGAACGACGACCCCTGGCCGTCACGGCGCTTTCTTCGTCAGGGCGTGCGCGCCAACGGCTGGGTGCTGCTCAACATCGTGCCGATCGGCTATGAACTGTGGCGGCAGTTCAACGGCTTCCCGCCGGTGATTTCTCTCGACGAGCCGGCGGCCTTGGGGTTGGATCGGGCGGGGGAAGGTCCGAAGGCCGACGACCGCGGTTCTTCCGGGGAAGGCGATCCCAAGTGACGGGCTCAACGGTGCGTCGCACGATGTCGGTCGTAGCCGGGGTGCTGGTCGCTGCGTGCGTGGCCCAGGCCCAGACCGTGCCGTCGCCCTCCGTGCCGCTCACGACGACCGAGTTGCTGCGGGCGGTGGAGCGCGCGCTGCCGCTGCTCGAGCGGGCCCGCCAGGATGTGGCGATTGCCCAGGGCGAGGCCCGGGAAGCCCTGGGCGCCTTCGACCTGTCGCTCGAGGCCACCGCCAAGAGCATCCGCGGGAAATACGACAACGGGCGGGTCTCGGGCATCCTCGAGCAGCCCCTGGCTCCCCTCGGCATCACGCTCTACGGTGGCTATCACCTGGGCCGCGGATCGTTCGGGTCCTACGACAGCCGGGCGCAGACGCTGCGTGAAGGCGAGGTCACCGGCGGCATGGAGCTGCCGCTGCTGCGCAATCGGTCGATGGATGGCCGTCGCGCCGCCCAGCAGGTGACGGCACTCGGCGTGGATGTGGCAGAGCGCGGGCTCGACAAAGCGCGGCTGACCTACTTCGCGCAAGCCCTCGCCGAATACTGGGACTGGGTGGCGGCGGGCCAACAGCTGGGTGTCGCCCAAGGGCTGCTGGACCTGGCCGAGGCGCGCGACCAGCAGCTGGCTGAGGCGACGGCGCTGGGCCAGATCGCCCCGGTCGAGCGCACCGACAACCGGCGCGCCATCCTGCAGCGCCGCTCGGCGCTCATCCTTGCCGAGCGCCAGTTGCAGATGAAGGTCATCGACCTGTCGCTGTATCTGCGCGCATTGGATGGCACACCCGTGCGGCCCGGCCAGGATCGCCTGCCGCCCCTGATGCCGCCCGTGCCGCAAGACGAGCCCGATGAGAACGCGGCGCTGCGCCTCGCGTTCGATCGCCGGCCCGAGCTGGCGGCGCTGCGGCTGAAACGTTCTCAGCAGGAGGTGGAGTTGCGGCTGGCGGAGAACGCGATGTTGCCGACCCTCAATCTGTTCTCCGAGGTGTCGCGCGACGTCGGCAGCGGGTCCGCCAGCCGCTCGGGCAATGGCGTCGATTCCGGCGTGACTTTCCAGCTGCCATTCCAGCGCCGGAAGGCGACGGGAAAGACACTGCAGGTTCGAGGGAAGCTGGCCGGACTCGATCAGGATCTGCGCTGGGCCCAGGATCTGGTGCGCGCCGACGTGCAGGACGCGCTGAGCGCGGTGCGCGCGGCCCGCGCCGTGTTGGACGTAGTGACCGAGGAACTGGCGGTCGCGCGCGACCTCGAGTCACTCGAACGGGACCGCTTCGCCCTTGGCGACTCGACGCAGTTCGTCGTCAACCTGCGCGAGCTGGCGACCGCCGATGCTGCGCTGCGCGAAGTGAAGGCGCTGGCCGACTTCCAGACGGCGCTCGTGAATGTCGCGGCCGCTACGGGGCAGTTGCTGGACTGGGCGCCGTGACGCGCTCAGACCTTGCGATAGTGCCGGGCGTGCCGGCCCACGGCCGCGCGCGCCACCGCCGCCGGCAGGTGCTTGGCGCCAAAGGCCACTAGGCGGTTGACGCGCCCGGGCACCACCAGCGACTGCCCCGCCATCACCGCCGCGTAGCTCTCGTCCACGACGTGGGGCGCGTCGAGCCACATGAAGCGCGGCAGCGCCTGCATCTGCTGGCGCGTGCCAGTGACGTCGTGGAACTCGGAATAGGTGAACCCCGGGCACGACGCGGTGACGTGCACGCCGTGCCCTCGCACCTCGCCCGCGAGCGCCTCCGAGAACTTCACGAGGAACGCCTTCGACGCGGCATAGAGTGTGTGTCCCGGCGCCGCGGGCACGAGCGCCGCCAGCGATGCGATGTTCAGTATTCGGCCCCAGCGCCGCTCGATCATGCCCGGCAGCAAGCGATGCGTGAGCTCGGCCACGGCGGTGACGAGCACCTGGATGAATTCGGCATGGCGCTGCCACTCGCTGCGCTCGTAGGCGCCGGGCACGCCGTATCCGGCGTTGTTCACCAGCAGGTCGATGGCCAGGCCGCGCGCCTCGAGCGCCGCGCACAACGCGGCGGGGGCGGCCGGGTCGGCCAGATCCGCCGGCAGCACGTGCACGGTCACGCCGTGCGCGGCCCGCAGCGTCGTGGCCAGGGCCTCGAGGCGATCGACCCGCCGGGCGGTGAGCACCAGGGCATAGCCGTGCTCGGCGAGACGTTCGGCGAAGGCCTTGCCGATGCCGGCGGAGGCGCCGGTGACGAGCGCCGTGCGGCCCTGCCCCTCGCGTGTCATCGCGGCATTATCCTCCGGTATGATGGACCCTTACCTCGGGAGGTTGCCCATGTTCGCGAAAGTCGCCACGGTCGCGCTCGTCGCCACGCTCTGCACGGGCTGCATTCGCAGCGCCACGGTCATCAACGTGAAGGCCGATGGCGGCGGCACGGTGGAGCAGACGATGCTCGTGAACCTGGGCCTCATGAAGGGCATGCTCGGCGGCCTGGGCGGCCAGGCCACGCCGGCGCCCGGCGCGCTCAACGAGGCTGATCTCAAGCGCACCGCCACCCGCATGGGCGAGGGCGTCACCTACGTGTCGGCCGAACCGGTGAAGAGCCCGGACGGCTTCGAGGGCACGAAGGCAATCTATGCCTTCACCGACGTCACCAAGCTGCGCGTCGATCAGGATCCGAACCTGTCGGGCTCTACCACAGGCGGCATCGCCACGCCGCCGAAGGACAGCAATCCGGTGACCTTCGCGTTTGCCGCGGCGGGCGGCATCAACACGCTCACCGTGTCGCTCAAGGATGAGCCCAAGCCGGCCGACGGCAAGACCCCGGCGCCCACGGGCGGGCCCGACATGGACAATCCCCAGATGATGGAGATGATGAAGTCGATGTTCAAGGGCTTCAAGGTGAGCATCGACGTGGTCGTGGACGGCGCCATCGTCGAGACCAACGCCGATCACGTGGCCGGGTCACGCGTGACGCTGCTCGAGATGGACATGGAGACGCTGCTCAAGGACGAGGCCAAGCTCAAGGAGCTGCAGAAGGTGCTTGGCCCGGGCGCCTCGGTGAGTGAGCTGAAGCCCTACCTGAAGGACGTGAAGGGCCTGAAGATCAACGACCCGGTCGTGACCATCGCCTTCAAGTAGACCGGCCCCGCCGGGCGCGGGTTCGGGCGGCGTGAGTTCGCGCTCGATCATCGCCGTGCGCTCGCGGTGCCGCAGCTCGGCCACCTTGCCGTTGCGGATGACGGTCGCCACCATCACGGCGAAGCCGCCCAGGATGAACAGTCCCGGCAGCACCAGCAGCCGCGACGCAAAGACAATCTCGTTCTCGCTCACAGGGTGCCCTCCACCTTGAACGTGTAGACTCGCGCCACCCCGCGCTTTGTTTCACACTGGGCTGCAACAATCCGGCCCCTCCGCCTGCTCTAATGGCAGAGCGCATGTCCGACACGTCTGAACGCGATCTGGTCGCGCGCTATTCACCCACTGCGACGGACGCCGCGATGCCCTGCTCGAGATGGCGGCCGGCGCGCCGATCCCGGCCGCCGACCAGGGGCACCTCGACGCCTGCGCGGTCTGCCAGGCCGAGCTGGCGCTGGCGCGCCGCATCGAGTCCCTGGCGGCCATCGCCACCGGACTGGTGGGCGTGCTGTGGGTGGTGGGCGCCACTGCCGGGCTCGACGTCGCCCCGCAGCTCGCGCGCTCGGCCGTCAGCGCGCTGCTCGACGTCGCGCGGGCCCAGGCGCCGGTCGTGGGCTCCGCCAAAGCGGATTGCGTAGCCGAGGGATCGGTACAACTTCTCGATCCGCGTTGTCGCTTGATTCACAAGTACTACCAGCCCATCGTGTCGCGACGGGGCGCGTGCCGTACGCTCTTGGTCAGGCCACGAAAACCCGCCCTGCGAGTAACAGGTGAACTCCACGTCGTAAGGCGGATCGGCATAGACGAAGTCACCCGACTTCAGCGCAACGGCCTCGCCATCTCCAGCCGTGAATTCCCACTGCGAAAGAGCCTCACGCAACGTTGGGAAGGTCTGGGCGTAGGAGATCGACTTGTCTTGCCCGAACGGCACGTTGAATCGCTCGCGCTGCTTGTAGAACAACGCCTCGTCGTTCGCCACTTGAATGGTGACGCGCAGTCCCTTCTTTACCCGACGGTAGAAGTTGATCAGGTGAGGATTGGCCCAAGGACAACCGCGGGCATCGGCGTGAACGGTAGTCTACGCCAACATCATCTTCGTTGTATCTTCGCGTCAGGTCGGGCCCGAAGACCGAGGCCCGAGAACCGGGATCCGGTCCACGAACTCGTGGTCCGCAACCTGCTGACTGGGACGTCTGGGCTGTTGCCCTAACCGAACGGGCGGGGCGAGACCGAGACCGTGTGCAATACCATCTGTTGCGCGGCCAGGCTCGAACCGAAACAACCGAAGACATGGGCGGAAAAGGCCCGCGCAGGAGGCGCAGACCGCCCCCTGGACAGCCCGGAGAACCGTGCTACTCTGGCAAGGATAGACCTTGCGAAAGTGGCGGAACTGGCAGACGCGCCGGACTTAGGATCCGGTAGCCGCAAGGCTTTGGGGGTTCGACTCCCCCCTTTCGCACCAGCCGCGCCCCCTCCTTCCACACCCCAGAACCCTAGATGAAGACTGAACTGGTAGACGTCAACGAGACGCGGAGAAACCTGGTCGTGGAGATTCCCACGAGCGAGGTCGAGTCGGCCATCGACCGGGTCACCCGCGAATACACCAAGTCGGCGCGACTCCCTGGCTTCCGGCCCGGCAAGGTGCCCGCTAAAGTGGTCCGTCAGCGCTTCCGCGCCCAGATCCTGCACGATGTCGCGCACGACCTCATCCCGCGCACCATCGACCAGGTGCTGTCGGACAAGGGCGTCGAGCCGGTGGACACTCCCGACGTGAAGGACGTGGTCGTCGAAGAGGGCAAGCCGCTCTCGTTCACGGCCAGCTTCGACGTGGTGCCCCCCTTCGACCCGGGCGGCTTCGGTGACATCCAGCTGCGCCGCGCGGCCGTGTCGGTGGACGACGACGCCGTGCAGCAGACACTCGAACGCCTGCGCGAGCGCGCTGCCCGCTCCGAGCCCGTGGAAGGCGGCGTAGCCGAGGGCCACACCCTGGTCATCGACCTCGAACGCCGCGCCAGCGGCGCCGACGGCAAGGCCGCCGCGCCCGACAAGCACGAAAAAGTCTCGATCGAAATGGGCGCGCCCGCCAATCCCCCCGGCTTCGACGCCGAGGTGATGGGCATGACGGTGGGCGAATCGCGCACCTTCACGCTGAGCTACCCGGCCGACTACGCCGTGGCCGAGCTGGCGGGCACCTCGGTGGGCTATACCGTGCAGCTCACCGAACTGCGCCGCCGGGTCGTGCCGGCCCTCGACGACGAGTTCGCCAAGGATCTGGGCGAAGACCTGGATTCCCTCGACGCGCTGCGCGCCCGGGTGCGCACCGACCTCGAGGCCGAGTCGAAGGACGCCTCCGAACGGCAGCTGCGGGCCGACCTGCTGAAGCAGCTCTCCAAGCGCCTGCCCTTCCCGGTGCCCGGCGCCCTCATCGACCGTGAGATCGACCGCCGGGTCGAGGAATTCGCGCGGCGGCTCATGTCGCAGCAGATCGATCCGCGCCGCACCAAGATCGACTGGGCCGCCTTCCGCCAGGGCCAGCGCGACCCGGCGCAGGAAGCGGTGGCCTCGGCGCTGGTGCTCGACCAGATTGCCCGGCGCGATGGTATCGAGGCGGGCGAGGCCGACATCGAAGAAGAGTTGGCCCGCTACGCCGAGCGCACCGGGCTCACCGAGCCGGCCGTGCGCGCCCGGCTCGAACAGGAAGACAGCGGCCTGGCCCGCATGCAGATGGGACTGCGCCGCGAGTCGACCGTCACCACGGTACTCGGTCGTGTGCAGGTGGTGGAGTGAAGGACGCGCCCGGCGAGCCGATTGACCTCATGAGGAATGGCACCGTGACTGACTCGCGCATGACGCTCGTGCCCATGGTGGTCGAGCAGACCAACCGTGGCGAACGCGCCTACGACATCTTCTCGCGGTTGCTCAAGGACAACATCATCTTCCTCGGCACGCCGATCGACGACACGATCGCCAATCTCGTGATCGCGCAGATGCTCTTCCTCGAAGCGGAAGATCCCGACAAGGACATCCTGCTCTACATCAACAGCCCGGGCGGGGTGATCACTGCCGGCCTCGCCATCTACGACACCATGCAGTACGTGCGGCCCGACGTGCAGACGTTGTGCATCGGCCAGGCGGCTTCGATTGCCGCCGTGCTGCTCACCGCCGGCGCCAAGGGCAAACGCGCGTCGCTGCCCAACTCGCGCATCCTGATTCATCAGCCCTGGATGTCGGGGCTCGGCGGTCAGGCTACCGACATCGCGCTCGCGGCGAAGGAGATTCTGCGCCAGCGTGAGCGAATCAACGAGATCATGGAGCTGCACACCGGACAGCCCTTGAAGCGCATCCAGGACGACACGGAACGCGATTACATCATGTCGCCCGATGAAGCCAAGGAATACGGAATACTTGACGACGTGATTCGGAAACGGGTGTAACATCGAAGAGAAGCGTCCCCCGGACGCATCTCCTGCCGCGAGATTCCCTATGGTCAAGAAGAACGGCGAAGGTGAGATCCTGCGCTGCTCGTTCTGTAACAAAGATCAGAACGACGTCAGGAAGCTCATCGCCGGCCCCACGGTCTTCATCTGCGATGAGTGTGTCGAGGTCTGCAACGACATCATCGCCGACGACAACCGCGAGAGTCGTAGCGTGCGCTCCGCCCTGCCGTCGCCGTCCGAGATCAAGAAGTTCCTGGATGAGTACGTCATCGGCCAGGAACGCACCAAGAAGAAGCTCGCCGTCGCGGTCTACAACCACTACAAGCGGCTCGAGATACAGAAGCAGCCGAAAGGCCGCACCGATGTCGAGCTCACCAAGTCGAACATCCTGCTCATCGGCCCGACCGGCACCGGCAAGACCCTGCTCGCGCAAACGCTCGCCAAGCTCCTCTCGGTGCCCTTCACGATCGTCGACGCCACCACGCTCACCGAAGCGGGCTACGTCGGCGAAGACGTCGAGAACATCATCCTCAAGCTGCTGCAGGCGGCCGGCGGCGACATCGAGAAGTGCCAGCAGGGCATCGTCTACATCGACGAGATCGACAAGATCGGCCGCAAGGACGAGAACCCGTCGATCACCCGCGATGTGTCGGGCGAAGGCGTGCAGCAGGCGCTGCTGAAGATTCTGGAAGGCACGGTGGCCAACGTGCCGCCCCAGGGCGGACGCAAGCATCCGCACCAGGAATTCTTCCAGATCGACACGACCAACATCCTGTTCATCTGCGGCGGCGCGTTCGTGGGCCTCGACAAGATCGTGGAACGCCGGCTCGGCAAGAAGACGCTCGGCTTCCGGGCCGACATCAAGTCGCGCAAGCAGCGCGACACGGGCTCGATGCTCGAACAGGTGGAGCCGCAGGATCTGATCCGCTTCGGCCTCATCCCCGAGTTCGTCGGCCGTCTGCCGGTGCTCGGCACGCTGCACGAACTGGATCGCCCGGCGCTGGTGCAGATTCTCACGCAGCCGCGCAACGCCATCGCGCGCCAGTACCAGAAGCTCTTCGAATACGAGAACGTGAAGCTGCGCTTCACCGACGACGCCATGGAGGCCATTGCCGACATGGCCCTCGACCGCAAGATTGGCGCGCGTGGGCTCCGCATGATCATCGAAGATCTGATGCTCGAGCTGATGTACACGCTGCCCGGCCAAAAGAAGGGCCGTGAATACGTCGTCACCCGCGAGATGGTGCTCACGAAGAACACCGGCCTCGAGGTCATCGAAAAGGCAGGCTGATGGAAGTCTACGAGACCCTACCCGTCGTTCCGCTGCGCGACGTCGTCGTCTTCCCGCACATGATGATGCCGTTCGTGATTGGACGGCCGTCGTCGATTCGCGCGCTCGAACACGCGCTCGGCAAGGACAAGCGGATCTTCCTGGCCGCCCAGCACGACGCCGGCACCGACGACCCCCGCCCCGAAGACGTCTTCATGATGGGCTGCGTGGCCAACGTCGTGCAGAGCCTGAAGCTGCCCGACGGCAACATCAAGGTGCTGGTCGAGGGCGTGGAACGCGCCCGGGTCATCGAGTGGAAGGAAGACAAGGGCTTCTTCCGCGTGGTGGTCAAGGTGCTGCAGAAGCAGCGCGAAGCCGCCGGCGACGTGGAACAGACCATGAGCCGCGTGGTGGCGCTCTTCGAGCAGTACGTGAAGCTCTCGAACAACCTGCACTACGACGCCATGATCGCCGCCGTGAAGGTCGACGATCCCGGCAAGCTCGCCGACACCATTGCCGCCCACCTGCTGGTCGGCGTCGACGAGAAGCAGAACCTGCTCGAGATCATCTCGCCGCTCGAACGCCTCAACCGCATTGCCGGCATCCTCGATGCCGAAGTGGACAAGCTCCAGGTCGATCGCCGCATCCAGTCGCGCGTGAAGAAGCAGATGGAGAAGGCGCAGAAAGAGTACTACCTCAACGAGAAGATGAAGGCGATCCAGAAGGAACTGGGCCGCAAGGACGACAAGGGCAACGAAGTCGACGACCTGAAGAAGAAGATCGATCAGGCGCGCATGCCCAAGGACGTGGCCGAGAAGGCCAATCAGGAACTGAAGCGCCTCGAGGCGATGCCGCCGATGTCGGCCGAAGCCACCGTGTCGCGCAACTATCTCGACTGGCTCATTGCCGTTCCGTGGCACAAGAAGTCGAAGGAGAACAAGGACCTCAAGCACGCCGAGCAGATCCTGAACGAGGACCACTACGGCCTCGAGAAGATCAAGGAACGCGTGCTCGAGTTCCTGGCCGTGCGCGCACTGGTCAAGAAGCCGAAGGCCACCATCCTCACGCTGGCCGGCCCCCCGGGCGTGGGCAAGACCTCGCTCGCCAAGTCGATCGCCCGCGCCATGAACCGCAAGTTCGTGCGCTTGTCGCTCGGCGGCGTGCGCGACGAAGCAGAGATTCGTGGCCACCGCCGCACCTACATCGGGGCGTTCCCAGGCCAGATCATCCAGATGATGAAGAAGGCCGGCACGATGAACCCGGTCTTCCTGCTCGACGAAGTCGAGAAGATGTCGATGGACTTCCGCGGCGACCCGTCGGCGGCGCTGCTCGAGGTGCTCGACCCGGAACAGAACTCGACCTTCCAGGATCACTACCTGGATGTGGAGTACGACCTCTCGAACGTGATGTTCGTGTGCACCGCCAACGTGCTGCACACGATTCCTCAGGCGCTGCGCGACCGCATGGAAGTGCTGCAGCTGGCCGGCTACACCGAAGTCGAGAAGACCGAAATCGCCAAGCGCTTCCTGGTGCCCAAAGCGGTCGAGGGCAACGGCCTCACCGACAAGAACATCACCTTCACGGGCGACGCCGTGCAGGCTGTGATTCAGCGCTACACCCGCGAGGCCGGCGTGCGCAGCCTCGAGCGCGAGATCAACTCGGTGTGCCGCAAGGTGGCGCGCAAGGTGGTCACCGAAGGGCCCGACACCTTCGAAGAGATCACCTCCGACAAGATCACGCAGTACCTGGGCGTGCCGCGCTTCCGGCCGAGCCTGGCCGAGGAAGTGAACGAAGTGGGCGTGGCCACGGGCCTCGCCTGGACCGAAGTGGGCGGCGAGATTCTGGTCACCGAAGCCACCCTGATGCCCGGTCGCGGCCGGCTCACGCTCACCGGCAAGCTCGGCGACGTGATGCAGGAGTCGGCGCAGGCGGCCATGAGCTACATCCGCTCACGGGCCGAGGAATTCGGCATCGCGAAAGACTTCAACCGCCGTTTCGACGTGCACGTGCACATCCCCGAGGGCGCCATTCCCAAAGATGGTCCGTCGGCCGGCATCACGCTGTGCACCGCGATGATCTCGGCGCTCACCAAGATCAAGACGCGGCGTGAAGTGGCCATGACCGGCGAAATCACCCTGCGCGGCAAGGTGCTGCCGATCGGCGGCTTGAAGGAAAAGGTGCTGGCCGCGCACCGCGCCGGCGTCACCACCATCCTGATGCCGAAGGACAACGAGAAAGACCTGGCCGACATTCCGAAGAACGTGCTCGATACGCTGAGCATTCATCTCGTATCGACGATGGACGAAGTGCTGAAGCTCGCGCTCGAGGGCCCGATCACCCCGCTGCCGCCGTCGATCGACGCCGACGTGGCCGCAGGTGAGGGTCCAGACGCGGTGACGCACTAAGAGATTTGGCGCGCGTCACAGCTTCGTTCATCACGAGTGCCGCGGGCGCTGGTGGCTTCCCAAAGGAGGAGCTGCCAGAGATCGCCTTCGTGGGCCGCTCGAACGTAGGCAAGTCGACCCTGATCAACTCGCTCGTGAAGGCCACCGTGGCCCGCACGAGTGCCGCGCCAGGGAAGACCCGGTTGGCCAATTTCTACCGGCTGCACCGGGACGGTGACTCGCCGTTCTTTCTCGTGGACCTGCCCGGGTATGGATATGCCCGGGGCGGCCGCGAGACGGCGGCAGAATTCAATCTGCTCGCCGACGCGTATTTCAACCGGGCAGGACGTGAAGGCTTCTCGCCGGTGCGAGGGGCCCTGTTGCTCGTCGATAGCCGGCATCCCGGCCTCGACGCCGACCGGCGTGCCTGGGAATGGCTGGAGAGCACCGGCGTTGAACACGCCGTGCTCGCCACGAAGCTCGACAAGCTGACGCGGGCCGAACGCCAGCGTCATCTGCGTGAACTGGAAGCGCACCATCAAGGCCCGGTGCTACCGCTCTCAGCGGTGTCCGGGGAAGGACTGGACGAACTGTGGAAACTGATAGCAAGCCTGCTCCGGCGCCCGCCGCTCCCCCCCAACCCACCCAACCAGAGCAAGCCGTAACGCTCGACCTCTCCACACTGAAGGAGATGAGCGTGTCGGCCCTCACCAAGGTGGCGAGGGATCTCGACATCGCCGGTGCGACCGGGATGCGCAAACAGGAGCTCATCTTCGAGATCCTGCGGGCGCGCGCCGAGAAGAGCGGCCTGATCTTCTCGGAAGGCGTCCTTGAGGTGCTGCCCGACGGCTTCGGCTTCCTGCGCGCCCCCGACTACAACTACCTGGCAGGCCCCGACGACATTTACGTGTCGCCGTCGCAGATTCGGAAGTTCGACCTGCATACGGGCGACACCGTCGCCGGGCAGATTCGACCGCCGAAGGAAGGCGAGCGCTACTTCGCCCTCATCAAGGTGGAGGCCGTCAACTTCGAGCCCCCCGCCCGCGGCAAAGAGCGCATCTTCTTCGAGAACCTCACCGCCCTCTACCCCCAGGAAAAAATCAAGCTCGAGGCCGACGCCGAGAACCTGTCCACGCGCGTCATGGATCTGATGACGCCGCTCGGCAAGGGCCAGCGCGGCCTGATCGTGGCGCCGCCCCGCACCGGCAAGACCATGCTGCTGCAGGCGATCGCCAACTCGGTCACCACCAACCATCCTGAGATCTACCTGATCGTGCTGCTCATCGACGAGCGGCCGGAAGAAGTGACCGACATGCAGCGCTCGGTGCGCGGCGAGGTCATCAGCTCCACGTTCGACGAGCCGGCGCAGCGCCACGTGCAGGTGGCCGAGATGGTCATCGAAAAGGCCAAGCGGCTGGTCGAGCACAAGAAAGACGTGGTCATTCTGCTCGACTCGATCACGCGCCTGGCCCGCGCCTACAACACCATCGTGCCGACCAGCGGCAAGGTGCTGTCGGGCGGTGTGGACAGCAACGCCTTACAGCGTCCCAAACGTTTCTTCGGCGCCGCGCGCAACATCGAAGAGGGCGGCTCGCTCACCATCATCGCCACCGCCCTCGTCGACACCGGCTCGCGCATGGACGAAGTGATCTTCGAAGAGTTCAAGGGCACGGGCAACAGCGAAGTGCACCTCGACCGCAAGCTGGCCGACCGGCGCGTGTTCCCCGCCATCGACATCCAGAAGAGCGGCACGCGCAAGGAGGAGCTGCTGATGTCGAAGGAAGACCTGAACCGCGTCTACGTGCTGCGCCGCGTGCTCACGCCGCTGTCGCCGGTGGAAGCGATGGAACTGCTGCTCAGCAAGATGGGCAAGACCAAGAGCAACAGCGAGTTCCTGAACGCCATGAGCGGCGGCAAGGGATAGGGACTGTTTAGGGACTGTCACCCAGCCTCGGTCACGCGAGGTGACTGTCCCAGCTCTCCTCCAGCGACTGACGGCGGCCCCAATAGGCCGCCGTTGTCGTGTACCACTCCACTGTGGCGGCGCCTGTCACCGAGCCCTCGATCATGCGAGGTGACTGGCCCAGCCCCCCCCTCCAGCAACCTACGGCGGTCCCACTAAAGGCCGCCGTTGTCGTGTACGGGCCCACCAGAGACGCCCCAGGTCCTGCGTGCCGTTTTCGGAAGACGCCCTTTGGCGGCAACGACGTGCAGCGAATTTGACGGAGATGGCTCTCCCCGCTATGCTGCGACGGCTGCCGCAGATCCTGGGATCGGCCAGTAGGCATAATAGTAAGGCAGGCGAAGCCCATAGACAGACCGGCGTGACGATCCCGCAGATCACGATCGCGAGGCAGGAGTTGCAAGCGGACATGGGCGACCGAAGGTGCGGTGTAGTTGTTGCGTTAGTCGCGGTGCTGCTCGCGGGCTGCACGTCGATGGGTCACGAGGCAAGAGCCGTCCCAAGAATCGCACGGCCGACGGAGCGCATCGTGGAGCTGGGTATCGACGGCGACGACAACGAACTCGCGGTGGCGATCGAGAGGATGCTGGACGACCACGGCGTCAAAGTCACGATTCTCAGTACGCCTCAAGTCCGTGAGACACGCGCAGACAGGGAGTACACATATGAAGAAGTGCAAACCCGGTACGTTCTGCGGGTTCGCTCGACTGACCTAGACAAGTGCGTTCCAGAAGGGTCTCGGCAGATGCACTTCAACGTCTCGGTTACTGACTTTCAAGAGCGCCGTCGCACGTTCTTGATGAGCGGCGAATTCGGTTGCAGGGATACGCTGGTTCGTAGTTTCGAACGGTGGCTGCTGTCCGGAAAGCCATGATCGCCTGTGTGGCGGGACGCCGCCGCCTAACATCCAAATGCAGCCGCATGACGCCCGGCGGCGCGCGGCTGATTTGGCGACGTTAGCCAGGCAGGCGTGGCGGCAGCGACCAGCGTTGAAGAAGCAGACTTCAACAGCCGTGCCGAAGGCGATGCGGGTTCAGCTCGGACGCCTCTTCGGCAATCAGTCTCGTGACGCGCTGTTCGAGGCGCGGACGCCCGCCCAGTGGAAGGCGACTCTCCGCCGCGTGCTCCGTGAGATCGACCGGTACGTCCAGGCCAACGTCGATACCGATGAGCTTCACGAGTTCATCATTGCCTCGGGGCTGCTCGCCGCCGACGAAGCGCTCAAGCAGGACGACTATTGGCCAGGCTATACCGAGGGCCTCACCAGAGTCCTATTTACCCTCATGGGGGATTATCCCGATCATCGCCGCCGAAAGGGCGGCGCGAGGTCCGCCGATCACTACTCACTCGGCGCACTTCGACAGGTGCAATACGCACAGGGCGTCGGTCAGCGGTTGACAACCTTGCTCGCGGCAGGAACCATCGGCTTCCCACCCCTATCTGCGCCGCCACGAGCAGCATTGAACGAGTTCCGACGGCTCCATGGCACCAAGCCCTCGCACGCGCAGTTCCTACGCTGGTACAAGAAGAACTTCCCGAATGACTACTCAGCGGTATTCTCGTAGCGTGCTGGCTAACATCCGAATGCAGCCGACGCGGAGACCGATGGAGCATGAGGCGCTGCGGCTGAAGCGGCAACGTCAGACGGACGAATCACGATCGAGCAGGTGAGCCGGGCGGAACGAAGGGCATATGGCCAAGTCGAAGCGAAGTCTCACACCGATTCCTGAGTTCGCGTCCGAAGCGGACGAGCGCCGGTTCTGGGAGACGCATGATTCGGTCGGCTATGTGGACTGGTCGCGGGCGTCAGTCGTATCGCTGCGCAATCTGAAGCCCTCGACCGAAACGATCTCCCTGCGGTTACCGGCTCCGCTGCTCAGCGACTTGAAGGCGCTCGCCAACAAACGCGATGTACCGTACCAGTCGTTGCTCAAAGTATTCGTCGCGGACCGCGTCGCGGAGGAATGGCGCGCGTCGAAGCACCGCGGCGCGCAGTCTGACAAGGCGCTGCAGCCGACGAGCCGCAGGAGACCAAAGGTTGCGGTCAAGCCCGTTGCGCGTGCGGCCCGCGGCTGAGCGCCAATGCGTCTGGGTCAGGCCTGCTGAACGACGAGCCTGCCAAGTCCTCTATGCGTGGCTCAGTTCCCGTGGCATTCGTGTGCCGAAGCTGCTCTTCGAGCGCGCGGCAACGACAGCCTCCGGCCCTTCGGACCGCGGTCGTGACCCATGACGACCGGTGGTCGAGCGTATCCATGGCGCATCTGGTGTCGTTTTCC
>Ga0335394_10001203_pt1 | contig 28882 bp, 33 predicted proteins | sample MAT03_FD_205741 | JGI IMG/M metagenome (GOLD analysis project Ga0335394, IMG submission 205741) | Freshwater microbial communities from Lake Fryxell liftoff mats and glacier meltwater in Antarctica - MAT-03 (spades assembly) (version 2) ...
GCGTCCTTTTACCGAAGGTATTTTGTACTTTGCAAAGTAGCTCAGCTCAGATATGCGGCTTACAGCAGGCTTGTATGCCCTTGACATAGAGCCTCCTAAGGGGTTTTTAGACGGACTGACGGTTTGCTAACTTTTGAATAATTGTTTTAATCGCCTCCTCTGATTGGTCAATGCCAATCCATTTTCTATGGTTGAGTTGTGCCGATTTCAGGGTTGTGCCTGAGCCAGCAAAACAGTCAAGTACAATGCTGTTTTCGTTCGATGAGGTTTTGATAATGGTATCAAGTAAATCGGCGTTTTTTTCGGTTGGATAAACAGGATATTGGGGGTCTTTAAATTCCCAAATATCTTGCATACGCTTACCTTTTTGCTCATCAAAATATATTTTTTTTCTGGGATTTCCTTTCTCGCTCCATTCTACCAAGCCTTCGTTATCCCATTGTTCTAAGACCTCAACACTACTTCTCCAATGTCTGCCAAGCGGGGGCAATATGCCTTTAAACGCCTTTGAGGTACTGCCGTGTTGGGTTTCTCCTGGTGCATGAAGCGGAATGGTAGTGTAACGTCTGCCATCTTTTTCAGTTTTAGCAAATAATTTTAATCGGTCTTCTTCGGTGTAGGGTGTTTTGGGTTCATTCCAAATTAAATTGTCTGATTTAGAATAAAACAAGACAAGGTCTTTGACATTTCCGTACCCTTTTCTGGCAAAGTTTTTTGGATTACATTTTATTCTAGCAATGTCATTTCTAAGATTCTCAATCCCAAAAATTTCGTCCATTATCACTTTTACGTAATGTCCAATTTTGTAATCTATGTGCAGATAAATAGAACCTTTGTCGGATAGCAACATTTTCAACAAAACCAGCCTTTCTCTCAAGAATTCAAAGATTTTTAAAATATCGGTATATGCAACATTTTTGCACGTTCTATTCATATACTTTCCTTTCGACAATTTTGATATAATTGGATAACGTTGTGGCATCTACTCCTGTTCGATAATACCAAATTTCTTTATATGTTTTCCACCCCGTCCGATTTCCATCTTTATTATAAATATCAAATTCTTCTTTATTTAGTAAAACATTTCTTTTCCCATTGTTGTTGAGTTCCATTTTAACTGCATGTATTGAATAGCTATTATTCTCAACTAATATTTTAATCAATTCTGCGAAGCGTTGAGATAAAGGGATTGAATTTTTCACAGAAGGGGAGGCTATTTTTACACTAATCTTGCTACGGTCAATAAACTGCGAATTAGGCTCATCTAATTTTCCTCCAATAAGAGTGAATACGTAGACACGCCTTATAAAACTCAATAACATAAAATTCCGTGGAATTTATCCGTTTTAGAACTTGTTTACATATTTTTTCTACTGTTATAGCATCGGTGTTTTCAAACGAAAATATTGCTAATTTGTTTTTCTGAGAATCCTTATCATTGTTTTGATATTGGTACGCTTTTTTTGCACGTTCAATAGTACCAACACCAATTTTACAGACATCTTTGATCTTATGTTCGTGAACATATAAAACTTGTTTTTCATTGTTTTTATCCATTTTGTTAGATCACAGTTGATATAAAAATTCCCTCAATACTAATACACTCATAGTGCTAAAATCTTTGTATGATTCAGCATATTCTTCGTATATTTCATTGTAATTTAATGAACATAAATAACCATCGAGTATTAAGATTTTCTCAACCTTTAAATTCGAGGCTTCAACTGTGCTTGTTGCATCGTTGAATTGGGCGTTTTGATGACCACCAAAATCGGTCAAAAATTTGGCTTCTCCAATAACGTATTTACCGTTAAAGCGGCCAATAAAATCAAGTCCTTTGCTGTGCTTATAATTTAGCTTCTCAAAAGCAAAATCCATCAATTGCCTGTCGCTACCATTCAAAATAGCATCCTCTTCGGTGTTAATAAAGTCTTGAATACCAATGGGTTGTAAGCCCAGCACCTTACTATTTATCCAACGTCTAAAAAAAGGGCCAATTTGTCGGTTGGTTTCTTTTGGTTCGCTACAACGCTCAAAAATCTTATCAATACCCATCTCGTAGAGCCGTCCACATATTCTGTTTACAGTTTTAGGATTTTTTACGATAGAAGAAACATCTCTTTTCAAATAGGCTACGTAACTGTCTTTTATTGGGAAAAGGTCAAGTTTGAGCAATTCTTTTAGAAGTGCATTATTATCTTGATTGTCAAATGCCTTTTCAACATTTACCCAGCGTAACTGATTTAGTTCTCTAATTCCTTCGGGAATAGTGGGATATACCTGAAAAAGGTCATCAAGGTAAGACCTTTCCTTTGATTAGCGTATTCTATACTTAATTCAGTCCAGTAATTCATAAAATAAATTTAGTGAATTGTTAGAAATTCTCTATTCATACGCCAACCCAATTTCGGAGCGCACATTGTCCAACAGCGTCATTAAATTTAGGCTGTCGTCAAGAGTCCAGACGGGGCTTTGTGTCAAGCCTTGGTGCAGGCACTCGCCCACGTGGGCGGCCTCGTAGTCGTAGCCAAAAGTAGGGCGGTCGAAGTCAAATAGCTGCGTTGTGCCGTCGTATAGTTCGAGCATAAGCGACTTGCTCTCGTGCCAGCGGGTGTTGATTTTGATGAAGCCCTTTTCGCCAAACACAAAACCTTCGCAGGGAGTTTTGGCCATAAAAGTACAGTCCAAAAAAGCAAATGCGCCGTTGGCGTATTGTAAACTCATGGCAGTAGATTCGTCGATGCCCGTTGGGCCAAACACCGCCGAAGCCGTGATTTGGGTGGGCATTCCGAGCGCCACGTACGACAAAAACAAGGGATAAATACCAATATCGAGCAGCGCACCGCCTCCCAAGTCTTTGTTGAAAGTGCGCGTCTGCGGGTCAAAGGGTGCTTTGAAGCCAAAATCGGCTTTTACACCAATGAGCTTGCCAATGGCTCCCGTTTCGATGAGTTCGCGGGTTTTTAAGATAGTAGGCATAAACCGCGACCAGAGGGCTTCCATCAAAAACACCTTTTTGGTACGGGCCAACTCCACCATTTTTTCGACCTCGGGGGTGTTCATGGCAAACGGCTTTTCGCACAAAACGGCCACGCCCGCGTTCAAACACAGGGTGGTTTGCGCGCAATGCCCCGTGTGCGGCGAGGCTATATAAACCACGTCTAAATGGGAACCTGCTAAAATGGCTTCGTAGCTACCGTAGGCTTGGGGGGCTTGGTATTGCGCCGCAAAAGTCTGGGCGCGGCCCAAATCACGCGAGGCCACGGCCACGAGCTTGGCTCCCGCCACGTGTTGGAGGTCTTGGGCAAATTTGTGGGCAATGCGGCCAGGCGCAATAATTCCCCAATTGGTGGTTGGCGTAGTCATTGATAGTTAAGCGGTTAGCGAAATACCGTTTGGTTCAATTTTTATTTTGCGTTCGCGGTAGAGCGTGCCAATGGCTTTTTTAAAGTTTTTCTTGCTCATTTCAAACTGAGCGTGAATCTCAATGGGGCTGCTGTGGTCGCCAAAAGGCAAGAAACCGCCGTTTGCAGCCAGCAGAGCCAAAACCTTTTCGGTAGCCGACTCAACCACGGCCAAATAGCCTTGCGGTTGCAGCACGACATCAATGGTCAGGTCGTCGCGGAGTTTTTTGACGTAAGCCTTGAGCTTGGAGCCAATCTTGACGGGCTGAAAAATCTCGTTGCTGTAAATCAAACCACGGTATAAGTTGTTGATAATGACGTTGAAACCCAAATCGCTGCGCTCATAAACCAAGATGTTGATTTCTTGCATTGGTTCGAGGTCAATGTCATCAAATTCTAAATAGCGGTTTACTTTACACGACCCAATGAGGCGGTCGGTAGCGGGGTCGAGAGTGCAAAAAACGGTTGTCCAGTAGCCTTCATCGAGGGGTTCGTTTTGTTCACTGAACGGCACCAGCAGGTCTTTTTCGAGCCCCCATTCCAGAAACGCCCCGTAGCTGCTCACCGATTTGACGCACAAATAGGCAAACTCGCCGCGCTGTACGAGCGGCTCCAAGTTGGTGGCAATGATGCGGTCTTCGGAGTCTTTGTAAACAAACACCTCCACATCGTCGCCTTCGCGGAGTTCGCGGGGCGAAAAATATTTGAAGGGCAACAGCACGTCGTTGCCCTCATTGTCGCCCAAAAACATGCCTACGCTGGTAGCGCGCAGGGCCCTGAGGGTATTTTTTACGCCTATTTCTATCATCTATTTCATTTCGTTCTGAATGTACTTGCCCCTTATATTTGCCCGCCTTGGCATGCAACTCTTCGATGCGCGCGCCCGAGTCGAAGTCGAACGTACAAGATTCTTTTTTATAAAATTAGTTCTTTAAGGTTCAAAACAAAGACAAGAACTGACTTCAAAGTACGGGATTCGTTTGTTAAGAAGCAAAATATTGCGTATTTGCCCCTCGTAGCGGAGCCCAATTATTTCGGGGCAATTCGGATTTTTTTTCGTTCCAAACAACTGCTTAAAAAGATTTGCCTACTTTCGGGCATTGTATTTTCACAGACAACCACTTAACCCAATGATTGCGATTCAAAACTGGTTGGCGTTGGCCACCGACGCACCCGCCATTGCCTATTTAGAAACCAAAGTTTTTCCAGCTTATTTCAACACCTGCCGTTGGTTTGCGGGCAAAGCGCGGGCGCAAAACGAATTTAAAATTGCGCATCTGCTGGCCATTTCTGACAGTGCCTACCTTGCGCTGGTGTCTGTGAGCTACCACGACGGCGCGCCAGAGTTGTACCAGTTACCGCTTGCTATATCAACCCAAGACACGCCCCAAAAAGGCATACTTTGCCCCGCCAACGAAGGTCAACTCATTGACGCAATCTACGACGAACACTTTCGCAATGCACTCTACAACAATATTTTTAACAATTCAGAACGCAAAACACAAAACACAAAACTTAGCTTTTCGCGCGGTAAAGGCATGGACGAAACCGACACGCCCGAGGGCATTTCGTCGCGGGTGCTGGGGGTAGATTCGAGCAACTCGGCCTTGGTTTTTGGCGAAAAATATTTTTTTAAACTCTACCGTAAGCTCTTCGTGCAGACCAACCCCGAAGTAGAAATGGTGAGTTTTTTGACGCAACACAGTGGCTTTCTGCACATTCCTGCTTTTGCGGGTAGTTTTGCTTGGCAGCGCGCGGGCCAGCCCGACATCACGCTGGGCATGGCGCAGCGCATGATTCTGGCCGACAAAGACAATTGGGTGCTAACGGGCGACTTCCTGAACGATTTTTTGTACGGGGTGCCAAACGGGCTTTTTGCGGTAAAAGAAGCGGTATTTGACCAAGTAGCACTACTGGGCAAGCGCACGGGCCAAATGCACTTGGGCCTCTACGCACCCGAGGCCGAGGCGGCCTTCGCGCCCGAGCCTTTTACCGATACCTACCGTGCCTTTTTGCTCAAACGCCTCGCTGACCTGCTCGAACGCCGCTACGCCCTGTTAATTGAAAAATACCTCGAACTCGACGCACCCACGCAGCGGCTGGCCTGGATTTTTATGGAATCAAAAGAACTCATTGACGATTTTGCCAACGAACTCCTCACGCGCCCGCTCGACTCGCTCCGCATCAGAATCCACGGCGACTACCACTTGGGCCAAGTTTTGACCCACAACGGCGATTTTATTTTAATCGATTTTGAGGGCGAGCCCGAAGCCTCTATCGCCGACCGTAAAATAAAACACAGCCCCCTCAAAGACGTGGCGGGTATGATTCGTAGTTACCATTACGCCGTCAGTGCCAAACTTTTTAACAGTGCCGAAACCCAAAACGATGACCCCGAAAAACTATTGACCGTAACCGACCGCTGGTACAAACTCATGCGCAATACCTATTTTGAGGCGTACATGGAAGCCTTCGGTTGGCCACACCCGCTGTTTAAAAGCCAAAACGAGGTCAATTTCCTGCTTTTGTATCATTTATTAGAAAAAGCTATTTACGAACTGGGCTACGAAATCAGCTACCGCCCGTCGTGGGTCAAAATCCCGTTGCGCGGTATTGTAGAAGTGATTCGAGAAATTGAAAAACTCAAAGAACCATCGGTACGCATTAGCAGGCTAGGAAAATAAGTTTGAAATGAGTACAAAAAGACCGTTTGTGCCTTTGTAATAATGGCTAAATAACACCAAAAAAAATCACCCTTATATTAGCAATGCTCGCCTTTATTTTACTTCAAGTTTCCGACTGGGCCACTTTTATTGGCCGTTTTCACCCTGTTTTGGTTCATTTACCCATTGGATTTTTGCTCCTGGCGGGTTTGCTCGAAATCGGGCGGCTTACGGGCAAAGTAGAGGTAAAAACTTCGACCGTTTCCTTTATTTTGTTTTGGGCGGCCGTCGGCGCTACGTTTTCGTGCGGGGCGGGCTACTTGCTGTCGTTGGGTGGCGGCTACGAAGCCGAACTACTCGAAAAACACAAATGGCAGGGCATCTGGGTGGCCGTAGCGGCGTGGGTGGCGTGGGTGGCCAAGTCTGACTTGTTTACCGACAAGATGCCCTTGGGCACCTTGCTGTACGTGCCTGCGCTGGCCATTGGCGGCTTTTTTGTGATGCTGGCTGGCCACAACGGCGGCTCGCTTACCCACGGCGAAGATTACCTCACGCAAGCTACCCCCGAGCCATTTCGGGGCTGGGTGGGGCTGCCTCCGCAAGAAAGTATTGCCAAAATAGAACCCATCAAAGACATCAACCAGGCAATGGTGTACCAGCAAGTAGTACAACCTATCTTAAAACAAAGCTGCGTGCAGTGCCACAACGCCAGTAAAATGAAGGGCGACTTGCGCATGGACCAAATTGAGTTGCTCCAAAAAGGCGGCGAGAATGGCCCTATTTTCGTGGCGGGCAAAAGTGCCGATAGCGAGATGCTCAAACGCTGCTTGCTGCCATTAGAAGACGAGCACCACATGCCCCCCAAAGGAAAAACGCAACTTTCGGAAGCGCAGATTGGCCTCATTGCTTGGTGGATTGACCAAGGCGCACCGTTTGACAAAAAAGTAGCCGAACTCAACGTATCTGATGCCATCAAACCTGCTTTGGCCGCGCTGGCGGGCGGCGCGGCGGCGGTGGCAGCTGCCAGCGGCCCTACCGAGTCAGCGGTGCTGAAACTCAAAGTGGCCGCCCCCGATGCCAAGGCCGTAGAAGCACTCAAAAAAATAAATATGCTCGTGATGCCACTGGCCACCGAGCAGCCCAATTTGCTCGAAATCAGTGCCATCAATGCGGGTAGTTTTGACGACAAACAAGCGACTTTGCTCGCACCACTGGCCCAAAATATTGTGTGGCTCAAACTGGGCGACACCAAGGTTTCAGACCAAACGCTGGCCGAAATTGCCAAACTCAAAAACCTCCAAAAATTGCACTTAGAAAACACCGCCGTTACCGATGCGGGACTTAAAAACTTGAAAAATTTGCCTTACTTAGAATACCTTAACTTGGTAGGAACGGCCATTACCGACGCTGGCTTGAAAGAACTGACGGCCTGCAAAGCCCTTAAACAGGTATATTTGTGGCAATCAAAAGCCACCGACGCGGGCGTGGCCGCACTCAAACAAACGCTGCCCGGTGTCGAAGTGGTGTTTGGTACTACCGAGCAACAAATCGCCGATTTTGTCAAAGTAGGCGAAACGGCTCCCAAACCTGCGGAGGTAAAAAAATAATGTAGAGATTTTAAAAAATACCTTATCATTCCAAAACAATATGAACGGATGTAGATTTTTTCATCTTCTTTGGCTTGAAGTTGGGTAGAGCGCAAAATGTACCTGCCGCGTGGAAGATTACTAACGTTAATAGCGATTTTATGCGTTCGTTTTAAATCATTTTTCTGGTCTTCTGTATCAATATTTATTTCAAGGGCTTTCTTGCCACTTACTTCGGAAAAAAGTTCAAATTTTTCTGGAAATATCTTCTCTTCCTTTGAATCTTCAAATTTGATGTACACAAAATCTTTGACTGGATTAGGATAAATTGTATAACGATAATATCCACCACATCCATACATATTTACATTAAAGACAGAGGGGTATGAAGCGGAACCACACTGGTTAGAAGCAGTTACATAAATGGCATTGGCATAACCAATTGGAGTTACATTGGCATTTATTCCACTTGTCCAATAAGACCACATACTCGGAAAAGACCAAAAAGCTGAGCATAACGGGCGTGTAACGCTTGTAAGTACGGGTTTGCTCGCAGCGGTCGGTACACGACCACTGCGAGAGAGCTGTTAAAAGGCAAAAAGTAAAATAAAGCGTTTCATGGCCATTAACTGTTTAAAGGTTTCGAAACAATTACGCAGCCAAAAATAAAAAGGTTGGAACGGCGAAAAAAAATATTTGGCTCACCCTTTGGCCAAAAGCCCCGCAAGTAGCACGCAATCAATTTGGAGAACTTGACATTCAGCAGATTTTGCGCAAAGATTTTTGGTAATAAGTGAGCCAGTTAAAAGGCTTTTTTAGAGAAAAGCCTTTTAACTTTGCGTTTATATTCCGTTGGTGGCAAGGGCAAGAATAACTTTCAAAAAAACAAAATTAATTTAGCAGAATTGTTGGATATTGTGCGGTCGTTCACTGTTTTATTTACTTGAAAAGAAAGAAAGGCTGAAAATCCCCTATCAGTCTGACTAAAGCAATTTGTCGCAACAAGAAATGTCAAGAATAAATAGGGCTTTTTCACTGTTTTTTTTACAAAAAACAGTGAAAAACAAAACAAACTCCCCCTTTTTTTGCCAATATCTTATTAGCTGCTGGCATTTTTCAGTGTGGTGTGTTAGTTCAAGTTTAAGCCTAACATTAGCCCGAACCAAGGTTTGTTTTCGTAAATCCAAAATTTGTTGTTTTTGTCTAAAAGATTGTCCAAACCAATACTTACCCCAATTGTCAATTTGTTCACTGCTATAACTCCTGCCATACCTTTTTGCAATACGATTCCGTCATATTCACTTGAAATTATGTTATCAGTTGTTGATGGATTCATTGCTGTATTGCCTACCCCTAAAAATATGCCACCACTAAAACCAAAATGGTTTATTTGTCGTTGATAAACATCTAACGGATTTCTTTTGTAATGAATTTGATAAATATCTGTTCGGTGTCCAATATATATATTTCCATTAAAGTTAGCATTGAGTTGTGTTGGCAAAACATTTTTCGCTTCTGGTCTTATTTTGAATAATGCTGTTAAAATATCAATATCCAAACTTGACTTAATCAGTCGTTGTTTGCTTGGAATATAAATAGCCAATTGATTTGGCAAATTGGTTGCAATTTTACTGGGCAATTTATAAACAGTTAAACTATCTTGATTATTTTCTACGTAACAGTTGTATTTTTTGCCTTCTATTTTCAATTTATATTTCCCGTCTGCTAATTCGTATTTGGCATTATTTTGCAACGTACTACAACTGGAAATAAATGCAGCTAAAAAAACGATATAAATGAATTTTGTCATTGCTTAAATAATTTTTTTTCGTTTAAACCAAAAATAGATAACTAGGGCAATAACCAACATTGCTATACCCTACTAAAAAAGGGTCAAATTAGGTAAAATAAGAAGGAAGTAAGAGTTTTGTAGTTACCAAGCTCCAAAACTTCTCACTTCCCATGAACCAAAGGCTCGAAAGCGAAATTACAAGTGTTTTATCAAAGATTCCAATTGTCAAGAATTTATCACGAAAAAAATTCATTGGGTTATACATTTTGGGATTAATAAAAAGTAGAAAATATTTGGGTCTTTTATTAGGTTTTCAATAGATAAATTTTCTTTATTATAGGGTAAATGTTTTACTAATCTTTCAAAAGCCAAACTATTAATTTCTCTTTGCAATTGCCTACTATTGAGGTTACTTTGTATGGCTTCGTTTAAATAAAAATTCTTTTTTTGTTCTGTATCTAGTCTTGAAAGTAGCCTATAATGACTCCAACTCAATTCTTGACGCAATGTGTCAAGAATTGGAAAAGCCTGATAAAATTTTCGCATATTGGTAAGGTTTGTATAATCAAACCCTTTTCCAAACTCCATAGTTAGTTGCAGCGATAGGTTTTTTAAAGTGGCTTTGCCATATTCGGCTTTTGCGTTTCCATTTTGCTCATCTTCTACTATTATTTGGCCAATAGCCCAATAGGATTCTAGCAAAGCACTATTAGCCATGCGATAAACCCTCTCTCTTGATTGGAGAATAATGGCTTTGATAGTTTCAAATAAATTGTGCTGTAGCTCCATAATTAACTAACAATAAACCAAGTGATTAAATCGAAATTGTCTTTATTGAATTTCTGCGAAGCAGAACCTTCTTCTTTTAGTTTTTGAATGGTAGATTTACTTCCCGATTTTAGTTTGTTCAACATATCCAGAGGAGCTTTGCCCATTTTTTGCTTTACTGTGCCATCTGCCTGCACTTCTTCTTCGGTTGCCTGACTTTTTAACCACGCTGACAAAGCAAAAGATAGGTGTTCAATTGATTTAGGCTCGCCTTGGTCAATAGCTTTTGGCACAAAGCGAATTTCTTCTTTGTGTTTTGCCAATGCGTCTAATACTTCTTTTTGGTTTAAAAAAGTGGATCTTTGTCGTTGTGTTTGTATAAGTATGCTTTTGCGTGGCAAAAATTAGGTTCCAGTGTCTTTGCAACAACTTTGTCAAGTTCTAAAAAAGCAACCGCTTCTTGTGCAACTTTGCTAAGTTTCAAAGAAGCATCAATATTAATGTCTTCGTTTAACAAGTCGAGTGCTCTGTCCTTATCAAAGTCAAAGTTTACAATGTCGCCAAGTATGAATTTATATTCGTCAATTTTGTCTTTGGTAGCTTTTGATAAATAAGCTAATGCCCCAACTGTAAAATAGCCAGTAACGATAGATAGTTTGCCCGTATGTGTATATTTTGAAATCCATTCGTGGACTTTAAGATTATCGTTTTCGTTGTCTAAAATCATAAGGCTAAATTATTCATTCTTATTGATGTTTGTTGTGCTTTGGCAAAAAGTGGCTCTTTTGGTTTTGCCGAAGGGTCGGCTTTGTGTGTCGGGGCAAAACCAAATGTGCCATTTGTGCGGCTGGCTAAAATTATTTTTAAAAAAGTGCGGGGCGGCAAAAAAAATTAAACACGAAGCGTTGGGCTGTCGTGTCGGAAAAAAGTCCGATGTTAAGTTAATATGTCGTCTTAAAGTTTCGGATAATTGCCTGTCAGTTTAATGGTTGTTGTGTCGGTCTTTGCGTTTGCCCCAAACAGAATATAAACGCAAAGTTAATAATTTGGGCACCAAAGTGGCCTTTCTCTAAAAAAGCCTTTTAACCGGCTCACTTGTTACCAAAAATCTTTGCCCGAAATCTGCTGAATGTTAAGTTCTCCAAATTGATTGCGTGCTACTTGCGGGGCGTTTGGCCAAAGGGTGAGCCAAATATTTTTTTTCGCCGTTCCAACCTTTTTATTTTTGGCTGCGTCATTGTTTCGAAACCCTTAAACAATTAATGGCCATGAAACGCTTTATTTTACTTTTTTGCCTTTTAACAGCTCTCTCGCAGTGGTCGTGTACCGACCGCTGCGAGCAAACCCGCACTTACAAGCGTTACACGCCCGTTATGCTCAATATAGCCCAAATCAGGCAGGGTATTCAGTCTGAAATGGCCCGTGAGCTGGTCAATCCAGGCAAGATTTATGTCAAAGGCAATTTTTTGTTTATCAACGAACTCAAAAAAGGGCTACACATCATTGACAATACCAATCCTGCTGCGCCCCGCAACGTGGCATTTTTGGCCATTCCAGGCAACGGCGACTTGGCCGTACGCGGCAACATACTGTATGCCGACAGCTACATGGACTTGGTAGCGCTCAACATTGCCAACCCGCTCAATGTCAAAGAAGTAGGCCGCGTGGGCGATGTTTTTCAAAGTGGGCAGTTTGACGGGGCTTGGTGGTACAGCAGCGGAGCCAACTCGGTTGTGTTGAGCGACACCCGCATGGACATTGTAACCGAGACCATCAAAACCGACTGCGACAACAATGGCAATGCAGGCATTTGGCGTGGAGGCCGGGAGTTCTCGACCTTCTCGGCTATGGCCCATAGCAAGGCTGCTGGGCCTGCCAGTGGCCAAGCAGGCTCAATGGCTCGCTTCGCGCTGTACGACAATTATCTCTACACGGTGAGCCAAAGCGATATGCAGCTTTTTGACATCAAAAACCTCGAAAAACCAACCCGCAGCACCAAAATAAACATGGGCTGGGGCATCGAAACCATTTTCCCGTACAAAGACAAACTTTTTATTGGCTCCAATTCGGGCATGTTTATCTACGACAACGCCAACCCGTCTAAGCCTACGCTGCTCTCTACTTTTCAGCACGCCTTTGCCTGCGACCCCGTAGTTGTAACCGACACCCGCGCCTACGTTACGCTGCGCTCAGGCACCAATTGCCAGCGCGGCAGCGACCAATTGGACGTCGTGGACATCACCAATCTGTCCAACCCGCGCTTACTCAAAACGTATCCCATGCAAAATCCCCACGGCTTGGGCGTTGATTTCCCCAATTTGTATATCTGCGAAGGCACGCACGGCCTCAAATCTTTTAATGTAGCCAACGACCTCGACATCAAGCAATTGCAGCACCTCAACAACATGGACGCTTACGACGTGATTCCGCTCGCCAACAAGTCGCTCTTGATGATTGGCAAAGACGGACTGTACCAATTTGATATTTCAAATCCGGCTCAATTGCGGCAGTTGAGTGTAATTCCTGTAAAACGTCCCGCAATCTAAAGATATGAAAATCAGCAGCTGTATCTTCCTGTTTTGCGTTGCTTTGGCGGCGCAGGCGCAAGCGCCTTTCAAGCGGCATTATGTCAATATGACCGAGTTTGGGGGGCTATTTGGGCGCGTAATGCCCGAAAACAATGGGAACGGAACAATCAACCGAACGGTGAAAAATAGGGTTAATTTCACTTTTCAAACCTTCAATGGCGTGCAATTAAAGCCTCGATTATCGGTAGGAGCAACGGTAGGAATGGACTGGTACAATACGGCCTTGCTGTTGCCCATTGCGGCGGGAGTTCGCTACGATTTGGCACAAAATAAAGCCAAAAAATCGGGTTTATTTGCCTCATTTGACGCGGGCTATGCGACTCGTTGGCTGCACGCCGACGCTACGAACTACCAAACCAAGGGCGGGCTAATGCTCAATCCAGGCATTGGCCTAAAAATAGGCATGAAGAGCGGGTCGGCCCTGATTCTGTCGCTTAGCTATAAACGTCAAAATGCGCGGGTGCAAAATCCGTTGGGGTGGAGTGAATTAACAAATTACGAAGCCCGCGTTTACAACCGCATGGCTTTTCGGTTAGGCGTTAGTTTTTGAGTTCGAGCAGTTGAAAGGCTTTTTCGGCCGCCGACTGCTCGGCTTTTTTCTTTGAAAATCCATTTCCTTTGGCAAAAGGCGCTCCGTCCACCATTATTTGTGAGATAAATTCGCGAAAGTGGCGTGTTCCTTTTTCTTCCAATATTTCAAAACGTATTTCTTTGCCTTCGCGCTGCGCCCACTCAATGATGCGGCTTTTGTAGTTGGTGTTGTTTTGAATAAGCGCGTCTAAGTCGTAGTGCGTCAGTAGCTCTTTGGTAATAAATTTGCGCGTAAAGCGAAACCCTTTATCGAGGTAAACCGCTCCTACGAGTGCTTCAAGCGCGTCGCCGTACATCGAAGAGTTGGGGGGCATTCCACGGCGCGTGCCGTCGTACTCAATGAGCCTGTCCAAGCCAATCTTGCGCGAAATTTGGTTGAGGGTTTCGCGGTTTACAATCCGCGAGCGAATTTCTGTTAAAAAACCTTCGTCTTTGTAAGGAAATTTTTTGAACAGGTACTCGGCAATAACCATTCCCAGCACCGAATCTCCCAAAAACTCCAACCGTTCGTTTGACTCTTTAAAACCTTTGATGGAAGTTTCTTTGGAAACAGAAGTATGGCGAAAAGCCAGCTCATAAAGTCCGATGTTAGCGGCTTTTTCGCCAATAACCAGCTCAATGGCTTGCCTAAATTTCTTTTCGGGCGAGACCCGCCCTGGCTTGAAGAAATTAAGGATTGGGTTCAACACGGTGGTTGGCAAAGCAAACTCCACAAGCAAAGTATGGTTATATTTTACGAAAGATTACACTCGTGTTGTGGCCACCAAACCCAAACCCATTGCTCATTACCACTTTCAATTCGCGGGCTTGGGCCTTGTTAAAGGTCAAGTTCATGCGCGGATCTACGTCGGGGTCGGGCGTAAAATGGTTGATAGTTGGCGGCACTATTTGGTGTTGAAGTGCCAAGATACAGGCAACGGCTTCAACGGCTCCCGCACCTCCCAAAAGGTGTCCTGTCATGGATTTGGTAGAGCTGATGTTCATCTTAAAGGCGTGTTCGCCAAACAATCGCTCAATGGCTTTGAGTTCTTGGGGGTCGCCGAGGGGAGTAGAAGTGCCGTGCGTGTTGATGTAGTCAATGTCGCTCAGGGCTATTGCTGCTTCTTCTACGGCCTCTTTCATGCACCTATACACGCCGTCGCCATCGGGGCGGGGGGCAGTGATATGGTAGGCATCAGACGACATTCCGCCGCCCAATATTTCGGCATAAATCTTGGCGCCGCGCGCCAAGGCGTGTTGGTATTCTTCCAAAATCAAGCACGCCCCGCCTTCGCCCAGCACAAACCCGTCGCGGTCTTTGTCGTAGGGCCGCGAAGCAGTGGCGGGGTCGTCGTTGCGTTCAGACATGGCGCGGAGGGCATTGAAGCCGCCTACTCCTGCTTGCGTAATAGCCGACTCTGAACCGCCCGTTACGCACATGTCCATTTTGCCCAACCGTATGTAATTGAAAGCATCAATAACGGAGTTGTTGGAAGAGGCACAAGCCGACACGATGACGTAAGATGGCCCGCGTAAACCGTAGCGAATCGAAAGCACGCCCGCCGAGCTGTCGGCAATCATTTTGGGAATAAAAAACGGGTTGAAGCGGGGCGTACCGTCGCCGCCAGCAAAATTAATCACCTCGTCCTCGAAAGTTCGCAGGCCCCCAATACCCGACCCCCAAATGGTGCCGATGCGGTCGAGGTTTTCTTTTTCTAACACTACGCCCGAATCTTTGATGGCTTCATCGACCATGACAACGGCAAACTGCGTAAAGATGTCCATTTTACGAGCTTCTTGACGAGGAATGAAAGCGTTCATGTCCAACCCTTTGACTTCGCAAGCAAAGCGGGTTTTAAACTTTTCGGCATCAAATCGGGTAATTGGTCCGGCACCGCTCACGCCGTTAGACAGCCCGTGCCAATATTCTTGCACCGTATTGCCGATGGGGGTGAGCGCGCCCATGCCAGTTACTACTACTCGTTTTAAGTTCATAAAATGGACTCTTAATCAGCCCCGACTAAGCGGAAGAAATGTGTTGATTACTTTACGGCTTTTTCCAAAAAGGTGATAGCCTGACCTACCGTACCGATGGTTTCGGCTTGGTCGTCGGGAATAGACACGCTAAATTCTTTTTCAAATTCCATAATCAACTCTACTGTATCCAGCGAGTCAGCGCCGAGGTCATTGGTGAAGCTCGCTTCTGGGGTTACTTCCGACTCATCTACGCCTAATTTCTCGACGATAATTTTCTTTACTTTTTCTGCAATTTCTGACATTTTTTTGCGATGTTTGGTTGAAAAACGACGCAAATAAACGGATTCCTAAGCAGATTGTCAAACTATTTTTTTAATGGTGGCATCTTTGGCTCATTATGCCCAAGTACTTACCTTACAGATAGAATTTTTTGCGCGCTATCATGCTTTGCACTGCTTCGGGCACCAAATACCGAATAGAACGGTTGTTTTTGAGACATTCTCGAATAAAAGTGGCTGAAATGTCCAATAAAGGGGCTTGAATAAACTGTACGGCGGGGTGGGTGGCAAAGTCGTGGGCGGCGGCGTGGGGGCGTGGATACACGTAAAGGCCAAAATAATCTAAGATGGCTTGGTGGTTTTTCCAATTTTTAAATTGGCCTAAATTATCTTCGCCAATAATGAGCTTGAAGGTGTGCTGCGGAAATTTTTCTTGAAGGCGCGTCAGTGTGTCGATGGTGTAGCTGGGTTTGGGCATTGAAAATTCAATGTCTGTTACCTTCAATTTGAGATTGTCGGCAATGGCTTTTTCTACCATATCGTAGCGGTCAAACTCATTCAGCAATTGCTTGTTTTTTTTGAACGGATTTTGGGGCGACACCACAAACCACACTTGCTCCAAGTCGGTGTTGGTGGCCATGGTGTTGGCAATGATCAAATGTCCCACGTGAATAGGGTTGAAAGAGCCAAAAAAAAGTCCGATTTTCATGGGTTGTTCAAAAAAGAATCGGCCAAGTACTCGGCTTTTTGGAGGGTATCTTGCAGTACATCATTGACGAGTATAACATCAAATTGGTCTTGAAACGACATCTCAAAGCGTACTTTAAAGAGTCGCTTAGAAAGGCTTTCTTCGGTTTCGGTGCCGCGTGCCACAAGGCGTTGCTTGATTGTTTCTTCGCTGGGGGCTTTTACAAAAATGGCCATTGCGCGGTCGCCGTAGGCTTTTTTGAGTTCAAGGCCTCCTTTTACGTCCACGTCAAAGATGACGTGTTTGCCGCTGTTCCAGAGCCTTTCTACTTCGGAGCGAAGCGTGCCATAATAAGCCCCTGCATAGACTTCTTCCCATTCTACAAACTCGTTGTTGTCTATGCGCTGCTTGAAGTCGTCGGGCGTTAAAAAGTAGTAGTCTTTGCCGTGTACTTCGTTTCGGCCACGGCGGTCGCGGGTGCAAGCCGAAATAGAAAAACCGAGGTCGGTGCGTGTTTGTAGCAGGTGCTTAACGATGGTGGTTTTGCCCGAGCCTGAGGGTGCCGAAAATATAATGAGCTTGCCTTCCAAAGGGTTAAGCGATAATGTTGAGTTTTGCTTTAATGGCAGCGAGCAGGTCGCCAGGGCAATTTTTCTTATCAACTTTGTTTTGAAGTGCTTCTTTGACGCATTTTTCGAGATGATACATTTTGATACAGTGCAGGCAGTCTTCCATGTTGTCTCTGAAATGATCTTTTTCGGCCTCCGTAGCTTCTCCGTCCAGCACGGCCTGTATTTTCTTCAAACATTCGGCGTGGTGTTCGCAGTAGGTCTTGGATAGCTTCTTATCATTTTCAGTGGGAGCAGACGGATACATATTGGCTATCATTGTAAAGGTTCAATTTTTTCTTTGAATCTTAATTTTTTATTATTTAGGGAGATATACTTTAAAATGCGTTTGAGTCGAAAAAAGTTCTTTTAATTTGTAAATCTGTCAAATTTAAGAATCGTTTGGTTTTCAAATCAAAAAAATTATTCTTCGGTACGGTAGCCCATCGAAGAGGCGTACGTTTTTAATTTGTCTTTCAGCAAGTTGCGGGCGCGGTGCAAGCGTGAGCGAACGGTGCCAATTGGAATGTCCAGAATTTTGGCCATTTCTTCGTAGGTAAAGCCCTCGACATCGCAAAGAATAATGACCGTCCTGAAATCAATCGGAAGCGAGTTGAGGGCCGTGGCTACCTCGTCGCCAATCATATCTCGCACGGCTTCTACGCGCAAGTCGCTGGTATGATCTACCTCGGCGGCTTCTTCTGAGTTGTAGGTTGCTTCTACCTCTTGATAATCAACCTTGGCGGGCTCTTTGCTGCGCTTGCGGTAGTCGTTAATGAAACTGTTTTTCAAGATTCTGAACAACCACGCCTTGGCGTTAGTTCCTTGTTCAAAAGAAGATATAAAACGGAAGGCTTTCAGATAGGTGTCTTGGACGAGGTCGTTGGCATCGTCCTCGTCCATGGTGAGCCGAAAGGCAAAGTTATACATGGAGTTTATGTGGGGCATAAACTCGCGGTTGAATATCTCATGTTTTTCCGCGTCTGAGTAAGACACTTGCGGAATGAGCGGAATTTCTTCTTCGATTTCTGACATAATGACTGACATGGCTGCGACAAAATTACAAATTTTAGGCAACGCTACACCCATTCCAACGGATATTTAGCAAATTATGCCCTTTCAATGGCTTGGCAAGGTATTAATTCTCCGAAATATTTTCGTAAATTAACCCATAATGCTTTACGTAGTGGTGCAATAATCATTCCGAAACCAACGACTGGTACAAAATGGCAGGGTTGTATTCGGGGTTCATTAGCGAAAAAATAGCTGCGTCAGCAGCAACACAAGCAGTGTAAAAACGATGCTCGCGCCTATTTTGAGCAGTGTAAACAAAAACAGGCTTGGGCTACTGGCTTCGATAAAAAGCAGCGTACTGTGGTGTATCAAAATCAGCACAAAAGTATATGACAAAAAAGTGGGCAGGCCCAGGTTGCGCAGCGATAGTTCAAAACGTGCTTCGGATGTTTTTTGCGCCATTTGATAACGAATAACGGTGGGGCGTAGATAAGCCATCAGCACTGTGGCAGCGGTGTGCATACCGAGCGTGTTGTCGAAGGTGTCGGCAATGAGCCCCGTGCCGAAGGCAATCAAAAGCAGGGTAGTTAGGCCAATTTCGTAGGGTAAGGTTAAGATAGCACCCACGTAAATAAAACAAAACGCAGAATCGAACAGCACCAGCTGCCGCACCACAAAAACGTGCAGTAGCAAATAAAACAAACCGATGGTGGTGCTACGAATAATGTCGTTTGGGTTCATTTGCGGGCAGTAATAGGGCTTTTTTGGACAGCTTCTTGTGGTTTTTGTAATTTATTTTCTACCAAATAAACGTACGACAGTTTGGTAAAGTCGGTACCCAGTCGCAATTCAATATCAAACTGAGATTGGTCGGCGCTAACGGCGATTTTCTGCACACGGCCAATGATGACCCCCGGCGGAAACACCGAGCTGTAACTGGAAGTAACGGCAGTGTCGCCTTTGAGTACTTTTTTATACCGCGAAACGTCGCGCAGCGATACCACCGATGGGTTGGTGGTTTGCCATTCTACGGTGCCTATCTCGCCGCTTCTGAGCAGCATGGCTCCCACCGAAAACTGCGAGTGTAAAATAGATGTTACCTTAGAAAAGTACTCGTTGCAAACCGTTACAATGCCCACAATACCGTCGGGCGACATCACGCCCATGCGCTCGCGCACGCCGTGCGCGCGGCCTTTGTCAATGGTGAGGTAGTTGTCGGTGCGGTAAACACTGTTATCTACCACTTTGGCAATGGTTACGTATTTGTAACGCGCCGCAAAAGCCGAGTCGGGTTTGTATGCAGCGGGAGCATTGGCGGGTTTTTGTTGTTGTACCGTCGTGATTTGCTGACGCAGACGGCGGTTTTCTTCGGCCAAAGATTGATTAACTTCTTGCAGGTTGCTGTACGCTTTGATTGAATTAGACACCGACAACGATTTGGCTATCAGGGTATTGGAGGTATTGAAATAGTTTACACTCCAATAATTGCTATTATTGACAATCAACCAAAAACTCAATATTTCGAGAAAAACGAAAAGAATGAAATTTCGTTTGCGGGCAATAAACTCAAACAGTTGGAGCATGGGGCAGCGTTTTGAGTTTTGAGTGCTGGGTTTTACGGGTAGCTTTTGCTCAAAATCCAGCACTCAAAACCACTATTGAATCAAAACCGTTTTATACATTTCCAAGTTTTTCAGAATCTCGCCTGTGCCTTTCACAACTGCTTTGAGCGGGTCGTCGGCCACGTGAATGGGCAGCTTAGTTTTGGTAGCCAGACGCTTGTCTAAGCCATGCAGCAGGGCTCCGCCGCCCGTGAGATGAATACCGTTGGTGTAAATGTCGGCCGAAAGCTCAGGCGGAGAAATTTCGAGGGCTTTCATAACGGCTTCTTCAATTTTTGAAATAGACTTGTCGAGTGCGTAAGCTATTTCGCTGTAAGTTACTTTGATTTCTTTCGGAATACCTGTCATTAAGTCGCGGCCTCTGATTTCAAAATCGGCAGGTGGATTGTCGAGTTCGGGCAGTGCCGAGCCTACTTCTATCTTGATTTGTTCGGCACTGCGCTCGCCAATGAGCAGGTTGTGTTCGCGGCGCATGTAGTCCACGATGTCTTTGGTAAAAACGTCGCCCGCAATGCGAATAGACTGCTCGCAAACGATGCCCGACAGGGCAATGACGGCAATTTCGGTAGTGCCCCCGCCAATGTCCACAATCATGGTGCCGTTTGGCTGCGTAATGTCAATGCCAATACCAATGGCCGCTGCAATGGGCTCGTGCACCATGTACACTTCTTTGGCCCCTGCGTGTTCGGCAGAGTCTTTAACGGCACGTTTTTCGACCTCCGTAATGCCCGACGGAATACAAATAACCATGCGGTGTGAGGGCGTAAAAAAACGGCTGTCGTGGGTAATCATTTTGATCATTCCGCGTATCATCAATTCGGCGGCCGTAAAATCGGCAATAACTCCATCTTTGAGTGGGCGAATGGTCTTTATGTTATCGTTGGTTTTTTCGTGCATTTGCATTGCCTTGTGGCCAATGGCCAACACTTTTCCGGTGTTTTTGTCCAAGGCTATGATTGAAGGCTCATCTACCACTACTTTATCTTTGTGAATAATAAGCGTGTTGGCGGTGCCTAAGTCAATTGCGATCTCGCTGGTTAAAAAATCAAATAATGCCATGTTTTTGCCTAAGCCAGATTTTTTTTAGAATTAACCACAAAATTAGCGGTTTTTTTTCGGGCTTTACTAAAATTAATAGTCCACCGTTTCTATCAGCGGGCTTTTAATTTAGTAAAGTAACTGATTATGAGTTTTTTACAAGCTGTAATGATTCTAAGTACGCAAAAAAGTAGTGCAAAGAACAACGCCTTACGCGCTAATTGGGGCTATTTTATTGAACGCCAGGCCTACTTTTCTTTTTCTTTTCGTAAATATCCCATTGCGCTGGCATCAAGATAGTTTTGAGTTTTGTTTCTTTTTCGGTTTGCCATTTGTCCATCGTTTCGCGCACTTGTTGTATTTCTTGGGGCGTAGGGCGCGTAGTGGCGTGCATGAGCATAAAAGCGTCGCGGTAGTCGCCTATGCGCAGGGCATAATCTAAGTTAAGGGTTTCGACCGACAAAAGTTGGTCTTCGGTGAGTTTGAGTTTTTTGTTCATCCACTTGGTTTCTTCGTCGGCCATTTCGTCGGCAGTGGGGGGTTTTTTTGGGGTTGGGGGCATCTGCTGGCCTCCGCCAAACCCACCTCCACCTCCGCCAAATCCACCTCTGCCTCCGCCTCCGCCTCCGCCAAACTGGGCCATGGTGGTAAAACTCATTAATATCAACGCGGCCAGTCCAATGATTGTTATTTTGATTTTCATTTACTTGGGTAGTTTGGTTTTCTTGATAAAAAAAAACGATTACTGCTAAAAATTAGCCAAAGCTACCTTTTTTAAATATTTAATCAAGTATCTGCCCGCCTAAATTATTTTAAAAAAAATAGTACCGACTTCATGCAACTCAATTGCGCAAATGGGCATCTTTCGGTTATACTCAGCGCGGTTAGTTACCAATTGTCCGTTGTTTTGTACCGCCAGTAGAATAAAATATGGATAAACACGCCCTTGGGCGTACATTTACAGCAACAAAAATAAAAGTTTAGTCCCTTTTTTTGCAGCCATGAAAATATTTCAATTTGGGCAAAATACTGCCTTTGGGTCTTTTTTAGACCACTCTCCCCTATTTTTCAAATTTCAAACGTCGCTACTTGGTCGAGTAGCGGTCAAAACCAATCATTGAAACATACGCCGTACAGAATTTTCAGAAAATGAAATTTTGTGCTGCGCCATAAACGGCATTAATTTAGGTTAAGAATAGAACAGAAAAACGCACACCATTTGGAGTGCGTTTTTTTTCTATTTTTGGGCGGGTTTGAATTTCTTTGGCGGCTCTGGCGTTGTTTCTAATTGATTACAAAACCACAATTCATGGAAAATCCAGTTCTTATTTTTGGCGCAAAAGGTCTTGGCACGGTTGCGCTTGATATTTTTCAACGCAATAACGTAATCGTTTACGGTTTTTTGGACGACGACACCGCCCTGCACAACACCGAAATTGGCGACACGCTGGTGCTGGGAAGCACCGATGACGACGGTTTTTTGAAATTAATTGGCAAAAAATGTGAAGCCTTCATAGCCATTGAAGAGCGCAACCTGCGCCGCAACTTGGTAGAAATGCTCAATGAGCGGCGGCATCTGCAGCCCGTCAATGCCATTCATGAGTCGGCGTTGCTGTCGGGTTTGGCCCAAATTGGACACGGCAACTTGGTGGGTGCGCGGGTGGTGGTCAATGCTACGGCGGCGGTGGGGCAGCACAATATTTTGCAAACGGGAGCCATCATTGAGCACGGCGCGGCAATAGGCAACTTCGTAAATGTGGGGGCGGGAGCCGTTATTGGGGCAGGGGCCGCCATTGACGACGACGTTTTTGTGGGCGCGGGAGCCGTAATAGTGGCGGGTATTAGCGTAGGCAAAGGAGCCAGCATTGGCGCGGGCGCGGTGGTGGTAGAAAATGTGCCAAAAAATGCGCGCGTATTTGGCAACCCAGCCAAAAAAATGTAGCTTTTTTTTGGCTGGGTTTGCCAACTTAGCGGTTAGCGTTATGGGCGACCAACTGGTGCACCCAACAGGCCAAAGACTGCGCATTTTGGCGCATTGAAACCCCCACTGGCAAGTTTAAATGCGCCAAAATGCGCTACTTCGCGCCTGGGGGGCATTTTTCTTTCAAGTATTTGGTAAACAAGGTACTGAGATGGCGGGTAGTTCCTTCGCCTTCATAAATGCCGTGCGAGCGGTTTGGGTAGGCCATAAACTGAAACTGCTTGTTGTGTTTGATGAGTTCATTGACCAATATTTCGGCATTTTGGTAGTGCACGTTGTCGTCGCCTGTGCCGTGAATATAAAGTAAATTGCCGCGCAGATTTTGGGCGTGCGTTACGGGCGAACCTTTCAAAAAGTCGGCGCGGGTTTCGGTGGGTATGCCCATGTAGCGTTCTTGGTAGATGTTGTCGTACATCAATTGGTTGGAAATAGCAGCCACCGCAATGCCCGTTTTGAACACCCCTGGATACTGAAACAGCAAATTGAGCGTAGAGGCTCCGCCACCGCTCCAGCCGTGTACGGCCACGCGACTGCTGTCAATAAAACCAAAGCGGCTGAACATGGCCTGAGCTACCATGGCCTGGTCGCGGATATTGACAGTGCCGATGTTTCGGTAGATGGCTTTGCGCCAAGCCGCACCTTTGGGCGATGGCGTACCACGGTTGTCCATGGAGGCATAAATGTAGCCATCGGCGGCCATGTCGCCCACATAAAGGCGGTTGCGGCCCGTGCCATATACGTCGCGGACGGTCGAGGAGGCAGGCTCGCCATAGACCATGAACACAATTGGATATTTTTTGGTGGAGTCAAAATTGGCGGGTTTTACCATCCAAGCGTCGCTTTCGATACCATCAACGGTTTTGATTTTAAAAAAATCGACTTTGTTGGGCTTTTTTGACAGTGAGGCCCATTTTTTCAAAATGTCTTCGCTTCCTTTGAGGGCGGTGTGGTCGGGCATTTTGAGCCATTCGGTCATGGTGGGCGTGTTGGCATTGGAGAAGCGGTGCTGCGCCCACGCGCCATTTGGCGATATATCGTAGCTGTGCGTACCTGCCAGCACCCCGGGCGACACGCGCTCGGCTTTGCTGCTGCCGTCGAGTTTTACTTTGTATAAATACGACTGCGTGGCGTTGTCGGGCGAGGCCATGAAATACACGTGGTCATTTTTTTTGTCAATCAACACAATGGTTATCAGGTCGTAATTGCCCTCGGTGATGCACTTTTCTTGGGTGCCGTCGCGGCTTACGCGGAACAGGTGCCGCCAGCCGTCTTTTTCAGTTACCCACAAAAATTCTTTGCCGTCGTTGAGCCAATCCCAGCCCACGGGGTCGTCGTTCCAGCGGCTTTTAATGTCAATCCAAGCATTGTCTGATTCCCCATAAAAGGCGGTTACTTTGCCCGTGGAAGTATTGGCGTAGAGCAATTTGCTTTCGTTTTGTTTGCGGTTGAGTTGCTGCATTACCAGTTCGTTTGTTCCCGACCACTCCATGCGTGGCAAGTACGTATTTTGGGGGTTGCCAGGAGTGGCCATCCAGCGCGTAGCTCCGCCAGTGGCAGCCACTACGCCAATTCGATAGGGCGAGGGCGTTTCGCCTACTTTGGGATACTCTACTGGAACGTTGAAAGCGTAGGTAGAATCGGTGTTGTTGATCATAAAAAAATTCCGAATCTTGGTAGCGTCCAACTGCCAATAAGCCAACTGCTTACTATCTGGACTCCACCTGAAACCGTCGCGGCAGTCAAATTCTTCTTCGTAGGCCCAGTCGAAAGTGCCATTGATGAGGCGTGCGGTGCCGTCTTTGGTGAGTTGGGTTATTGTGCGGGTGGCCACGTCTTCTACAAACAAGTTGTGCTCGCTCACGTAGGCCACTTTGCTGGCATCGGGCGAGAATTTGGCAAACATCAACGACGACTCGGGGCGGCCTTTTCCCAGTTGCGCGAGGGTATTTTTGTCCAAATCAAGCACCCAGTAGTCGCCTTTGGTTTCGTAGCGCCATACGCGTTTGGTGTTGGTATAAATCAGCACGCGGCGGCCATTTTCTGAAAATGCAAAGCTGCGCACACCCAAAGGCTCGTTTCGGCTGGTGGGCGTAAGCTGTTGGGCATTTATCAAAACCGTTTTTTGCTGGTCGGGTAGGGTATATTTAGAAAGTTCATTGTTTTCGATGCGGTAATAAGCATTGCCATCGGGAGTCCAATTGATGCCGCTCCCTTGCGCCAATACACCAACCGACAGACACAAGCAGCCAAGAACAAACCAAGTTGTAAGTTTCATAGAAAATGATGGAGGGTTTTTTGTTGGGGCGCAATTTACAAAAAATCTGCTTTTAATGTACCCCAAAGACCTTTAAGCGGTGCCGCTTACCGAGCCGATAGGCAGGGTAGCTGAGTTTCCAGCTTACAACGCCCAAAGATGCCAGGCCGGCCCCGATTAGCAAGGCTTTTGGGTCGCGGAATTGCCCCTCGCGAAAAGAGAGTATATCGGTCATTGAGAATAATAAGCCTGCTACTGGAAACGAAACTATGCCCTGCGTTATCCACGGAATGCGGCGCGAAAGCCTGATTTTTTTTACGTTTCTGATGGGTACGTCGGTGTGGTCAAATTCGTTGGTGATTTGGTTGAATTCCGAAAACGAAAAAGAGGTGTCGGTGATGGCGGTTATTTTTTCTTTTATTTTGCCACGGTATCCGCGTACTTTGAAGGTAAGGTCGTCGCCCACAAAAAAGCGGTGGCGCTTGATAATGCCCATTCGGTAGGTATCCATCGCCAGAAAGCGCCCGTCGCCTTCGAGATACACCTTGAAAGCGGGATTTTGCTTGATTAGCAGCGATTTACTGTCCAATACTACCTCTTGCGCGGCTATTTTTAGCACAAAAAACAGGGTAAAAGTTGCGCAAAAAAGAATATATTTCTGCATTTGAAAAATAATTGTGGGTGGTAGCTACTACCATACTAACGAAACAAAGACTATTTTTGTATCTTAACGAGGTATTCTTGTGTTGTAAGTGCCTATTTTCCACTAATTCCTATATTTAACAATGATAGAAACCCGCGCTTACGCCCGCGCTGGCCTACTGGGAAACCCTTCTGACGGCTATTTTGGTAAAACAATTGCTATTTCAGTCCGCAATTTTGGGGCTTCTATTACGCTTTATGAGTCGCCAGAATTGCACATTGAACCACAGTTGGAAGATTCAAACGTGTTCAAGAGTGTGTTTCATTTGCGCGATACCATTGGTACTTTGGGCTACCACGGCGGGGTTCCATTGGTGAAAGCGGCCATCAAAAAATTTGTAGAATACTGCGAGGCCGAACAAATCAAACTGGCCAACCGCAATTTTACGATTCGTTACCGCACCACCATTCCGCGACAAGTGGGCTTGGCGGGGTCGAGTGCCATTGTGGTAGCTACTTTACGGGCTTTGATGCAGTTTTATGAAGTAGATATACTGCTGCCGCAATTGCCCTCGCTGGCACTAAAAGTGGAGGTAGAAGAGCTGGGCATTACGGCGGGGCTTCAAGACCGCGTGATACAGTGCTACGAAGGCTGCGTTTATATGAATTTTAACAAGCAACTTATTGAAAATCAAGGATATGGCAGCTATATACCACTTGATCCGCGCCTGTTGCCCAATTTGTACATTGCCTACAAGACCGACCTCAGCAAGGTGTCGGGCAAGGTACTGAACGACATCAGAACCCGCTGGGAAAAAGGCGAGCCGCACGTGGTAAATACCCTGCAAAGTATTGCGGCAGTGGCCGAAGAAGGGCAAGGCGTGCTGCTCAATCAAGATTATGGGCGGCTGCACGAGCTGATTGACCATAATTTTGACCTGCGGGCCCAGATTATGCACATCACCGACCGCAACCGCGCCCTTATTGCCACTGCTCGTGGTTGCGGAGCTTCGGCTTCTTTTACGGGGTCGGGTGGGTCTATCATTGGCACTTACCACAACGAAGAAATGCTCAATCGGTTGTTTGTAGCACTCAAAAAGCAAAACGCAAGGGTCATTAAGCCATTTGTAATATAAGTTTTGTGGTTATTCCAAAACCACCCCTGTACCGTTGGCACTCACCATGAGCATCGAGTCGCCGATGGTTTGGTAGTCTAAGTCCACGCCGATGATGGCATTGGCCCCCAGGCGTTGGGCTTGGTCGATCATTTCTTTGATGGCAATGCTCTTGGCCTCGCGCAAACCTTGCTCGTAAGCACCCGAGCGGCCGCCCACTACGTCGCGGATATTGGCAAAGAAATCTTTGACAATATTGGCTCCAATAATGGCTTCTCCATTGACAAGCCCCACGTATTGAGTGATTTTTTTGCCTTCGATGTTTGGCGTAGTAGTAACAAGCATATACTTGGTGTTTTTGAGTTAAAATAAGCGTGTTCTGAAACGAAGATGCAATAATCGGTAAAATTTTGATGCAATGGCAAAAGAACTTCAACGCAGCCTAACGCCTACCTTGCTGTGGGGTTTGGGCGTAGGTTACGTTATTTCGGGGTTGTATTTTGGGTGGAACTTGGGCCTCGAAAAAGGCGGCACGCTGGGCATGGCAGTAGCCACGGGTTTGGCAGTTGTGATGTACGTTTGTTTTACGCTTTGCTACGCCGAGCTGGCTTGCGCTATTCCAAAGGCGGGGGGCGTGTTCGAGTATGCCACGCAGGCATTGGGCAAAGACGCTGGGTTGGTGGCAGGAATAGCCCAGATTTTTGAATTTGTGTTGGCTCCGCCCGCCATAGCTGCGGCCATTGGGGCGCACATCAATTTGTTTTTTCCCAACGTAGCCGTCAATCAGGCCGCAGTAGGCGTTTACTTTTTGTTCACATTCCTAAATGTTCGAGGCGTAAAATTGGCGGCAACTTTTGAGCTGGTAGTAGCTACGTTGGCCGTGGTGGGCTTGTTGTTGTTTGCGGCAATTTTGCTTCCCGCAATGAAGCCCCAAAACCTCGTCGCCAATGCCTTGCCGCACGGTTGGGCGGGTGTTTGGGCGGCCATACCTTTTGCAATATGGTTTTTTTTGGGCATTGAAGGGCTGGCCAACGCCGCCGAAGAAAGCCAAAACCCGCAGCGCGACTTGACGCGCGGCTTCGCTTGGGCCATGCTCACGCTCATTGTGTTGTGTGGCCTTACGTTTGTGGGAGCCGTGGGCGTGGCAGGTTGGGAGGCCGTGGTTTTTAAAACCGACGGCACCACCTCCGACTCGCCCCTGCCCTTGGCACTGCTGCGAGCGGTAGGCCAGCAAGGAAAACTATACTACGCCTTAATCGTGTTTGGCTTGTTTGGGCTGGTGGCCTCTTTTCACGGGCTGCTCATGGCGGGTGGGCGTGCTACGTTTGAAATGGGCCGTATGGCACATTTGCCCGTTTGGTTGGGCAATATTCACCCGCGTTTTCAAACCCCGGCCAATGCCCTTGTGGTCAATATGTTGGTGGGTATTGTGGCTTTGTTGCTCAATACTACCGCCGATATTATTGTGTTGTCGGTCTTGGGAGCATTGACCCTCTACGTTTTTGGAGCTTTGTCAGTGTGGCAACTGCGCCGCCGCGCGCCGTTGCTCGCGCGGCCTTTTCGTACGCCTGCCTATGCTTTGGTGGCCTCGGTCGCTTTTTTGCTTGCCATTAGCTCGTTGGTGGTGGTGGCGTATCTCAATGCTGGTTTGGCGGCTTATTACGTGGGCGGGGTGGCGTTGTTTTTTGTTTTTTCAAAAATTAAGGGCTAATTATTTGGGTAACTATTTTTTTTATAAGTCAGTTTATATTCTATCTTTGCATTGTATTCTCCAATTTAGGTTGGGAATTACAGAAATGGTGTGGATAACGTCGGAAAGCTGGCTGGAGAATCTCCGTCAGCTTTTTTTTGTAGATTGGCATTCAATATGGAAGAATGGCTTGAACATTTGGAAGAATTCAACAATTATTTGTTGCTGGAGCGGGGACTTTCGCCCCACTCGGTAGAGGCTTACGTGCGCGATGCGGCCAAGTTGTACGAGTTTGCCGACTTGAAATCGTTGGACAAAAAGCCAACCGAAATCATTGAACCCGATATTTTAGATTTTTTGCAATACCTCACCGAACTGGGCTTGGCCGCACCTTCGCAGGCCCGAATGCTATCGGGAGTAAAAGCATTTTATAAGTTTTTGGATCTGCAAAATTTACTGGTGAGCAACCCAACCGAACTCATCGAAGCCCCCAAGATTTCGAGACACCTGCCTGACGTGCTAAACTACCCCGAAATTGTTCAAATCTTGGAAGCCTTCGACCTCTCTACGCCCGAGGGTACGCGCAACCGTGCCATTTTGGAGC
>Ga0335394_10001204_pt1 | contig 28878 bp, 15 predicted proteins | sample MAT03_FD_205741 | JGI IMG/M metagenome (GOLD analysis project Ga0335394, IMG submission 205741) | Freshwater microbial communities from Lake Fryxell liftoff mats and glacier meltwater in Antarctica - MAT-03 (spades assembly) (version 2) ...
GATTATTTCGTGGATAAGAAATCATGAAGGCCACGGTAGTCCCTCAGTTACGCGGTGAAATCGAAACCGCCCGCCCTTTGCGCGCGATGGAAGAAAAATGCTCGATCACCGGCTGGTGCCTGCTGGTAGATTTTCCGGAACCACCACTCGTGCGCCTTGCCGCCTCTGCCGGAATCCTGCCCTTGACCGCGCGCATCGAACGCACCGATGTGCCGCGCCTCCTGCCCGCGCAACCGGCAGCCGCGCGCTGCGGATTTCTGATCGAAGGCCGGCTACCCGCCGGGGTGCATCTCGCCCACTTTCAGGCCCAGCTCCCCGATGGCACGTGGCAGACTTTCAAAACTCTCAGTCTCGCCATTGCCCCCACGCGTCTCTTGGCCGGGATCGAATCACCCGCCGAATCCGGCACCGTCAGCCTGCGCGTGCAAGTGGAAGGCTGGGCGCTCCACGCCACGCAACGGATCACCGCACTCGCGTTGCGTTACGGACATCAGGAAATCCCCTGCACCCTCGGCACCCAACGCACGGATGTTCCCCTCCTCCATCCCCACGCGCTCCACGCCGCTGAATCCGGCTTCAAAAGCAAAATCATTCTCTCCGCCGGTCGCGGCCCCCTGCGCCTGAAAGCCAAACTGGCAGACGGCTCCGTCGCTCTCGTCCGCACTGACCTCACGATCACCGTGCGCTCGGATGAAAACCTCGGACCTGCCATTGATTTGGGCGGAACCAGAATTGCCCTGCCCGGCCATCTCTCCCGACCATCATCTCCTCCAACCGGCACATCGTCCCGCCCATTAAACATCCTCTTCATTCTCCACGGCAGTTTTGCCTCGAACAGCGCCTTGCATGTCGCCGCCCTGGCCAACGAACTCAGCACTCAAGCCCACGACTGCATGGTCGCCTGCCCACATGATTTAGAAACCTTGGCTTATCATGCATCCCCCCGGTTTCGCGGTGTCGCGTTTGCCGAAGCCGAACAAAACCTGACCTTCGCCAATGGCGGCGACGTCGATCTCATCCATGCGTGGACGACCCGGGAAAATGTTCGCCGACTGACCGAAAAACTCCGCGTCCGCCACAAGGCCAAGGTCATCGTGCATCTCGAAGACAACGAGCAGGAGATTCTCTCGCTCACCCTTGGCCGCGATCATTCGGCGTTGGAAAAATTGCCCGCCGATGAGCTTGATCGATTGGTTCCAGCCGATCTTTCCCATCCCCGCCACGCCCGAGCCTTTCTCGCCGCCGCCGACGGCATCACGGTTGTCCTGGAAAAACTCCGCGCGTTCGCTCCGACCGACCGCCCGTGTCTCACGTTAACTCCGGCAGCGGATGCCCGTTATTTTTTTCCCCGGCCCGTCCCGGATAAATTTCGCCACACGTGGGACAGCGCACCCGACACCACTCTGCTCTTCTATCATGGCAACACCCATGCCTCCAATGCGGCGGAAATGCGGGAGCTCTACACCGCCCTGCTCCTGCTAAATCAAGCCGGTCATCCGACAACCCTGCTCCGTACTGGCCTCGATTGCGTGGACTTTCTTGGCTCCATGGCCCGAGAAGTCGCGCCGTTTGTCGTCCCCCTCGGCCAGATCATGCACCACCGACATCTCCCGCCACTCATGGCGCTCGCTGATATTTTCGTGCAACCCGGCGCACCCGACGCTTTCAACGATTACCGTTTCCCGTCGAAGTTGCCGGAGTTTTTTTCCATCGGGCGACCCGTCGTATTGCCCCGGACCAACCTCGGCACGCAACTGCGCCACGGGGTGGATGCGTTCGTACTCGACCGCGCGGATGCCGCCGGTATCGCCCGCGCCATCGTCGAGTTGCGCGCTGATCGCGCGCTCTACGACCGGCTCAGTGCGGGCGCGGTCGCTTACGCGGCGGCCCATTTCAGTTGGCGGCGCAGTGCGGAGACGCTTGCCAAGTTTTATGCCACCCTGACAGGGTAAAGTTTCATGTCTTCGATTGTTTCTGCTCCCAAGCGCATCGTGGTCACGGGTGGACGTGGCCGACTCGCCTCGCTCATCGCTGATCATTTTCGCGCTCCGGCCCACCACGTCACGCTCTTCTCCCGCTCGGGCGGCGAAGGATTTCTTCCGCTGGCGGAATTAGCCGCGAACCTGCCGCCGGCCACCACGGTGCTGCATCTGGCCTGGAGCACGTTGCCCGCCTCCTCGGAATTTGGCGGCGGCCTCGAAGGAAAAATCGATCTCCCTCAACTGGAAAACCTGCTGAAGGAAATCACTGCGTTGCCCGCGACCCAGCGCCCGCATTTCATTTTCTTTTCCTCGGGCGGCGCCGTTTATGGCAACGCCCCCGGGCGCGCCAACTGCGAGACTGATCCTTGCCAGCCCCTCGGTTGTTATGGTCTGGCCAAACGCGCCGCCGAGCAACTCATCGAAGCGTACGCCACCCAACAGGGTCTGGCCGGCACCATCCTGCGCATCTCCAATCCCTACGGTTATCCGGTGCCCAAAGATCGCGTCCAAGGAATCATCCCCCACGCGATCCGCTGTGCCGTCGAAGGCCAGCCTCTCAGTATTTGGGGCGATGGTTCGGCGCGAAAAGATTTTCTCTACTACACGGATTTTCTCTCGGCGGTTGAAACGGTGATCACGCAACGCCTGACCGGCACCTTCAATCTGAGCGCCCACGAATCCCACACCGTGCAGGAAGTGCTCACACTGGTGGAGAAAAATACCGGTCGGACCATCGCGCGGCGTTATCAACCAGGCCCCGTTTGGGATGTGCATGACAGCCGGCTGGACAACACCCGCTTGGTCACCGCCACCGGCTGGCAACCCCAAGTTGCCCTCGCCGAAGGCATCCGCCGCGCGACCGCCGGTTACGTCGGGCACTAAAGCGGAGACCGCGCATTTCGCCCAACGAGCATTCACTCGATCACCAGTGGGCCGACGCAGATCCAATCCCGAGTCGCATTTTCTTGCGGACCCGGCCCGAAGAACAATTCAACTTCCGCCGGTTTCGTGAGGGTAAACTCTAGCGTCAGCGGCACCCAACCTCGATCCTCCCTCGTTGCGTACGGCTCGAGCATACGAGTGAACAGCACGGTGGGTTCCTCAGTGGCGCTCAATTGGGTCAGAGTGATCTCGACCCCATCGGTGCGTTGATCGCTAGCCAGATTTTCGTCGTAGGTCTCAAGCGATAATAGCAATGACGACTTCAGGCGATGCCGGCCCGCCGGCAATTTGAAAACCAATTTGGTATCCGGATGCGCGCCAAATCGGACCACGGACGTGCTGCCATCGAGCACCGGTCCATAAGTGGAAAAAAATCTGACCGGCTCCGGCTGCATCGTGCTAAACAAGAACCTTTGATAATCTGGCAGACGGCGAGTCTCGATCCACTCGCCCGCAATATTATGCACCGGCAACACCACGTCTTTGCCCCAAACCACTCCAGCATAACGCGCGTTCAGGATTTTCAGAATATTTTCGCTCCGTCTCGCCAAGGGCAGGTAAACCGTCGCATCGTGCCATGAATACAGGGGCTGAGGGTCAATGCCCCGCTCCTCCGCCCACTTGATCAACTCCTCACGTCCTTGGGTTTTCTCCCCCAGCACCAAGGCACCGATCGGCTCGCCTTTCAACGCCGCCTGGGCGGCCTTGAGCAGCTCAGGATCATTCTCGGCCGATGTCTTGATCATCAGCGCCCGGCGCCGGGCGTAATACGGCGTCATCGAATTCCAGTCCTGCCCGGTGATTACCAGCACTTCATCCGGCCGGGTCAGACCGCGCAAGGAATGCGACAACCCGTCACCGCCATCGGAGATGCCTTTTTGCGCTTGGTAATAGCCCTCATAATATCGCGTGATCTGTCCACCGGTGAAGACCAGCAGAGCCCCCACAACCATCCAGACGGGTCGCCCACTCTCCGCCAATCCGACGAGGACCAGCCCCAGGGCGATCAAGAGCAGCAGGCCGTTCGCGATGAAATAATATTCATGGAGCGCATACAGTACCGGGAAAATCACCAGCGCGGCTCCGAACCACAACAGCAGCCGAAACATGTCCGCCCCGCGGCGTCCGCCCGTCAAGATTGTCAGCGCCAGCCCGCCAAGGAGCAAGAGCGTCCACGACAATTGCCCGGTGATGATCCGCCATTTCTGCTGCCACAAATCAGGGGAAAGATGCATCGCCCACGTTCCCCAGGTAAAATCACGCACGTTACCTTCGCGAATAAATTGGGCGCAGGGATTGAGCGCCTTGACGGTATCGGCGAAGTGGAGCCACCACAGCGTCAGCGCGAAGGGCAAGGCCACTGCGGCCGCCATCCAGATCAAATCACCGCGCCACCGCCCGTCGCTCCGACTGCTCCCCAAGCGCCGCAGCGCCCACCAACCGCTCGGCAACAGATAAAGCATGAAAGTCGTCACCTTCACCAACCCCGCGCCACTGCCGGCCAGCATCGCCACCGCCAACCAACGCCAATTCCGGTTTTCAACCGCCTCCTCAAACGCCACCCAAAACCACAGGCTGAACATCAGCGCCATGGTTTCCATCAGGAAAGCCCGCGAATAAAAAATGTAGAACGGGCAGGTGACCACCACGGCCAGCACCAACCAACGTCGCCCCGACGCCACGCGCATTCGTCGCAGCAGTAAAAACACCGCCGGCAAACACAGGTAGAAACACCCTTGGCTGATCACGCGTCCCGCCTTGGTCAGCTCCAAACCACTCAGATTGCTCAAGCCCACCACCGTCCATTGGTAGAGGGGAAACTCCATCGGGATCGACCACGGCTTGCCGAGAACTGGGGTCGGATAGGCGAACGAAAAATCATGATCCTGCTGGATAAAATACGCCGAGATCGCGGTCTGGGCTTGGCGGTACTCAATCCCGGGCAGATTGCGACTTTCCCACCCGACTCGCGTCCCCCAAATATTAAACAGCAACCCCGCCGCAAACAGGGAGAAATAAATCCAGAACTCTGGATCGCGTGATTTCTCCTCTCGGCGTAAGAACGACATGGCCAGAGCGAAAGATCACCGGGTGCTCTTGCAACCAAGAACTGTCGCCGGTTGCACTCCGCCACGACCAGAGCCCAAAGATGCCCTATAAAAACGGAGGCGAGATTGACTTAGTTCCGCGCTTTACTGGCCACCTCGCAACCGTTTCATTGGCTTGCTCAATGACCAACCAGGTTGCGCTTCAATTCCATCTCGATCACCCCACCACTTGGCGGCCCGATTCGCCTGATCTGGAAATTGTCGGCTGGCTCTATCCCGGCGTGACGGTACTCTGCACGGATATTCGCGCGCGGGTGGATGGCCGGATTTATTTTGGCCTCTACGGCCTCGACCGGCCGGATACCGAAAAAATATTCAACACCGGTCTGACCTCCCGGCGCACCGGTTTTATCCAACGCGTGAAAGTCTGGCGGGGCGCCCGCACGCTGGCGCTCGATTTTCACGACGGCCTGGAATGGCGCGAGTTTTTCCAAACACCCCTCGACACTTCGCTGCTACCCACGACCGCCGCCCGCCCGACACCGATTCTGCGCACCGCCGTCGTCCAGCAAACCCTCGCCTATCTCTACCGCCACTTCCACCGCGCCTCGTTCACGCAGATCTGCCGCGAAGCCGATCACGTGCTGGCAAATATTCTCGCCCCTACGATGGACGTGACCGGCGGCACCGTGTTTCTCGGTCACATCGAAAATCCCGGTTTCTGGGTGAACATTTCCTACGAGAAATTCCGCACCACCGGCTGGACTTTTGCCATCGGCGGAGAAATCAACCAGCTCAGCGCCACCACCGGTGTCCTCACCGAAAACCGGCTCGTCTTCCCCAAAGATCGCCCCGACGTCGCCGCCCATCGCGCCGATCACCCCAACGCGCGCAAATCCGGTTACTACGGTCTCGTGGATATTTCGCCCGACACTCCGAGCCCCGCCAACCTGAAGATTTTCGCCACGCTCCCCGACGGCAGCCGCCAGCTCGCTTTCGCCCGCCGCGTTTATCTCGACCGCACCGACGAGCATTCCGGCCCGATCCCCATCTATCGTCCTTTTCTATTCTATAAAGTCTGCGCCGCCTTCCTGCGGGGCGCGTTGTTGGGCCGCTTTGCTTTCGACAACTGGCAGGAAACTCGTGCTGAAATCACCCGGCTGAAAACCCAACTCGCCTCGACACTGGGCCACGGCGAAGCTAAGAAAATTCCGCCCGCCATCATCCGACGCCGCGATCAAGATCCGTACACCCGCTGGTGCTGGCATAATCGTCTGACCCCGCGCCTCCGCGCCGCGCTGCAGCAGGATGCCGATGCACTCGTCCGCTCGGGCGGTCCGCTGATCAGCGTCGTGGTCCCCGCCTACAACACCCCGGAAAAATATCTCCGCGAGCTGCTCGATTGTCTCCGGCAACAACTCTACCCGCGCTGGGAACTCTGCATCGCCGACGACGCTTCACCCCAGCCCCACGTCCGCCGTATCCTCGAAGAAGCCGCCCGCACCGACGCACGCATCAAACCGTTTTTCCGTCCCACCAACGGCCACATCGCCGCCGCCACCAACTCCGCCCTCACGATCGCCACGGGCGAATTCGTCGCCCTCCTCGATCACGATGATCTGCTGCCGCACGACACCTTGCTGCACATCGCCGAGGCCATCGCCCGCCACCCGACGGTGGGCTACCTCTATACCGACGAAGATAAAATCGACGACACCGGCCGCCACTATGATCCGCAGTTCAAGGGCGGCTGGAGTCCCGAGATGGCGATCACGCACAACTACACGCACCATCTCACCGTCATCCGCCGCACCATTGTCGAACAAGCCGGCCGGCTTCGCCCCGACTTCAACGGCGCGCAAGACATCGATCTTTTTCTCCGCTGCTGGGAGTTGATCGAAGACAAAGACGTCATCCACGTTCCCTTCATCGGCTACCACTGGCGCGCCCACGCCGAGAGCACCGCCACGCGCGGCGATCAGAAAGGCTACCTCTTCGACGCCGCCCGTCGCGGCATCGCCGAAACGATCCAGCGCCGCCAACTTCGCGCCGAACCGATGTTGCCCGAGTTCGCCAAGCAATACGCGCTTTGCCTCCACCAATTGAAATGGGATGCCGCCATTCTCCGCGAAAATCCGGTCACCATCGTCATCCCCACCAAGAATCGCGCCGATCTGCTCCGCACCTGCCTCGACTCCCTCGCCCGCACCACGCCACGCGAGAGCGTGAAGATCATCGTAGTGGACGATAATTCCGACGACGCCGAAACCCTCGCGCTCCTGAAAAGCCTTTCGTCACGCTCCGATCTGCGCGGCGAAGTCGTGAACGCGCCCGCCTCACCCGATGGCTTCAATTATTCCCGCCTCGTCAATCTCGGCACGGCCCGCGCCGACACCCCGCTCGTGTTACATCTGAACAACGACGTCGAGGCGCTCACGCCCGGCTGGTTGGAAGACATGGCCGGCTGGCTCAGCATTGCCGGCGTCGGCATCGTCGGCGCGAAACTCCTCTACCCCGACGGCACGCTCAATCACGCCGGCATCAGTCTCAGCCGCCACGACGGACTGCCGCATGTGCTCTTTGAAAAAGAACCCGCCGAAGATCTCGGTTATCTTTTCCTCCCGCACGCCGCGCGCAATGTCGCGGCCGTCACCGGTGCCTGCTTGCTCACCCGCACCGCGCTCTACCGCCAGCTCCAGGGCTTCGATGAGGAGAAACTCGCCGTCGCGTACAACGACGTGGACTTTTGCCTGCGCGCCCAAGCCGCCGGCTTCCGCACCGTCTATACTCCCCAAGCGACCTTGCGCCACACTGGCAGCGCCTCCCGCGGCAACACCTACGCCGAGCGCGAACACGTGGAATATCTCGCACGCCACGGCGGCTACCGCGATCCGTACCACAGCGAAACGCTCAGTTTCCCTCCGGCCAATCTCCCACTCAATCCCTACCATCAGCGCTACGCGCAGACCGCCCGGCCCTTTCGCGCCCTCGTGCTCACGCACAACCTCAACTACGAAGGCGCACCGATCTTCATCTACGAACTAGCCCGCTTTCTCGCCGAACAGCCCGGCGTCACGATCACGATAGCTTCGCCCACGGAAGGCCCACTGCGCTCGCGCTTCGAAGCGCTCGGCCTGCGCGTCGAGATCTGGAACGCATCTGCGATGATGGAAGCGAAGTCGCCCACCGATTTCGCTTCCGCCCTGACCAAATTCGCGGGCACGCGCTCATGGGACGACACCGATATTTTCATCTGCAACACGATGCTGACTTTCTGGGGCGTGCATTTGGCTGCGCACCTCGGCAAATCCTCCGCGCTCTACATTCACGAGAGCAAAGCCGTCAGCCGTTTCTTCCAAGCCTCGCTTCTGCCTGCCCTGCATCCGACCGTGGAGGATGCTTTCCGACTCGCCACGCGCGTCATCTTCACCGCCCGTTCCACCAGCGAGGTTTTCACCGAACTGAACGCGAACGACAATTTCCGTTTACTGAATAGCTGGGTGGATTTCGCCCGCATCGAGCAATTCGCCGCCATGCACGATCGCGCCGCCCTGCGCCGCAAACACGGGCTCGATCCCGACGCCGTCATCATCGTCAACATCGGCTCCGTCTGCGAGCGCAAGGGCCAGCACATCTACATCCGTGGCATCGAACTGTTACGGAAAGAACTGCCCACGCTTTTTCCCGATCAGAAAATCCAGTGGACCATGGTCGGCGCCCGGCCCGGCCTCTACATGGAAACCCTCGCCGAGGACATCCAGCTCATGGGTCTCCAGGAAATTAAAATCTTCCACGAGACCGGCGATATTTATGATTTTTACCGGCTCGCAGACATTCTTGTCTGCACCAGCTTTGAAGAGTCATTCCCGCGCGTCCTGCTCGAAGCGATGGTCTTTGGCACGCGCATCGTCAGCACCGACGTCAATGGCATCGCCGAAATGCTGACGAACACCGACGAGGCCTACCTCGTGCCCGCCGGCGATCCCTTCAAGCTCGCGGCCGCGCTGAAGCTCGCGCTTGCCGATCATATTGCCGGCAACCAAAAAATGCTCTCGATGGCCTACGCCCGCGCCGCCCGCAACTACCACCAAACCCGCGCCTTCCCGCCGCATCTCCAGATGATGCGCGAAGCGTGGTTGGGTTGAACGAACATGCGACGATTTCTTCAGCAATGCATTCTTGGAGGGGGGTGCCCCCACCCCGCGAGGCATTACCGAAAATCATGGCAGGTGGTGCGCTTGTCGCACCATTCTGCTGGCCAGCAGAACGAGGCAAGCTCGCAACCTACACTATAGTCTGATGCCTGAAACCGCTTTCAGTTTCAGCAATCTCGAGTCGCCCGCCGCAGGCGCGACTCTGCCGCAAGGTAAGCATCTACTTACCGGTTGGGTCTGGCCTAAATCGGTTGGACACTTCGTCGATGTGCGCGCGCGGATCGGCTCGCGGATCTTTCCGGGTGTTCATGGCATTCCTCGCGCCGATCTGGCGGCTCATTTCCAAACCGGAAAGAAATTCGCGCTCGCCGCTTTTCAGGTCGTCGTGGAATGCCCGCCCGGCCCAGTTGCGGTCTTCCTCGAGGTGCTCGAGATCGAAGGCTGCTGGTCCCCATTTCAAACCGTCAATTTCCAGATCGCCCCGCAAAATCCGCCTGTAAATTTCGCGATGCCGACCGGCGCGTTGAACTGGCTCGATTTCACCCGTGGCTTGCAGCGCCTGTTGCGCGAAGTCGCCCGTCGGCCCGACGAAACTCCGGAAAAAATCGCGGCGGCCTTGCTCGCCGAGTTGCCGTATCCCCGTTATCTTCGCTATCCACCGGTGCCGTTGCTCGGATTCGTGGATCAACCGGCAATGATCACCTGTTGCCGTTTCGGTCGCATGCCGGCTTTCGGTTACCTTTTTCATCCCACGCTCCGGATGCGCCGTGTCCTCGGCACGGTCGATCTGCAATCGTGGCAACCGCTCACCTACGGCCAGCCTTCCCCGGGACCAGCCGCGCACTATAAAATGCCCAACGCCGTTGGCTGCGGTTTCGCCAGTCTGGTCGACGTGCCCGCCCAACTCCCCAATCCACTCAGTCTGCGGATTTATGCCGAGTTGGAGGATGACAGTCTGCATCTCTGCCACGTGGTGCGAACCCGCGCTCATCCGGTCGAAGAAGAAAAACGGCCCTACCCCGTCCAACAACTCGGCACCTTTGAAAAAATTCTCGCCGCGTGGCACGACAGTCTCGCGCAGCACGGCATGAACGTGGAGCAAAATTCCGAACTCGAACGCGCGCTGGCTGAGCTGCGCGACGAATATGAACGCCGCGCCCCGCTGCGCCCCATCCCCGTCGCCGCGCCCTTGCGCGAATCTCCGCTGCACACTTCCGCCACTCACGCTCGCCCACAACGCGTGATTCTCGCCACCCACGGACTCAGTCTCCAAGGCGCCCCGCGCTTCCTGTTGGACTACGGCCGCACTCTCGCCGCGACCGGGGTGCAACTGCACGTAATCAGCGCGGATGACGGTCCACTGCACGCCGAGTTCGCTGCGCTCGGCGCAAAAGTTACTCTGCTCGAAACCGGAGCGGTGTTCACCGCGAACTCCGCCACTGAAGCGAAATCTGCCATCGCAGGATTAAACGCGGCCGTTGACTGGGCGTCAGCCGACTTGGTCGTCGCGAATAGTTTCACCACCTTCTGGGCCGTGCATGCCGCGAAAGCCGCCGGGTGTCCGACGATTCTCTACGTTCACGAAAGCACTACTCCCGCTACTTTCTATGAGCAACGCGTGCCGCCAGCAGTTGTCTCACTCGTCGAGGAAGCCTTCACTTTGGCCGATGCGGTTTCATTCACGACGGCGTCGACCCGCAGCTATCACCTCGGCTATGGCCGGCCGGAACGCCATCGCCTGACTCCGGGCTGGATCGATGTTCAAGTGCTGGATCGCTGGCTCGCGGCGCACAATCGCGCAGCACTGCGCCAGAAATTCGAACTGCGTCCCGATGAACTGCTCGTCTGCAACATCGGCACAGTGTCGGATCGAAAGGGACAGCATACCTTCGTCCGCGCGGTGGATCTTTTTTGCCGGCGACATCCCGTTCTCGCGGCCCGCACCCGCTTCGTGCTGCTCGGCGGCCGGGATTCACCGTTCGATCAGATGCTGGACGATGTCCTGACCGAGCTCGGCCGGCCCAATCTCGTCGTCCACCCTGAGACGACCGATTACCTCCCATACTATGCGGCCGCAGATATTTTCGCCTGCTCCAGCTACGAAGAATCTTCGCCTCGCGTCGTGTTAGAAGCGATGGCGCTCGGCACGCCGATCATCGCCTCCGCCGTGCAAGGCATCCCGGAACTCGTGCGCGCGGATCAGGAGGCCTTGCTGCTGCCCGCCGGCGACACTGCCGCGTGGTGCGCTGGTCTCGCGCGTTTGTTGACATCGCCCGAACTTGCCCGCGCCCTCGCCGCCCGCGCGCGCACCCGGGTCGAAAGCTGCTTCTCCGCCCAAGCCGTATTGCCCCGACACCTGGCCCTCGCCGCCGAGGTGAGCCAAGTTCGAAGTAATTAAAAGACTGCCCTGCCTAGCGGCTGATCGGGTTGACCTGTAGGTTGCGAGCTTGCCTCGCAACGTAGTGTAGCGCGACAAGCACGCTACCTACCTCAGAACGATCCCGTCAGACTCATCGCACTCGCCGCCCGCGCCGCACTCGGTTTGAAGGTAACTTTTCCGCCCAAGCCGTGCGGCTCCGACATCTGGCCCCCTCGCCGCCGAGGTGAGCCACGTCCGAAGTTATTAAAGATCGTACAATAGACTGACCTGCATAGCGGCTGATCGGGGTCGACCTGTAGGTTGCGAGCTTGCCTCGCAACGTAACGTAGCACGACGAGCGCGCTACCTACCTCAGAACGATCCCGTCAGACTCATCGCACTCGCCGCCCGCGCCGCACTCGGTTTGAAGGTAACTTTTCCGCCCAAGCCGTGCGGCTCCGACATCTGGCCCCCTCGCCGCCGAGGTGAGCCACGTCCGAAGTTATTAAAGATCGTACAATAGACTGACCTGCATAGCGGCTGATCAGGGTTGACCTGTAGGTTGCGAGCTTGCCTCGCAACGTAGCGTAGCGCGACAAGCGCGCTACCTACCACGGAAGGATCCCGTAAGACTCTTATGCGAGGTTGAAAATCCAGCTTTACTAAATTTTCCGCTAGGGGCGTGAAGTTTTAGTGGCAATTATGCACACCCGCTTCTGTAGTTGAGGCCGATAACCCAGCCATCATGCCCCCGCAAATTCCTGCCGAGCAGCATAACATCGAAATCCAGCAAAACCAGGACTCGTGGAGGAAAAAGCCGGTTCTGCATAAAATCTATCAAGGTTTCTACCAGGAGATGGCCGCTTTTCTCCGTCCGGAAATAGCCGGGAGTACCGTGGAACTCGGTTCGGGCATGGGAAATATCAAGAGTGTAATCCCTCACTGCATCACGACGGATTTATTTCCCAATCCCTGGCTCGAACGCCAGGAAAACGCATACGCACTCAAATTCACCGACCGCGCCATTTCCAACCTCATCCTGTTCGATGTCTGGCATCACCTCGCCCATCCGCAGACCGCGCTAAATGAATTCGCCCGCGTCCTCTCACCCGGCGGCCGGCTGATTATTTTTGAACCGGGCATGGGCTGGCTCGGCCAGATCGTTTATGGGCTGTTTCATCACGAACCCTTGGGCTGGAAACATGATTTCAGTCTGGAGGCAGCCAAAGGTTTTTCTCCGGACAACGCGCCCTACTTCGCCGCCCAAGCCTCCGCCACCCGGATTTTCCTGCGCAACCAACCATCCTGCCGCCTGAGCGATTGGCGCGTGGTGGCAACCCGCCAGCTCACCTCCCTCGCCTACGTAGCTTCGGGCGGATTCAGCAAACCGCAGTTATATCCCATGAGCTGGTTGCCTGCAGTCCAGCACTTGGACAAGTTGCTCTCGCTGGCGCCCCGCCTCTTTGCCACCCGGCTCCTGATCGTTTTGGAACGCCAATAAGCTCATCTGCCATGAATCATTATTCCCTCGGTGAACTGGCTCAACGCCACCTGCGGATTATTCGGGAGCACTATGAAACCAGTCCGGCACCCGCTGGGTCCACGCTTTCCTACCGGAAAATCCTCGCGCACTATTACAACCTGATCATTCCCGCCGGCGCGAGTGTGCTCGAAATCGGTTGCGGCAGCGGCGAGCTGCTGGCCCGACTCAAAACTCAGGCCGTGCAGGGAATTGATCTCTCGGAAACGCAAATCAAACGAGCTAGGGAAAGCGTGCCGCATGGGACTTTTTCGGTGCAAGTGGGAGAAATTCTGGATCTCGGCGGACAACGTTTTGATTACATCATCATTTCCGACACGTTGAATCTGATAGCCGATGTCCAGCAACTTTTCCAGCAGTTGCAAACGTGCGCGCATGCCAACACCCGCTTGGTCCTGAATTTCCACAGTGCGTTGTGGCGTCCCATTCTTTCACTCGCCTCGATTTTTCGCTTCCGTCCGACCCCACCCCACAGCAGTTGGCTGGCGTCTGCCGATGTGCATGGACTCCTGTTCCTCACCGGCTGGGAAACGATCAAGACGACACCCCACATCCTCTGCCCACTCCATCTCGGTGGGATTGGCGAATTAGTGAACCGGTGGCTGGCTCCATTATTCCCGGTCTTGTGTCTTTCAGTCTTCTCGATTTCACGCCTCCGACCCCAAGCTCAGGCGAAACCAGCGACCGTGTCGGTCATTATTCCGGCGCGCAACGAAGCCGGAAACATTGAAAACGCCGTCCGCCGCACGCCCGACATGGGCGCGGGCACCGAACTGATTTTTATCGAAGGCCACTCCACCGACAACACCTGGGCGGAGATTCAGCGCATCGAGGCTCAGTACGGCGCGCAGCGGAAAATTAAAATCCTCCGGCAAACCGGCAAAGGTAAAGGTAACGCGGTGCGCGAGGGTTTCGCCGTCGCGACCGGCGAAATCCTGATGATTCTCGATGCCGATCTCACAATGCCCCCCGAAGAATTGACGAAGTTTTATGAGGCCATTGCCCAAGGCCACTGCGACTTCGCGAACGGGTGCCGACTGGTATATCCGATGGAAGGAAAGGCCATGCAATTCCTCAATCTCTGCGCGAACAAAACCTTCGGTCTCCTGTTCTCGTGGCTCTTGCGTCAACCCGTCAAGGACACCTTGTGCGGCACGAAAGTTCTTACCGCGGCCAACTACCAGAAGATCGCCGCCAACCGACACTACTTTGGCGACTTCGATCCCTTTGGTGATTTCGATCTGCTCTTCGGCGCCGACAAACTGAATCTGAAAATCGTCGATATCCCGATTCGTTACCGTGATCGCACCTATGGCGAAACCAACATCCAGCGCTGGAAACATGGCTGGCTCCTCCTGCGCATGGTGGTGTTCGCGGCGCGCAAATTGAAGTTCGTTTAGTCTGATACGCGGAATAGACCACGAGGATCGTTCCGTGAAGGTAGCGCGCTTATCACGCTGCGTTGCGAGGCAAGCTCGCAACCTACGAATCAATCCCAGTCATCATTACTGTCCGCACTCGCGAGCTGCGGCGATCCAGTAGAATGGATGCACTATTTCACCTCGATCTTCACCCAATACGCCCAGTCGCACGTCGTGGCTTTATTGGGGCGCGTGGAAAATTGCAGCGTCTCCCCCGGTCTCGACCGATAGGGAACGACCGCGTGCTGTCGGCCCCGATCAGCCGGAACATTCGTCGGATCCAGCAGGCGACGATAAATCTGGCGACGCTCGCCCGACGGAATTTCCCCGGTGATCAGAAATTCAACCCCATCGGTCTTCGCGTCAGCCTGCTCATAAGCATTGGGGAAAATGCCATAATCCCAAACGACTTGGGTCGCCTGCGCGGGCGATTGGAGCCAGAGATCACTGTTCGGATGGGCAAACATCACCTTGTCGCCATCAGCCTCGAGATGACTGAGACCGAATTCGAAGTAGGCGCGAAACGGCGCAGGTGAAACATTCCCGAAATTGACCCGGGCCACCGCGGCCGAAATCGCAAACGGCTGTTTCGGATCAGTCGGTTTTCCCTCTGCATCCTTTAGCTTGATGGAAACCTCCCCATAGTGACGCAGACACTCCTGCACGAAATCACGCTCGCTCGTTTTGCAATACACGTCAGCCACCGGGTGCGTGAAAGTCGGGACAGCTTCCATCCCGAATCTTTCCGCGACCCGCTCGACCAACGCACCGTTGTCGCGGGCATCGCCGGTCAACACCAGGGCGGAAACATTTTCGCCCGCGAGATCGTCGAACACCTGCGTCAGATAGGCGTCATCATTTTCCAAAGCGCTCCGGATCATCAGCGCCTTGCGCTGGGCATAAAACGGAATCATTGCCGCCCAGTCGGACCCGGCCACGATGATGACGGATTTTTTTGGAGTGAGATCACGGATGGCTGCGGTAAAAGGAAAACCTCCACTCGATTTCACGATTTGGGCCGGACGGTAGCCGTGCCAGTAAGTGTGGAGCTGCGCCACGAAAGGAAGCGCGATGATCAACCAGACGCACCAGCGGGGCAGACGGGAATCAAGCACCCCGTGCAACCCTAGGCCGAGGGCGGCGAGAAGAAACACCGTGCAGGCGTAATAATAATAATCCTGATAGGCGTAGGCGAACGGAAACATGAACTGCGCCAGCATGAACACCGCGCTCAGTCCCAACACGCGCCAACGCACGGCCCGCAAAAGCGCCACACCGGTCAGCACGCTCAGCCCGATCAGCCACGGCGGCATGATCGCCTCCTGCCAGCGCTCCAGCCAGATGCCCCAAGTCTGGCGGGAAACCTTGCCCGCGATCTCCAGCAGTCCGCCCTGCGAAAGATTTTTTGACGTAAAGATCCAGGCGGAGTGATGCGCCGCCTTGATGGGATCGGTCAGAAGAATCCACCACCGGAGCGCCCCAAGTGCCACCGCGACACCGGCCGCGCCCCAAAGCACGGTGCGAAGCGCAGGCCGCCAGCCTTGGCCGCGACGCCAGTCGCGCCCGAGCATCCACGCGCCATAACCAGCGGCCGGCACCAGCCAGACGGCAAAGGTAAGGCTTTTGATCAGCGCCGCCAACGTGCCCGCAATAATCGTCAACGCCAGCCAGGACCAGCGTCGCTCGTCCATCGTCCGGACAAAGCCCAACAAAAACCAGGCACAGCACATGACGGCCATCGATTCCATCAGGAAGGCGCGCGAGTAGAAAATATACACCGGACACGTCAGGATCAAAGCCAGCGCCAGCAACCGGCGCGGTCGCCCCAGTCCCAACCGCCCGAGCAAGAAATAGAGCGCCGGCAGCGCGAAATAAAAACACGCGAGCGAAACCGTGCGCGCCGCCATGAAATGCGGCACGCCAATCGCGCGGCTGAGCCCCACGACGCTCCACTGATAAATCGGCACCTCCAGCAACACGGAGACCCAGGGCTTGCCCAACAACGGCAGCTCATACCGCAGGGAAAAATTATTCTGCTCGTCGATGTAGTAGGCAACCAACGCCGTCTGCGCCTGTCGAAACTCGTGCCCGGGCATGAACCCGGAACTCCAGTTGGACGTGGCAAAATAAAAATGGGCGAGGAGCGCGGCGCAGAATAGCACTACGAGTAAAAAACTCTCCCAGCGTAACGAAGTGCGATCAGACATTGGTTTTAAAAAACATTCCTAGAACGTGAGGCAATAAATCTATCCGAGCTCCAACCATTCGGCAGAGATCCGCCTTAGGCCAATCGCAAGGAAGCGAAGCTTCATCTTTCCCCTCCACCTGAAGTCACGTCGATCCTACTTTGTTGAGTTAGATCTCCCATCACTGCACCTCGATCTTGACCCAATAGGCCCAATCGAAATTGGGCGATTTGTTCGGACGAGTGGAAAATTGCAGCACTTCTCCCGGTAATGGCTGGTAGGGAATAATCGCGTGCTGCCTGCCGCGATCCGCGGGCACGTCCAACGGATCGAGCAATCGGCTAAATACCTGTCGGCTTTGGCCAGCCGCCTCGCCCATTATCACGAACACGGCTCCGTCGGTTTTTTCGCCTTCCTTCTCATACGCCTCAGCGATGATCCCAAAATCCCAGATGATCTGTTTCGCGGTCACGGGTGCACGCAGCCAAAGATCAGTATCAGCGTGAGCAGTGAGCGCTAGTTCGCCATCCACCCATTGATGGTTGAGCCCAAATTCCAAATAAGCCCGAAAGGGAGCGGGCGCAATATTGGCGAAGGACTCACAGGCAACACTGGCCGCAATGGGGAATGGACGGCTCGGTGCTCTCTCATTCGGCGCCCGGGGCTTCATAGTAATGCCGTTGTATTCGCTGCTCTCGCGCAAGCTCTCTTGCACGGAATCGACGCATAATGAGCTGCAAAAAACATCCGTATTAGAGTACGAAAAAGTGGGAGTCGTATCCATCCCGAACTTCGCCACGGCAAAATCGATCAAGTTGCGGCTCTGTCGCGTATTTCCGACTAGCACCAACGCGACGACATTCTCGTCAGCCAAGTCATTAAAGGCCCGTTCCAAATAGGCGTTATCATACTCCAGGCCGTTGCGAATCATCAGCGCCTTGCGCTGGGAATAGAGTGGGATCACGGCGGCCCAGTCGGCTCCGGCCACAATGATCGCCGAGCCCTCCGGCGTGAGATTACGCAAGACCGTCGTCAATGCAGATCCGCCATCGGATTTCATCATCTGCGTCGGGCGATAACCCTGCCAGTATGTACTCACCTGCGCCCAGAGAGGCACCGCGATAATCAGCCAGCAGCACCATCGAGGCAGGCGGGAATCCAACACGCCGTGAAGCACAAAACCGAGCGCACCGAGCAGGAATATCGTGCAGGCATAATAGTAATAATCCTGATAGGCATACGCGAAGGGGAACATGAGCTGCGCCAAAAAAAACACCGCCGCGAGCCCCATGATCGGCCAGCGCACCAACCGGCAAAAGGCCAAACCGCAGGCTAAGCCAAGGCCAATGATCCACGGTGACATGATCGCCTCCTGCCAGCGGTCCAGCAAGATGCTCCAAGTTTTTGGTGAGAATCGCGCCGCGATTTCGAGGATACCCCAATTGCCCGCGGAAAGATTCTTCGAAGTAAAGATCCAGCACGAAGGATGGGCGGCCTTAATCGGGTCCGTCAAATTGATCCACCAGCGGAGCGCACCGAGTGCGACGACCACAGTCGCTACGCCCCAAAGCAAAGTTTTCACCGGAACCAGCCAACCCCGGCGAATTCGCAAGTCCCGCCATAATAGCCAGACCCCGTAGCTGGCGGCAGGCACGAGCCAGACCGCAAAGGTAACACTCTTGATCAACGCGGCTCCCGTTCCCGCCATGATGGTCAGCCCCAGCCACGCCCAGCTTCGTTGGTCCATCGTCCGGACAAAGCCCAACAGAAACCAAGCACAACACATGATCTCCATCGACTCCATCAGGAAGGCCCGGGAGTAGAAAATATAAACCGGACAAGTCAGGATCAAAGCGAGGGAGAGCAAGCGGCGTGCTCGCGGCAGGCCCAACCGACCGAGCAACAGATAGAGCGCGGGCAGGGCGAGATAAAAACAGGTGAGCGAGACCGTCCTCGCCGCCATGAAATGAGGAATACCCATGGCGCGACTGAGCAATACGACGCTCCATTCATAGATCGGCACCTCCAGCAACACCGAGACCCACGGCTTGCCCAAGATCGGCGTCTCATAGAGCGGAGAAAAATTATTCTGCTCGTCGATGTAGTAAGAAACGATCGCCGTCTGCGCTTGCCGGAATTCGTGCCCGGGCATAAACCCGGAGGTCCAGTTCCTCGTAGCAAAATAAAAATGCGCGAGGAGTGCGACGCAGAATAGCGCCACCAAGAAAACACCTTCCCGTCGTGTAGCATTCGGAGCAGACATGGTGCTTTTAAGAAATGAGACCGACAGGAAGCGGCAATGGTAATTTTTCAGTCCATGGCGGTAGAACTGGTTTATGACAGCCGAATGGCCCGCCACCGTATCTTGACAAGCCACCCGCCTGAACCCGCCATCGGCCCCATCGATTTTAGCCAGTTACCCTGCGGATCATTATTTTCGGCTAAGCCTGAACGATGCAGTGGGTGGGCGTCGGTTTCCACACCGACGCTCTCTCGCCGATGTGGAACGGCCTTCGCCCAGCTACGGCCCGACAAGAATCGGCGACCACCTTCAAATCCGGGCGAGGGAAAAGTACTTTTGTAGAGCCGGTGCATGCGCCGGCCACGGATATACGCAAGGCCGCCGCAAGCCCGTTCGATATGCTCAGGGCCCAGAGCGAAGTCGTGGGGCAGCGGCCCGACATTAAACGATTCGGGCGGCCTTGTTGCATTCAACTCCATCCCCACGCTTCGCTTTACATGCAGCACCGGGTTCGCAAGCCTGCGGGTTTCGCCGCTCCTCCCCTGCATGCAAGAAACCGCCGATCTCATTTTCCACCTCGATCCGCCCCCCGTCCCGGGCCTATTGCCGACCGGGCCACTGGTGCTGCAAGGCTGGGTGTACGGCAAACCCGGTCGCCACATCGTCGATGTGCGTGCGCGCTACCTTGGCCAGATTTATCCTGCGGTGTTCGGCATTCCCCGCGCCGATCTCGCGGCGTATTTTAAACATCACCAGCCCCAGCTCATGGCCGGCTTCGATCTTGGTCTGGTCCTCAGCCCAGGAAATAATCTCATCGAACTCGAAGCCCTCGACCTCAGCGGCATCTGGCTGTCACTCGGCACCCACCCGGTGAACACCCCGCCGAACCACGCGCAGGGCGCCTCGCCCGCCGGCGCGCTTCATCCCTACGATTTTTCCCGCGCACTTCGACTGCTCATGCGGCGCGCCTCACAGGGCGGCGATCTGACCCAGCTCGCATCCACCTTGGCCGGCGAACTTCCGGCGCCGCACAGCACGCGTTTTCCCAATCTACCTTTTCACGGCCACCTCCACCACCCGTCCCTCGCGGCCTTCAACTCCTTTGGCCGGCTCATCGTCGAGGGCTGGCTCTTTCACGAAACCCAAACCATCCGCCGCGTCCTCGCCAGCTACGATCTGCTCGCGTGGCAGACCATGGATTACGGCCGCGCCATGCCTTACGTCGCCGCGCAATTTCCCCAATTCTCCCAGGCCCGCACCTGCCGGATCCACGGCCACATCGACGTGCCCGCGCAACTTCCCTCGCCCCTCACGCTGCGCACCTACGCCGAACTCTCCGACGGTTCCTGGACGCTCTGCCACCTGCAACGTTCCCACTTGTTCGACGCCGAGCAGGTCAAAGTTCCCTTCGCGCTCCGCAGCAACCTGACGTTTTGGCGGGCCTGGCGCGCCTTGCTCTCCGCGCTGCGGCAACGCGGCTTCACTGTCGACCTCGATAAACTTTTCCGTTCCGAGCTGCTCGACTCTTGGCGCGAATACCGGGCCCGCGCGCCGCGTCGTCTCCTCGCCGCCACCAATCACGCCAACGCCGCCCTCGCATCCGCGCCCGCTCACTCGCACCCACAACGCATCACACTGATCACGCACAATCTCAATCACGAGGGCGCGCCGCTCTTTCTCCTCGAATATGCGCAACACCTCGCCGCCGCCGGCACGAAACTCACTGTCATCAGCGCGGCAGATGGTCCGCTCCGCGCCGACTACGAAAAACTCTCCGCTACTATTCAGCTCGTCGATATCCAGCCCTTGCTCCGCGCCCCGAGCGCCGATGCGCTGCGCCGCGCCATCGCCGCCCTGGGAACCCAAGTCGATCTCCGCTCCGCCAATCTTGTGGTCGCCAATACCGTGTCCGCTTTCTGGGGCGTGCATCTCGCCGCGCAAGCCCGCCGGCCTTCCCTCCTTTATATTCACGAGAGCACCACGCCCGACGCTTTTTATTACGGCCACCTCGCCCCGAGCGCATTAGTAGTCGTGGAAGAAACCTTTGCGCTCGCCACTCACATTTCGTTTCTCACGGAAACCACTAGGCACTATTACCGATCCGTACTGACGCGCCCCAACCATAGCATCAACCCCGGCTGGATCGATCTCGCCAGCATCGACCGCTTTCGCGCGACCCACTCCCGCGAGACCTTGCGTACGGCGCTGAAGCTCGCTCCGGATACAAAACTCATCATCAACGTCGGTTCCGTGTGCGAACGCAAGGGTCAGCATATTTTTATCCGCGCCATCGAGCAGCTCTGGCGCGAACAACCCACTCTCGCCGCCCCATGTCATTTTCTCATGATCGGCGGGAAGGACACTTCATTCGATCTCGCCATGGCCGATCTCCTGCAAAATATCGACCGCCCCAACGTACAGATCATTCCCAGCTCGCCCACACCCTATCATTATCTTGGAGCCGCCGATCTCTTTGTCTGCTCCAGCTACGAAGAATCTTTCCCCCGGGTCGTGCTTGAAGCCATGGCCTTCAGCCTGCCCATTCTCGCCACGCAGGTTCATGGAATTCCTGAGATGGCTCGCGCCGGACAAGAAGCCGAACTCATCCCGCCCGGCGATTCCCACGCTCTTTCGCGCGCTCTCACCCACCTGCTGCAAAATCCCGAGCAAGGCCGCCAACTCGCGGCGCAGGCCCGTCTCCGCGTGACCGAAAAATTCGACTCCGCCCGCCTCCTGCCCCTCCATCTCAACCTCGCTTGCTCCGTCGCGATTGCGGCAAAATGAAGCGGCACCCTGCCACGTCAAAGCCCCTGGTGCCATAACCCCAACGTGGGTTGTTTATTAAACTTTGCCGGACCTGAAAGGTAGGCGCGGTGGCCCTCAACCGCCATGGGCGATGGATTGTATTTTGCAAGGCAGTTGAGTGCGACTGCCCTGCCAGATAGGTCCAATGATCCTGAGCTGTTGATAGAACACCGACGACAAAAAAGGCCGGTCACATGGACCGGCCTTTTCGGGCGCCTGATGGCGCGGGCTAGGGGTAGAAAAGTGAAAAACTCTTATTGCAGAGAAGCGACCGCAACTTTCCATTCGGTCTTTTCCCGGTCAACCGAGGCTTTGCGATAGTTGGCAAAAGCCATTTGGAAAATCGTTTCATTCAACGCCGTTTCAAAAGATTTATCCAGCATCGCGGAGAGGGTACAATCATCATTCCGCACCAGCAGAGTAACCACATGCTTGGTATTACCAGTGGACGGCAACGCCTTCAGTCTTTTGAAATCACTGTTCAGCAAAATCGCAGGGGTGCTGGTGCCAATCACGGCGACCAAATCATATTCTCCGCTAGTCAAACCGGCCGAGGCCTCTTTGGCCTCAACCACGATTGCTTTGAGCGGAATAGGAGTTTTGTAGCCCTGGCTGATTTGAAAAGCCAAGCTGGCCACAAAGGCCTTGTGCATCCGCTCATTGGCGGGATTGCGCTGGTCGGCATTGATGATGGCCACTTTCATCGTGCTGGAAGATTCCACCCGCAGCGCTGGCAAAGTATCAGCGCTATGGACAATGGTCGACGAGAACACGACCACGAGAAGGCAACTAAGGATCTGGGGGAGTTTCATGGGATGACAGAGTTGGGGGTTAAACTTGAATCTGCGCCCACCATACAAACGCAGGCATACACCCCAATTCTATTCGTAAATGCATGGGTAGTTTTACCCATTACTGACATTTTCGCCGCCCTCCCTTTTCTCTCACCTCAAGTCCTACAGTCCTCGTATCTGAAACGATAATAATAATTAAGAGCACAATGCGAGGCAGGTGATTGAGCTATTCCCCCTTCAGCTATGGATCGAGGGAAAGGAGTGGTTCCACTTCATTCAGCGGCTCATCGCCATCACCTGTTTTTCATTAAAGCTCGGTTCTTCCACCGTTCTAAATCCCGCGAGGCGGATTCCACGCTGCACCTCCGGCGCCTTCATGAAATTTTCCCACACAAAACCGCTGCGCAAATTTTCCGCCCACACCAAGGTGATCCCGACATCGATGCCAATCACGTCAGGCGAGACCCATCCCGTCTGGGGATTAAACGCATCGACAAATCCGTATCGCCCCCACACCTGCGCACCATAGACCTCGCGCATCTGTTGCAACATCGCCAAGCACTCGCGCGGAGCAAAGGGCAACGAACCGCCCTCTATTTTCGACACAAACTGACTCCTGGAAACCAGGATGCTTGTTAAAAATGATCCCTCAACGGCCACGGGGAAGCTGGAGTGTAGCCGCGTTTGAGCCGCAGGCGAAAGCGCGGTGTCTTACGGCCCCGTTTTCGGGCTGCGCCCTCAAACGAGGCTACACGCACACAGCAAAACCTTCCACACGGGTCGGGAGACCCGTGCCACTTCCTCCCAATCACGTCAGGCTCCGCGCTCTCCGGCCATTCGACAGGCTCAGGCCGTCCTGAGCAAAGTCGAACGGACGCGTCCTCCGCGTTGAATGTATTTTATCCCGATTCGCGACGGAGTTGAGCTCACCCGAATTCCTCGGGGTCTGTCCGTCGTAGCCTTGGCGAAGTCGGAAGCTCGCGCTCCACCTCGATACCGTTCATCCGGTTTGCGCCCTTCATCCGGTTTGCGCCCTTCATATCTGAGATTCAGCTCGTTTCCTCATCCCGAGTCTCTCCCGGGCTGGGATCAGGATGTCTGCCCGTACGGGTCAGGCGTCCCGGGCCATTTCCCCACCAAGCCGGAGCCGATTCGACAGACTCACGGTCTCCGATGAGCTCCGGAGTATCGGACCCCAAGAGCATGAACCGATAAAGTTATTCCGCTGCCACGCCCGACATCAGCCCCATGAGCCGCGCCTCGCTGAAATCTGCTCGTGCCACCTCACCCACGATCCGGCCTTCGCGCATCACGAGAATTCGCGTACACAGGCCCAGCAACTCGGGCAGTTCCGAGGAAATCATCAAAATCGCCCGGCCTTCGCACGCGAGTTCATCGAGCACTTGGTAGATCTCCGCCTTCGCCCCCACATCGATGCCGCGCGTCGGTTCATCCACCATCAGCACGGAGCAATCGCGGGCCAGCCACTTCGCCAACGCGATTTTCTGCTGATTACCACCACTGAGCGCAGCGACGCCCGTCTCCATCGACGGCGCCTTCACTCGCAGCCGTCTCGCGAATCGGTGCACCAACTCATTTTCATGCTTCCGCTTCACCCAACCCAAGCACGTCAGTAACGGCAGCGCGGCGAGCGAAGTATTTTCCCGGCACTTCAGTCCGAGAACCAAGCCTTGGCGTTTACGATCTTCCGGCACGAGGCCAACTCCGGCCGCCAGCGCGGCTTTGATCGAACTTGCCGGTAACAATTTTCCCCGCACCACGACCTGCCCCGTAGCCTGCGCATCCAACCCGAGCACGGCCTGCGCCACCTCACTACGGCCTGCACCCACCAGTCCGGCCAAACCGACAATTTCGCCCGATCGCACCTGGAAATTGATCTCCTTAAACCGACGCGGATGGGAAAGCCCGTTCACCTGCAAGCGCACTTCTCCCGGCGCCTGCGCGCTGTGGCGCGGTTGCTGTACGCGTAATTCCCGACCGATCATCTGCGCAACCACTTTGGCCGGCGTCGTGTCGGCGATTCGTCCGGTGGATACATGCCGGCCATCACGGAGTACCGTGATGTCATCGCACAAGGCAAAAAGTTCTTCCATGCGATGCGACACATAGATCATCGTGATGCCGCGAGATTTCAAATTGCGCACCAACCGGAAAAGTTCGCGAGTCTCACCCGCCGATAACGAGCTGGTCGGCTCGTCCATCACGATGACTTGGGCACCGGTGCCGACGGCCGCCGCGATTTGCACCAACTGCTCCTGACCAGTCGAGAGCGCGCCGATGATCGTTGCGGGGTCAATGTCAGCATGGATCGCTGCCAGCATTTCACTGGCGCGCTCGCACAGCGCCTTCCGATCCACCCAGCCCAGCACCCCACGTGGCAGATCCCCGAGACAAAGATTTTCCGCCACCGTCAGATTCGGACAAAACGCCAGTTCTTGATGCACCATGGCGATGCCATACTCCCGTGCGACCAACGGCGTGGTGGGATAAATGATCCTGCCATCGAGGCGCAGTTCGCCCGAATCGGCCGTATAAACGCCGGCGAGAATTTTCCCAAGCGTACTCTTGCCCGCACCATTCTCCCCGATGAGGGCGTGGCAGGTCCCACGCTCAATCGCCACGCTCACCCCGTCGAGCGCGAGCACGCCCGGGAAACGCTTGGTGATGTTGTTGAATTCGAGAAAAGGCATGGGGCAGTAGCGAGAATCGCGTAGTGAGTAGTGAGTAGAAAAAAGCAGCGCACCAAAATGCTCGCTGCTCGCTCCCCACTTCTCGCTACTTCTTCAGCCAAATCACTTCGGCAGCCACTTGTCCCAGTTCTTCGCGAAAGCCTCGACGTTGTCCTTCGTCACCGGAATCAGCGCGCTGATTTCTTTCACCGCCGGCGGATCTTTCTTAAGGACAATTTTCTCGAAGAGCAGCTCAACCGTGCGATGCCCCCACTCGTAGCATTGCTGCGCGAGGAGCACCGGCACATGACCGCTGCGGATGTAAGCCAACTGCGCGGGAAGCGCGTCGACGGAGACGCATTGCACCGTGCCGGGGGCCCACTTGAGCGCGTTATCGGTGAAGAGCGGCCAGCCGCCGATCATGCACCAACCGGTGATATCAGGATTGGCCTGCATGACTTGCTCCACCTTGGCCGCGGCGTCCTGCGGCGTTTCCTTGTGATAATAAACCTCGCGAATCGTGATGCCCGGATATTGGGCGGCAACTAGCTTCGCGCCCTGCACGCGCTTCTGGAGATTGGGCGCGTTCTGGTTGCCGGCAAGAATCGCGACGACTCCTTTGCCTTTCATGATCTTGGCGAGTTCTTCCATCGTCTGCTTGCCGCATTCGATATCGTCCACGCCGTAGGTGACGAACCGCGCCGAGGCCGGCGCATCGGAATCAAACGTGGCGACGGGCACGCCATTCTTGACGGCGGAATTGATCGCATCCGTGAGTTTGTTCGCATCCGAGCAACTCACGGAAATCCCCGCTGCGCCCGAAAGCACGAGTTGCTCGATCGCCTCGGCCTGTTTCTGGGCGTCTTCTTCATTGGGGGTGCGCCAATCAATCTTGATTTCATAACCATGCTTCGCCCCGAGTTCCTTGGCCGCATCGATGGCACCCACGCGGGCCGCTTGAAAAACAGGATTACCCTGTGATTTGGCCACGAGGCCGATGGTGAGCGTACGCTCCGCAGCGCGACCCGACAAAGCGAGCGCGACACCGGCGGCGAGAATGAACAGATGTTTCATAATAATGGGGGTTTGAGGGTGGATAGAAAGGACAGGAAATTGCACTCAATGTTTCGCCCCTTAACGAGCGGCGAGCCGGCGCTGGGCGAGCCAGGTATTAATATTATCCAGCACCACGGCGGCGATGACGACCGAGCCGATGATGATCTGGCTATAATTTTGATCGATCCCGAGAATCACGATGCCGCTGGAAATCATCTGGATAATGAGCGCCCCGAGCACCGCACCCAACGCCGTGCCTTTGCCGCCGGTCAAACTCGCTCCACCCACGACGGCCGCCGCGATCACGTTAAGTTCGTAGCCCTGGCCGTCGCCCGAACTGGCGCTGCCATAATAACCGAGCGCGATCAGCGCCGCGACTCCCGCCGCCAGACCCGACAGAAAATATATGCCGAGCTTCACCCTTTCCACGCGAATACCGCTGAAGCGCGAAGCGAGTTCGTTGCCGCCGATCGCATACACCCGCCGGCCGGCCGCCAAGCGCGACAAAAAAATCCCCCCCACCACGAGCACCAGCAGCATCACCGCCAGCGGCACCAAGCTGAGCCCCCCGCTGGTTTCAAAACGGATCAGCTCACGGAACAGTGGCGGAAATCCGCCCACCGACTGGCCTTTGGTCACCACGAAAGCAACGCCGCGCAAAATAGCCATCGCCCCCAACGTGATGATGAAAGGATGAACCCGCAGAGCGACAATCAGGCTACCATTGATCAAGCCGCACAGCGCCGCCACGCCGACGCACGCCAACGCGCCCAGCCCGACGCCGCACCACGGTGGAGCGTTCGCGCCCGCGCCGCCGGGCCCATAGTATTGCAACACCAGCGCCCCGAGCACCGAGGCCAGCGCATAGATCGAGCCCACGGAAAGATCGATGCCCCCGGCGATGATCACCACCGACATCCCCACCGCCATGATCGCGATGAAACTCGTGTCCTTGGCCAATTGCGCCAAGTTCTGCGTGTTGAGAAACTTGTTTTTCTCCACCATCGCCGGCACGCGTTCGCCGGTTTCATTGGTGAGGAATACCCGCTGCCGCACCCCCTCAGGCCCCACCGCAAATACCGGCAACCTCACCGTACCACTAAAAAAGCTCAAGAGGGCGCCGAGAGCGAAAATCACCAGCAGCAAGCCACCTTCTTTCACGCCGAAGAGTTTTTTAATCTGGGTTAACATCGCAATGACAGCGGCAAAACTGTCGGAGCAAGACGGTAGCTGACAAGCGCAACTTGCCTGGCTGACGATAAAAACTTCGACTTCGCCATCACGGCACAAAATTCCACCGGCTCGCGGAAAACAGACCGCGATCACTCAACTTCAAATCAGGAATAACCAGCAGCGCCATGAACGAGAGGGTCATGAACGGCGCGTCCAGCCGCGAGCCCAGTTGCTTCGCCAGCGCATCGAGCGCCGTGTAACGTCGCGCCACCGCCCGACCGTCAGCCGCGGCCATCAATCCCGCAATCGGCAGGGGCAAAGCTGCGCGCCGGCCCCGCCCCACCACGCTGATTCCCCCACGTGATTTGATCACGAGATTGATCGCCGCGCACAGCGAGACGTCGTCCACCCCCACCGCCACGATGTTATGAGAATCATGAGCGACCGACGAAGCCAACGCACCGGCTTTCAACCCAAACCCTTTGATGAAGGCCACCGCGACCGGAGCCTTGGGCGCATAACGATTCACCACGGCGATTTTAAGAATGTCGCGCTTTAAATCGGCCACGACCGTACCAGCAACTATGCGCGGCATCACCCGCAAATGACGCGTGATGAGCTGCCCATTGAGGACTTCGATGACGTTCAGTGGGTAGGGCGAATCGTCCCGATGAGCCGTCCGCGCGTCAGGGACGACGGTTAGTGCAGAAGCGCAACCGGTTCGCCCTCCCTTCACAACGAAGTCCTCCGGCGCTCGCACCCTCGCCTTAAACCGATTCGGCGTCTTCGCCTGTTGTCTCGGCAATAAGCTCCGACCGTCGCGCGCCACCAAATCCCCCCGCAAATAAGTGCGCCGTACTTTCAGTTTTTTCCAGCCATCGAACACGATGAAATCCGCCGGATCACCCACACGCAGTAATCCAACATCAAGCCCGTAATGCTCGACCGCGTTGACCGTCGCACAGCGAAGCACATCAAATTTATCCACGCCGACTGCGAGTGCCCGTCGCACGTGTTCATCGAGATGCCGCACCATGAGCAGATCGGGATGAAGATCATCACAGCAAAACAGGCAGCGCTCCGGATGAGTTTTCAGTAACGGAGCCAGCGCCGCGAAGTTCCGCGCCGCAGAACCTTCGCGGATCAAAATCTTCATCCCCGCCGCCACTTTATCCTGCGCTTCACCCAGCGAGAAACATTCGTGATCGGTCGATGGCCCGGCCTTCGCATACGCGCGCGCTTGGGCCCCGCGCAATCCGGGCGCGTGCCCATCGATGGGTTTGCCGAACTTCTTCGCTGCGGCGATCATCGTCTTAAGCGATGCATCGCCCGCGAGCACACCCGGAAAGTTCATCACCTCGCTCAAGAATTTAATTTCCTTCCGCGCCAACAGTCGCGTCACCGTAGGGGCATCAAGCCTCGCTCCGGCCGTTTCGCAACCAGTCGCCGGCACGCAGGACGGGGCGCCGAAGTTAAACTTAAACGG
>Ga0335394_10001208_pt1 | contig 28842 bp, 28 predicted proteins | sample MAT03_FD_205741 | JGI IMG/M metagenome (GOLD analysis project Ga0335394, IMG submission 205741) | Freshwater microbial communities from Lake Fryxell liftoff mats and glacier meltwater in Antarctica - MAT-03 (spades assembly) (version 2) ...
GTAACTGCCCAGGTAATGCTCAATTCAAGAGAGGAGCACTGCTACAGAGAGCAGATTGGATCAGCTCTAACAGATTCAAGCCCTGCTTTCTTGCCGTTGAGAGCACCGAGCGAATACAAGCAAAATCACTCGCGCCTTTGGGTGAGCGAAAGCCGCCTGAAATCTTCTGCTTGAGCTTCATCATGCGCAGATCTCGCTCGGCTTGATTATTGGTAAAGGGAACCTCAAGGTGGCTGAGGAATCGCAATACATCGGCTTGAAAGGCGTGCAAGCGCAGCAGCAAATTATGCCCGACGCGACGTTTAGGGCGACCCCGCATGTTCCAGTTGTCCCCCACTTGCTCGCTTGCTTTTACCTCTGAGGCTTTGGGTGCGTCGCTGGGCTTTGCCAAATCCGTCACTTGAGGGGGGCTTTGAGCTGGTCTGGCTATTAAGTCCCAGTCGGCGCTCGATCTCGGCCAATCGATTCCGTAAGGCTTGATTCTCTGCCTCTAGCTCTGCTATTCGTTGTAGCGCTTCCTCTAATCTCATAGCAAAACATTACTACAGTTCTGACCCTTTGTTCCACTATTCTGCGACTATGCTAGGCAGTTACCATAAAACCCTAAAAGTCTGCGCCGCCCGCGCAGCGGGCGGCGCAGACTTTTAGAATCTTGTTTTATTTAGGTTGAACTACTTAGCACCTAGCTTGCTATTAACCCATAGGCTGATGCAGAACTGACGGACATTCCACGCAAGGCTAGGACGGCGGGTGGTGTTGTAAAACTCGACGCACCGTAACACCATCCAGCAATCCCAGCCCTATACTGAACTCATTGCCCGGTTTTCCAGCCTTATGATTTCGCCCCAATCGGCTCAACAGATTCAACGGCTGCGGCTGTTAGCAGCAATTTTTGTACTGGCGATCGCCCTTGTCAGCGCGGTGCCTCACTATCTCACAGGCCAATGGGTCTGGAGTCACCCTGCCCGCGTCGAAAATTTAGAGCAGGTGAGAGCGTTGCAAACAAAAGGGCTGACGATAGCGGACTGGCAAAACCTTAGTCACGATGTCATTCGGATTGGTGGCCATCGCTGGTCTGTGCAGCAATTAGCGACTACTCCAACCCCCGCCTCTGATACCCCCCCTAGTAGAAATAAACCCGTGGTGCTGATGCTGCGGCCTCAGTTGGCAGAGACTGATCAACCCCAGATAGACTGGGTTAATATTGGCAGTGAGTTTGGCTGGACAGCAGACAATGAGCGCTGGATTGAGTTCTCAGTGCCTGCACCTGCCGGAGATGTTGCGTCTGTCCAAGCCCGTTTTTTACGGTATTGGGATGCTGAGCAAACCTATGCCGCAATGCAGTGGTACGCTTGGCCTGCCGGTGGAAGCGCCAGCCCTAACCGCTGGTTTTGGGCTGATAAAGTCAGCCAATGGCGCGATCGCCGCCGCACACCCTGGGTAGCGGTGAGCGTGTTAATTCCGATCGAACCGCTCGGAGATTTAGAAGCAAATCGAGCGATCGCTCAGTCAGTTGGGCAAACGGTGCATTCTAAGCTTTTAACCACTATGCTTCCTTCTGAACCCCGATTGTCACCGTAAGTTTATGTCCAAATCCTTTAAGGGTTCCCACCTTCAAACAGCGGTCTTGTTGATGGGGTTGCTGTTGGGATATGACGGGGCTTGCACCATCGATCTAGCGCTGGCGCAGACGGCTGTTCCCATTCCGGTGCCCACACCCGAAAGCCCTACATCTGCCCCTACGCCGACACCTGTACCTGCACCTAATTCTTCATCCACGCCCACACCTGTACCTGCACCTAATTCTTCATCCACGCCCACACCTACACCTACGCCTAATTCTTCATCCACGCCTGCACCTACACCTGCACCCACGCCTACACCTGCACCCACACCTGCACCCACACCTGCACCCACGCCTACGCCTACACCTGAGACCCCTGCAACCGTTCCTACACCGCCTGTCAGCCCAACCCAGCGATCGCCCCAACCCAGCGATCGCCCCAGAGGCTCTACCAACCCGGCTTCGTCCAATGCCGAATTCAATCAATATCGGTTAGGGCCTGGTGATTCTCTCTTCATCAACGTCCTTCGCTTTCCCGATCTGAGCTTTCAGGGCACGGTTGACCTAGAAGGAAACCTGTTGGTGCCATTAGTGGGTGCTTTGCAGCTAGAGGGGCTAACTCTAAATCAGGCTCGAGATCGGCTACGGGTAGAGCTAAATCAGTTTGTTGTAGAGCCTCTAGTAGACCTGATTTTGATCGCGCAGCGCCCCGTCCGTGCCACGGTGCTGGGTCAAGTGTCCAGACCCGGTCTCTATCCTTTAGAAAGTCCCCAATTGGCCTCCGCGTTGGCGGCAGCGGGCGGTACGACTAGTCAGGCAAACCTCCGTGCCGTTCGTATTCGTCGAGTTGCACCCAATGGGGTAGCAGCCGAACGTCGGGTAGATTTATATACGCCCCTTAGAAACGCTACAGCGTTGCCTAACATTCGCCTAGAGGATGGCGATACCGTGATTGTGCCAGTTCTGACACCAGCAGAACGTGCCACCTACGATACGACCCTAGTAGCGCGATCTACACTGGCACAGCCCCAAATAAACATCCGCGTATTGAACTATTCCAACAGCCTCGGTGGCAGTCGCAGCAGTCGGGCGATCGCCAATGTTGTGTTGCCCAACGGCAGCGATTTTGTAGATGCTCTGGTGGCTATTTCCCCCAACCCCGACACCGCCAACTTCCGAGACATTGCCCTAATTCGCTATGATCCAGACCAAGGACGAGCCGTTACCCAAGAACTCAACGGCAGACGCGCCCTGCGTGGCGATACAGCCGAAAACCCAGTCCTGCAAAACAACGACGTTATTGTAGTTGGGCGTAACTTTATTAGCCGCATTACCTATACACTCAACACCGTAACTCAGCCATTTCGAGATGTACTGGGTTTCCTGCTGTTTTTCGACACCATAAGCGACAGTGCCGACAATCTGTTCAATCCTTAGTTTGGCTCTACCTAACCTGGCTCCAGCTTGGAAGAATGGTAGTCCTAACTTGGTAAGGACTACCGAAAAAATTACGCACTGGCCGCAGAACTGAGTAAGGTAGTATCAACATCCCTGTAGTCACCTCCCTATGGCCTTACCGATCGTCAAGCGATATCTTGTAGCCCTTGATCGACACAAGTGGGCAGGTTTAGCAGGTTTGGCATTGGTCATGGGGCTGTCGGGTGTTGCGGCGTTGCAACCTGCCCCTCCGACTAGCTATGCGTCTCGTGGGCTGTTGAGCTACGTTGCCCCTCCTGTGACGGTTAGCCAAACCAGTACTGCACTCCAACAACAGGCGCAAGTTTTAACTGAAGAGGCGCTGCTGTCTGACTTTGTGGTTGAAACGGCGGTACAGCTTCTTCAGGCACAACAGATTCAACTAGATGTTCGCACGCTTCGCCGCAATGCCAGTGTGGAGATCAACCCCCAATCTGGTGACGAGGATAGAGACGACCGAGATGAAAACCTGCAAGGGTTACGGATATTAGTCACCTATCAAGACTCCAACAATAAAACGGCTCAAGCGGCTGTGGCAGTTCTCATGCAGGCGATCGTCGAGCAAAGCCGCCTGTTTAACACCCAGCAAATTAGCAGAATTATTGAAAATTTAAATCAGCTTTTACCCAAGGTCACTCAGGAACTGCGACTGGCAGAGGGTGATCTAGAGCGCTACATTCGGGTTGAAGGGCCTACCATTCAGGCGGCAGAAGATGGGCAACTAGTAGGAGCCATTACGGGCAGTCAACAGCAACAGCGCCAGATTCAGCTAGATTTGGCCACGATCGCCGCTCAAATTCGCAGTTTGGAAACCCGTTTGGGCTTGTCGGCTGATCAAGCCTACACTTCCTCTGCTCTGAGTGCTGATCCCATCATTGCTGATTTACGGATCAGGCTGTACCAGACTGAAGCACAGATGCAGATCTATGCCCGAACTTTACGACCCCAGCACCCCGCAATGCTAGATCTAAAAAATCAGCAGCAGGCCTATGAAGAGCTATTACAGCAGCGGGTAACGGAGGTGATTGGGGGCAATGTACAAGCGGCTCCACTCAGAAATGTAGATACTATTCGACAGGAAAGTAGTCTTGACCCAGCTCGACAGGCATTGGCGAACACGTTAGTGGGGCTACAAACTCAGCGCGAAACCCTAGAACAACAGCTAGCGGCACTGGTGGTGGCAGAGCAACAGTCTCGGCAAGCTTACAGTGCCATTCCTAACAAACAGTTAGAACAGTCTCGCCTAGAACAACAGGTGATTCTAAAACGGAATTTTTATGATCAGATTCAGGTCAAGTTAGCAGATGTGAGGTTAGCGGCGGAAGAAACGGTGGGGAGTTTAGTCATTTCGCAACCACCGCAGACTGAGTTGGCGACTGAATCTAGCCGCAACAGTTTGGTGATCTTGTTGGTTGGTAGCGTGGTGGGGTTATTGGTCGGCGGTGGGTTGGTACTGCTACTGGATTCTCTCGATGCAACGTTCCATACATTACAAGATTTACAGGCCGCGCTGCGGCGACAAGAAGTTCCTATCCTAGGTCTTTTACCGCTGCTTCCCGCTGAGCTGGAGGTGGAGGAACTGCCTCTCGTTTTAGAGGCCGATTCTCCTAGGGCAGAACCCTATGAACGGCTGCGAGGCAATTTGCGCCGCCCGGTTGGCAGCAAGGCGATTAAGGTGGTGTTACTAACTAGCTTAGTCAGCGGCGAAGGCAAGACGGTATCGGTTTATAATCTGGCGATCGCCTCTGCCCGTGCTGGCAAACGTACCCTGCTGATTGAGGCAGACCTGCGATCGCCCTCCCAGGCCAAAGCACTACAGGTCGAGCCTGCCATAGACAGCCTACAAGAGCCATTGCGCTACTACGACAAGGCCGAATTCAACTTGGTGCCCACCATTGAGAACCTATACGTATTACCAAGCCCTGGGCCACAACGACAGGCCGCCGCCATTTTAGAGTCAAGCGAAATCAAGCGGCTGTTAGAGGAAGTGCGCGGACGCTTCGACTTGGTAGTGATTGACACCCCCCCCTTAAGCCGACACAACGACGCACTGTTGCTAGAACCCCATACCGACGGCCTGATTTTAGTGACCCGTCCCGACTACACCGAAGACGGACTACTGACCGAAGCAATCGACCAATTCATTGAATCAGACAATATTCAGTTCTTGGGTGCCATTATTAATGGCATAGATGCGCCACCAACCCCTTCTACACGGATTGACGAATTTGAAACCCCGTTCGTGCTAAATGATGTCGAAAGTCCCCAAGAGTACGGCAACGACTACAACCAAGAGCATAATAGTACCGACGTAAACCCACCATCCTCTCGCGATCTAACTCGTACAGGCTCGTACAGGCAAGTAGAAAAGTAGACCTCCTGCGTAAATCGTTTCCCGGCTTAGCTGAGAAACGATTCACGCCCTCAAAAAGGCATTCGTGCAGACGGTCTAGTGATGTGAAACTCTAGTGATGTGCAACGTTGAATTTTTTCGGCACGCTGCGCCGGAAAAATCTAACGGTGCACAGTCATCTAACCGTTAGTCCAACGGGATTGCAAACACCCAGTCTTGATAGCGGCGATCGCGGTTTTCAGTAATGGTAGAGAGCGCCTCTCGCAGCTTGTCAGTCACGGGGCGGTGCGTGGAATATTTATAGTTCTCAACTCGGCTGACGGGCGTAATTCGAGCTGCTGTGCCGCTCAAAAATACCTCATCTGCCACAAATAGCTCAGACTTATCCACCGGACGCTCAACAACTTCAATCCCTAAATCTTTGGCTAGGATAATAATGCTATCGCGGGTAATACCCTCCAGTACATCTTGATCAAATCCAGGTGTAATCAGCTTGCCCCGTCGCACTACAAAAATATTCATCCCCGAAGCTTCGCTTACCTTGCCCTGAGAATTCATCAAAATTGATTCATCAAAGCCCGATTCGACGGCCTCAGTTTTTGCCAACGACGATGTAATATATGCTCCACTGATTTTGCCACGCAGAGGCAGACTACGGTCTTCTTGACGATACCAGGAGCTAATCCGGCAGCTCACCCCATCGGGAGAAAGGTAGTCGCCCAACTCTAGGCCGTAGACAAAAAAATCTTTTTCTACATTGTGCAATCGGGGCGATATCCCTAAGTCAGACGTATAAACGAAGGGGCGAATATAAAAAGATTTGTCTGGATTGTTCTTTTTAACGAAATCAGTAATCACCTGCTGAATTTTGTCAGCGGGTAGGTCAAAATGCATGAAGCGGGCACTTTGGCTCAAACGTTGACAGTGGCGATCGAGCCGAAACAGAAGAATTTGGCGAGGATTTTGGGGATCAGGGATGCCACGCAACCCGCCAAATGCGCCAGTTCCATAGTGCAAGGCATGGGTAGCAATTGAAATATTGGCCTCACTGAAGGGAACAAATTTGTTTTGAAAATACGCAGTCGGCAGGAAATTATGCATGATTGCTATCCTTCAAGAGCAGGTGATAAAGCAGGACACATTTGTATGGTTAAGCCTAAGTGTTAGCGGGCGATCGATGCAAGTAATGTAGGTCCATATCGGATATTCTCACGCCTTTTCACCTTAAGAATTTATATTAGACCTCCTGCGTGAATCGTTTCCCAGCTAAGCCGGGAAACGATTCATGCCCTCAAAAGGCATTCATGCAGGAGGTCTAATACAAATTCTCTGCTTACAGTGCACTTAGGATCACAAACAAATTAACGTCCATAGCAGTTCCAGATGGGTTGTGAGAGGGCGGCTAAGCCGCCCTCTCACAAAAAACTATTTGCCGTGAGCCTTACCTACTGTATCTGCTGAATGCATAGCGATCGCTCTATTTTGGGTACCTTGTAGTAAAGAAGGCGTATCGACAATCCCTATGACGATATTGGTGATGTCGAGGGTGCCCGTGGTGCCCGTGGTGCCCGTGGTGCCCGTGGTGCCCGTGGTGATTGTGGTGATTGTGGTGATTGTGGTGATTGTGGTGATTGTGGTGATTGTGGTGATTGTGGTGATTGTGGTGATCTTGTAAAGACAGTAGTGTGAGACTAGTGCAATAGCAAGTGGTGCAAAAAGTCGGGGTGACTACCGTGGCGATCGCATACCCATCACACATACATTGAGGAGAACAGAGCGGATGACTCAGGCAGATGACGGTAAACTCAGGCTCATGGTTGTAGATGATGAATCTGACAACCTAGACTTGCTTTACCGCTCCTTCCGACAAGACTTTCACGTCTTCAAAGCCGACAGTGCCCTCACCGCCCTGCAAATTCTTAACAAAGAAGGCGAGATGGGTATCATCATCTCTGACCAACGGATGCCTAAAATGAGCGGCACCGAGTTTTTGAGCCGCGCCGCCAAACAATATCCTGACACCATTCGTATCTTGCTGACGGGCTACACCGATGTGGAAGACTTGGTCAACGCTATTAATGCTGGCCAAGTCTTTAAATACATCACCAAACCCTGGAACCCCGATGCGCTCGAAACTATCGTTCGGCAAGCTGCAGATACCTACCGCGTCGTAAAACGCCGCACCAACGAGCTGCATCAAGCTCTGAGAAGAGAATCAATCTTTAACACCGTGACAACAGCTACTCGCGACGTTCTAGATTATCAGAGCATGTTGCAACGAATTGTAGAAACCCTTGCTCTCACCTTTGCAGCAGATGCATGCAGATTAGCTCCCATTGATGTCCTCGACCGAGAAGACCGGGCTAAAAAGATATTGGATAACGGAGCGCGCAGCTACCGCCTTTCGTCTGAAGAATTCGGCTTTAACCATCCCGACCGCGAGGTTCCCGATCCGCTACCCAGTATCTCGGCAGATATCATCTTCTCGGCTCTAGAAAATCGTCGTATTCAGCAGCTTGAATCGCACCAACCCTATTGCAGTCATCTGGTAATCCCGCTCACGTTTCAACAAGAAGCGCTGGCTGTCGTAACACTTTATCGGCACGACCCCACGCAGCCTTGGGCAAAAGACGACGTTAACTTGATTCAAGAAGTAGCTGAGCGCTTATCGTTAGCGGTGTTTCAAGCAAAACTTTATCAGCAAACTCAGCAACAAAGTGAACAAATGCAGGCTGAGCTAGAAGTCGCCCGCCAGATCCAGACAAATTTGCTTCGCCAAAAGTTACCGGAGCTAGACACTGTACGCATTCAGGCGTGCTGCCAGCCCGCGCGCGCAGTCGGGGGCGACTTTTTTGAAGTCTACGTGCATCCACAAGGCGACATTTGGGTTGGGGTGGGCGATGTCTCAGGAAAAGGAGTACCTGCAGCTTTATTTATGGCAAGCGCTATTTCTGTACTGCGGCGTGAGCTTTCGCAAGAAACCCCGCCGCTGCCAAACATCGTGCTTCAGAACCTTAACAATAGCCTGTTCGATGATTTAGTCAGCAGTAACCGCTTTATTACAATGGCGTTGGCTCGCTACAGCCCTCACACCAAAACGCTAGTCTACGCCAACGCTGGACATATTTATCCCTTGATTTGGTCTAAAGCTTTGGTAAAAACTGTGTCGCTCGACTCTGCTAGTTCTGAACCTCTCCCCGAACCAACCTACCTCACAGTCAGGGGAGTACCGCTGGGTATATTACCCCTGTGGCAGGCAGAGTCTGGATCTCTCCCTGTTAAACCTGGTGATGTGTTTTTACTCACGAGTGATGGCATCACCGAAGCTCGACCAGGAGAAGCCGGTTCAGAGGCTCAAGGCAATCAGACTATGTTGCAGCAAAGCGGACTGTGGCAGTTGCTAGTTCAGCATGAAACACTCAACTTGGCAGAAACATTAGCTAATGTTCAGGCACACAGCCCGATTCAAGAAGATGACCAAACCATACTCTCACTTGAGATTCTGTAGTATATGAGAACTGAATTGCATGTCCCCAGCGACCTCAAGTTTATGAGCGTGGTAGAAACCTGGCTCTTGAGTTCCTTGGAGTTAGAACTAAGTGACCAGGTGGACTGGAAACAGCAGTCTAATCGGCTGCGGCTGGTTTTGGTGGAAGCTTACTCCAATGTGGTTCGCCATGCCCATCGAGATCGGCCTAATCTACCAGTGTTGATTCGGCTAGAGCTGAGAGGCCGAGATATCCATCTCGAAATTTGGGATCATGGTAGAGGGTTTGATCTGTCCACCTATTTACCTCCGGCTCCCGATGACCAACAAGAGGGTGGCTATGGCTGGCTGATTCTCAATCGGCTGATGGATAGAGTAGAGTATCGGCTGCAAATTGAGGGGCGCAACTGTTTAATGCTTCAAGCCACGCTGCCAGAAAAAGCGCCAATTGATTCCTAGAGCGGGCTGTATGGCGATCGCCAACTAGGATTCGGTAAAGCAAAAGAGAGCGCATGAGCTTGGCTCATGCGCTCTCTTTTGCTTCACTGACTCTTATCGAAGAAGTATTAGAACTCAACGATACGATCGCCCCTTGCTTTATTGCTGTAAGCTTTTCTGGGAGACGTATGAGTAACAAAAATTTATGAGAATCGTAGCTCTTGTTCCAGGGGGAATTGGCGATCAAATCCTGTTTTTTCCGACTTTGGATGATTTAAAGCGCGTCTATCCACAGGCCGAGATTGATGTAGTGGTGGAGCCTAGAGCTACGAGTGCCTACCGGGTCAGTAAATCTGTAGATGACACGATTTCGTTTGATTTTAAAGACAACAATAGTCCAGCCGACTGGGCAAACCTCTTGGGGGTGCTGCGCGATCGCTACTACGATGTAGCGTTGGCGTTGGGTCAACGTTGGGGGGTTGGGTTTTTGCTATGGCTTACGGGTACCCCCACTCGCATTGGCTACGAAAGTAACTTAAGTAACCTGTTTTTGAGCCAATCAGTTCCCCTCAAAACAGAGCAATATGCTGCCCACATGTACCATGATCTAGTGACAGGGTTGAACATCACCACACCCTGTCCTAACCTAGCCATCACCATTCCTAAAAAAGATTTAGAGTGGGCTGAGTCCGAGCAAAAGCGGTTGGGTATTCCGGGGGGTGGATACGTCCTTCTCCACGGCGGTTCTAGCCAGCTCGCTAAGCTCAAGGGTATTGATAAAATTTACCCAGCGGAAAAGTGGCAGACCATTATCCAAGACTTTCAGAAAAAACAGCCCAACTTACCTCTCGTAGTCGTCAAGGGGCCTGAAGACCAAGAATTTGTTAGCACCTTAACCCAGACCTGTCCCGGACTGCTAGTTACATCCCCTCCCGATATCGGTAAACTGGCCGCCATGATTGCGGGTGCAAACTTGATGTTGTGTACAGACAGTGCTCCTATGCACTTGGCTGTTGCCCTTCAGGTCTATACTCTGGCGCTGTTTGGGCCTACTGACCCTGCCAAACTGCTGCCAGCAAATGACAAATTTGTAGGCATTAAGTCACCAACTGGAAATATGGCGGATATTGAGCCAGCAGCCGTGTTGGCAAAGGTATGGGGAGAATAAACACACCGAGTAAGTCATCCCCCTAAACCAGTAGAGAGCTTTTAGACGGTGAGTCTTAAGACAAGCGGGAATCCTCTAGAATAACGCTCTGGACGACCTCAACCCCGACCCTGCTGAGAGATGCGAGCCGGATTGAGAGAGTAGAAAAGGATGCGATCTTCACATTTCTTGTTTCTCCTGGGTAGTTGATTTACTACGAGTGTTAGTCTTCGCAGACTTCGTAGTTTTAGCAGCGACTTTGGTAGTTTTCTTAGCGGTACTGCTAGCTTTGGTGGTTTTTTTGGCTGCTGCTGCTTTAGTAGTTTTAGTGGCTTTAGGCTTGTCTTCAGTCGCATCTGCGGTCTTTTTGGACGTGCGCCCACTTTTTTTAGTAGAGGCCTTTTCTGCCAGAGCTTTTACAGCAACATCCATCGCGATCGATTCAACCTTTTCGCCTTCGGGCAGGGAAGCATTTACCTTCCCGTGCTTAATGTATGCTCCGTAGGGCCCGTTGTAAATGTTGACGGGTTCGCCATCGTCTGGATGAGCGCCTAACTCTCGCAGAGGGGCTGCGGCTTTGCCACGGCCTCGGCCAGCTTTGGGTTCTGCCAACATTTCTAAGGCGCGCTCTAAAGTGATGGTCAAAACATCGTCTCCGGCTTTGAGCGAGCGATAGTCTTTGCCATTTTTGCCCTGGTCGTGAACGACGTAAGGGCCAAATCGTCCCAGATTGGCCTGAATTTTGCAGTTGGTTTCGGGGTGATAGCCCAAGATTCGGGGTAAGGCCAGCAAACTAACCGCCTGTTCTAGCGTCACGGTTTGTGGAGTTACCCCTTTGGGTAGGGAAGCGCGTTTGGGCTTAGGGTTTTCGGGGGTAATGTCGCCTAGTTGGACATAGGGACCGTAGGTGCCAATCAGAACGTAAATCGGTTCACTTGTTTCGGGATGGAAACCGAGTTTGTCGGGTCCATCTGTTTTTTGGCGCAGTAAGACCTCTACCTGTTCAGGATCGAGGTCGGCGGGAGTAAGATTTTGCGGAATGGTGGCTTTAACGGGTTCGCCATCACTTTCGGTTTCAATGTAGGCTCCGTAGCGCCCAATTCGCACCGTTGCGTCCAGTCCCTCCAGGATAATAGCGCGGGCTTCACTGGGGTCTATTTGGTCTTCTCGTTGCTTTACCTGGTTTTCTAGCCCAAGTTCTCCCAAATAAAATTTGGTTAGATAGGGTAGCCATTCGGCTTCGCCAGTCGAAATTTCATCCAGGGTGTGCTCCATCCGAGCCGTAAAACTGGGGTCTACTAGGTCAGGAAAGTGCTTTTCGAGCAGGGCGGTAACAGCAAAGGCGGTAAAGGTGGGAATTAAACTGTTGTTGGTCATTTGGGCATAGCCGCGATCAATGATCGTGCTAATGATGCTGGCGTAGGTACTGGGGCGACCAATGCCTTCGCTTTCTAACGTTTTAACCAGTGAGGCTTCGCTGTAACGCGCGGGCGGTTGGGTTTCGTGGGCGATCGCCTCTAAATCTCGGCATTCAGGGCGATCGCCCTGACGCAGCAGCGGCAAAATTACTTCTTGGCTCTCGATCGCCGCATCAGGATCGTCTGACCCTTCCACATAGGCTCGGAAAAACCCGGCAAAGTCAATCCGCTTACCGCTGGCTCGAAAACCTGCATCTTCGGCCTGGATCTGCACGCTGATGTTAGTTTGGCGCACCTCAGCCATCTGAGTCGCTACCGTCCGCTTCCAAATCAGGTCATAAAGCTGGAGATCTCGACCGCTGAGGCGAGTTTCTTGGGGTGTGCGGAAGTTGCTCCCGGCGGGCCGGATGGCTTCGTGAGCTTCTTGTGCCCCCTTACTTTTAGTGCTATAACGGCGAGGTTCGGGGCTAAGGTAGTCGCTACCATACATAGTTTGCACACAGTCACGGGCGGCAGCGATCGCCTGATGCGACAGGTTGACCGAGTCAGTTCGCATATAGGTGATGTAGCCCTGTTCATAGAGGCTCTGCGCGGTTCGCATCGTGTCTCGTGCCGACAATCGCAGCTTACGGTTTGACTCTTGTTGCAGCGTGGAGGTGGTAAACGGGGGCGACGGCTTACGGGTTGAGGCGCGTTCCTCTAGCCCGGTCACCGTCCAGGTACTTTGCTGAAGTCGATCGTGTAGCGATCGCGCCTCTGTTTCGCCCAACAGGAGTACTTCACGTCCCGCAATTACCTGCCCAGTAGATTCATCAAAATCTGCCCCCGTCGCCACACGAGTTCCGCCCAAAGTCACTAGTCGCGCCTCAAATGGCTTTTTATCGTGGCTAAGGGTTGCCTTTAAATCCCAGTACGCCCCCTTGCGGAACGCACGGCGTTGTCGTTCACGCACCACCAGCAGCCGCACCGCAACCGATTGCACTCGCCCCGCAGACAGCCCCCAGGCAATTTTTTTCCACAGCAGCGGCGACAGCGTATATCCTACCAAGCGATCCAGAATACGCCGAGTTTCTTGAGCACGTACTACGTGCTCGTCTACATCACGGCAGTTGCTTAGCGCCGCATGAATGGCATCTTCAGTAATCTCATGGAACACCATGCGTTTGATGGGCACCTTGGGCTGCAACAGTTGCAGCAGATGCCAGCTAATGCTTTCGCCCTCCCGATCTTCGTCCGTTGCCAGGACTAACTCATCGGCATCTTTGAGCGCATCTTTCAGAGCTTTGACAATCTTTTTCTTGTCTTGCGGCACGATGTAGAGCGGCTCGAAGTTCGCCTCCACATTCACCCCAATTCGTGACCACTCTTCTCCTTTGACAGCCGTTGGGATGTCGCTAGCAGATTGAGGTAAGTCGCGCACGTGTCCCATCGACGCTTCTACTCGATAGCCCGGTGGCAGGTAGTTACGGATGGTTTTTGCTTTTGTGGGGGATTCGACGATGACGAGAGTTGACATGGATTTTTGACGTGATTCTGGAAAAGCAGGACAGGTGGAGCAGGTACAAGATGCTTGTTACTGACTAGATCCGGTTGTGTTCTGAGGACAGCGTTTATTTTTTGATTTGGCTAGTGCGCGGTACACACCAGGCCAATAAACGCCCTATTTGAACCATAACCTCTGGGTGCTACCTCCCAAGCAGGCATCCCGCCGTGATATTACTCTACTGCTTAATCGTTTTGTACCTTGATTTCTACTTATAGAACATATCAATAGAAATAGTGGCGATTCGGTATTGAAGAGACGATGCAGTACGGTTCTACAAGGTATCATTCACTATGTATAGAACGTGAAGCTCGATTACTTACAGATTGATCGGCATGAATATGCCAGATTTCCCACTAGGACTAGCCTTCCCCCGATGTTGACGACTATTTGCTGGTTGTAAACAAATGAGGTGAGTTTACGAACTCTTCAATGTGAGAAATATGTCAATGTACTGATGTAGATGAGGGTACAAGCTTGACAATTTGTTACTCTAAACGTGTTCACATCAGCCTGATCTGCTTTAAATCATCGTTTTAGAATCTGCTGACTTGCCTTAGCGATTCCCTCAATGCCGCTCAAGCCCAGGAAACCTATGGACTTCGCTAATCTAACAGCTCAGTTAAACGTCGGAACCATTGTGCCCGAAGGCATTGTGATTGTCACGTTGTTGGTGGTGCTGGTAGGAGATTTAATTGTTGGCCGCTCGTCGTCGCGTTGGACACCGTATGTGGCGATCGCTGGCCTACTAGCTGCCCTAACCGCCCTTTACTACCAATGGAACACCGTCACTCCAATTTCCTTTTTTGGAGAATTTAACAGCGATGCGCTGAGTGTCTTATTTCGCGGCATCATCGCGCTTTCTGCCGTATTCACTATTCTGATGTCTGTCCGCTATGTGGAGCAGTCAGGTACGTCTCTGGCAGAATTTATTGTAATTCTGCTAACTGCATCCCTAGGCGGAATGTTTTTGTCGGGCGCAGATGAGCTGGTGATGATTTTCGTTTCACTGGAAACCCTGAGTATTTCCTCATATTTGCTGACAGGTTATCTAAAGCGCGACCCTCGCTCGAATGAAGCAGCGCTAAAGTATCTGCTAATTGGAGCTGCCAGTTCTGCTATTTTCCTCTACGGTCTATCGTTGCTGTACGGCCTGTCAGGCGGCGAAACCCGTCTCAGCGACATCGCCATTCGAATTGTTTCGAATGAAGTATCTCAATCCATTGGCTTAGTGATTGCACTCGTTTTCGTAATTGCTGGAATCGCCTTCAAAATCGCAGCCGTGCCCTTTCACCAGTGGACTCCCGATGTCTATGAGGGATCTCCAACTCCGGTTGTGGCATTTTTGTCGGTAGGGTCTAAGGCGGCAGGCTTTGCTTTGGCGGTGCGGTTGCTGGTCACAGCATTTCCACTGATGTCAGAGCAGTGGCGGTTTGTCCTGACCGCTCTGGCAATTTTGAGTATGGTGCTGGGTAATGTGGTGGCGCTGGCACAATCCAGCATGAAGCGACTGCTGGCCTATTCGTCGATTGGGCAAGCGGGGTTCATCATGATCGGGCTGATCGTGGGTACGGAAGCAGGCTATTCCAGCATGATCTTCTACCTGATGATCTACCTGCTGATGAACCTGGGTGGGTTCGCCTGCATCATTCTATTTACGCTGCGGACGGGAAGCGATGAAATTACTGAGTACAGTGGGCTGTACCAGAAAGACCCACTGTTGACCCTGGCTTTGAGCATTTGCTTGCTGTCCTTGGGGGGCATTCCACCGCTGGCTGGATTCTTTGGCAAACTCTATCTCTTTTGGGCTGGCTGGCAGGCGGGTGCCTATGGCTTAGTGCTGGTAGGCTTGGTCACGAGTGTGATTTCCATCTACTACTACATTCGGGTCGTCAAGATGATGGTGGTGAAGGAGCCGGATGAGATGTCGGAATCGGTAAAGCAATATCCTGCTATTCAGTGGAAACTGCCTGGAATGCGGCCACTCCAAATTGGGATTGTGCTAGCGCTGATCACGACATCACTAGCGGGCATTCTGTCGAATCCGCTGTTCACGTTAGTTAATACGTCGGTGCAACGTACCCCGATGTTGCAGTCGTCGCTGAAGGTAGCGCGGTCGAGCCAGCTAAGCGATCGCCTCGCTGACGTTCCACAGCAGCCCGCTCCCAAATCGTAGAGCTACATCCCAATAGGACTTCTCCCAAAAAAAGGGGACGCGCACGGCATGCGCGTCCCCTTTTTTAGCAATCCTAAATTTTAGCAATCCTAAATTATAGCCGTCGCCACAAACGTTAGGACGCAGGTTAGCACGTCAGCCAACAAGGGGCTTAAGCCCCTTGTCCTAAGATGACTGGCTGAAGCTATATTACCCTGGGTTGACTCGCATTAGCGCCTGCCCGTACTCAACAGACTCCCCATTTCGCACCAGAATTTCTACAACTTCCCCAGTCACTTCTGCTTCGATCTCGTTCATGATTTTCATGGCTTCGATGATGCAGACCGTCTGCCCAGATCGAATGCGATCGCCCACAGCCACAAAGGGTGGCTCATCCGGTGACGGAGAGCTATAAAAGGTACCTACAATCGGTGAGCTAACCTCTGACAGGCGATCGTTGGCAAGGGGAGCCGGGGCAGACGGGGCAGACTGACTGGGAAGAGGCACAGATGGCAACGCTACAGGCGAGGGCGCACTGGACAATGCCGGAGGTGTAATGCCTACGTTGCCCTTTGCAGGAAGTTGCTCATTCAACCGGCCTTCCTTACGCAGGGTGAGTTCAAAATCGTTGCTTTTAAGACTAATCTCCGCGACGTTAGTTTGATCTAAAATCGTGAGCAGTTCGCGGATTTCATTAAAATTTAATTCCACAAGTTTTATAGTCCACTATCAAAAACGGTCAGATTGTCTATGTTTTCGAGCGTTGCGCGCTGTGCACTGCTCGAAAATATGAACAGGTTTAAAAAATAGACAACGCATTTGAATCACAATCATATAGAAACGGAGGTGGGTAGTGGTATTGATGTAAGGATTTTTTGATGGGCGGGCGAAGCCCGCCCGTCAAAAAATCCTTAGAGGATGTTTGAAAAGTGATTGGCTGTGATTTTGGGCACTGATTGATCCCCCCTAGCCCCCCTACCCTTCGGGAAGCCGCTTCGCGTCTATAAAAAGGGAGGAACTGGATTCAAAGTCCCCCTTTTTACTAGCGCAGCGGCGCGCCAGCGCGGGGATTTAGGGGGATCGATACCGTTTTTATACCAGCGACGGGACTTTTAAAACATCCTCTTACCAATTTAGGACTACCCGGAGGTGAAAGAACGAGAGTTAGAATGTTGCCCAAAACCACTTTCCGTCCTCAAATTGTGATTGAGACACGCTACTCCTTCTCACGACCCAAGTACGTATCGGTTCGAGTGTCTATCTTAATGCGCTCCCCTGTGGTGATGAATAGAGGAACCATCACTTGAGCACCTGTCTCCACAATGGCTGGCTTAGTGCCGCCAGTGGCAGTGTCTCCCTTTAGGCCTGGGTCGGTTTGGGTAATTTCCAAAACTACAGAGTTAGGCAATTCTACGTCCATTATTTGTTCTCCCCAGCGAACCAGGTTGACTTCCATACCCTCTTTGAGATACTTGACGCGATCGCCAATCTGAGCAGCAGTAAGCCGTCCTTCTTCGTAGGTGCCCATATCCATGAAGACGTAATCATCGCCTTCTTTATAGGTATGTTGCATCACACTCTTTTCCAGAACAGCCTGGGGTACCGTTTCACCCGCTCGAAACGTTCGCTCTACCACGTTGCCAGACTGTGCATTTTTTAATTTTGTACGCACAAAGGCAGACCCTTTACCCGGTTTGACATGGAGAAATTCCACAACCCGCCAAACCGAGCCATCGAGAACAATAGTGACACCTGGGCGAAACTCGTTACTGGAGATCATGAATCTTGCGGAATGGGGATGACAATCGGCAATTTATTTTACCGCTTGTTGGGTCATCGGCGTGAATTGCCCTTGCTTCAACCAGCAATTCTAAGTGGTCTAAGCTATGGTGGGAGCATTCTATTTGCTGAGATGGTCAAGCTATGAAACGGCTACTGTTATTGGCGCTATTGGGAATCGGTCTACTGTTGGCGTTGGCAAGTGCCCCTAATCTGGGCAGCCGGGGCACCTACGAGTCAATTGTGTTGGATTTTCAAGAAACGTTAACAGAGGCACAAATTCAGCAACAGGTAGAGGCGATCGCCCAACGTTATAACGTCACTCCTCAGCTCAACAGCGCGTTTTCGCTGGCCGACCATGTTTACGTTCTGCCTGGAGATGCTGGGTTACTCAAAAAGCTGAAACGGTCAGACCTGCGTCAATACACCGAATCAATCGACCCCAATTACATCTACAGTGCCTTTGACATTCCTAACGATCCCGACTATGGCAAGCAGTGGAACCTGCGTGCCATCAACATGGAAGCGGCATGGAGCGAGACGAAGGGTAGCGGTGTAACGGTAGCGATTATCGACACGGGCGTTACGGTGGTGCCAGATTTACAAAACACTACTTTTGTCCCCGGCTATGATTTTGTTAACGACTCGACCGATGCCACCGACGACAACGGCCACGGCACCCATGTTGCGGGGACGATCGCCCAATCCACTAACAATAATCTCGGGGTGGCAGGCATTGCCTACGAAGCCAGCGTGATGCCCCTAAAGGTGCTGAGTCAAACAGGCGGCGGCACCGTTACAGATATTGCCGAGGCGATTCGGTTTGCTGCTGACAATGGTGCAGGTGTAATCAATATGAGCCTGGGTGGCGGAGGCGATGCAGCGGTAATGCAGGAGGCGATCGCCTATGCTCACAGTAAAGGCGTGGTCATCGTAGCTGCTGCCGGAAACAGCAACACCAACGCCGCTGCGTTTCCCTCTCGGTATGCCAACGTGATCGCAGTCGCAGCACTAGATGCCACTGGCATCAAAACGCCCTATTCCAACTTTGGGGCAGGCGTAGACATTGCGGCTCCCGGCGGCGTGATTGATGGCGAAAATACGGCTGGCGGCATTCTCCAGCACACGATTGATCAGGAAACAGGCGAACCCGTTTTTCGGGCGTTCCAGGGCACCAGCATGGCTGCACCCCACGTTTCAGCCGTAGCCGCCTTAGTGGAATCAGTCGGGATCAAAGACCCAGACGCTGTGACAGCCATCCTGAAAAAATCTGCTCGCATGGGACAAGACGATCCCCTCAACCACTACGGCGCTGGACGACTCGATGCCGATGCTGCCGTCAAGCTGGCTCAGCAAGAAAACTTGGATGTGAAGGATTTGCTGCGCTGGCTGCGCGATAACGGCTATTTAAATCTGCGCTTCTGGCTGGATGGCGGTGCCGTGGCGCTGGTGCCCAAACTGGGGATGGTACTCGGTTCATACCTGCTGGCCTGGTTTCTGCGCCGTTACGTTCCGGTGTTGGGGTTACCGCTAGGGATAGGTCTAGTGGCAGGCAGCACTGGACTGTTCCCCTTGAGAGGCTTCTATATTTTTGACTTACCCCAGGCTCCCTTTCGCATTCTGGGCAGTTCCATTCCCGAATTGGGCGGTGCCATTCAGGGCAGCACGGCGCTCAATCCTCTGTTTGCCAGCGTCTTGATTCCCCTTGTCCTGGTTGCTTTTCTGCTCGGTCATCCCCAGTGGAAATGGGTGGCGATCGGTTCCTGTTTAGGGGTGGCATCCTGTTTAGCGGTCAGTGCTGTTTTTTCACCGCAGATGCTCTGGCTGGGCAGTGGGGCGATCGCCCGTTCCTATCTTCTGCTCAACGCCCTACTTTGCTTCGGCCTAGCCAAGTTGGTATCAAAACCCCATTAACGCTCACACGAAAAACCAAGAAAATCGAATGATATTGCAAGCGCGGAGCGCTTGCAATATCATTCGATTACATAAGTCCTATTTACTCAAGTCCTATTTACTTAACCCTTGCCTATGCTGTCTATTCAAGGCACAGTTCAAAAATCTCCAATGGGTGCTGGCACCTGGGCACTAGTCGCCAGTACGGGTGAAACCTATGAGATTCACAAAGGTGCGCCCAAGGAACTGTTACAGCATGGACTGAAGGTTCGGGTTGAGGGCACCATTCGAGAAGATGTAATGACCATTGCTATGATTGGCCCAGTACTGGAAGTGAAACAGTTTGAAGCAATAAGTTAGGGCGCAGCGATGTCCGTCCTAAGTCAGATTTTAGCCCTGTTCTTTACTCTGACATCTAGTACTAAAATACTAGTCAAGAATTTTAAGGCATAATAGAATCATTGCGTATAGAAGCATTTATGAGTCTGAACACCGTAACGCTGGTTGGTCGTGCTGGACGCGATCCTGAGGTTAAATACTTTGAATCGGGTAGTGTTGTCTGCAAGTTTACATTGGCAGTAGATCGACGCAGCAAAAATAGTGACGAACCCGACTGGTTTAATCTGGAAATGTGGGGACGGACGGCAGAAGTCGCAGCTAACTACGTCCGAAAAGGAAGTTTGGTTGGCATTAGCGGCTCACTAAAATTTGACAGTTGGAAAGACAGGAGTACTGGAGCCGATCGATCGAGTCCTGTTATTCGAGTGGAGCGAATGGATCTTCTTGGCTCTAAACGAGATAATGAGACTGGTTCAAACAATAGCAGCTATGCAGACGACGAATTTTAGCTCGGTCAGTGCTGATTTTAACGTGAACGGATTCCTGTCGTTGCCGGGAGTCCGTTCACGTTAAGGTTATTACTCGTCTTTGGCGTTGTCATGACTATACAAATTGACCATTTTTTACATACTGCCGTATTAGTGTCTGACTTAGGGCAGGCGGAGCAGTTTTACGGCACCGTGTTAGGGCTGCCCAAGGTAGATCGGATTCTACGGTTTCCTGGCGCATGGTATCAATTGGGAGCAGTGCAAATCCATTTGATTGCCGATACCCCGTCCTTGGCTACTCCTAAAAATTCCGAACAGTCTGCCAAATGGGGACGAAACGCCCATCTCGCGTTGGCCGTTGCAGATATACAAGCTGCTAGAGACCATCTTGTGTCGTATGGCTATGAGGTGCAATCTAGTGCGTCTGGCCGCGCTGCCCTCTTCGTTAAAGATCCGGATGGAAACATCATCGAATTAAGCGAGTGATTAAAGTCTTTAAAGGCAGTGCTAACTCTTAAAGGCAGCGTTAACCTCGCTTAACCGCTAACGTCAACCCATCTGAGAGTGGCAACATGCTCAACGTGACCCGTTCGTCGTGATGAATTTTTTGATTAAAGGCGCGGATCGCTTCTGTGCTAGCATCCCTTACGGCTGTGTCAATTACGCTACCCGACCAGAGCACGTTGTCCACCGCAATTAGCCCTCCAGGGCGCACTAGTTGTAGCGATCGCTCATAATATCGCCAATAGTTTTCTTTATCAGCATCGATAAACGCAAAGTCAAAGCTGTTAGCCTCTCCCTCTGCCAGGAGACGGTCTAGCGTTTCCAAGGCAGGCGCAATGTGCAGATCAATTTTGTTAGCCACGCCTGCCTTTTCCCAATAGCGACGGGCGATCGCCGTATACTCTTCGCTAACATCGCAGGCCACTAGTTTGCCATCTGCGGGTAGGGCTAATGCTACCGATAGAGCGCTGTATCCGGTAAATACTCCCACCTCTAAAGCCTTAGTTGTCCCCATTAACTGCACCAACAATCCTAAAAATTGGCCTTGATCGGGGGTAACTTGCATCATGCCGCTGGGGTGGCTTTTGGTTTCGTCTCGCAATTGACGTAACACCTCCGGCTCTCGCAACGAAACAGACAACAAATAGTCGTGTAAAGGAGCGGACAGTCCAAGTGATTTGCTCATAATTTAGTTATTAGTTACGACGAGAACTTTTAGGTTAGTTGGAAGGTAAGCAAATAGAAGCGATTGAAACGGTGCCTCTAAAAAACAGTGTCTTTAAAAGAAGCATGGCACGATCACCCCCACTGCATGGTGAAATAAAGATTAGTGGGTTGGATAGAGTAAGTTAACGCAAAAAGAGCCAAACGTTACACGTTGTCGTCTGCTTATGTTCCAAAAAATTTTGGCCATGATTTTGGTTTTTACATTGACTACCCTGACCGCCTGTGGAGCAGCGGTGGGGCCTCCTCATGATTTAGTAGAACGGGCGATCGCTCTGCAATTTAGCCAGACTGAGGAAGAACTAATACGCGTACTTTATCCTGAAGCCGCTCAGTTTCCACCCTTCACGATTAAGCACGTTAAAGTTACCGACCAAAAATCGTTAAAAATTGACGATCTGCGTAGCTATCAACTTCAGGGCACCTATGATCTCACTTTAGAATTTCCCGATCGCCACGTAACTCAGCGAGACAGCCCCTTTGAGGTGTATCTACAGCGTCAGGTTGAAGGCAAAACCTGGCGACTTGCCCGTCGCCAAGCTGCCCAAAAAGACGTAGAGGAGACTTGGACAACGCAGTTAGTATTGTAGATAGTGGCATTGGTGTAAGGATTTTTTGATGACCGGGCTTCGCCCGCCCATCAAAAAATCCTTACCAATTTAGGACTACCGTGTTGTAAATGTTATCTCGATAAGCAAAGTTGAGCGGATAGAATAATCTCGGTGGAGATTACTTAGTCTCCGAGCTTTGCTTGTTCTACCCCGCTCTTTGTTTGCCCCACGTTTTCAATGACTGATCCAGCCCTGCTCGACTCAACTCTGCGGCAGTACGAAATAGGTTTGACCAATCTGGAAGCTGCGCCATCGGCTCCCTCGGAAGCCGATATCTTAGACGTTTTAATCGTGCGAGATAGAGTTCAAAGTGCGATCGCCCACGCGTCATCCGTAACCGATAGTCAGCGAGTTATGCTGTATCGGCTCGACCAGCGCCTGCGTCGTCAATCCCATCGCATTGCCAGTGGGGTTACCTTGGCAGACTGGCGAGAGAGCCTTAGTCCACCGGATAGCGCCTGGTGGTGGAAGTTTCCTCAGCCCCTTGATCCGCGCGATCGCCTCGACTGGGTTTGGAGTGGCCTTACCCTCGCCTGTTTGACAGCTAGCCTCAGCCTTTTAGTGGATATCTCTTCCAGGTTTTTTCAGAATGGCCCTGATCTGTTTGGCTCTTTTGCTGTCATTAGTCAAAGCGTATTGGCGCTATTGGCTAGCGGCAGTGCATTAACCCAAGCAGGTAGAGAGGCCACTGAAAGCCTGCTGCAACGGACAGGGTTTTCAAAATATCGCTGGAACGAAGCCAAGTTTGGCATCTCTGCTGGGCTGCTGCTGCTGCTGATTGGCATTCACACTAACTTGCCGCAAATTGCTAAGCTATACAGCCATTGGGGACGAAATAATGTTCAAGGGGGCGAATTGAGCAGTGCCCAAAATAACTATCAGCGATCGCTGCAACTTGACCCTAACAATGCCAAAACTCGATATGGTCTGGCTACCGTATATGACAACCTCCAAAACACTGAAAAAGCAGAAGCTCAGTATCGATTAGCAGTTGAGGGCGGCGTTCCGCAGGCCTATGTGAAGCTGTCTCGTCTCTATATCCTGAGTGGAAAAGCGAATGAAGCAGTGGCTTTATTGACAGCAGGTCGCGAAAAGTTTAATACGTCTGAGAGTAACCCTGCGCCTAATGGGGCTAGCATTTCCCAGAATCTAGCCTACGACTACCATACAACGCTGGGCTGGGCAAACTTGAAGCAATCCACCCTGCCCGCTGCTGCTGCGGAACTTCAGCAAGCGATTCAACTTGACCCCAATCAAGGTGCCGCCCATTGCCTGCTGGCTCAGGTGTGGGACGCGCAAAAAAAGCCTTCCCAAGCCGAATGGCAAGCCTGTAGCGCCCTTGCCGATCGCTCTGTACCTGAAGAAAATAGTTGGTACAGTCTCGCTCAATCTCGTGTGTAAGGCAAATGAACGTCTGGTTTTGCGTCCCCTTGAGACGAGGTTAATGACGAGGTTAATATAGATGTGATGTCACACTGACTGTCCATCCGGTTTTCTCTATGGCTGCCTTCCCTGTTGAACCTGCATCCGATATTCCCCCTGGATTAGCTACGAATGTTAGTGATCCAGAGATTGCTGCTCAGCGCCGCGATCGCTCTTTTTTGACCAGGATGTTTCCAGGAGTTTTGCTATTGCTACTGCTACCCGCAGGGGCAAGCTTTTTTGCGCTGAAGCAGTTATTGGGATTGCCCGATATGCCTCGCTGTTGGGCGATCGCACGAGCCGGAGAATCCACCTCAAATCAAATCTACTGTGCCGAGATTCTAGCCAGTAAGCAAACAGCCGATGACTTAAGCCGTGCCATTCAACTGATTAAAGCCATTGAGCCAACAGACTCATTAAGAAAAAAAGCCGATCACTTGATTGAACAATGGACAACAGCTATTCTCACCTTGGCTAATGCGGAGTATCAAGCGGGTTCACTGGCCGAGGCACGGGATATTGCCCAGCAGGTGCCGTTTAACGTGTCTACTGCCAAGCTAGCAGACGAGCAAATAAAACGATGGGAAGCAGAATGGGCTGGGGCAGAAGACATTTACGCGCAGACCCAAACCCACATTGATGAAGAACGTTGGTACGATGCGTTGACAACTGCCCGTAAGCTGCTGCAAATCGATAATCGCTATTGGGCTACCCAAAAATATCAAGAGCTGATGCGGACGCTTCAGTCGGCTAGGGATAATAAGGCACTGGCCAAAAAGGCGACGGTTCAAAATCAACCCGCTACGATAGATGACTTGATTAGTCGCTGGGAAAAAGAACAGCAACAAAGCGATCTTGCCCATGTTCAGAAGGCTAACGAGTTAGCAAAAGCAGGGGATTTAGAGGGTCTGAGGGCAGCAATTGTCGAGGCAGAGCTGGTGATCTACGGCACGCCTCGCTATGACGAAGCTCAACAGCTAATCTCTAGATTTAGGCAGCGAGCAGAAACAATGGAAGACCAACCGCGTTTAGAAAGGGCTGCTGCACTAGCAAGTCGGGGTGACTTGAACTCTCTGGAAGCCGCCATTGACGAAGTTAGCCAGGTGACGTGGGGTCGGGCGCTCTATGACGAAGCTCGCGATCGCGCAGATACATGGCGTAACCAAGCTCATGAGTTGCGCGTCCAGGCTCAAGAGCAAGAGTTACGTACTCTCACAGGTCAAAACAGCTTGACTAATCCTAGTCCGCCCAATGCTTTACCCAGTTCTCGCCCGCTTCTCGTCTCACCCCTAGCGACCCCAAGTTCCCTGCCTTCTCCAGCTACTCTCGCTCTTCCAACCGGCGATCGCACGCCTCCTAACTCTTCCAGCGAGTCCACACCACTGCCTTAGTCGCTGGTTTGGTAGTCCTAAATTGGTAAGGATTTTTTGATGGGCGGGCAAAGCCTGCCCATCAAAAAATCCTTACGTCAATACCCCTACCGCTGGTTTAAGAGTTGACTGTTGAGAGTTGACTGTTTTGTATGCTTGCCACACAAACAGCCAATTCTATTGAATATTTTTCAAAAGGCTAATAAGTAGTTCAACTTGTAGCCATAGACGGATTGGTTAGGACGGGGTGCAGGGGTGGAACCCCTGGCTGGGGGCAAAGCCCCCACACCCCCTTTGATCCTAGTGTCCTAACCTTTGTGGCGACAGCTATAAATAAAAATCCAAAAGTCTGCGCCGCCCGCTGCGCGGGCGGCGCAGACTTTTAGGATTTTATATTTTCTTATATTTACTTAAGCCCACCTACTTAATTATTTGTGTAACAACAGGCATCCCTAGCAAAGGGAGGGTCGAAAAGCAAACCGCGAAGAAATGGCAAAACTTAATATTTTTTAGCTAGACGTTATAACCCGTGGCAAACACGAAAAACTTGGGTTGCAAACTTAAAGAATAGAAAGAAAAGTTGGTTAGGCTTTCATACGTTGATTAAGATTTCATGAAGTTCTAAATTTTCACACCTTACCCGGAATAACGTTGAACCACGTTGATGAACTATGAAGCAAGCCACAGCAAACGCAGTCGGGCTGTGAAGTACAGCTCAGCTTAAATTATTGCTAACTTTACTGCGATCGCAATTCAACCACACCTTGGTTGCACCTAAAGGATATCTGCTTCATTGAAAGCTTAGCTCCTTCAGTATAAATATCAAGATAAGAACCTGTTCAATTTAATCACACTTGAAAATTGGGCACTCTAGGGGTTTTAGCAGGCGATTTGATCTGTCTTAAGGCTAGTAATTTTACTGTCAGCCATGGATAGATTTCAGTAAATATACCCAATAATATTTTTTGCTTACCGCTACACTAGATTGTATGAGGTGAATCTACTATTCAATGTCAACTATTTTTATTCAATGTCAACTATTTTTAGGTATATGGACAGTTTACTCAAACGTATAGGTGGAACCGCGATCGCGGTCGGCGTGCACTTACTTGTATCCTCCCCAGTATCGGGTATAGCCGTGTCGCCTTCCAGCTTTGCTTTACTTAGTCATGTCAGCACTCATCTTGTAGAAACAAGTGACATGAGCCTAAGTAAACTTACTGGAGATCGGATAATCCCAGAAGTTAAAACTTCATCATCTTACGAGCCACCTGTCGAGGGCGGACCCCAGAGTTCTCAGGGTTCAGGAACTCGCTAGGCTGTAGGTAATCTGGTGTTGCCGATTTCATGTATAAATTTTTTGCAAGGGGCGCGGAGTGCCCCTTGCAAAAAATTTATACCCCGATTAAGCAATGCCGTTAATCTTGCTTGTTAGAAATGCGAGCAGACTTATACCAGGACTCTTGTTTGACAAGGGTATGGGCTTGCCAGTCAGAATCTAATTGGGGATAGTCTAAGCGATAGTGCCCTCCTCGGCTTTCGGTGCGGTAGGCAGCGCTTTTGAGAATTAAGTAGGCAGCATCAAGCAGGTTTCGCGTCTCGCCCCAGGTGTGCAGTTGCTGAGTAGGCAATGCAATTTGAGTTGAATGATCAGAAGCCAAGTTGGAAAAGTATTGAGTTAGGGGTAAATCTTGAAATTCTTGCCGCCAATCGCTAACTTGGGCGATCGCATCCTCTAGCACTGCCTGGGTTCGACAGATCCCAGCACTCTGCCACATCAGCCGGGGCAGTTCTTGACGAATTGAGTTGATGCATGTCCATTGAGTTGGCCAATCCGCATAGATCTGCTCTGGCAACCGCTTAAGTTCTGGATTAATTAACTGAACAGCCAACGCATCACGCATTTTTGGTTGAGTAGTCAGACTTAGATATCGTAGCTGAGCGCCATACACAATGCACTCTAATAGTGAGTTACTGGCTAGGCGATTGGCTCCATGTACGCCAGTACTGGCGTTTTCGCCTACTGCATACAGTCCAGCAATCGAGGTTTGACTGGCCTTGTCTGTAAAAATTCCACCCATCCAGTAGTGTGCGGCTGGAGCAACTGGAATCGGTTCGTGAAGCGCATCTACTCCCCACTGTTGACACACTTGAACAATGTTAGGGAAGCGATGCTGGATCGTTTCAATTGGAATACTTCGTAGATCTAGCCAAACGTTAGCATGAGCCGGATCAGCACTAGTTTTTTGAAGATGGCTAAAAATTGCTCGACTAACGATGTCACGGGGAGCCAATTCGCCATCAGGATGGTAGTCAAATGTAAAGCGCCGTCCTTCAGCATCAACTAATTGTGCTCCTTCCCCTCGCACTGCTTCGCTCACCAAAAAACGGGGCGCACCAGCTTTAGTCAGCGCTGTGGGATGAAACTGAACAAATTCTAAATCTCGTAACACGCCTCCAGCGCGCCACGCCATTGCCACACCATCGCCCGTACTAAGAGAAGGGTTGGTAGTTTGTGCAAAGACTTGCCCCCCGCCACCCGTGGCGAGTACAACTGCTTCTGCTTGCAGCCAGTGCAGCACTCCCTCATACAAGCAGGAGACTCCTTTGCAAACGCAACAGCCAGGGTCAAGCCAGAGATCTACCGCGAAAGCCTGTCGAATAACTTGAATATTTTTTCGTCTGAGTACTTGCTCTGTTAGAGCCGATACGACAGCTCGCCCTGTTGTGTCGGCGGCGTGCAATACTCGCCGTCGAGAATGAGCTGCTTCGAGAGTGAGCGCCAAATCTGTACCGTGACGGTCAAACCCAACCCCCATCTCGACCAGGTTCTGGATGCAGGCTGGTGCTTGTTCGACTAGGAGGGTTACTGCATCGCGATCGCACAATCCTGCACCTGCCCGCAGCGTATCTTCAATGTGGAGCGCCGAAGAGTCGTCTGGTGCCACTACTGCTGCGATACCGCCCTGCGCCCAATCGCTCGCGGAGCTAGACAATGTCTCCTTGGTCAACAAGCCAACCCGCATGTGTTCAGGCAAGCAAAGCGCAGCATATAACCCGGCTGCACCTGCACCCACCACCAATACATCAAATGGACGAAGCATTTCTGAGGCGTAGGAGTAAGACACACGCAAGTAGCAGATTGAATCAAATGTGAGCAGACAAAAATAAATAATAAATACTAGGTATACAGCTAGGACGTGAGAACACCGTTCCCACGCCCTAGACTGGCTTTAAATTACCTTTTCATGGACGATACGCTCATGAAAAGGCAATCTTTCAAGATACGCCTTCAAATTAAACTTCAGATTGAACGGTGGCTAAACTAACGATAAATACCGTTATTAAAGCGATCGCCCCCTTCTACAAGAGCATCGGTTGGGTCGCTCACGGTAAATTTGTCAAAATTCGTTCTGAGAATCTCTTTTTGACTGTCGGTTAGATCTGGCATTTCGAGTACATCTTCGACTTTCTCAAAGGGCGCGTACTTTAGCACCATGCGAGCCAAGGTTGGGTACATCCCTGAATACTGAAGAAATGCACGAACATTAGTATTATTCAAATCAATTTTTTTACCAAAGTCTGTCCCCATCTTGTCGTCAACAAGGTTGCGAAACTCCTCCGCCAGGACAGGCGATGCATTCAGAGCCAGACTGTTGAGATTTGCGGCGATCGCAGATTGAGGCGACCCCATCCATCCCCAGCAGCCCACCAATAGACCCAAAACCACCAATATGCCAACCAGTCGCTTCATCGGTTGAATCCTTTCCACTTCTCTAATCTTTAAGTCAGTTCAAATGAGAACCTGTTAACAGCTCTCAACACAGCTTTCATACTTTAGAGCCTATCACCTTGCGGCTACCTTCTGAGAGGAAAAAATGAAAGCCAACCGCATCTAACTCAATAGACCTCCGGCATAAATGTTTTTTTTGAGGACGCGAATCGTTTCCCGGCTTCGCTGGGAAACGATTCATGCAGGAGGTTTAACGTTTATCCCTGACAACTTGTGCCATCACACAAAAGCCCAGGAAAGCCTAAGAGGATGTTTGAAAAGTGATTGGCTGTGATTTTGGGCACTGAGTGATCCCCCCTAGCCCCCCTACCCTTCGGGAAGCCGCTTCGCGTCTATAAA
>Ga0335394_10001210_pt1 | contig 28825 bp, 23 predicted proteins | sample MAT03_FD_205741 | JGI IMG/M metagenome (GOLD analysis project Ga0335394, IMG submission 205741) | Freshwater microbial communities from Lake Fryxell liftoff mats and glacier meltwater in Antarctica - MAT-03 (spades assembly) (version 2) ...
TTTTTGCCCCACCGCGGTCAAAATACCTATCACTTGGCGCTCTAACATTTCCTATTTATCCTTAAAGAAGACCGGGCGGTTGAAACTGCGTCTATACAGACAAAACCCACTCCAACCGAGTTGAAGAACGACAGTTGAAATTATGTTGTTTTTTCAGTCCGCGTCGGCGGACTTTGTTTGTGTAGACGCGGTTTCAACCGTACGTCCCATGTTTCTACTTCTCGTGTCGCACCTCAATCACCGTGTGCACGTTCCCCCGTGGCAAAAAATCGCCCTTAATCGTCGCTTCCAGCGGCGAACAAGCTGCGACAAAATCGTCTAAAATTTGATTGATCGATTCTTCGTGAGAAATGTAGCGATCGCGATAACTGTTAATATACAGTTTCAGCGCCTTCAATTCCACCACCCGCTCGTCGGGGACGTAAGTAACGTGAATTGTGGCAAAATCGGGATAGCCAGAAAACGGACACTTGCAAGTAAACTCCGGTAAAGTAATGTTAACGAAGTAGCGCCGCCCGACTCGCGGATTCGGGAAAGTAATTAACTCCCCGTCCACAATCTCGCGTTCGCCGTATTTCATTTCCTCGGTAGTTGACTTTTGTGACATACTTTGTTCTGTTGGATGGTTGTTCATCGCGATCGACTAAAAATTTCTAACATTTAACTAAACTCACTATTAATATTTTTAACAAATATCTTGACGAATTGTGTTGCGATCGATCTAATTGCAAATACTCTCAGGCTAAACTAAAAAAAGTTCACCCTCGCCATCTACAATTATGCAAAATACTACCTTATCTGACAATACATCCCCTGAAAACTCAAATACTTACTCTCCATCGGTACCGATTTCGCTCTATCGAGAAGTCACAGCCGAATTGCAAGCCGCCCAAGCGATGCTTGACTCCCTCAAAACGCACAACCAGCAATTAGTCCAACAAAATCAACAACTGCGACGAGAAGTAGAAACAGTAGTTCAAGTATCCCAACAGCTACAGCAAGTCGTCAACTCGGCTCAGAGCGTCACCCAGACAGGGATGCCGCAAATGCCCTCGGTCAAATTCAATTTCAGCGTTGAACCGGAGCCCCCAGCACCTGCAACCTCGCGGGCCAACTCTAGCGTACCTCAACCACCTCAGACAGTGGCTTTCCCTTTCCCCCTACCGGAAGCGCAGCTAACAGCCGCCCCGATGCCGGATACACTTCCAGAAAAATTATTTACAGAAGTGCCAGAAACTCCTTACCGTGTGCGCTCTCAACCCAAAAAAGCCTCAGACTTAAACGGATTGTGGTTGACCATCGCGATTTTTCTGATTGTCATTGCCGCCTTCGGCACAGGTTATTTAGTTGTTCGTCCTTTATTAATGAAAAAGTAAATTTCAACAAGAATCCCACGACTCGAGCCGTGGGATTTTAACCGAAACTTAGCATAAAATGTTCAAAGTTACGCTAACTGATTATTAAACTCTGGCGGCACTCGTTTCTACCGCACGAGACGCATACTGCTCTTCACAAGCAGATTCTAGGATGCCCACCCCGGGCTCGAAACCGCGCGTGAACTCGGTGAGTTTGACCTGTTTAGCTTCCAGAGCTGTCTGTAGCACCTTCATGGCCTTGTGAGGATCGCCGGCTCCGCAGAAAAATAAGTCTGCGGCAAAATAACCGTGTTCAGGCCAAGTATGGATTGCTATATGAGACTCTGCCAAAGTTGCAGTAGCCGTCACTCCGTGAGGACTAAACTGGTGTACGCACAAATCGATGAGAGTAGCTCCTCCGGCTTCGATCGCATCGAGTATGGCGCGGCGGATACGTTCAGGATCGTTGAGGATGTCTCCAGGAGACTGCCAAGCATCAGCGACCAGATGGGTTCCCAATTGTTTCATTCTGCGGGGTTTTACCTTATAAGTTGTAATGTCTCAAACCTTTTAAGGTTAGCACGGTGTTTAAAGTTTTGCAAGTAGATTTCCGAAATTTTTTCAAAATGTCCCCAAGACCGAATCGCCCGCAATAATTTTGGCGCTCTGGGCAGACAAGCTGTACCAAGTCATTTTATAATTGATGAAACTATAAATAACTATGTTCTATGAATATCCTCAAAAGTTGGAAAAAAATTGCGCTATTTGTTAGTTTAACACTATTATCGCTGTTGGGTATCAAAACCGCCTCTGCGACTCCCTCTCAAACAACTTTAAAGGCTCAAACTTGTAGCTACGGCAAACCTCGACCCTTTGCTCAAGTCGTTACTGAAAGAGATCCCCTCACGATCCGTTCTTCTCCTAACGGGCCGGTGATTGGGTTAGTTCCTAAAGGCTGGCAAGTCGTTACGGGCGATCGGGATGCAACAGGAAAGTGGGTAAAAATTGGCAGTGAATATAGTTCTAGCAGTCAAAATCTTAGCGGAGGTGGTAGTAGAAGAGGAGGAAATGCGTTTGCAAACGCGCCTGAATTCACAGTGGGTTGGGTAAATAGAGCTTATCTAAAACCTTTAGGTAATGCTTGTGAAAAACCGCTAAAAATACAGCGGAACAATTTGAGAGGATTGTCTGGGGATAGACAAGTTGTAATTCATGAAGATTGGCTACAAATTGCCGAGCGAATCGCTCAAAGAGACGATCAAAAGTAAGGTTAAATCTCAAAGCCTTACATGGATGGCAGCTTATGATAGAATTGGACGATCGCACTTCAATCAACTTAAAACGAGTTTTAGAGATTGCCGCAACAGTGCCGGGAAATTACCACCGCTTTTTGCAAGCTGGATTAATTGATTCGCAGTCGGATTTGAAACAACTTGTACCAGATTGGCAAACAGCTTTTGCTAATTTACAGCCAATTTCCAAACAAATAGTCCGGCAAAATCCCGGGTTATTTCTCGCTAGTGTTGACAATTTAGTTTACCGAGGAATGACTAGCGGAACTTCTGGTGATTTTTATACCTACTTTGCCGGAAATGAGTGGAATGAAGCACGTCTTTTGGCTCGAAAACGTGCTTTAGCTTGGTGGGGAATTGATGAAGAAGTCCCAATTATTAATCTCGCCAGCCGCTTGCAGCCGATTCGAGTTAATGATGTTGCGTTAATTGGAAATATTACACCTGATTTGCTCCAAAGTCTATCGGACTTGTTGCAGATTAAACCTGCGGTGATTCGAGGTTATCCCAGTCGTTTATCTGAAGTAGCTGCTGCTCTTTTTGGGGAGTCTATTCCTGCGGTTTTAGGCGTGATTTGCACAGGTGAGGTTTTATTTGAGTTTCAAGAAGAGTTACTTAAATCTGTTTTTAAAGCTCCAGTTATTAACGAGTACGGTTGCCAAGAAACCGGAATTTCTGGCTTGAGTTGTCCTGAATTCGGACGAGTGCATTTAGATGTCGATCGATGTTTGTATGAAATTATTGAGGGTGAATTAGTCACTACAGATTTATTCAATTATACAATGCCTTTGATTCGTTATCAATGTGGCGATCGCCTTCAGTTCGATCCTGATGCTTGTCCTTGCGGGCGATCGCACGTAACCGCAAAAATTCTCGGGCGCAGTCAAGAACAAATCAAGACACAGCAAGGCTTTAAGTGTCCGGGAGAACTCTCTTTGCCGAAATTTGCTGGGATTCTGAATTATCAAATAGTGAGGCTAAATCCACAAGAGATTGATATTTGGCTGCAAGTCCAACAACAGCAAGTCCTTGATTTGTTGCCTTTACAGCTTTGTTTGGAAAATTTATTTGGGGATTTTCAAGCGAGAGTAATTATCGATTCATCGAATTTGAGTCAATTTGAAAATACACAAAATTGTAGCGATTTAGAATGGATCGAATGGGTAACGCAAAAATCTTGGCGCGAGTGGTTAGAATCGGGTTTATTGCCTGTAGGAGAAGCCAGAGAAATTGCCTTACTTTTGAAAAGTTTAATTCAGCCGACAGTGATGGTAAGTTCGGGGATATCGCCGTTGGCGCAGCCCTCGAAGAGGATCGCCCAACAAGCCCTAGAAAGGCTATTACAACGTAAAACTTATCGGGAAAAACCCGTAGAATTGATGGCGGTACGGGTATTGCTGTTGACGTGCAGCTTTTTAGCCGACCGCCAAAAAAGACAACACATCTACGATCGCGCCAAACAACGTTTAACCGAGATGAATCTCCGGGAATATTCGGTAGTTGTAGATTTACTAATTCCCAGCTTAGGATTCGATAATAACACAGCTATATCCATCTGGGAGCATACCAATTTACCTGATTCTGGTAAGCTAGATGTATTTAATATTCAGCACTTGTTAGCACAATTCACTCTAGCAGCAAGTAAAGCCAAACAGGATAATCCCAATGTAGGGAAAGCCTGGAAGCCAATTTTAGCTGTTTTAATCGGAGATTTAAATTTTTGGGCGTCCCGATTTCAGATCCAAATTTTAGCATCTTGGTGCGAATTAGTCAGTGGAAAGACGATCGCACCAAGCACTATATATCCACAAACAACAGGCGATCGTTTTTTAGATGCTTGGTTGACTTGGCGTCAAGTCATGATGTGCGATTCCCTACGGGATAGCTATGCTTCACGCGCATCAACTACAATCGCCTTATCTCAGTTACAAGCGACAGCAACTTTACCGTCAGAGCTAGCACGAGTAGAACTCGAACGCGGATATGCTAAACTGAACAAGCAAGTTGACATTCACCCGCAGGAATGGTTAGATAAGATTGAAATTTATGGTGGACTAATTAGCCGCAACTTACCCGATCGCGAAATCGATCCGATACCTTGGATGCCGATTTTGCTAAAATTAGCGGAAGTTTTGTTAGCAGATGGAGAAGGCGAATTAGCCTATCAGTGTTTAATTGCGGTAGCTGCGCCGGATCTGCGCGCTTCTGGATTTGAAAGATTAGCACGAGAGATGAATTACAAACAATCTGCAATTGGCGATCGTACACAATGATCGATTTAACTCTAATTATACTCGGAACAAGTAGTCCTGACTGGGAAATAAGTGCGATCGGTATTTTTCAGAATCAAGAATATGACTTAAAACAAGTAATTAAGTTCAATTCCTCAGACTTGGTAAAAGACCCGGTTTCTGGGCTACCATGCGTAAGTCCTATTTTACAGAGATATTGCACCATTATCAATCAGCCTTTTGTGAACAGGCAAGATGCCTGTTCCACAAGACAATTTATCTCTTGTGAAACAGGCATCTTGCCTATTGCTGAAAATGGTGGAACAGGCATCTTGCCTGTTGCTGAAAATGGTGAAACAGGCATCTTGCCTGTTGCTGTTGCTGAAAATGGTGGAACAGGCATCTTGCCTGTTGCTGAAAATGGTGGAACAGGCATCTTGCCTGTTACTGAAAATGGTGAAACAGGCATCTTGCCTGTTGCTGAAAATGGTGCAATATCTCTGATTTTACAGACAATTAATACAGAATTCACAGCGATTTTACCTGCGAATATACAATTAAACTTTTTACCACCTCAACTAACAAATACAGCACTTGCATTCTTAACTCCAAAAGTAGAGTTGCCCCTAGAAACTGCCAAACAATATCCTGTTAACTCATTGGGTTGGATTGCATCAACGCGATCGATCAAAGCGGCGCTACCACAGTTAGAAATAAAGCACTGGAATTTGTTAGCAGTTGCTAGGGAATTAGAACGGCAAAATATTGCCTTTACCTGGGGAACCGCCAAGGCGAATACTGCTTATAAAAAAGCTCGCCAGTTCAATCCGAAAACAGTTATAAATAACGACAAAATTATCGATCGTGCTGACCAAGAGAATGTCAACTATCCCCTCGAATATGCTCCCATAACCAGTCAATCTCGCGTACTTGCTGTGATTCCTCATTTTCGCTGCGAACAGTTCCTCCATCGCTGTTTACAGTCGCTAGTAACTCAAACCAGACCTCTGGATGGTATTGTTGTGATTGATGACGGTTCAGAGTCGCCACCTGTAGATATTGTGCGAGAGTTTCCAGGAGTGACTTTATTAACTTCAGCTTTGAATGTCGGCCCTTACCGCTTAATTCAACAGGTAATTGAGCAAACTGATTATGATGCTTATTTATTCCAAGATGCCGATGATTGGTCTAGTTGCGATCGCCTAGAATTGCTGTTAGCAGCAGCGGCAAATTCTGGTGCTGAATTAGTGGGAACCCAGGAGTTGCGCGTGTTTGAAGATGATACGCTTTTACCCGTGGTTTATCCGCTAAATGTCAGCGCCGCCCTAGCAGAAAAACCGGGACATCCGCTGCTGCATCCTACCAGCTTAGTTTCGCGCAATTTAGTCTTGAAATTGGGCGGTTTTGCTACGGGATTGCGGTTTTCGGGAGACACGGAGTTTTTGTTGCGATCGCAATTCGCTGCGACAATCGTGAATATTCCTGATTATGCTTATTTTCGCCGACACCGATGTGGTTCCCTAACTACCGATCGCCAAACCGGATTAAATTCTCCCGTGCGTTTAGAATTGATCCAGCAACTCAAGAAAAAAGCGATCGCCAATACTGCGCAGGTGCGATCGGGAAAATTACCAGATTTGCATCCCTTGAAGACAGTAAAGGCGATCGAACTCAATCATATCACTGGTTTTCCCCTGCGCTGGGCAAACCAAACATCATGTTACACGTAATCATCCCCGTTAAAAATCGTCCCGAAATCGGCGATTGCGTGCGATCGCTTTTAGTTGCTTCTCCGGTGACTAAAATCCTGATTTGCGATGGTGGAACCACAAACTCTAAATGTTTAACTGCTTTGCAAGATTTAGCAAAAATAAAACAGGTAGACTGGTTCAAATATCCTCAAAATGACTTTAATAAATCTCAGTTAATCAATCAGGGAATTCTCCGCGCTACTAGCGAATATTTGTTAATTTCCGATGCAGATATTATCTGGAACAAACAAACAATTTTACAATTATTATCCTCTGTTTTATCACCAAAAAACCTGAAATCATCTCTAAAAAAACCGCTGACATCGCCTTTGTCCGCACCCAACTTGCCAGAAAATCCGATTATTTGCTTTGTGCAAACTGTAGAAGAGTCTCGCCCGCAAACAGTAGCTTTAAAGCGCGATCGCTATACTTACAACATCCAGATCCGCGAACAGATTGCGACTGTGAATATTGTACAGGCTGTGGCGGGCGATCGCGATCGACCTGGATGCGGTTTGATCTGTACCCGCAAACAAACGCTACTATCATTAGGAGGATACAAGGAAACCTTTACAGGTTGGGGATGGGAAGACCAAGATTTGCTGATTCGGGCTACCCTGTTGGGCATCAAAACCTGCACGGTTGGAAAAGTAATTCATCTTTCTCACACCGATGCGACGCGCAACCAACACCACCAGCAAAGGTTGCCAACACAAACGCGCGATCGTAATATCATCTCTTGCTTGCAATCCCTCAAGAAAGGCGAGCTATTTGGCAATTTATCGCAACCAGCAATTGTACCTCCTGCATTTTTAGAAATTAGCACCAATTTTACCCCAAATTATCGCTATGACTGAAATTCAGTTATCCTTAATTATTACCTACCGCCAGCGAGAACACCATTTGAGAACTCAACTTGCGTGGTGGAAAACTCAAGCTTCCAAAAGTTTATTATCTATGTGCGAAATCATTCTGATTGAATTAGATAGCATTCCCTCACCTTGGATTTTACCAGAAATCGCCAATCTACCAATCAGCTACAATTATCTGCCCTGTGCGGGAACCTTTCATAAAACCAAAGCTTTGAATTTAGGTTTATCTCTGGCGCAAGGGCAATTTGTATCAGCTTTTGATGTCGATCTCATTCCCCACGGAGATACCCTCGATCGACATTTAAAAATGGCTCAAATTTCATCCCAAATGTTAGTAACTGGGCATCGAATGATGTGCGATACTGCTAACCTAGATTTTGGTCAACATTCTGCGGTTGAACAGTCAAAAGTTGCACCAGAAGATATGCCTACAGCGCTATTTAAGCACTTGACTCAACGGGAAAGGTTTGGAGTTTCACCCATATTTCAACGCCAGCGCTTAATGGAAATTGGGGGATGGGATGAGACATTCATTGGCTGGGGGGCAGAGGATCAAGATATTCTCGAACGCTATTTAGGAGAAGATAGGTATTTTTGTCGATCGCCAGAATTAGTTTACCTTCATTTGGCGCACAAACCCGATCGCAATTGGTCAGAATCTCGGTGGATAGAACAAAATCGCCAGCACTATTATACTAAACGTTTATCAAACTAAGCTGTTCTACATTTAAATTGTGTGTCAAAAATCAATAAAACAATGAGTGGGATGGGCTTCTAGCCCGTCCCGAATTTCCCATTTAAATGCGCAACAGCTTACCCATAATCGCAAGGTGTGCATTGCACACCCCACAAATACTGCTGACTAACAACAGTCAACAGTCAACATTTGACTGATTAATCGCGACTATGAGTAGCCCCATTCGGCAAAATCGCCCCGCTCAAAGCCGCTTCATTCAAATTAGCAATATTCAAGCTCGCCCCAATCAAATTAGCTTCCGACAAATTAGTTCCGGTTAAATTAGCTCCTGTCAAAGAGCTCAACAACAAACCCGCTCCCGACAAATTGGCGTGGCTCAAATTCGCCCCCCGCAAATCCGCTTCTAGCAAGCTAGCACCAGACAAATTTGCACCGCTCAAATTCGCTCCCCGCAAAGAAGCTTTGTTTAAATTTGCAGCCCTCAAATCAGCTTTGTGCAGGATCAAACCATTCAGATTAGCTCTACTCAAATTAGCTCCTTGCAAGTAGGCGCCGGTCAAGTTAGAACCATTTAGATTAGCAGATTGCAAGTCAGCACCGCTCAAGTCAGCACCGCTCAAATTAGCAGCACATATACAGGCCTCCCGCATACTTGCTTCGCTCAAAAAAGCTTCAACCAAATTGATACCGCTGAGATTTCCACGATTGATATAAGCCCGAATTAGAGTGGCTCCACTCATATTTGCTCCACTCAAATCAACCTCGCTCATAATCGCTCTAGTCAAATTTGCTTTGGTTAAATCAACCCCGCTCATAATTGCTCGACTCAGCGTCGCCCCACTCAAATTCGCCTCAGTTAGTTTCGAGCCATTGAGCAAACAAGCTCCTACTAAACTCGCTCCAATTAGAATAGCTTTGCTCAAGTCAGCGTGAGATAAGATTGCTCCGGTGAGATTAGCTCCGCTAAAATCAGTTCCGATGGCAATAGTTCCAGTTAAACTAGAACCACCGAGGTTAGTTTCTATTAATTTAGCCTTAGATAAATTCGCTTCACTCAAGTCGGCTCCGTTCAAGTTAGCTGCAATCAGTTTGCTTCTAATTAAATTCGCCCTTTTTAAATTAGCGTTACTCAAATTTGTCCGACTGAGATTAGCTTCCATTAAATGAGCTGCAATCAGGCTAGCTCCTCGAAAATCTCGTTCCCCGTTGCTATGTCTAGTTAAAAGTTCATCGGCACTTAAATTCTCAGTGAAATTCATAAAAAAATTGAGTGAGTTTCCTTAGTTTCTCGATGTTCTATGTTGTCTGAAAGTTTGTCTATCGTGTTGGCTAGTCAGTTTTTTAAACCAATACTGCCACAGTAACAATTGTCAAAACTGGTTGATTCCTAGCATTACTCTGTTAATCTAGTTAAAACTTACAATAAACAACCCAATTTTTTGTTAAAGATTTGGGGTTTATCAGCGTGGTAGCTATGAAGAAACAGAGTTTCTTGCCCTCGATTGTAAGCTTTGCAGTCTGATTTTTGCTAGTATTTAGTTGGCGGTTGATGTTGGTTGTTAATTGTTAGTTATATTTGTGCTAACTACTAACTATTTACCAAAATACCGAGAAGTTGTCGATCGATCTTGTGAATCTCGATCGCCCATTTGGGGTATTACTGGCGCTATCCGCGCCACATTCTGACCCGAAAAATTGCTGGTATGGGCGATCGAATTTATGAGTGCAACCAAGAAACAAGATATTGGAGCTTCAACCCCAAATACCTTCTACATAAGTGCCTTGTTCGATCGCCCATGAAAGCAGAGCCCGGTCAGCTCAGCTAGTGTCACCTCCGTTCTATAAGACCTACCCAAAACTAGCCTTTGTCTAGACTTAACTGGACATTGGTGGTTTCGGTGCTTACTTCCTGTTTCAGGGCAGTCTCAAGATGACTCTTAAGAGGTTTGTCTGCTCCACAAGCAATTCCGGTAGAACTTACCGTTTGATCCGAACGAATCGGAATGTGAATTCCTTCAAACCATCGTTCGATATTTTTAGATGCATTCAAATCTCTGTCTTCAGTGTACCCGCACTCAGGACAATGATAAATGCGGCTTTTTAGTGGCATCTTATGGCGATGCTGACCACAATTTGAACAGATTTGAGAGCTAGGAAAAAAACGATCGACTAGAATTAATTGGCTAGAAAACTTCTCAGTTTTGTATACCAATTGACGCTTAAATTCATACATTCCACAGTCAGCAATCGCTCCTGCTAGCTTATGGTTTTTCAGAAAAGCTTTGATATGCAAATCTTCAATCTTCACGACGCTGTGGTTCTTAGCGAGGTGGTTAGTGAGTTTATGAATTGCATCTTTCCTAATATTACCAATATGAGCGTGATGCTTTGCTAGTAATCGAATCGCCTTCAACTGGTTCTTAGAACCTTTAATTGTGCGACTGACTGAGCGCTGTAGATGTTTCATCCTTTTGCTCATCTTTCTATAAGCTTTGGGATTTGGAAAGACCTGGCCATCGCTGGTTACAGCCAGTTCCTTGATACCAATATCAACACCGACAGACGGTCGATCTGCGGGTACGGTAGGCTTCTCAACCTCGTACTTGATAGCCACAAACCAACTATTGGCTTGACGACTGATTACACAATTATGTACCGCACCAATTGGTAAAGTTTCATGCAGTCGTACCCAGCCAATTTTAGGCAGTTTTATTCTTTTTCCGTCATGACGAATTGCCGGTTTAGTTTTAGTGCCTTGCTCCAAATAAAAAGAGTCTTTAGACTTGCATTTTTTCTTGAATTTAGGCTGTGCTGAAACTTTTTTGAAGCATCTATCCCAAGCTGTTCTCACTTCAGCTAGTGCCTGTTGAGGACTTGCTTTGGATGATTCGTAGTACCAAGGATTAGACGGCTTAATTTCAGCAATTAATCGTTTATGCAAGTCGATCGCAGTAGGCACTTTGATAGATTTGTCTGTCTCTCTCAGCTTAAGCGTTTCAATAATGATGGCATTCCCAAAGTTATAGGCGTGTCTAGCAACTCCACAATGTTGACGGAATTGCGTCACCTGCCGATTATTCGGTTTTAATTCCGTCTTAAAAGAGAGAAGCATCGTTTTGACCTCCGATGTATTTACTTGATCTCCCTATTGATTATATGGACGATTTTGGAGATTTGTCTAGATTTGTCGAGAAATTACGATACAGCTCTTAGCCCGACACCTGACGCACTCTCAGACATCATAGCTGTTTCTGGGCTTCTCAAATGCTTCGCTGAGGCATTCCCAGAAAAACTGTATTCATGCGACTGATGTTGCCAAGGGCAATTGAGCTAATATAGCCAACCAATGACCAGCCTAAGTCTTGCCCGAACGCGACGACAATATTATTGTAATAGTTGCCGACCACCGCAGACTGTTCTGGGTGCGCTGGACGAGATACTTCAGAGGTATGAGTTGCTGAAATTAGCGGCCCCATATTTAAAGATAGTCGCTGACCGACTAATCAAGCAATATCTACTGTAATTTATGTCATCGATTTTTATAATACTGCGGCGTTTGCAATCAAGCAGTAGTGAGTGTTACAGACTCAAAAACCGCTGTATTTTTTGGGTATAAAAATTAGTTAATACCATTTTTCTAAATATCTGCTATAGATGAAGTCTTAGCCCCCCCGAACTCGCGGGGGGGTTGGGGTAATATCTAGCGCTACTTTATGAAATTGGTATAAGCCGATCGAACTTGCAGGCCCAAAGTCCAGATCGCCGATCGCAATTAAACTTTTGACATAGAGCTTTTTTCAAGTTTCCACAACAAAACAAAAGCCGGCTTTCAGAGAAAAAGCCGACTTTTGATATGATTTTACCTGCATCACAGGGGATTTAAGCCCCCACCTTTAGTTGGATTGTTTTTAGGCAGGGGATTTAAGCCCTAGCCTAAAAACTTCGCACTCCGAAGTCAACTGTCAACTGTCAACTGTCACCAGGTGACAAGCATCAAACCCGACGGTTGCCCGTAACGCCCTGATTGGGATCGTAAATACCAGCCGTACTATCAACGCTCGGAGTGCCGGAAGCGCGGTAGTCTGCGCGATCGGTATCACCAGCGGGAGAGTCGTAGATGCTCCAATGCTGAATGCCTCCACGGCTCAGAACCGTTTCAGCTTTAGCGACTTCTGCTTCGCTACCGTCAACCAGTACCAAGTAATCTCCCCTCTCCACCCGATCGCTGTATGCTCTAGCTTCCTCTTCAGGAATTCCCAAACCAACTAAAGCTCCGATCAAGCTACCAGCAGCCGCACCCAAAGCGGTACCAGCGAGTGTAGTGGCGATCGTCGTAGCCGCAGCTCCAGCCAGCATAATCGGCCCGATACCCGGAATTGCCAGCGCGCCGAGACCTACCAACAAGCCAGTCAAACCGCCCAGCGTGCCGCCTGTGAGCGCGCCCTTGGTCGCCCCTTCATCAGCCTTGTTGTCCGCATTGTCGTGCACGTCAATCCCTGCGATATCGCCTTTGGAATCAGCATCCTTGGCGATTACCGAAACCCGATCCATGTCGAAACCCGCAGTTCTAAGTTCTCCCAGCGCGTGTTCCGTCTCGCGGCGGGTGGAAAAGACCCCCACAGCGCGCTTCTCACGGGCAGAAGCTTTGCTGCCAGTATCTGTCGGCACATCATAAATAGCCCAATCCTGAATGCCCCGCACGCTCATAATTCCTTCGGCTGTGGCAAGTTCGGCATCAGTACCTTCTACGAATACCAAATATTCTCCGCGCGAGAGCCGATCGCTATAAACTTTAGCTTCTGCTTCGGGAACTCCCAAACCGACCAAACCGCCAGTCAAACCGCCCGCTGCCGCTCCAATTGCGCCTCCAACAGCAGTGTCAGCCAGTAGAGTGGCGATCGCGCCCCCCGCCATCACCGGGCCAACTCCCGGAATCGCCAGCGCCCCAATGCTTCCGAGTAACCCAATCAAACCGCCCGTCACTACTCCCGCCGTCGCGCCAGCTTTCGCGCCGCCGCCCACTTTCTCGTCGGTACTCTTAGCGGTGGTAGCGCCCGCAACTTCGCTGCCATTGAGATTTTCCCCAACTACCGAAACCTTATTCATCGGAAACCCCGAACTTTGCAGTTCTATCAGGGCAAGTTCCGTATCGCGGTAATTAGAAAACGATCCTACAGCCCGTTTGTGTTGACCTAAAGCCATTTTTTTTCTCCTTCAAAATAAACTACTTTCACACAACTACAGAATTGATTTTCTGCTTGCTGCCATCAATCACATTTAGTCATTTTTGCTCAACAGTTTGCATCGCTCGCTGGGCATAACCTCTGCCTCTATCTTCAGGCAGGTTTCCCACTAATTCTCATGAATTGAACCTCCGAAAACGGGAATGGGAAATTGCAGGTAGTACGCGAGTTTTGAGTTAGGATTTTTGAGTGCGTGAATCTTAAACTCTTTAACTTAAAACCCGCTACCCGGAAGAGTCACGTAAGCGTTGCGAGCCGCTTTTAAAGCAATTATAAACTGCCCAACGTTCCCTCAATATTCATCCGTTAAATCCCGTACAGTGCTTCGTTGCCGAACTTCCTTCTAATTTATTGCCTACTTACTTAGGCGATGCGACAGCCGGAGCAACAGTCGCCGTAACATTTACCGTTTTGACACCCTTAATCTCTTTAGCTAACGGCTCAATTTTAGCTAAATCAGTTTGATTCGGAACAGTGCCACCTACGGTAACAGCCCCATCTTTTGCCTCAACAGTTAGCTGACCTTTAGTAATGTTTACTTCCAACTTCGAGCGAACTTCACTCTTTAGGTCGCCATCGGCTCTGATTGCATCGCCGCCAGTCACATTGTTGCGCTGTTCTCGGGCCCTGATATCAGAATTTGCTTGTGCTTTGCGAACATCGCTAGTTGCGTCGCCCTGAGTTTTTTGCACTGTCTCCGCTGGGGGCGGGCTGTTGCGATTTTCGGTGGTAGAATTAGGAGCATCAACGCTCGTTTTAGCCCCGTCGCTGCAAGCAGCTCCAAATAATAGGATGCCGCTGATGAGAATAGGTGTTAGTTTGTTCATAATTATCTTAATACCCTCCAGGTAAGCTTTCTATGAGCCAGACTTCGTTGAGGTAGATTCAGCCACACAAAATTTTATTTGGTGCTTTCTGCTATCTAAAAAGCCTTATATCCAACATATAAAATTGAGGAAGCCGCTACATCGCTCCACAGGTGTAAATTTTATCTATGTCGTTAGATAGAGTACAAAAAATAAAATAAGGTCTTGGGTAAAATTTAACTTAATTATTCCTGGACGCACTATTCCTCGGAAATCCGGTTGATTGCGAGATTTTTCGTTACCCAAGCCAATATTTTCCTAGAAACAAAGTTCAAGCTGGTAAGTTTTATGAATAAATGCGATCGCCACTCCCGACTAAAACTTCCCTCAACATCCCTCAACATCCGTTAAATCCGTTTCACAATCCCTTGCCGAATTTGCTTCTTCAAAACAAATGAAAAGAGTCGAGAAACTTTTGAGCATTTTCTGGTTCTGAGGTACTGACAACCAGCCCGTAAACGCGGGTTTCTACCAAAAATACTTGACCAACACCTACAGGTTCTTTGGGGGAGAGTGGCTGAAATTCAAATTCTTTTCCCGGATAGCCGCCGAGGGAAATATCCCGCACTTGCAGCAATTTAGCATTTGCCCCCACGACAAAGAAATCAACGGCATTATTTAAAGTAATTTTGATATTATTGTTGCTAAGCCGAAAATCTAGGTCAAAGTATTGAAGTAAATAAGTTTCTTTGTTTTTTAAGATCGATCTGTATGTATGAGTGGTAATTTGAGTTGAAAAAGTTTCCGAATTAATTTTGGGATTTCCCGGCATATCGATCGCAAACTGACCCATCGCCGAGCAAAATGGCTGCCACTCTGGCGTCTGAAGTGTCGCCCGCAGTGGGGATGCTTGAGCTTTTGCCGGAGTAGCAAGCTTGACAGGCGAGACAAGTAATGTAGTCGTAACTAGGAATAAATGCAGCAATTTCATTTTTCTAAAAATTATATTTGCCCGATCGATCTGCGCTAGCCTAGAAATATATCCGCAAAAGAGGGATTTATGCTCAATATTATATTTACTCCACGGCAAGGCAACTCTCAAGGCTCAGCTAAAACCAGTAAAACCAGTAAAACCAATATACGCGCCACTGTAAAGACTTGGCTGGTGATCAGTCTGCTGATTTCTGTAACAGCTTGTGCAAACAGCCCCAACAGCAAAGCCCTCCAAGAATCTTTAGCCGCCGATCCCAAATTAACAGAAACTCCGCTTCCCGTCCCTGTTGCTCCCCCAGCGACAGCAGTTGACACCAATACTACCGCCAAGCTACCCGCAGATTTCCCAACCGAGATTCCACTCTATCCGAATGCTCAGTTAATCGAAGTTGACGCAACCGCCGATTCGTCACCCAACAATGTGCGGCTGCGCTGGGAAACCACCGATCCGGTTAATTCTGTTCAGAACTTTTATTCCACAAAGTTTGGGAGTAGCAATTGGGAAATAGTCAGCCGCCCAACCGCCGAAGGACAAGGTTCTTTGGTAGCAACCCAAGATAAATTGCGGGTAACAGTGTCACTTTCTCCGACTCAAAAAGTAGGAGGTTCGACAGAATTTGCGATCGACTACAGCAAAGACAGCACAGGAATTGCAGCCACTCCTCAACCGAATAATTCCGAGTCTACCGCATCTCCAACCGCTTCACCAACCCCATCTAATTCAGCAGGAACTACTCCAACGCCAAAATCAGACAAAGCTAGCCAATTAGACACCCAAATTCCTCAACAGTTGCGACAGTATGTGGCCGATTTGGCTCAGTTAGAAGCGCTAAAAGTGCGAGCAAAAAACGGTGCTAATTTAGAAACTGGCAGCACTTTACCCGAACCCAACAAAATTGTCACCCGCCGCGAATATGCCCGCTGGTTAGTAGCAGCAAACAATCAGATTTATACCACCCGTCAAGCAAAACAAATTAGATTAGCAGTAGAATCTAGCACACCAGCCTTTTCTGACGTACCCAAAACAGACCCGGATTTTTCAGCAATTCAAGGTTTAGCAGAAGCCGGTTTAATTCCAAGTTCGCTTTCGGGAGAAACTAAAGATGTGAAATTTCGCCCGGATGCACCTTTAACTCGCGAAACAATGATTCTCTGGAAAGTGCCATTAGATACTCGTCAAATTTTGCCAACAGCTAACATTGACGGAATCAAAGAAAAATGGGGTTTTCAAGATGCTTCTAAGATTGATTCCCAGTCGTCGCGGGCAATTTTAGCTGATTTTAACAATGGAGATTTGGCGAATATTCGCCGCGTTTTTGGTTTTACGACTCTGTTTCAGCCCAAGAAATCCGTGACGCGTGCCGAAGCTGCTGCTAGTTTGTGGTATTTTGGCATTCAAGATCAGGGATTGTCGGCTAAAGACGCTCTGGAAGCAAAGTCTCAACCTCCTCAGTAGAGTTGTTTGGGGCGGTTAAAAGTTTCAAACAAAGCATCTACTTGACAAACGGGTTCGATCGTTCGGACTTTAGTCCTTCTTTTCATGAGGACTGAAGTCCGAACGATCGAACCTCTTTGATTGTGGTCGTGACGGCGGTAGAAAAGTCCCGTTTCTGGCGTTGCTGATTTGGAGTATGATTTGCCTCCGAAATTTAGAGTAGGGGCAATTCATGAATTGCCCCTACTCTAAATTTCAGGGATTGCCTAAGCGAGTTAATCATACCTAAATTCAGCAACGCCCCGTTTCTTAAATTTGTCTGCGCGAGTCAGCGTCAAAAATCCTTTCAAACACCATACACCCGCCTCTCTGTGGGCCAAGGCGCGCCCTAAGCGATAAATTTTTTCTCTTAGGATCGCAAATTAAATAATTTACACAAGTTTGTGGGATGGGCGTCCCGCCCGTCCATAAAGAACGGGCGGGACGCCCATCCCACAAGAACAATAAAGATTGTAAGTTATTTAATTCTCATTCCTTACCTAGTCTTAATTTCTGTATTCTTCCCCACAACCGCTGCATTTTCCTGACAAATTTTGTACTTATTTTAACTAACACTTGGAAAAACTCTCAGTATGATTCCGGATGCGGTAGCAGCCTTAACGATAAATGAAAAAGAGTGTTTGAGCTCTGGGAGAGCGTTTTTTAATGTACGATATGAACCTATTTACCCCGCAAGACATAGCGAAATGCAGCTTAGTCCTGCGTCAGCTAGGTAGAAATACTGCTAGTATGGAAGCCACCAGCCAGAAGATTGTTAAGTATATTTACCAACATTTTTGTGATTCGCAAACAGGAGAAAACACCTGTGTTTTGGTGCGTTTATTCAAAACTCATCCCTACGGCGAATTAGAAGACTCATCGCAACAATCAGCGCGTCGTTTGATGAACGGCAATTCCCCCGCCGCCGACATGAAATGCTGGACTTTGCTAGCAGCAGCAGGCGCAGAACCGCAGTGGAATTCTCGGCATACAGCAGCAGAAAATACGGCTATTCCATTAGTTAGTACCGAATTAGTAGCTCAAATACCTGCGATTTCGGGAATGATCCGCGAGTTCGGTTTAGACATTCCTACAGTCCTCGGAATCGAGCCAGAAAGGTTCCGGCAATTAGAGCCCGCAGTCTTAAATATTTTTCACGTACCAGAGGCAAAAGACAATGCCTTAATTCCCGAACAAAATTCGTTAATTATCCCCTATCAAGTCAAATCTGTCTTGGGATTTGGAGGGCTTTTGCGATCGGGAAGTTTGTTTGCTGTAGTGATTTCCCTGAAAGTTAAAATCCCCCAAAGCACGGCTCAGATGTTTAAATATTTGGCACTTAGTGTCAAAACATCTCTGTCATTTTCTGAAGAAGAAATTGTCTTCAATTTCTCAGAAAACAATGAAAATATTGTAAAAAATAACAATATTTGTGAAACCCAGATTCTCGAACATCAAGTTAGCAATCTAATCGAATTACTGGATTTCTCGGAACAAGAAATGCTCAGACAAGCCGCTAACTTTCAACGGATAATTGATAAATTACAACGCGAACTTGCTGGTAGAAAAAAAAAGCAGCAGATTTTGCAACCAAGTCAAGAACCATTCACAGGCATCCTCAATATAGGTGAAGATGAGATGATTCGCGTCGAGGAAAATCCAGGAATTTAGTGCTTCAATCGAGGGGAAGAATGAATAAATTTAATTTAAGCTCTGTTAAAATTGGGGGTGCATCTCAATTTTGCAGGGGCGAAGCATTCCTGCCGATAATTTATTAGTTATAAGCCAATACGGTTTACTTAACACTATTTATGCCCGGAGATCCCCCTCGCATCCCCCGAAAGCAAGGGGGACTTTGAGAGCTTTCTTGTCCCCCCCCTTTTTAAGGGGTGTGCCAGGGAGATCGGTCTTAAGTGAACCGTATTGACCTATAGCGGGCATTTTGTGGAACATAATATCATCAAGAGTTGTGGGTTCTGGATGCTAAGATAGTGCCGTACCATCGATCTATTGGTATTTGTTTTCTCACCCGAAATCCTAAGTTTTCAATGACTTGTCTAGTTTCGGCATGAGTGTGACCAGACCACAGGTGATATTCTAAAGAAAGGTTTTGCACGAGTTGCCAAGTATCTCGATCTTCAAATAATAACCATTCTGCACCTTCGCAGTCTACTTTGGCTAAATCGACGCTGCCGCCAATTCGCTCGATCGCCCTTTTCCACGATATCATCGGTATGTCGCCGCTTTCGCTGACGCGCGATCGACTTTTTCCCGACACTTCCCGAATGTCAAGCACTACTTTCCCATCTCCGGTTCCTACCGCTTCCATGAAATATTGAAAATTTGCTATTTGAGATTGATTTTTTAGATAAGTTTCCAGGTTGGGATTGGGTTCGTAAACGTGAATGATGGCTTGGGGAAACCTGTTTCTCGCCGCAATAGGAAATAACCCGACATTGGCTCCAATATCTATAACTTTAATCAGAGACGGATCTAATTGTTCAACTCCATAGCAGTCGTCTAAAAGCACTTCTATAAATTCTCCATCCATGCCTTTTTCTGAAGGCAAGTTTACATTTTGGCGCTTTCCCAGTACAATCAGATCCTGTGGCAAATTAAAGTTGGCAACTCGGTTAAATTTGATGCCTAATTTGCGGGCCCGAGATTGTCGTTGTAGAAGTCGAACGATTTTAGCGAAAAACATAAATCAAATAACATAGTTGTCTGTATATTAACCTGCACTAACCCACCATCATTAAAATTAAAAATGTTAGAGTTCGATCGACTATTTCAAACAATCGAAGAGTTAGTGATGCTGCACTCACCCAGCGGTGTGGAGTCGGAAATTAACGATCGGCTAATGGAAAAATTCGCCGCCCTGGGAGTGAATGCTTGGATCGATCGCGCGGACAATGCGATCGTCCTAATTAAGGGCCGCAATCCCGAAAAGTCGATCGCCATTACCGCCCACAAAGACGAAATAGGCGCAATAGTCAAAACAATAGGCGAAAAAGGCCGCGTGGAAGTCCGTAAATTGGGCGGCGCGTTTCCTTGGGTTTATGGCGAAGGCGTTGTCGATTTGTTGGGAGACAAACAAACAATTAGTGGCATTCTCAGCTTCGGGAGTCGCCACGTTTCCCACGAATCCCCCCAAAAAGCTCAGCAGGAAAAAACCCCGCTGACTTGGGAGAATGCTTGGATCGAAACTAAATGTACCGCCCAGGAATTAGCCGAGGCCGGAATTCGAGCGGGCACGCGGATGGTGGTCGGAAAGCACCGCAAGCGCCCGCTGCGGTTGAAGGATTGGATCGCAAGCTATACCCTCGACAACAAGGCTTCTGTGGCGATTTTGCTGGCTCTGGCGGAATGTTTGACAGAGCCTGCGGTGAATGTTTATTTGGTGGCGTCGGCGAAGGAGGAGGTTGGGGCGATCGGCGCTTTGTATTTCTCGCAGCGCCAGCCGTTGGACGCGCTGATTGCTTTGGAAATTTGCCCCTTAGCTGCGGAATACCCGATCGCAGACGGCGAAAACCCAGTCCTGCTGGTTCAGGACGGCTACGGAATCTATGATGAAGGATTGAACGCCCAACTACGCGCAGCAGCCGCAGCAGCCGGTGTAGAGGTGCAGTTGGCGGCAATTAGCGGTTTTGGTAGCGACGCTTCGATCGCCATGAAGTTCGGCCATGTAGCCCGCGCTGCTTGTTTGGCTTTCCCTACGCAGAACACCCACGGGTATGAAATTGCTCACTTGGGGGCGATCGGCAATTGCGCCGCCATCCTGAAAGCCTACTGTGAGCAACTTTCGGACGACTAGAAAAAAAACTTTCGCAAAGTAGTTGACAGATTGGGAAAGATTAGTTAATGTAATAAAGGTGCGGAACACAAGCAAACGCAACAAGACGCGCCCCCATCGTCTAGAGGCCTAGGACACATCCCTTTCACGGATGCGACGGGGATTCGAATTCCCCTGGGGGTATTGAAAATTTAAGTCTGATATCAAAGTGATATCTAGCAACTGGTGAAGGTGAAAAACCTAACCCAAACGCTAGGTGTCATTTTTGTTTTGGCGGCTTCAACCTCCTCCCATGTTGGATAATTGTAGATGCAGACGCGGTTTCAACGGCCCGGTCTTCTTGCTGATTTCATGGAGGTAAGCTAAACTTGTGAATAGACGAGATTTACAAAACATCGCACTCACTCGACTTAAAGAAGTAGAAGTGCTGCTCGAAAATCGTCAATACTCTGGTGCTTACTATCTCAGCGGTTATGTCATAGAATGCGCTTTAAAAGCTTGTATTGCCAAGCAAACACGGAAATTCGATTTTCCTGACAAAAAAACAGCGATCGAAAGTTACACCCACGATTTAGAAAAACTTGTTAAAGTTGCTAAACTTGATTCATAATTAAAAACTCTGGTAAAAGATAGAAGTTTTGCAAATCGATGGGCACTACTCAAAGACTGGTCAGAAGAAAGTCGTTATGAAAAACACGACAAACAAAAAGCCCTCGATATTTACTCAGCAATTACCGATCCCAATCACGGAGTTTTACAATGGGTACAGCAACATTGGTAAGTCAAGAAATAGCAGAAGGTCAAAGACTAATAGACGCTCTTAATGTAGCAGGTGTATCAGTTGATTCTGCTCTCTGGTTCTACGCACCAGAACCGGAAAGCTGGCGATTGATGCTCACATCACCTTCGTATGATAAGAAAGGCCCACTTAAAACTTACGACGAAATACTATCAGTCTTTCGCGAGGTAGAGCCAGAATTGAAAATTGATTGGACAGCCCTTGTAGCAGTCAGCGTCAAACATAACTTAATTCAGGGATTGCGTGAGTTACAACAACGTTTCAAATCAAGTTTTTCAGGGAGACGGATCACGAATCAAAGCATAAATCAGACGTACATTGATGATGCTTACATTTATCAAATCAAGTGAATTAACTCTCGATTAAGCTGATATATCATGCTTGGGAATTGGAGAGAAGAATTTGTAAGTATTCTCCAACAAAAGACAACATTTTGGAAAATTATTATTTCGATACCAGCCCAAACCATATTCCCAATTACCAATTACCAATTCCCAATTCCCAATGCCCCAGCACATTTATTTCTCAGCCATTTTATCGAGTTTTTCCTTAACCAATAAATCGAAGAAAGCACGTAGCAAAAATAAGCCACCACATCCCGCAATAGCAAAAGCTACGATCGCCCCCGTTTGATATCCGCCCACCAGCAGCACTGCACCCGACAGCACCCCAAAACCAGTCACACAGGCATAAATTAGAGTTTTCAGGGCTAAATTGATGCGTTTCAGGGCGCGATCGCTCTCGATGTTACGGACGCGAATTTGCAATTCGCCATCTTCAATCCGCTGCTCCAAACGCTTCAGGAAAACTTGCGATTTGCTCGGCTGCTGCAACTTGTACGTGATGAAATTTCGCGCTTGTTTTGCCAATTCTGAGATCGCACTTCCCCGCCCTTTACTCACCGCAATACTCTTGACAAAAGGCTGAGCGCATAATAGGAAATTGTAGTTAGGATCGAGAGTTCTCGCAATGCCGTCTAGAGTCGTCAGCGACTTGACAATAAACATCATTTGTGCTGGCAAGCGAAACGGTTGTTGCTCGAACATGATGTACAGTTCGTTCTTGATTTCATTAAAAGCTTGAAAGTCGATCGGCTTATCAATAAACTTATCCAACAGAAAAGTAATCAGCCTCCGCACCGGCATCATATCCGGCATCGGCTCAACTAAGCCGATCGTAATTAAAGTATCCAGTAACTCATCAGTATCCTTTCTCATCACAGCAAAAAAAGTCTTGACCATTTGGTCTTTAGCCAGAGACTTTACCTCTGCCATCATCCCAAAATCGTAAAAAATCAAGCTACCATCTTCTGTCACCGCCAAATTGCCCGGATGCGGATCAGCTTGAAAAAAGCCGTCTAGCAACAATTGTTTTAAGTAACAGCAAATTCCGAGTTGATTGAGCTTGGCAATATCTACTCCAATCGCCTCTAAACTAATCCTATCATCTACCTTAATGCCGGGAACATATTCTAAAGTCAGCACTTTTTTAGTCGTGTATTGCCAGTAGACTTTCGGGACAATAATCTGAGGAAATTCCTGAAAATTATGGCTAAAGCGATCGGAATTTTTACCTTCTTGCACGTAGTCAATTTCTTGATATAAAATCTTAAAAAACTCGTTATAAATAGATTCTAGGTCATACTTGCGCGTTCCAGGCAAATGCCGATCGCACAAACGCATCACTTGACGCACCGCCTTCACATCCAAATCGAACAAACTTTCCAAACCAGGACGCTGCACCTTCACAATCACATCTTCCCCGGTGTGCAGCCTCGCTTTGTGCACCTGTCCCAGACTCGCAGCCGCGATCGGCAACGGGTCAAAATCGCGGTACAAAGCATAAATATCTTTACCTAACTCTGATTCTACTAGGGCGATCGCCTCTTCGGAACTAAACTCAGGAACCCGATCCTGCAACTGTTCCAACTCCTTCACATACTCCAACGGCAGCAAATCCGCCCGAGTCGAAAGAGACTGCCCGATTTTAATAAAAGTCGGGCCCAAATCCAGCAAAGTATTGACCAACCAATGGGCGCGAATTCTTCTCGTATGAGCAGAATTATTTTGCAGCAGTCCATCCCACCACAAAAAAAACATAAACTTTCCCGCCGCAGCAAAAACGTCTACTTGTCGTGCCAGCGGCGAATATTTAGAACGTTGCCAACGTAGGGTTTTAGGTGCAGCTTTTGTGAGCATAATATTGGCTATCTAGTTCCATGCACCGCGATGATTTTCTTTTTAGAGGACATTCCTAAACGCAGAAACCGGCTTCGATGTACAAAAAACACGCGTTGCAGGCCTTTGCAAAAGTTAAAACAATAGGTTTCTTTGGTCAATAATTCGTAATATAATCTCCGGCTATACTACCATAATTCAGTTCGTAGTAAGCACTTTAGTCCTGATTAATTCATCAAGAGAGGACTTTAGTCCTCAGTACAAACACGTACTAATTACCAGCAAACAACCGGACATCATATAAGTCTTGGGGGGAGCATTTCAATGAGAGTAAAAAGCGTTTTTTAGGAGTGCGAGTATGAGTTCGAGAACAGCACAGCTTATATATAAGCGATATCTTAAGCTCGCACTCATACGAAAGCAAAACTCAAATCCTCCCCAAGTCTTCGGCTGTTCGCTGCCAATTAAGGGCTGTTTTTCAACCGAACTATGATTCTAGATTAGAAAGTTCCGGTGGAAATTGCGGCAAAGTCAGAGTAAAAGATGTGCGCCACAACTCGTCAGTTTTAGAACTTTCTGCCGGACAACTAGACACATCAATAGTACCATTCAAGTGCTCTACTAAACACTTTACCAGCGCCAGACCCAAACCCGTACCCGCGATCGCTTGGTCAGTAATGCCAGTGCCCCGGCGGAACTTGTCAAAGATGTGGGGCAAATCAGCAGCAGAAATGCCGGGCCCGAAATTAGAAACGCTCAGGACAATGCGCCCACCCGCCTCAGACGCCTCGAAAAGTACGGCAGTTCCAAAAGCCGAGTATTTTCCAGCATTCGTCAGCAGTTCCAGCAGCACCCGCTTCAGACTGTCCGGGTCGGTTTTCCAGCCTGCGGCAAACTTCGGCAAATCTAGCTTCAGAGTCAATCCCTTATCCGCCCACTTTGTCTCAAAATCCCCAGCTAAATCTTGAATTAAACGCTTGAGATCGATTTTGATTAGAGAAATTGGGACTTGCTGAGGCTCAAATTGCTTGAGGGCGAGCAAATCGTTAACCAGAGCGGTTTCTTTAGAACACTGCTGCTCTAGAATGTCGAGATACTTAACCCGACTCGCTGACGGCTGTTCAGCTTGTTTGAGCATCAAAATCGCTAGCTTCATGATTGTTAAAGGGGTGCGCAACTCGTGACTCACAGTGGTGAGAAACTCGTCTTGAATCAGCTTCAATTTGCGCATTTGCTCTAGTTGATTGGCAGATTGTTCGTACAGTTTCCCCTGCACGTCGAGACTTTGCTGCAACTGAGCGGTTCTGTCTTCGACTAGGGTTTGCGCTTCTTTGAGTGTCTGAGTTTGGATAATCGCCCTGCTCGCTTGAGCGCAGACTGATTCCAGAACTTCTAATTCTTCAGGGCTCCAAGTACGCGGCTCGGAGTGTTGCAAAACCAAGAACCCCAAGACGGTTTCCTGTCCCCTTGCACCCATCATGGGAATTACCAGCAGCGCGCGAATGCCTTGGAGTTTCAAGATTTGTGCGACGCTTTCTTGTTCGTTGCCGATTGATTCACCTACGTCAGCGAAGACCAGGGGTTTGGGTGCGCTGTGGAATGCTTGGCTGCACAAACTAGATTCAGACATCCAAAAAGCAGCAGAGTTATTTTGTTTTGAGTTGGCAATTTTGGATTTGGAATTAGCAGTTTTTTCCTTGTTTTTTGTTTTGGCACTCGTGCTTTGTTTCCCTACATCGCTTTGTTGAATTGCTTGTTTGCTTTGATTTTTTGTCAAAGCAGATTCGCAAACTAATACAATTTTTGCTTTCGGGGTTTGATTGGGCGAGGATTTTTTTAAGAGGGTGTCTGTATATTTCAACAGTAGGATTTGACCTCTATCTACTTCCAGCGTATCGACGGTATTTTCAATAACTTGCTGCAAGATTCGATCGACTTCTGAACTGGTATCGATCGCCGCAGCAACTGAGCCGAGGAGATTTTTGTATTTAGCTTGTCGCTGTAACTGTTCGTTTAAGCTGGCAATTTCCTGAGTTTTTTGAATGTGAGAAATTGTGATGCCGATCGCCTCTGATGCGGATTCTAGGCGCTGCCGATCGGCATCCGACCACTCGTGAGGTTGCGACTTACCCACAATCATTATCCCATTTACAGCCCCTGCCAATCGGGTAGGCCCTGCCAAAATTGCCCGAAAAGGCAGTGGTGTCACGGGGGAATTGAGTTCAGAAGCTGCTGGACTATCCAGATAGTCGGATATCGCCACTATCTCGCCCTCTGTTAGCACGTTTGCCAAGACGGGATGTTCGAGTGATGATATACTAGGCAGTTCTAATCTTGTGGCTTCAAAATATTCTGGTATTTGGGTTGAATCTGCTCCAGCATCTGCATTTGGGCGATCGTTCCTATTTTTTTGCCACGAAGCATTCGGATTTACTACTTTCTGGTCAACTACAGCAGCCACAAAACAGAAATCAGCTTCACAAGCAACCCCCAAAGTATTTGCTATTTGCAGCAGCAGGATTTCTCGATCGAAGTTGGTGGCGAGAATTTGGTAAATTTGCCGCCCCAGAAGGGCAGGATCGACCTGGTACTGCATAAGACGATCCAGAAAGTTTTGGACTGATACTGGTTCTGCGATTTGTGGTAGATGCAAAGTGCAAGACTCTGACGGCGATCGGTCGATCGGAGTAAAGTCTTGATTTCCCTGGCGATCGATCATGGCAACCAAGCCTTTATTTTAAGATGTTTGAGCCGGCGCGCTGCAAATATAGAACCTATCCATAACAGTCCGCTGGACTGTTATGAGCCTGCTTTCTGTGTTTGCGCAGCCTTGAAAGCGAGTCACTAGAACTGTGAAAAATATATCCAGACCTAACGGAGTTCTATTTTCCGGTTTTCTACCTTTGGGTCTGTACGGGATGAACTTTACGATCCGATGAAGGATCAAGATAAATCCCATTTCCACCAATTTTGACCTTTATTATTATTATCAAGCTTTTCTAGAGATCGCTTGGTGACACCCCTCTCCTCACCCTGTGATGTTTCCTATTTAAGTTTGTGATCCTAGCAAATTTTGATTGTGATACAAATCAGCCGATCGAGTGACCACGATCGCAAAAATTAAAATTTAAAAAATTCTCAGTCATGACAGAGCTGAGAGTTTCCGATTTTTTGGTCAAAAACTCATCGAGTGCGACTCAATAAGACGCTCTTTGGTCAATAACGTTATATTTATCCGGCTTTCCTACTTACTTATTTTGTGCTTCCTGTTGGGCTTTATCGCTATTTTGGCGGTAAAGTACCGTCCGGTTGACAGCAGTTGTGTAGCGGGGATGTTTGGGGGGGACGGCGGCCATCAAATCCGAAGCTTGCTGCCACTTAGCAGCTACTACTAACCACTTCTCGCGAGATTGAGCGATTTTGCCATCGGTGGCTGCTTGCTCGGCCACTCGCACCGCTTGTGCAAAAGAGTCAACAGCAGAATTAGCACTATCCTTAGAAATTTTCAAAGCTGGTGTTGCTTCCAAAGGAGTAGAAGTGATTACTGCTTGTGTGGTGTTTGGTACGTGGGCATTGAGTCCTTTGTAAATGGCGGCAACAGCGACGAGCAACAGCACAGTCAAACTAACGCCACCGACGATACCCTGCTGAAATTGGCGCGGTTCTTGCTGCATCGATCGAGGTGCAGCAATTCTGGGCAAGCGAGCTTTGCCACCTTCAGCTTGACGTTCGTGATGCGCGGTGGTCAAACGCTTGAACAAATTCGGCTTTCTGAGTTTAATTTCTTGAGACCACAGCAGTTGATTCTCGGGATCGCGGCTAATTTCTTCAAGCCACAGCAGTTGGTGTTCTCGCACCAGTCGGCTGTTGATGTTGACTCGCCGAATATTGCGGGGCGAAATGCCCTCTAAAATTGCTCGGACTCGATCGACCAAGCTAGACTGTTCCAGCAATTGGGGCGTTGCGGCTTCGCACAGCACTTGCAGTACCCCATCTGCAAACACCGCTCTAGCCCTGACGCCTACCTGTGCCAGTTCGTCGTTCAGGATTTGAATGATCGAAGCAACCATGCCCTCACGAGCTTGTCGAGCAATATCATCTATTGGATTCGCCATAAAACTATCTTGACGCTCAGCAATCTGTTAATTATCAACCCAAAGTCTCGGATCTAATTTTGACTCATACAGGCGATCCCTGACACTGCCAGGTTAAAATAAGCCAATGCAAATCTTCTTGCATCAAATATCCCACTTAAAACCATCAGCACAGCATCCAGCTCTCGCCAACAGGAAATAAACTATGGGCAAAGTAATTAGCGGTCAAATTTTTGTTGTAGACGACAACATCGATACAGATCAAATTATCCCAGCCGAATACCTAACCCTGGTTCCCTCAAAGCCGGACGAGTACCAGAAACTAGGCAGTTACGCCATGATTGGGTTGCCCGATCGCTACGGTAAGTTTATCGAGGATGGCGAACAAAAAACCCAGTATCCGATTATAATTGGTGGCGAAAATTTTGGCTGCGGTTCTTCGCGAGAACACGCTCCGATCGCTCTAGGGGCCGCCGGCGTCAAAGCAGTGGTCGCTTTGTCTTACGCGCGCATTTTCTTTCGCAATTGCTCCGCTACTGGCGAATTGTACCCGATCGAATCAGTCGATCGACTTTGCGACCTATTTGTCACCGGCGAAGAAGTGACGATCGACTTTGCGGGCGATCGAATTATCAACCACACTCAAAATCTCACTTACTCCCTCAAGCCTTTAGGAGATGTCGGGCCAGTGATTGATGCCGGAGGCCTGTTTGCCTACGCACGCCAAACGGGAATGATTGCCGCCCGTTCTTAACTGCTCAAACCTGAAATGTAGGGTGTTCTTCGGCGCACCTTACCAAAAAACTGGGTAAAAGCCCCGTCCTTCTAGGACGGCTTTAATTCGTCCGCACAATGTAAATATTTTTCACGTTTATACGACTTTGTGCGTATAAACGTGATAAGCTAGTCCAATGATAGCATTAGAGTACAAGTTAAAAGGCAAAGCACAGCAGTATCGAATCATCGACGACATGATCCGAACTGCTCAGTTTGTCCGAAACAAAGCTCTTAGATACTGGATCGATAATCAAGGAGTTAAGCTAGTTGACCTCTACAAGCAATGCGCCATCATGGCAAAAGAGTTTGAGTGGGCCCGAAAACTTAACTCGATGGCGCGTCAAGCTTCGGCTGAACGTGCCATTTTTGCTGTTCAACGTTTCTTCGCCAATTGTCAAGCGAAGAAGCCTGGAAAGAAAGGATACCCGCAATTCAAAAAATACACTCGCTCAGTAGAATACAAGACATCAG
>Ga0335394_10001211_pt1 | contig 28814 bp, 29 predicted proteins | sample MAT03_FD_205741 | JGI IMG/M metagenome (GOLD analysis project Ga0335394, IMG submission 205741) | Freshwater microbial communities from Lake Fryxell liftoff mats and glacier meltwater in Antarctica - MAT-03 (spades assembly) (version 2) ...
ACTATTAAAACGATTTATTTCAATGTTCGGGATAAACCCCGAACTTGAGAAAAATAAATCGAAAATTAAGCTATTCTTAGATTTTGGAAAGATTGCGGCTTGAAGTTTTTAGCGAAGTATTGTCAAATATAAAAGATAAACAGTTCACCTAAATACTCTTTTGGCAGGGTCTTGACCACCTACACAAGAAATATTGCTGTGCTTGCAACGCCTCCGAGGCGGCGAAAGATACATCAACCCCGCAATGATGCGCCACGCGTAGTGGCTTACCAAACCACCGTGGCCCCGCTTTCGGAGCGCGAGCGCGAGGTGTTTCGTTATTTGGGCTCTAATTATTCAACCAAACAAATTGGCGACATCTTGGGCATGAGCCACAAAACGGTAGAAGTGCACCTGGAAAAAATGAAACGAGAGCTACTTGTAGAAACTACAAAAGAGCTGAGGCTAAAAGCCATCATAGCCGTTAGCAACGGTGCTGCATAAGGAAAACTCCCTATGCAGCACCAAAAAAATAGGTAAACTCCTTATTGACAAGCTGATAAATTTCAACTACCTTTGTAATAAGCAAGCCTCGCATCGGCAGACCGATCCTACATCTTGGCGGACAACGGCAGGCTTGTAGGTCTAATCTTTTAAGCATTAAAATATTGATAATGCCTTGCACTCAAATTTTCTTTTTACTCAATGTTATTATTTTTGTAACTCAAACTCGGTACAGCGCATCCTGTACACCCAAAGTTATGCAACCAAAAACAGGAAACACCCTCATTATTTATGGGCATGGTGGTACTACCCAGTACACTTTTAACTTTCGACGAACAGCGGCTAATGTGGCAGTTTTGTATGCTTGGACCCGCGAAGGTATTGCTATTTTGGACAGGCAAATGCAAAAAGTAGCCAATGAACTACTGCTGCAAGGTTCTATTAGCAACGGTTTTAGCAACCAAAACAAGAGTACCATTGGCGGAACAGAACGCCGGGATTTTATCTTAGAACCACCCGTGGGTCTGAATTATCTGCCAGATATTCCCGCCGATTATTTTATCACCAACATTGCTTCCTTACTGGGTAATGTGTGGCACAATGCTCCCACGCTCGCGGCCAGCACCCGCATGGTTTTTATGATGGATGAAGTGGCCGATGCGGTGCAGCCGCAACTCTTTTTTTCAAACGTCATCAACGACCCGAATTTTAGTAACCGCCCCTTAGATATTTTGTGGTGCGCTTGCAAAAGTGATGTTTAGCCAATATTTTTTTACCCTCAAAACAACGTTTACTCATGAAAAACTCTTTTGTTATTTGCTGCCTTTTGGCATTTGTAGTGGGGCAAACCATGGCCCAAGTTCGTCCCGTCAGACCCAACCGGTCGCCTACTAACCGCCCTGCACCCAGGCCAACCCCAACTGCCTCGGCAGATGCCAAGAATCTAAACGCCTATATCAACAATTTAACGTACGACCCTCGAATATTGCTCTCGGTAGAAGGCGACGGCGGCACTTTGCTCCGTGAAACACCTGGTGCCTCTACCACCAACCGCGAAAACAAAGGCGATGCCGTGGTGATTTGTACGACTAATAAGTTTTCGATGAGCAACAATTTTGATGAAATAGTGGTGCTGCAACCCACCAACGGCATTGTCTATCCTGGTGCTTTGATATATGCCGACAAGTACTTGGTGCGGGGGCAGCCGCGCCCGCTTACCAATTTGCCGCTTGCCCCCGCTCAACTGACCATTGACTTGCCTGGCATCGGAGATAAGGGCACTTTTTTGGTGCCAAAGCCCTCTAATGGCAGCGTACAAACGCAAATAGACAAATCGCTGAAGTACTGGAACGAAAACAGTGCCTACCAAGAAGGCTATGTCAATGCCGCCCGTTCGTCGAGCAATGCGGCCATTTCTTATAACTCCGAGCAGCTCGGGTTGTCCTTGGGCGTAAACGTAAAATGGGCCAGTGGGGCAGTTAGCTCCCAGTTTTCTTATAGCAGTACTTCGAGCAAGAGCGTGGCCGTAATGATGTTTAAGCAAGTTTTTTATACCGTAACTGCCCAGCCGCCCGCAAATCCTGCCGACGCTTTTGGGGCGGGGGTGAAGTTGGCGCAAGCCCAAGCTGCTTTCAACAACGACACGCCACCCGCTTATATTCAGAGTGTTAGCTACGGGCGTATTATTATGTTCAGAATGGAAACTGCCGAAAAAATAACCGAAGCCGACTTAAAAGCAAGCCTCAAATATGCCGCAGGGGCAGTAGAGGCGCAGGGCGATTTGGCGGCCACTTACAAGAATATTTTACGAAATTCGAGCATTACTTACGCCCTGCTGGGGGGCAATGCCGAAGTAGAATCGAACATTGCGTCTGCCACCAATTTCAAAGATTTGGAGCCGCTCATCAAAGGCAAAAACTCGGTTTATTCTAAAAGCAATCCAGGCGTGGCCATTGCCTACACGGTTCGTTTTTTGAAAGACCACCAAATTGCCAAAATGGGTTCAACCACTGAATATACCAAAGAAACCTGCGACCAAAAGGCCAATATGTTTATAAAATTGGTGCACAGCGGGGCATACGTGGCCAAATACGAGATTCGATACAACGAAAACGGCACCGAAAAACTCGTAGAAACGGGCAACAAAACCGCAGGCTGGAATCAAACGTTTTACTTTCCTGGCGATGCCACCAACATTCGATTGAAAGGCTGGGCGGCTACTGGCTTGGTGTGGGACCCTTGGGGCGAGATTTATAACAAAACCCTGCAACCCGCCGAACTAAACAAGTGCTTTACCAACACGGGGACTACCCTCAACCGGCAATTTAACCTCAGCGACAACTGCAATTAATGTTGCGTTGGTAAGTTATAACTTTAAGAAAAACCACAAAAAATGAAGCATAAACTATTCCTGTTGCTATTGGCAGCTTCTTGCACAAACCCCAACCAAAGCACTTTGAGCATGGCCGAGATTGACCATAAATGAGTCACGTTGAAGAATGGGTATGGGGTCGACAACAGGTGCTTGGGCATGGTTTAGGCAATTTGGCCCTGAACCGTTTGGACTGTACAGATGACCGTTTGGGTAAATTATTGGATTATTTAAGCAATGATGTGTGTTACGCATCCTTTGAAAAAGATCTGAATAAGAACATTATCTCCGTTTATTCGCTTGTAAATGATGATATTTCGAGCAAAACGGTTCATATTAGATGCGACCATCGCCCAGAGTTTCAAAGACCCTTCTGATGGAAGTGGCTTACTTTCAATGGGTTATGCGAAACATCGGCGCAAAGACTTAGCCCAACTAAAAGTGATGCTCAGTACTTTGGGCAGTTTTGGAATGCCCTTGTGTGTGGAGGTTGTCAAGGGTGCTGTTTCGGACGATGTGCTGTATTTACCGATGGTAGAACGGGTAGAAAAAACACTTGATGCAAAGGGTTTATTGTTTGTGGGGTGACTGTAAACTCGGGAGCATCGGGAATCGTTCTATTATTGCTCAAAAAGAGCATTATTATTTGACACCTTTAAGTCGTTTACAGATGTCTTTTAGAGATTTAGAGGGATTAGTAAATTCAGCAAATGAGTTTATGTGCATGGGTGAAAATGATGAAACAAAGGCTTTTGAACACGTTATTGATAGGCAGCACGAGCAACATATGTGGCAAGAACGACTTATTGTCGCCTATTCACCTACTTATGCACACGCCCAAATAGCGCAATTTGACCAGCAAACCACTCAAAGCGAGCAGGCTATACAAGCATTGAGGGTGATTAAACAAGGAAAAACACCCATCAAAAACGAAGAAGAATTACGGCAAAAAATCAAAGATATACTTCATAGATCAAAGACAACAGATTTTTTTGATGTTCAGATTCAGACAACAACGACCCAGACAATTGTTCGGAAATATGCCAATAAACCACAAGAAAACCGCCTAAAATTCACTTTTGAAGTCACAGTTATTCCTAACTTGGATGCTATGAAGGCACATAAAGACATTCTTGGCTGGCGCGTTTATGCCACAAATGCACCAAAACAGGCACTGAATACGCAAAAAGCAATGCAAACGTATAAAGATGAATACAAAGTGGAGTACCGATTTAATCAACTTCAAAATAAAACCGCTGCTTTGATGCCTATTTATCTCCAAAAAGATGAAAGAATTAAGGCACTCGTTAGGATTTTAATGATGGCCATAAAAATACTTAGCATTATTCAATACAAAGCCAGGGAAGCACTCAAAAAAACACAATCACAGGTCAAGGACTTTTTCCAGGAAATCCTGGCAGAAAGACAAGTCAGCCGACTGCTGAAATGATTTTAAGAGCCTTTCTCAATATTTCACTCGTCACTGTGGTTGTAAATGACAATAAAAAACATATTGAAGTCTCTAAATTGTCTAAATCGCAAATATATTTATTAGAATTGTTGGGCATAAAACCAAGCATTTATGAGGAGTTACCACAATTCTTACAAATCCAATTCTAAAATCAGCGAAACGTGAGTTTTAAAGCAAAGGTATGAAAAAGCTACTAATTTTTGCCCTTATTGTTGCCATTGCGAGTTGCAATCGTCAAAAAGAAGACCGTTCCTTGAAACCAAACGATTTATTGTTGAGCTATGGAATCAAGTTTGACAAGCTTCTATTGGGAGTAGAAAGTTATAATGATCAAGTTAAATTAACAAACGAACTGAAAGTTGATAGTCAAGGAATTACCTTACCAATAGGAACTATTATAGAAAAAGTCAAAGGAGATCCTACTACTTTCACTTATAAGTTGCCCGATGGTTACAAGCTAATTGGCCAGAATGCTGACGGAAAAGCGAGAACAGCGGCAGCAGGAAGTATTACCTGTACTTGCAAGATAGGCAGAGGTTGTAATCCTTTCATTGCTACACTGGGAAAAAACCAAGTAATGGGTTGTTCAATGACGGGAAACTGTACTCAATGTACTCAGACTACGGGTGCCAAAATTGGTGCTACTGATGAAGTAATCTCAAATCTTGAGATTATTAATTTTAATCAAGAGCTTCACTTCATTACTACGAAACAAGAACTTAGTAGTACAGTTTCACCCAGCAAGACGCTGATGGATATCGACGAAGTGAGACAACAAATTGTTTTTTTTGCTAAGGCATTTCAATTACGCGATTTATATGCGTTAAATAAAACTACTGGTCCTGACAATTTACCCGCTACTTACACTTATCTCCATGTAAACGTTTATGGAAGAGTAGTATTAATTCCTGTTCAAACCGATTTGGTACATGCCGCGAACCCTCTACTAAATGAGTTATTGAGAGATATTCCTCGTGATAATAGTGGGAGAATGGCCGCAACTACAACCGTATATAAGTGTACTTGTCTTAGTGGAGGAGCAGGTTGTATTTTTAATACTGGTGGCTATCTTATAGCCAAAGCTATTTGGTGTGACTCAGGTGGTTGTGCCAGTTGCAGGTTGGGTTGGTTGTAATATTAAATCATGGTAACACAAGCAAAAACAGTGTATCAATAGCCAATCCTTTGACTGCTCACAGTCAATGTAATTGAAACGTCTTCACAACCTGCACCGCGGTGCAGGTTGTACTTTAGTAATCATGCCCAGCGTGTCTTCACCAACAGTTTTGGTGTCTCGCACGGGGTAACAGCAATTGCGCTGCGCGCCCGATTTTATCTACTTTTTCGGTACCACTTGGCAAAAAATACCAGCAACACACCCAACGCCAGCACGCTATCAAAAGCGTACAAGAAGCTGAGCATATTTTGCAACACCCCAACAACAAAATACTTGCCAAAAAAAGCGTGGGGAGCTCGTTGAGTAGTCGAAATTGAAAAGAAGTCAATGGCTTTTTGCCTTGTTTGCGTGGGGCAATGGTGTATTTGCACCACAAATGACAATCTGTATAGTAGTGTATTAAAATAAATTTTATAATATACTGACTGCCAATAAATTAAACTTTTAAATAAGCCCTAAAACTTCACCAATAGGGCGGCTTGTTCTTTGATGAGGGTATCAACAAGTACGTCGGTGATTTGGCCTTCCAGAAAATTCTTTTTCATAAACGGAATTTTAACGCGCTGGGCCAATACGTTAAGCCCCAAGTAGTTGAAAATATCGGTGAGGTGGCTAAGCGCAATTGCGCCTCCTTGTACGCCATCTGAAATACCCACCAGAGCCGCTTTTTTGTGGAGCAATTCGCTGGGATAGCCCAGGCCATCAATAAAAGTTTTTAGCACCCCAGGAAACGACCCGTTGTATTCTGGCACAATAAACACAAACTTCTGGGAAGCACCCATTTGCTGTTTTAAGTGGTTGAAGGCTTGGTTTTTGCCGTTATTTTCGTACAGTGCGCTGCGGGCAAAGTCGTCGGGCAGGTCAGCCAGGTCAATTATTTGGTTTTCGGTGGCGAGGTTGTTCAACAGTTTTTGGTAAAATAGTGCCACTTGTTTTGATTTGGAGTGGTGGCGATTGGTGCCAACAATAATAGAAATCATTCGTCTTTACGTAGTTTGTTACCATTATACAACCTCAAAACCTGCCCAAAAGGTTTTTAAAGGGAAGATTTTTTTTATTAAAAAGACGGTTTTCTATCTATATTTTGCACCTTTGTAAGGTAGATTTTATTCATTCAACCTCCACTATTTTGTTATGCCTCGTTTTTCGCGCCTTCACGTGTACCAAACGCTCCAATCGGCACCGCTCATGCCGCTTTTTTACAACCCCGACCCGGAGGTGTGCCAGCAAGTGTTGAAGGCTTGCTACGCGGCGGGCGTGCGGCTGTTTGAAATCACCAATCGCGGCGACTTTGCCCACGACCTTTTCGGGAGCTTGGTAAAAATGGCCGCTACCGACTACCCCGACATGGTATTGGGTGCGGGCACAATCTTGGAACCCGCCACGGCAGCTTTGTATATCCAGATGGGGGCCGATTTTATTGTGAGTCCGAGTTTCAATGCCGACGTGGCGCGCACGTGTAATCTTCGCAAAATAGCGTATATGCCTGGCTGCGCCACCCTTACCGAAATAGCAAAAGCCGAAGAATGGGGCGTAGAAGTGGTCAAACTTTTTCCAGGCGATGTGCTGGAGCCTAAGTTTGTGAAAGCCCTCAAAGGTCCTATGCCTTGGTCCAACGTGCTCGTTACGGGAGGGGTAGAGCCCACCCAAGAGAGCCTTTCGGCTTGGTTTGGGGCAGGTGCTATGGCGGTGGGGATTGGCTCAAATCTGCTCACCAAAGATATTTTGGCCAACCGCGACTGGGCCGCCCTCGAACGCCGCGTAGCCAATGCCATGCAAATTATTGCCAACTTGAAGGGCTAACGGCGCAAGGGAAGTAGTGACGTAAACCAAATTTGTTATCGGGTATCGGCTCCAACTTTCTTTTGGATAGCTCTTCCAATGTTTCGGTCTTTTCTATAAACTTGCTTGCCTCGTAGTGGCACCGTTCGCCGTTGCAATACAGGAGGAATTGCGTTTGCATTTCCGATAAATCGGATTTTATTGCTTCAAAAAAGAAATATTTGGTCTTTTTTCCAAAAATAGCATTTATTTTTCCGCATTATTGGATTTTCTACTCCATTGGCACGTTCTTTGCCCCTTATTCCATCAAATATTAAAGAACTGTTAATCCATTTTGAATCTAATAGATGATGCCAACGTGCTACCCTGTCTTGTCCTGAAATAAGTTGACCTAAAAACCAACTTATAACCATGGCAAATTTGCACGATTCAAAGAACTTACCCAAAACGATTAGACATTTTAGTACTGAATTTAAGAGTCAAATTATCCAATATAAACAAATTTTTTAGCACTGACATTTTACTATTAAATTTTCTGATGAATTACGTAAATTAAATTACAACTAATTGACAATGCGTATTTTACGAATAAAAACTAACCTTTTGTAAAAAGATTATGTCTTCGTATTGTATTTTTTTTAAGAACAAAACCCCCAACAAAGATGCTATTCAGGGATAAAATTACAGAAACCTTTTTTGATTTTGATGAATATTTAAAAGAAAAACATCCAACTACTTTTAAACACACACCCAGGGTAGCATGTTACAAAAAGCATCTTGGGCTGATTGAATTATCAAATAATGTACTAAAAAAAGCAGGTATTGAAATTATTTTGGGCTAATCTTGTAGTTCATCGTCATTGTAGTGCCGTTGATGGTATTTTCACCGACAATCTTTGCTCAAAATATTGTCGGTGAAAATACCATAGCCGTCAGGCTAAAATATAAGTACCTAATAATCAACAGTTATGCCACCTCGTTCTAAATCCTTCTCTTATGGAGAGAAATTTTGATTATCAGCGATTTAACTCCTCTTCTCAGTAGGATAGGGTCGAGGGATGTGGTTTTGAGTCAATAGCTTGACGGCTATGGTGATAACACCATCACGGGCAACAAGAGAACTTTTACCGACACAACAAAGTTAAGAATTAATTTGTATATTTGCGTATAATTTACGCATATAAGCAATGAAACTTGAACAGAATATTAAAATAGCAGTAGATGCAATTGTCTTTGGTTATTCTGACAACAATTTAAATGTGTTACTCATCAAACAAAAATTCGGCGAATTGAAAAACCAATGGGCTTTGGTAGGCGGGTTTGTGAAAGACAACGAAACGCTACACGATGCAGTAAACAGAGAACTTAAAGAAGAAGCCGGAATTAAAGTTAATTATTTAGAACAGTTATACACATTTGGCGATATCATCAACCGTGACCCAAGATTTAGGGTGGTTTCAGTGGCTTATTTTGCTTTAGTTAATTCATCAAAACTTATTTTAGCAGCCAACACCGATGCCGAAGAAGCAAAATGGTTTCCAATTAATGACTTACCAAAATTAGCTTTTGACCATAAAGATATCTTAAAAGCCGCACATTTTAGACTTCAAAGTAAATTAACCTATCAGCCAATTGGCTTTGATTTACTTCCAAAAGAGTTTCTGTTTTCTGATTTAGAAAACCTTTACTGTACGATTTTACATAAAGAAATTGACCGTAGAAATTTCCGAAAAAAAATATTGAGTTATGGAATAATCGAAGAAACAGACAACTTTTCTCCACAAAAAAGCGGAAGACCTGCGAAATTATTCAAATATAATAAGCTAAAATATAGCAAACTAGTTAAAGAAGGTTTTTTATTTGAAATTAAACATTTTTCATGAGACTTATTTTTTTTCAAATGATTTCAAATTTAAGGCAACATGAATCTGTTTTGCTAGCTGGTAAAATGAAACCAATTTCTATAGAGGAGGAAAATGAAGTAGCTGAATTTTTAGCTAAAGAGTATCAAACCGAATCGTTAGAATATCCGTTTATTTCCCCTGAATTTAATGTAGATGCAGCTTTGTGGGCTGCTAAAACAATTTACATTGCCTCTAATTTAATGCTCTACCGAGAGCAAAAGGAAACTGAAATTGAGGAGTTATTACAAGTTTATCCAAAAGAAATAAATGCTTCAGCAATACTTTCAGCAGATTTAACTTTGCGTTTTTTACCTTTAATTATTACTAATCTTAAACTTATTGATTTAGACGATAAGCTAATAAAACTATTAGAAAATCAGTTGCAACAGTGGCACTATTCGGCAATTGAATTTAACCTGGATTATGAAGTTATTGACTTTCAAAGTGTAAAAAAAAACAAATGCTTACACCAATTATATTGCAATAGAATTATGCATTTTAAAAATATTACTTTAGCAAAACACCCTGCTTTTAATGATACCATTAATGCGAATATGGGTTTGTTTGCAAATGTTTTTTGGAAAGAATTAAATACTTCAACAACCTGAAATATACAGATAAAATGAATACAATAGATAAATTAAACAGCGTATTATCTTACGTAAAAGAATCTTTTGTTGGTAAAAATGAAATTATAGATTTACTTGGAATTTGCTTAATTGCAAGAGAAAATGCTTTTCTTTTGGGCCCGCCAGGTACAGCTAAAAGTGCCATAATTAGGCAGTTAACCAACTGTGTTGAAGGTGGTAAAAACTTTGAGTATTTGCTTACACGCTTTACCGAACCGAATGAAATTTTTGGACCTTTTGATATTAGAAAATTAAAAGATGGTGAATTAGTAACAAACACCGAAGGTATGATGCCAGAGGCTTCCATGGTTTTTTTGGATGAAATTTTCAATGCTAATTCTGCCATTTTAAATAGCTTATTAATGGCATTAAACGAAAAAGTTTTTAGGCGTGGAAAAGAAACAAAAAAAATGCCTGCCTTAATGTTTGTAGGGGCAAGTAATGTATTGCCCGAAGATGAAGCTTTAAATGCCTTGCTCGACCGATTTTTAATTCGAGTAAAATGCGATTATGTAGATACAGATTTGTTGGAGCAAGTATTATTGGCCGGTAGAAAATTGGAAAATGAAAATAATGAAGTTACACCAACTATCAAACCAGACGATATTATTGAGTTACAAACAAAGGCAAAAAAAATAGATTTAGTGCCCATTAGAAAACAGTATGTTGATTTAATTCACAATTTGCGCAACACGGGAATTAAAGTTTCGGATAGGCGTGCTGTAAAAATTCAAAATTTAATAGCAGCTAGCGCTTTAATTTGCGGACGAAATGAAGCTATGGCTTCAGATTTATGGGTGTTAAAATATATTTGGGATAATGAAGAGCAAATAGAAATTTTAGCAGGTATTATTGATCATATTATTGAAACGGAAGTAACTCCTCAATCTCACCCGCAGGCAATGTTTAATAAAGTACCTAATGCAGAAGAAGTTTTAAAAGAAGTGCAGTTACTTGTCGAAAAATGGGAAGAGGGTAATCTTAACTTTGAAGAACAAAACGTAATTAAAGATAAACTAAGGTATATACAAAGTAGGTGCAATTGGATTAAAAACATGGAACATAAAACATTTATTCAAGATGAAATTGAAAAATTATGGAAAAAAATATTTCAAACAATATAGTGTATTACTTGTCAATAGAAAAAAAGTATGAAATTTATTTGGGCGGTATCCGACATTGGAACAACCTAAAAATGGCCACAGATAATGAATTGGTTTGGATAAAAGATTTATCTGAAATACAATTAAATTTAATAGAGATTAAAAGTATTCCATACACAAAACTATATTATAACATTGGTAATAAACTTTTCCTAAAAAATAGTAAATTACCTGAACGAAATGTGCCTTCCTTGTTATGGACTCCAATAGATAGGGCTTTGCAAGTACAAATGCCCTCTTATAATCAAAATTATTTTGGCTTAAATGAAACAACTAATGTACAACTGATAACTATAGAAAATGAGCAACCTAGTTTTGGATTATTGGTTGCAATTAATTTACTTCAAAAGTATATAGAAACAGCACCGGCAGTTAGGTTACTGCATTTAACATGGGTAATTATTGAAAATAATAAAGCACTAATATTGGGTGTCCCTATTTTGCCTATCCAAGGAAATACTTATTGGCGAATTAATAATATGTTGATTCCTTCTGGCTTTGGTTTAGAACTTCCTATATTAGAAAATATAGTTGAAGATCAATTAAATAAAATGAACGATAATTGGATAGTTTGGAATAGAAACTCGACTTATACATTAATTGGTAAAACTAAATTTAAGCCACTTTCAATTAGCTCATTCAAGAAAAGTAAGAATTAAGCATATGCATGTAAATCTTAATAAAGTAAAATGAATTTTTACAACTATTTTCAATCCTATGATCACTACTTTTTTCAATGGGAAGATGATGCGGAAGTATTGGCTATTTCTGAAGGTAATACAATTGCATATAGAGAATATTTGGTAGATGTTTTGGAGAAATTATCACATCAAGGTCTGCCAAGATTTGGCACTTTGCTGCTTACTATTTTAGCAACCAACATAAATGGCAAAAGCAATGTTTTGGCTTTTGAAAAATTAATAGAAAACATTGAGTTAGACAAAGAATTTCGACAAAGCGTTATTTTTTTTCTTCTTAATTTAACTCAATTACCTCAAAAATACAAGGAGGGGAATAATAGATTGATGTTGTTTCAAACTTTATTTTTGAACGTGCATAATGCTATTTCATATAAAGAAAACTTTTATTTTATTGAGCAATTAAAAAAGAAAAATTACGAACCATATAAACTTGTAACAGATAAAAAGGAAATAACAAATTCTGATGCTTATCAAGATTTAAGAGCAATTCAATATCTCTCCAAACGATTTCCAGACATAGAAAGCATTGTAAATAGCCTTTTAGATTTACCCGAAATAGATCAACTTTCGGTTGTTTTGAAAGAAGACATTGCTGAAAAAAAAATGTCAAATAGTTTAGTTGATGCTCTTATTGAGAATGAAAAAACATTTCATATTGGCTCGCTAATTAAATATATTTGGGGTGGATTAAATATTCCTTTTCATAGCTTATTGCCAAGTCAACAACCTATGGGTGGTTTTTCTGACCTTTCCAATAAAGGCGATTTCGATAAACTTCTAATTTCTGAATTTGCTAATGATGACTTAATATTTTTATCAAGACTGGCAAACAATGAGGCGTTGTATATAAATAGAGAAATTCCACCACAATCCAACAATGTGGAGCGTATTATCATTATTGATGTGTCTATCAAAAACTGGGGTACACCTAAGTCTATTGCTTATGCTTTAATGTTAGCAATTACCAACCATCCCAAAACCGATATTGTATGCAGTGCTTATATTGTTGGCGATAATTTTTGCAAGATAGCTATAAATAATATTCATGAAATTATTGAAAGTATTCAGACCGTTGAAGTTAGTTTGCACGCTGCTAATGGATTAGGGAAATTATTGAAGGAATGTCAACTTCCAATAAAAAAGGAAGTTATTTTTATTTCTTCAAACGATGCCTTTAAGCAAACAGAATTGCAGATAATATTGCAAGAAAACCGTAAATTTTTTAACTATTGGATGCTTACAGATGTCGATGGAAATATAGAAGTTTATAAACTACAGCAAAATAATAAAAAGCAAATTCAACATATCCTTTTGCCCTTAAATGAAATTTGGAAAAATGACAAAGCAGGTAACAAAAGTTCTTTGAACATTGAAGAAACCATTGCTCACTATCCAATTTTATTTCCCTTAATTAGTAACTATAAAAAAATAATTACCACGCATGATAACGAAGTATTTTGCATTGTATCTGACAGTGCAGTATTACAACATTTCGATAAAAAATCAACACATTATTTAAAAGGATGGAAACTTATTTACAATAATCTTTTCCCAAAACTAACTGGCGAATTTGAAATAGGAAAAATGAGAAATGGTGATTATGTATTGCTCGTTTTTAAAGTGCATACTAAAGAGTTATCACTAATTAATTTAACTTCTGGAAAATCAAAAAAGGTTTTTTTTGATGAGTGGGTTTCAGCTCATAATTCCAGTTTTATTTTCAACTATTCACTCCAAATATTTCATTACATAGCACACAATATTGCTTGGACTTTTAATGATAAAATTGAAGAGAATGAAATCGAAATTTTAAAAGAATCATCTTCAAATTATGACGATAAAATTCTTCTTTATCAACAAAATGAAATTAAAATTAAAGAAACTAAAAAGAAATTACACCTCTACACAGGTATTCTTAAAAATATTCAAACAGTATCTATTAACTACGAAAATAGGTTAGTTTTTAATGCACATCAACTGATTTTAAATCAAAATAATACAATTAAGATAAAGCAAAGTAATTATAGGAGTATGAAAATAAAAGTAGAAGCTGTAAAGCATAAGGACAACACTTTTGTTTTTCCGAATGGTAGTTCTGTTTTTGTAAATCGCTTAGGTATGATAGTTTTAAATCCCTCAGAAAAAGATTTATTTTATCAAGTTATTTTACAAGACGCAGGAAGTGATAAGCTTCAACTTATAAAAGAAGTTAAAAATTTTTTGCGAATCGGATTATCGCAAGCAAAATTGTTGATAGATACCGCTCCAATTGAACTAAACTTTAATTTAACCTTTAATGAAGCCGAAATGTTTTGCAAAAATATAAATGCAAAAATAACTGATGTAAAATTTAAAATAATTCCCCAGAGTGCTGTAAAAATATACATTCCATCTGTCTTAGATATAGAATTAGGCGTGGCAACTGAGGTCGATTTTGCTGGAAATCAATATTTTTTTTCTGAAAATGAGCATATACGAGATGTGTTAAATACAGAACGTTTTTGGAGCCAATACATCAACCCATTTATTCAAAACATAATAAACTATGGAACTCAAAATTGAACCTACATCAAAAAATAAATATCCCATTGGCGGTATTTTAATACAAGGAAGTTCGGTAAAAGATTGGCTCTTTGAAATTCAAAAAATGGGACTCAATTTGCAAAGCATAAAAGCGTATGCTATTCCTAATACAATAGCTAATAGTATTTGGGGCTGTTTGTTAGTATGTGATATTTACAAAAAACAAATTGATATAGGTAAAAATTATTATTGCCAATTAGTAAATACACTTTTCTTTATTCCTGAAAATACTATTTTATTTCCTACTATTTCTTTGCAAGAATTAGAAAAGCTTTGTAAGCAAAACTTACATATAATGCACCCTGACTTTGGTCTAGTAGAATTGTTACAAGAAATTGACTGGGTTACAGCTTTAAAAATGCCAAATTTAGAAGAGAAGGAAATTGCCCAACCAGCAGATTCTGTATTTATTTCTCACCAAATTAAAAGCTTTCAAATAAAACCAATCGATCCAGATAATGTATTAGATAATTTAGAAAAAAAATCATTCCCCAAACAAGAAAAATTTAAAGACACATCGCTTAATTTTTTAGAAAATATTAAGTTAACTCTCTATAAATTGTTATACGTTAAAGATACTGTTTCAAAATTGGTTACAGAAAAACCATTGTTAGGTTTTTTTAGAAAAATGATTTCCATATTTGATAAGCATAATAAATGGACAGATAATTTTCAGGAAGATTTTGAAAATTTGGAACATAGGAATCAGAAGCAATTAGATAGATTTTTGGAGTTGATGAGAAAAAATCCAGAAGAAGCTCTAAAGTATGCTATTCCACTTGATAATAATGGAACCACCCGAGGGGGCAATAATGGGGCATTTGATTTATCAAAACGTTGGTTTGATTTCTCATTATCTTCAAATCAAATTAGAAGTTCTGGCAATGGTAATGTTTTAATGGCAGATGATACTTTCACACAATTAAATAAGCAATATAATCAAACAGCAGAGGAACTTATTAAACAGAAAAATTACGAAAAAGCCGCTTTTGTGTATTTGAAATTATTAAAAAATAATTTGATGGCTGCACAAACTTTAGAAAACGGTAAACTCTATCAAGAGGCAGCTGCAGTATATATTAAATACGTAAATAATAAGCTAAAAGCAGCAGAATGTTATGAAAAAGGAAGTATGACTGAAGAAGCAATTGATTTGTATAAGGAAATGAATAATGATGAAAAGGTTGGCGATTTATATATGAGTATTAACATGAAAAAAGATGCCTTTATGCATTATGAAAAGATTGTTGAAAAGTATAAAAATAGTTTTCAATTTGTAAAAGCATCGTTGATTTATAAAAAGAAAATGAGCAACCAAACTGCTGGTCAGGAAATGCTTTTAAGTGGTTGGCGAGCTAACAAAGATGCTTTTAATTGCCTAAATAATTATTTTGAAAACATTACAGATATTAAGCAATTGGGTAAAGAAATTCAAGTAGTTTATTCAAAAGATGTAATGAATACTAATTGTGAATCTTTTTTAAAAGTAATAAAATACGAATATGAAAAGAAGAATGAAATTCAAGGATTGATTAAGCTAATTGCTTATGAAATTATTGCAAATCAAGCCTCAAAAAATGCATCTATTATTAATGAACTTTGTAATTTTAATAGGAATGACAAACAGTTAATAAAAGATGTAATGCGTTATAAAGTTAGCAAAAAATAATATTTGCTTAATTATTACACAAACTATTTGGAAATTAAAGATACTTAATTTAATTTTGCGTAATAATTACACAAAACAGAAAATTATGATATTAAATTTAGACAAAAATTTCAAGCCGTTAAACGGCAGAGAAATTGAATTTCAGAACTTCACATTTTCAGGTGGAGAACCCCATATTAAAATAAATGCTGATTTCGATACTGAAAACAAAATTACAATAACGCACAGATTAAATTCATTTAACGATTTGGGTTTGCTTTGTTTGGCGGTTGATGCGTTAAAAAGAATGGACGCAAAAATTTTAAATTTGGTAATTCCTTATTTTCCATCGGCTCGACAAGACCGTGTAATGGTAAAAGGTGAGCCACTTTCAGTAAAAGTGTATGCTGATATTCTCAATAATTTGGGCTTCAAAAAAGTTGTCGTTTTAGATGCTCATTCAGAAGTTACGCCAGCCTTGATTAATAATTGCGATGCGATTTCAAACCATAATTTCATCAAACAAGTAATTGAAGAAATCGGCTCAAACGTAAAATTGATTTCACCAGATGGCGGAGCACTAAAGAAAATCTATAAAGTTTCAGAGTTTTTGGGTGGTGTAGAAGTGGTTGAATGTAGCAAAAGCCGTGATGTAAAAACAGGAAAATTGACAGGTTTCAAAGTATATGCCGATGATTTGGGTGATCAAGATTGTTTGATTGTTGATGATATTTGTGATGGTGGCGGTACATTTATTGGCTTGGCTGACGAATTGAAAAAGAAAAGTACAGGTAAATTGTATTTGGCTGTAACTCACGGAATTTTCAGCAAAGGATTTGATGAATTAGAAAACTGTTTTACGCATATTTTTACCACCAATTCTGTAAAAGAATTGAGCCATAATTGTTTAACCCAAATAAAATTAGACCATGGACTTTTATCTTAATCCCGAAAATTCTCGGAACCGATTGATGGAAGAATACAAAAATTACGGTTCGTTGGTTGTGGCATTTGATTTTGACGATACTGTTTATGATTTTCACAAAAAAGGCAGAATTTATAATGATGTGATTGTCTTGATTAAAAAGCTAAAATTACTAAACTGTTATTTGATTTGTTGGACAGGTCAAGAAGATTTAGAATTTGTATCAAATTATTTAACGGCAAACGAAATTCTTTTTGACAGTATCAACCAAAATCCACCATTCCATAAATTGAAAAGCAAAAAAGTTTATGCAAATGTGTATTTAGACGACCGAGCAGGCTTGCATCAAGTATATAACGAATTGACATATTTAACAGAAAACATTTAAAACTATGATTAATCCATTATTATTAACTGATGGTTACAAGGTTGACCATCGCAGACAATATCCAACAGGTACAACTTTGGTATATTCAAATTGGACACCAAGAAAAAGCAGAATTGATGGGATAGATGAAATTGTGTTTTTTGGCTTGCAATACTTCATCAAAAAATATATTTTGGAAGATTTTGAAACCTATTTTTTCAAACAACCAAAGGAAAAAGTGGTGTCAGAATACAGCCGAAGAATAAACAATTATTTGGGCGAAAACCAAGTTGGTACAAAACATATTGAAGATTTACACGATTTGGGATTTATTCCAATGGTTATAAAAGCCTTGCCCGAAGGTGTGAGCGTACCTGTGAGAGTGCCAATGTTTACGATGTATAATACCTTGCCCGAATTCTTTTGGCTTACAAACTATTTTGAAACTTTGATTTCTGCCGTAATTTGGATGCCTTGCACATCGGCAACTATTGCAAAAACTTATAGAAAAGTCTTGGACAAATATGCAAAAGAAACTTCATCAATGCCCGAATTTGTGGATTGGCAGGGGCACGATTTTTCAATGCGTGGAATGGCAGGAATTGAAGCCGGTATTTGTTCAGCAAGCGGACATTTATTAAGCTTTACAGGAACTGACACCATTCCAGCAATTGATTTGTTGGAAAAATACTATAATGCAAATTCTGACAAAGAATTAATTGGCGGTTCGGTTTCGGCAACAGAACATTCTGTAATGTGTATGGGAACTTTCAATGATGAATTAGGAACTTTCCGAAGATTGATTTGCGAAGTTTATCCAAAAGGCATTGTTTCTATTGTTTCTGACACTTGGGATTTGTGGAAAGTGCTAACAGAATATTTGCCAAAATTGAAAACCGAAATTGCCAACAGAGAGGGTAAAGTAGTAATCAGACCCGACAGTGGCGACCCTGTGGACATTATTTGTGGTAATCTGAAAGGCAAAAACGATAACGAGAAAAAAGGCGTTATCGAATTACTTTGGGACACTTTTGGCGGAATCACAAACGACAAAGGTTACAAAGAATTAATTCCACAAATAGGAGCAATTTATGGCGATAGCATTACCATAGACCGAGCAACACAAATTTGTGAAAGACTGAAAATAAAAGGCTTTGCATCTACAAATGTGGTGTTGGGCATAGGCTCATATACTTACCAGTACAACACAAGAGATACATTTGGCTTTGCAATGAAATCAACTTACGGAGAAGTAGATGGAGAAGGCAGAGAAATATTCAAAGACCCAATTACAGACGATGGTACTAAAAAATCTGCAAAAGGTTTAATGAAAATTGTAATAGAAAATAACACTTACAAACTCATTGACCAAGTAAATTGGGGCCACGAAAAAACAGGAGAACTAAAAGAAGTATTGCGTGACGGAAAACTCTTAGTGGACTTTACATTAGAAGAAATCAGACAACGAGTGAAGAAAAACGGCAGATAACATTAGGTTTTGTGCAAGTGGGGCTGAGGGAAGTACAATCGGCTTTTTGTTCTTTATTGGGCTTCAGTTCGGGCTTGACAAACATCGATAAACTTTTAAATTTAACTTGTACCTTTTTTTTTCAATCAGCAGCGGTTACGAACAGACGGAACGGTTCGCCGTAGCGATTCTATTTCCCCACTTGCACAAAGCCCTGCTCGTTATACCTCATTTTTGTACCCTTGATGGTGTTATCACCATAGCCGTCAGGCTAAGGGGCTTAAGGATGGTTTTTGGGGACATTCTGTAGGTATTTTTTGCTATTTTTCTTTTTTCTTTTTTGGCTAATTCAAAAAACTCGTGGCATCTCGTAATATTACTCGCTCAAAACCAGTAGGAAGCTGTTTTTGCGTATTTGATGACCCTAAAATCTGCTCGAAAACTCATTCAAAGCACTTCCGCATCAGTTTTACCCCATAAATATTGAAACGCTCATCTAAAGATTGTTTAGTAAGTTTAACCCCAAAATTGTCCCGAATTTCGTCCACCAAGTCGTTAAGACTAATCTCTTTTCCATTATGAATCAAGCAAGGGTTCAACTTTAAGAACATCCAAGCACTCAAAGGTGAGGTACTTCGCTCAATAAATTTAACCTCACGCCCTAAACTTTCTAAGGCAGAGGCTTCAAAATATTGTGATAAACCTGAAAAACAGGACTCACTTAGGTCTATTTCCTTAAAATTTAGCTTTTCCATAACCTAAAATCAAGGCTTTTTACCCTATGTTCCTCTTAGCCTGACGGCTATGGTAAAAACACCAACAAGGGCGCAAGAATACCAACAAAGGCACGCCAAAGTTGGTTGTGCCGAGTGCGCCTCTTTCTAACCTAATGAACAAACTATTATTTTACTGGAAATGCCGACACGTGCTGCTCCACAATGAGCCATTTTCCCGCTCTTTTTTCAAAGACGAACAGGTAACGAACAGGCTTTTTTTCGCGACTGCCGTCGGCGGCGTTTACCTCAAAAACCCACGTGCCAGAGCAAGTGGCCACGTCGCCAAAAAGCCGTACGCGCTGGTCGTTGTTGAGGGTTGCTACTGGTTTTTTGACGATAAGTGTCTGCAAAAAAGCCTTGCGTTCGTCGGCGGTGTGGGTGGTGTTGATAAACGTCGGAAAGAACACCGCATCGCTGGCATATTGCGCCATGAGGCCGTTTAAGTCGGCTTTCATCAAACTACTGTGCCAATCCCTAACTTGTTTTGCTACTTCTTGCTTGGGGGTTTCTTGCGCAAAAACAGACGTACTAACTGCAAATAAAATAGCGATAATTGCGTTTTTGTACATGATTTGGTTTTTAAATTATTGGCTAAAATTTACAACCCCGAGCCATCGGCTTTGGCGCGTGCTATGGCGTATTCGCCGATTTTCTTGCCGTGTACCAAGCCTAAGTCGCAATCTATGCGGAAGTGAATGAGACCAAACACCCTTGATTCTGAGGCTTCTTTGGCTTTTCCATTGAATTTTTCGGCTTGTTCAGGAAAAACGTAACCCAATACCGTTGCTGCTGCTGCCGAAAAGGTGGAGTGTCCTGATGTGTAACCAGGGAAATTGGGCACACCAATCGAGGTTTTGAGACCAAACTGCTGCGGGCGTGGTGTATAGTAGTAAAACTTGGTTTCCCAGCAGGCAATGCCCGCGTCCATCAAGGCTGTACCTACCAATGCCAAGGTACGGGCCAATTTTACCTCGCTAAATCTGGCTTCGTGGGCAGCATCGGCCGCCGCGCGGTGCCAGTGGCCCGGTGGCGAGTAGCTACCTGCTCCGTCAGACCAATAGTTGGCAATACGTGCTTGCTCGCGGGTTTGGCTTTTGTTAATTTTATTCAATTCATCGAACTCTTTTTGCCATTCTGCCGAACCTACTATGTAAGGCATTACGGGGCGGATAGCTCCCAAAGTAGTGCGGTCGAAATTCCACGTCAAAACCGCCCCGTAGTTGGGCAACATCGGCGGACGCGCAGGGGCTTCTTGACTTACCCACACCTCTTTAATGCCCCGGTTTTTGGCGGCTTCTATCATGCCCGCCGTGAGGGTTTGGTTATTGGCGGCACCCATGCCGTCAGTTCTGGCACGGCCCATCACTCTGGCCGCTACGGCGGCCCCCAAAGCAGCACCCGCCGTGAGGTCGCTTTCTACGTTCATGCCCGCCCATTGGCGCGTGGCCAAATGCTCCTTTACTTTGTCATCTATAAATGCTACCTCACCAGGAAACATCGCTTTCAACACCACTGCCGATGCTGCCGCTACCGTGGCATCTTCTGAGGGATAGGTTGGCAATGCCGAAACGGGCAGCGCGGCTTTGATAGTAGCGTCGGTTTTTGAGGGGGCGGCCCGATTGTATCTGTACTTATAATTCCAGGCAGATACCAGCGCATCGTATTGTGCTACTGATAGATACGCCAAAGCCCTGGCCGTATAAGGTGGATTAGCAAACGGAAATTTGGGGTCAGCCAATGGATTGGTGGCATCGGGTACGGGGTATTTGCCTTCGGCATTTGAGGCAGGCGGGGTGTTGTAGCGGGCGGCGAGTTCCCGCGCTATTTCGTTCCAACGATACGCCGCTCCCGCGCCCCAGTACGCCACTGCTTCTTGTTGTTGGCCACTTAAACTGTTGGACAATTGTTTGAGTGCAGCCAGCTCTGCCACGTACTCGGGCGATGTAACGGCACTGGGCACAGCTACGGCAATTTCGCTCGCCGAAGCCAGGATAAAAGGCTTCCAAGTCCCTGCATTCTGGTCCACATTTGCGGGTAAGTAGCTCACGCGTTGTGGCTCTTCGATTGTTTTGTCGCAACCAAACATGGTCGCTGCGACTGTCAGTGCCAATGCGCTGTATATTAGATTATTGAATAGATTTTTCATTGTGATAAATAATTATTTTTGACTTATTCTAAATGATTTAATTTTATGAAGTTGACTACTTATTTTGTGAAATTTAGCTGGTACAACACCCCCACCATAAAGCTCGTGGCTTGGCCCATGTTGAGGCCATCGGTGGTGTAGCGCACGGAGGCGTTGAGGCCCAAGTTTTTGGGCTGCACTTTGGCATACCACCCTATCGTGGTGGCTTGCATATTGTTGGTCGGAAAGGGCATATCGTTGCGGCGGATGTTGTCGCCGCTGGTACATTCAAAACGCTCGGCAAAAACTTCTGTCTGCCATTTGCGTTTCAAAACTCCCAACCGCACGCCCACATCGATTGCATTGGGTACACGCACTTCGTTGGTATTATACACCCGTCCGTCGGCTTGGTAGGCATCTCTGTCCAACCTGATATTGCTACGCCAAGTATAAGTGCCGTGCGCACCAAGGTACAAGCCAGATTTGGCGTGCGTGTAGTTGGCTATTGCCCGCCCCGAAGCAGTACGACACTGCAAGCCAATAGACATCGGCATAAAGTCGGGTACGTAATTGCCCACGGGCAGCGATGCTCCCAAAGCGGCATTGAGCGATAAGCCTTTGTAAGCCAGTGCTTTTACTTTGAGCCAAGCCGATGCGTCTTGCAATCCTTTTTGGCCCATCAGGTTGCCCGCGCTGGTTTTGGTCCACGCGTAAGGAAGGCTCACAATTACGTTTACGCGGTCGGTAATACCTACGGCAGCCATCAACATCACGCTTTGTGTGGTGTGCGTGCCGATGTTGAAATTCTCGCGCTTGAGGGTGTTTTCCCAATACTGGCTCCAACTGCTGTGTCCGTACATTGCGGCTGCGCAAATGGTTTTCTTGGGCATGTAGATGTTGTCGTGGGGCATTTGGGCAAATGCTTGGTAGCTTCCAAAGTACACCGTCAATAGGGCAGCCCTAAGTAATTTTTTTTTCATTGTTGTGTTGTAAAAAAAATGGTTGATAAAATATAAATTAAGAACTTTCCAGTTTTTCGGAATTAGAATTAAATTGCAACAGCAAAGTAAATAAATGTACCAAATAATTCCTAATTATTGGAAATAAAAATCCGAATAAATGGAAAACAAATTTAATGCCAATCTTAGAAATCTAAGAAAAAAAAATAATTTCACTTTGGAAGTGCTGGGCAAAGCCTTGAATATCAGCAAAAGTACGTTGTCTGATTACGAAATAGGCAAAACTTCTCCGCCTTTTGATGTCTGCGAAAGAATTGCCGATTTTTTTGGCATCAATATTGATGAATTACGAAGTTCCGGTATTTCGGAAAGTAGCGACACTATTTTGTCCGGCATTGGACTGCGTAGCAACTTAACAGAACGCGACAGTACCGAACTTCTGGCTGCATTGTCGCAGAAAAGTCAGTTGGAATTTCAAAATAAATTATTGGGTCAGCAGGTGGAGGGATTGCAAATACAGTTGAAGCTGGTTTATCAAATTGCAGAAAGCAAGGGCAATGAAATTCGCTCACTGCAAATGCAGATTCGGTTGTTGGAAGAAAAATTGGAGAATGTGCTGTGAACTACAAGTGTTCGGGGTCGTTGAAGGCGTTGAAGCGCAGGTTTTCTTGCGACAAAGCCCGCAAATTGTCAATCAACGCTTCGGTTTGGGTCATGGTTTCGGTTTCGCCCGATAGTTTTTTAACCGCGTGAAGTAGCAAAGCCTGGGTTCGGAGTATGACATCAAGTGTAACTTGATTTTGCACAATCTGCCGCTGATTGCGAATAATACTGATTTGATTGTGCACAATAACCTCCTGATTCTTGATAATCGTCGTCTGATTCTGCACCACCACTTCATGATTATCGGCATTCTGCCGCTGGTTTTGGGCCAGAATGTCATAATTATCGACGATACGGCCCTGCATTTGTTTCAAAAACGCGTGTTCGGCCAACAAATCTTGCAACAGTGCTTCTACGTTTTTCATTTTGAGCGGCAAAAGGTCTATTTTATGCCGTAAAGGTAGCGAAATTATTAAAATGACTCCCATAAAACCCCGCGCTGTTGAGTCGTCCATTGGTGTTTTGAGTTTGGGTGTACTTCACCATGTCTTCTACAAATACCACCAAAACTGCACATCGTCCCAATTGATGGTGTGATAAATATTGATTTGGAGTAGGTTAAAAAACCGGTAGTCTTGTGCTTTATTGCGAACAAGTGCCTGAAAACAGTACCCCAGCTCGGCGCGGGTTTTGCCAGCGTTGTAGCCTCCGCCCAGATGCACCCAGTTTTCTGACAAAATAGACCCGTTGCGCGCGCTCACGGGGCCGTTGGTTGCGCCCCGAAAATACAGAAATGCCTCATTGGAAGCCGATAAATAGAAACCTTGTTTTTGCTGCTTGGTATCGTACAGCGGGAGCGTAGCCCAAATTTGATAGCGGCCAATGTCGGCAGAAGAACCGATATTGGTTTTGAGGTTGAGCGGATGCCGCGACTCATAACGCCCACGGTGCGTAATAATAAATTTTCCTACGTTGTGCTGGTAGGTGCCTTGTAGTATGATACGGTGCTCATTTTCTCGTAGTCCAAATATATTGTGCCGCCCAAAAGCGTAGCCCGTACTTACTGATACCTTCTTGTTGAGTTGATACACCAACATTGCTTGCATGACGAGGTGCGTGTGCGTAGCAGGGAAAAACTTTCCGTCCACCGTTTGATTGAAGGCATCTATCGTCGAGGTTACGTTTAAATTATAGCCCAATTTGCCGTTGAGTTTGCCCATCTGCGCATAACTTGGGGCCACGCCGTAAAGTGCCAAACTTTGGGCATAAACGGACGAAAAAGAAAGTAGAAATACAACCAATGGAGTAAATAATCGCATATTAATCAACAATTTATTTCAAAAACCAATGCCAATTTAATACCCAAAAGGAGCAAAAAATGTGCCAAAAATAGTTGATAACAACCACAAAAAACACGGATATTGAAGTTTCCTGCAATATCCGTGTTTTTTGTGGTTGATTATTCCGTGATTGTTCAGCGCAAGTTGCTGATGTCGAAGGGGAGTTTTCTGATGCGTTTGCCGGTGGCGGCAAAGATGGCGTTGGTCAAAGCAGGGGCAATGGGGGGCAAACCTGGCTCGCCTACGCCACCTGGCACGGCACCGCTGTCTATGATGTAAATTTCGGCGGGAGGCATTTCGGGGTAACGCATTATTTGGTACTGGTGGTAGTTGGTTTGGTCGGCTTGGCCGTTGGTAAAGGTGATGCCTTTTTTGATGGCCGCCGTTATTCCCATCACAATATTGCCTTCGGTTTGGGCTTTTACCATGTCGGGATTGACGTAATAGCCGCAGTCAATAACCGACACTACTTTTTCTATTTTTATACCTGCTCCTTGTTTTGATACGGTCATGCAGCAGGCACTAATACTACCAAACGACTTAAAAATAGCAATGCCTTTGCCGTGGTCTTGGGGGAGTTTCTCGTTCCACTTTGCCTTTTCGGCCAAGGTTTCCAATACTTTTCGGTAGCGTTCGTCGGTAAGTAGCTCTAAGCGGGCTTTGAGGGGGTCTTTGCCAGCAGCTACGGCCATTTCGTCAAAAAACCCTTCTTGGCTAAATCCAAAATTGGAGGCATACACCGACCGCCACCACATAATGGGGATTTCGGTGGCTACGTGGCTGTACGATACCTTGGAAGCGGCAAAATTGTACTTGTTTGCTTTGCTGCTCAGTTCGCTGCAAATCCCGCCATCGGCCTTGGTTTTTGACGCGCCAAACACCTGAATACCAATAGACTCGCCAATGGGGTGGTGGTGAAAAGCCACCAAGTTGTCTTTGTTGTCGAGGCCGCCTTGCATTTTGGCGAGCATACCCGGGCGGTAAGGCCCCTGCGTAATGTCGTCTTCGCGGGTCCACACAAGTTTGACGGGCTTTTTGAGTTCTTTCGACAGCGCGCAGGCCTCCAACAAAAAGTCGTGGTATGACTTGCGGCCAAACGCCCCACCCAAGAGCGTAACATTTATTTTGATTTGTTCGGGTTTGAGGCCCATAAACTTGGCCACGTCGCGCATGGCCCCGTCGGGGCCTTGAATGGGTGCCCAGATTTCTACCGAGCCGTCGTCTTTGACATGAACCGTGGCGTTTTCGGGTTCGATGGGGGCGTGGGCAAGAAAGGGGGTTTCGTAGATGGCTTCCAATTTTTTGGCTGCTCCTGCAAAAGTCTGCGCAAAATCTCCCGTTTCTTCATATTTAATTCCTTCTTTTTGGGCAGCGTCGGCGCAGGCTTTGAAATACGCATCGGTAGTCATGGTTTTTTCTAATCCGCCGTTGTCCCATTGTACTTTTACCGATTTTTTGGCCGATAATGCCGCCCAGTAGTTGTCGGCTACGATAGCCACCGCTTGGGAGGTGCGGTGGGGCATGGTGCGGGGGCATTTCAACACTTTCTGCACGCCCTTGATTTTGAGGGCTTCGGCGGCATCAATCGAAACTATTGTGCCGTGCAGCACGGGGTTGTGTATCATCACGGCATATACCATGTTGGGCACTTCTACGTCAATGCCAAACACAGCTTTGCCCGTTACGCGGCTTGGTACGTCTAAGCGTGGGGCATATTTGCCAATAATTTTAAAATCTTTGGGTTGTTTAAGGACGGGATTTTTCGGTATTTCAAATTTGGAAGCTTCGTCGGCTACTTCGCCATAGGTCAGCGATTTGCCGCTGGGCTTGTGAAAAACCTGGGCATCTTGGGCGTAGCACTCGCTGGTGGGTACGTTCCAACGTTGGGCGGCGGCTTTGATGAGCATTTCTTTGGCGGCGGCCCCTGCCGTGCGAATGGGTGTCCACAGGGCGCGCACGCTACTGCTGCCGCCCGAGGTTTGGCTGCCATACTTGCCGCGCCCGTCCGACTGGACAATACTTACTTGGTCGAGGCGCACTTCGAGCTCTTCTGCCAGCAGCGATGGCACGGCTTGCGTTGAACCCTGGCCCATGTCGGGGCGCGGGTTGATGAGTGTTATCTTGCCCGAGGGTTCAATCACAATAAAAGGGTTGATTTCCAACGCCAGCGTCAGCGGGTCGGCACTCATATTGATCACTTTGGCAGTGGTGGCTTTGGTTGATACGCCCAGCACCAGTGCTGCCGAAGTAAGGCCGAGGGTTTTTATAAAATCTCTGCGATTGCTCATAATCATTTGTGATTGAGGGAATTGAAAGATTGGGACATCGGTGCGGCATTATTTGCCGCCCGTTGCTTCGGCTTTGCTATTTTTGGTTTTGGCAGCTTGGTGTATGGCTTGTTTGATGCGCTGGTAGGTGCCGCATCGGCAAAGGTGGCCGCGCATGGCAGCGTCAATGTCGGCATCGGTAGGGGTGGGTTTTTCTTTCAACAGTGCCACGGCGGCCATAATTTGCCCCGATTGGCAGTAGCCACATTGTGGCACTTGCTCGTCTATCCAGGCTTGCTGCACGGTGTGCAAATGCGTGTCGTTGGCAATGCCTTCGATGGTCGTAATTTTTTTGTTACCTACTGCCAGAACTGGCAACGAACACGAGCGTGAGGGCTTGCCGTCGAGGTGCACTGTGCATGCTCCGCACTGCGAAATCCCGCAACCAAACTTGGTACCTTTCAGGCCCACAAAATCACGAATGGCCCACAAAAGAGGCATTTTTGGGTCAATGTCGAGCGCGTAGTCTTTGCCATTGACATTCAGAGAGATAGCCGTCATGTTTAGAAAAAGGTTTTTGGACTGATTTGTGACGTAAATCTACAAAAATATCTTTAAATCGCCACTCCTCACCCTTTTATGAGAGAAAAACAATTAAATTTATGGGCTAAAAGCAGCGTACTTTTTTATGCGTTCAACCCCCGTTTTGCAAAGCGAGGCTTACAAGCGTCGCTTTTTTGTGTAATTTGGCCGACAAAAACTTTAACTTGGTCGTTCGGTCAATCAATTCTCGTTTTTATTTATTTATATATACGACCTTTGTTTTAAAATATCTCCTTTTTTCCATGAATAAAACTACCAAAATAATCCTCACTGTTCTCATTATTTTATTGGTTACTGCACTGGCGTTTTATCCCCGTTTAAAAACGGCGTTTGCCAAAAAAGAAGAAAGCAAAGATGCCAAAACAGGCGCATCAAAAGGCGAAAAGCCCAAAGGGGCCGGCGGACCAACAGCGGTAGAAATAATGGTTGTGAAGAACAGCTCAATAGACGATAAAATCTTGGCCACGGGCACGATTATCCCCAACGAAGAGGTCGAAATTAGGAGCGAAATAGCGGGGCGGGTTGTGTCTATCAACTTTAAAGAAGGCGATTTTGCCACCAAAGGGCAAATACTACTCAGAATCAACGATGCCGACTTGCAAGCGCAACTCTTGAAATTGGGCTACCAAAAAAAGCTGGCCGAGGTAAACGACGACCGACAAAAACGCCTTTTAGAAAAAGAAGCCATCAGCCAGCGCGAATACGACATCAGCAACACCAATCTCAACAGTGTCAACGCCGACATCGAAAGCTTGAAGGCGCAGTTGGCAAAAACAGTTATCAGAGCACCCTTCAACGGACGTATTGGCTTGCGCTACATCAGCGATGGCAGCTATTTGTCGCCCGCCACGCGCATTGCCACTTTAACCAGTATTATTCCCGCCAAATTAGACTTTTCAATCCCTGCCAAATACGCCAATAACGTGCGAAAAGGCACTAAAATTGAGTTTTCGGTAGAAGGCGAAGACCAAAAACACAACGGCACAGTATATGCCGTTGAACCCAAAATAGACCCCAACACCCGTACTCTTACGCTGCGGGCGGTTGCACCCAATGGCAACGGGAAATTGGTGCCAGGCTCGTTTGCACGCGTAGAAATTGTGCTGAGTTCTAAGCCAAACGCCATTGTTGTTCCCACCGAAGCCGTTATTCCCGACGTGAAAGGCTACCGGGTGTTTGTGGTAAAAAACAAAAAATCAGAATCAGTATTGATAAAAATTGGGATTCGTACCGACCGTAGCGTGGAGATAATCAACGGCCTGAATCTGGGCGATTCGCTCATTACGTCGGGAATCCAACAAGTAAAATCAGGCGGCGAAGTGGAGGTTAAGAATTAGATATGAGATATGAATTATGAGATATGAGGGGGCCCGCAACGATTGTTATGGTTTTTCCAAACAATATTTAAACTATTTTTTAAAGGTTTTTATGCGGCATTTTTTAGGCTTTCATTAGTTTTTGCAAAGTTA
>Ga0335394_10001212_pt1 | contig 28810 bp, 23 predicted proteins | sample MAT03_FD_205741 | JGI IMG/M metagenome (GOLD analysis project Ga0335394, IMG submission 205741) | Freshwater microbial communities from Lake Fryxell liftoff mats and glacier meltwater in Antarctica - MAT-03 (spades assembly) (version 2) ...
AAATTGAAAAATTGAATGGCACGCCTAATATATTGATCACAAAAAACCTTGGGCGCCACCGTTTTCATGGGATGTTGAACATCATCGGGCGAGTCGGACGCGGGGCTTTTGTCGGCAATTCATCTGCGATCATTAAGGAAACTCCAGCCTTCGGATGTTCCGCTGTCAATATCGGAAGCAGGCAGCAGGGACGTTTGCGCGCTGATAATGTGTTGGATACTGCTTATAGCGAAGAAGAAATCCTGACTGCCATCCGTCGCAGTATCAATGATGAAGGATTCAGACATCAATGCCAAACTTGTAAAAATCCATATGGCGCAGGCAATGCGGGGCCAAAGATCGCGGAAGCGCTGGCGACCATCCCGCTGGATTCACGCCTGCTGCAAAAGAAAATGACGTATTAAAAATCTGGAGCGCAAATGATGTCGAACTGGAATAAAAAACGTGTACTGGTAACTGGCGCTGGCGGATTTATTGGAAGTCATCTGACCGAACGCCTCGTAGAGGAAGGAGCGGAAGTTCGCGCTCTTGTTCATTACAATGCGCTGGGAAAATGGGGCTGGCTGGATCGTTCTTCGTATGCAAAACAAATTGAAATTATTTCAGGAGACATCACGGACCGCGATTGTGTTCGTCAGGCTGTGAAGGGCAGAGAAATAGTTTTTCATCTTGGCGCGCTGATTGCAATTCCTTATTCGTATCAAGTGCCGTTGGCGTATGTCCGCACCAATACAGAAGGAACGATCAATATTCTTCAGTCTGCAAGAGAGGAGGGGATTGAGCGTGTGATTCATACCTCTACCAGCGAAGTGTATGGAACTGCCCAGTACGTTCCTATTGATGAGCTTCATCCATTGAAAGGACAGTCGCCTTACGCGGCCAGCAAAATTGGTGCCGATAAAATGGCTGAGGCATTTCATTTGTCTTTTGAAACACCAGTAGTGACCGTCCGTCCGTTTAATACATTTGGGCCGCGTCAATCAACGCGTGCCATTATTCCAACGATTATTGTTCAATGTTTATTGGGCGATACGATTCGCCTTGGAAACCTTCATCCAACTCGTGACCTGAATTTTGTTTCAAACACAGTAGATGGATTCCTTGCGGCAGCCTCCGAACCTTCTGCCATTGGACAAACTTTCAATCTTGGCTCGAATCGGGAAATTAGTGTCGGTGATTTGGCAGACCTGATTGCCAAAATGGTTGGCAGGCCGATCAAGATCGAAAGCGAAGATAAACGCCTGAGACCGCAGGGCAGTGAAGTGGAACGATTATGGGCCGACAGTGCTTTTGCACAAAAAGTGTTGGGATGGGAACCGAAAGTAAATCTGGAAGAAGGGCTTGAACGTACGATTGCCTGGATCAAAGACAATATTGACCTTTACCGTGGAAATGCTTATGTCTACTAATAGCGCGAATGAGAATCTGACACAGGAACTCGAAGAAGTATTGTCTCAGCCGCTGGCAAAAATCAGCCAATGGGAAAATAGCCTATATGATGAACTGACTGGCTCATTATCGAACTCATTGGTGTTGTACGGCGCGGGCGGGCTTGGGCGCAAGACGCTCGCGGGATTACGTCAACTTGGAATTGAACCTCTTGCATTTACAGATAACAACCGAGGTCTTTACGGCGGCCAAATTGAAGGTATCCCAATTATTTCTCCTGAACAAGCGGCACATGATTTTGGCAAAAAGGCCACCTTCATCATTACCATTTTTATAGATTCTTCCCCTGGCGGAATCGAGCCGCTTATTCAAAAATTAAATGGTCTGGGTTGCTACAATGTTGTTTCTTTTGCTATTTTGTATTGGAAATTCCCCGATCTTTTCCTGCCGCACTACGCTTATGATCTGCCTCATAAAGTAATTGGAGTCGCAGATAAAATTAAGAAGGCTTTTACATTTTTTGAAGATAACGCATCACGGGAGGAATTTCTTGCCCAAATAAAATGGCGGCTTGATCCGAGCTTCGATAAAATCCCCGCGCCGCTGACCGACGAAATCTATTTTCCATCACAGTTATTCAGCTTGACAAATACCGAAGTCTTCATAGATTGTGGAGCGTACATAGGCGATACTATCCGCAGTTTTCTTGAACACACAGATCAGCAATTTAAACAAATTTGGACATTCGAACCAGACCCCGTTAACTTCCAAAAGTTGACGCAACTGGTGGCGTCCCTGCCTTCTGACGTGGCCCAGCGCATCCATCCTCTGGACCTTGCGCTGGGTCGCCGTTCCGAGGTGCTTCATTTCAACGCCCAGGGAGTTGCCTCTTCTGCGCTGAGTGACAGCGGCGAAATCGTTATCCAAAGTGAACCGCTCGATTTGATTCTTTCTGGGGAGTCGCCCACATTTATAAAAATGGATATCGAAGGCGCGGAGATCGATGCGCTTAACGGGGCAGTTGATTCGATCCGCGTAAATTTGCCGATCCTTGCAATTTCAGCATATCATCGGCAGGAACATATCTGGGAAATTCCGCTGTTAATCAACGCTCTGTCTGACACCTATCGTTTTTATCTGCGCCGCTATCATCCACGCGTGCTAGATGATTTGGTGCTGTATGCTGTCCCATCTCATCGCGCTTCCAAATAATCTGCCTGTACACGTATGAGCATTTTAGAGAATTTAACAAACCCCGCGGAACATAATAAACCTGAGCAAACTTTCCCTGCGTTAACTGGCGTTAGGGCGATTGCGGCGTATATGGTTTTTTTTCATCATTATATTGGAACATGCAGAACAGGCATATTCCCTTCATTTATAAAGGAATTTTATACAGGCGTCACGATTTTTTTTGTCCTAAGTGGTTTCCTCATTTATTATCGCTATTCCCGTTCTGCCAGTCTGGACGGTGATTTTTTATTTGGTTATTTCAAAAATAGATTTGCCAGAATTTACCCCGCTTATTTTTTTATCGTTGTCTTTACTGCGCTAGTCAGTTTTTATAGTCCAAATGGCGGCAGTGCTCTATATCAGATCGCATTGATTGTTTTACAGTTAACCTTCGTGCGCGGCTTCTTCAATGAGTATAAATTTATTGGCGTCGGGCAGGGATGGACCTTGACTGTCGAGGAGAGCTTCTATGCACTTTTTCCCCTCTTTATTGTTAGCATAAAGAAATGGGGCTTTGTAATTACTTTACTTGGGGCTTATCTGGCGGCAATGATTCTGGTCGGAATTGGGGCGATTATCAAGTTTCGTGGATTTTTGTTCCCGCTGGAATTTGTCACAAACTACACATTTTTTGGACGGGTCACCGAGTTTTTTTGTGGAATGTATCTGGCAAAAATCCTTCTTACAAATGGAGCCCAAAAATCAAGTAGTCGATTTCCTAAAATGACCCTCTTAGGGATGGTAGGAATTATTGGCGGTATTTTTTTAATGTCGAGATTTCAAGAGCCGTGTACATATGGCGTGTTTTACCACGCTGGCATAATTATCAACAATCTTATATTGCCAATTTTCATCTGTTTCTTGTTTTACGGCTTGATTATTGAAAAATCAATAATACAAAAATTTCTTGGGACAAACATCATGGTCTTTCTTGGGAAAGCTAGTTATGTTTTTTATCTTATTCATGTAGGGGTGTTCCAGTTTATGTTGGAACATACTGTTTCTAATAATATGTTTGTCATCTTCGTTATTATGAATATTCTTGCCGTAATTATTTACCTGACTATCGAGGAACCGATGCGTAAATTTATCCGACGGTCGCCTTTGCATGGCTAATCATAATTTGGGGCGGAAAATATTAAATTGAAAAAAAACAATCAGACTTATGTATGCTGGATTAAAGCTGTTTTCCCGCTGCTGGTAATTGTGGGAATTGTCTTTGTCACGTGTCCCCCTGTTTATTTCTACAGAATAGCGCGCTGGTGGCAATGGGATGTGTCGGACTATTCGTCCATGCCCTCGTTTGATGTACAAACAACTGTTCCGTCCTTTCGCTTTCCACGGAATATCAACTCTTCTCTTGTGAGTTCCTTGTTCGAGCGGAATAATGAGGTGAGTAGTTTCGAGGAATTCCTTGTCAACACAAATACAACTGCGTTTATCGTAATCCAAAATGACGTAATATTATATGAAGATTATCCCATGGGGAATCCTTATAAAGACGGCTATCATTCCTTCTCGGTTGCAAAATCCTATATGTCGGCATTGGTTGGTATTGCTGTGGGTGAAGGCTTAATTGGAAGCGTCAACGACCCGATCACAAAATACCTACCGGAATTAATCGCCAGAGATCCACGGTTTCAAAAAATTACGATTTCCTATTTATTATCCATGTCTTCTGGGTTGGAATACACATGTCCATTTTGCAGCTTTGGGTTGCAGGTTCCGTGGGGGGATAATGTCAAATCGCTTGTGTCTTCAGATCTGAGAAATGTTCTGTTAAACGAGATACAGATTGTTGATGACCCCGGAAAACATTATTTATATAAAGCATACGACCCGCAATTGTTGAGTCTCATTCTGGAGCGTGTTACCGGAGCGCCCGCGTCAACTTATTTACAGGAGAAAATCTGGAAGCCCCTCCATATGGAGTATCCCGCTACGTGGCTGATTGATAGCGAAGAAAGCGGCCTGGTCAAAGGTGACCTTGGGGTAAATGCCCAGCCTATAGATTACGCAAAATTGGGCAGTCTATATTTAAAGTATGGTAATTGGAATGGACAGCAAATTGTCTCTCGTGATTGGGTTATTAAGTCCACCCAGCCAGATAGTCAACTTCAGGTGGATGGGTTTTACCCGGCCGGGACAGATGTCCCTGCTTTAGAGTCTGCTCTATTTCCGAAAAATGATGGACATGTCTATTACGGGTATTTATGGTGGATCGCCACCCGAGGTGAAAATAATTATGATTTCTGGGCATTAGGTCGTTTGGACCAATGGATCTATGTTTCACCATCTAAAAATTTAATTATTGTTCGGACGGGATTAAATAACGGCGAAAGTACGAATGTCACTACTTCAACATGGCTGAGGATGTTCTACCAATTTGCCACTGATCTATAATTCAAAAAGAACGTTGATATAATTGAATTATTAACCTTTGCAATCGAAAAAACGGGAAACCATATGAAAAAAATCAGTATTATTACAGGCTGTTTTAATGAAGAACAAAACCTTCCAGTGCTGTATGCACAACTTATGGAAGTCTTGGAGGAGGTCAAAGACCGCTTTACCTACGAAATTATCATCGCCGATAACGCTTCGATGGACAGGTCCCCCCAAATTTTGCGGGAACTCGCCGCGAAAGACAAAAACTTCAAAGTCATCTTCAACGCCCGCAACTTTGGCCCGGATCGTTCTGGTTACAACGCAACTATGCAGGCAACCGGAGATGCGGTCGTGACCATGGCTTCTGATTTGCAAAACCCGCCGGCCATGATAAAAGATTTTATAGAAAAATGGGAACAAGGATACAAGGTTGTTATGGCTGTGAAAACGGGTAGTAAAGAATCATTTTTTATCTATCTTATGCGGACACTTTATTACAAGTTACTTGCCGGTCTTTCGGATGTAAGCCTAGTTTCCCATTTTACCGGGTTCGGTTTATACGATCGCAAGGTCATCGATATTTTGCGTGACCTCCAAGATCCTTATCCTTATTTCCGTGGATTAATCGCTGATATTGGATTTGAGCCGGCAATTATTGAATTTACTCAACCTGCGCGCAAATTTGGTAAGAGTAAAAGTAATTTGTTATATCTTTATGAAGAAGCCATGTTAGGCATCACCAGTTACACCAAACTTCCCCTACGGCTGGCAACGATCATTGGCTTTTCCACCGCCGGATTAAGCTTTCTGATCGGCGTGTTTTATCTGGTTTATAAATTATTATTCTGGTCCAGTTTCTCAGTGGGAACTGCTCCAATCACGATTGGTTTGTTCTTTTTTGCATCAGTTCAGCTTATCTTTTTAGGGATTATCGGCGAATACATTGCTATGATTTATGTTCACGTACTCGGCCGCCCGCTTGTATATGAAAAAGAGCGGATCAACTTTTGAAACCAACAGGTTTGTTTTCCTCTCTTTTAGAAACGCAGGACGGAAAATCCTCGACACGTTTTAGTCGTTGGATGATTGTGATTTCCGTCATCCTGGCGGCGGTCTTTCTTTTCCTTGCTCTTCGCGATCTGAACTGGCAGATTTTTTTTACCACGCTCAAAAATGCTCAATACGCCTTTTTACCAATTGTGCTGCTGTGGAGCAGCTTAAGTTTTTTAATTCGTGCTTTGCGGTTGCGTGTTTTATTGACCAACGAAAAAAAACTGCCCCTTGCCAATGTTTTCTGGGCAAATATGGCAGGCTATTTGGGGAATAATATTCTTCCAGCGCGCGCAGGCGAACTTGTCCGCGCCGCATACCTTGCACGGAAAAATAATATTGGCGCATCCTACGCGTTGGCAGTTGGGCTGGTCGAGCGTTTAATGGATTTAATCGCATTGATCGTACTTGGCTCGTTTGCGCTTTCGTCCACTGGAGTTGTCTCGCCTGTTTTTCAAGACGCATTAAGAGGCGTTTCTATTTTAGGGTTATTTGGTTTGATTACTATTTTTGTAGCCCCGCATTTTGAAAAACTGATTGGCCGAATAATTATGGCTTTTCCTATACTAGGCGAAACACATAAGATTAAACTGGAACACTTTATTCAGCAATTTCTCAATGGATTAAAGTCATTACATAGCTTCAAACGCACTGTGCAATTTACCGGGCTTACCGCGCTGATCTGGTTGATGGATGCCGTGGGCGCTGTACTGCTGGCGTATATTTTAAAAATACCACTTCTGCTTCAACAGGCTTTTGTTCTTCTCGCCGCACTGGGACTTTCCAGCGCGATACCGTCCACGCCGGGCTATGTCGGCGTTTATCAATTTGTGGCAGTCACCACACTTGCGCCCTTCGGAATTTCAAAAGCAGATGCGCTCGCGTATATTCTCACCAGTCAGATACTTGGTTACATCATCATAGGTTTTTGGGGAATTCTGAGTTTGTGGCAATTCAATAAAAAAGTTCAAATATGAACTTTACTCTCCAGGACATCTTCGGGGCAGCTCTTGCCTTTTGCCTTTTCCCATTGGTTATTGTTATTCCCGGATATGTTGTCGGTTGGAGTTTGGATTTATTTGACTTTAGACTCCGCCAGTTCATCGTGCGACTTGGGATTGGCCTCGCCTTGTCTTTCGCTGTCAGCCCCATCGTTCTTTATCTGACCTCAAGCCTGCTCTCGTTTAATTTTACTCTTCTTACTCTGGCAGGATTCGCTGCCGCGTTCGTGGCTATTATTCTAAAAGACAAACCCGTTTTTACAGTAGAAGAAAAAAAACAATCCAAAATTTTATTTTGGATTGGCATTGGCTGGACAGCTTTTGCTATCTTGTCATTGATAAACATTCAATGGGGCGATAAATTATTTTTAAGCGTAACTTCATTCGATCAAACGACGCGTGTCTCCATCATAGACGCAATGACTCGCACGGGCATCCCGCCGATCAACCCCAGTTATTATCCGGGGCATCCAGTTCAACTTACTTTCTTGTATTATTTCTGGTATATCCTCGGCAGCATGATCGATGCAATTGGCGGCAGATATATAGATGCGCGTGCCGCACTAAACGCCAGTTCCGTTTGGGCTGGGCTGGGACTGATGGCAGTTATTGCTCTTTATCTTCGCCAAAGAAATGCAAATAATGGCAGAGCAGGTTGGAGGTCCGCTCGAATCGGGACCGGCTTATTATCCGTCAGCGGCCTGGACATCCTTCCCATCATCCTGCTCATGATAAGAACAGGACAAATCGTTGGTTCCGTTGATGTTTGGAATACATGGATCCCATCCTGGATCGCATCTGCTATGTGGGTGCCGCATCATGTCGCGGCGTTGATTGCTGGATTAAGCGTGATGATGCTTGCTCAATTTGCGCGCGGAAAGCCAGCCTCAAAACAATTTGTGATTCTCGCCATTGCAGGTTTGGGATTCGCGTCTGCATTGGGGCTTTCAATTTATGTCACGCTTGTATTTGTTGTGTTCTGGGGTATCTGGCTTATGGCATTATTTTTTCAAAAGCAAGACCGCAGTTTGATTCTGCCCATGGTTTTTTGCGGGATATTGGCAATACTGCTTGCCAGTCCTTTCCTAATGGGATTGCTCCAGGGTTCCGGGTCTGGCGGGGCAGGGCGGCTCCCGATTGCTTTTGAGATACGCACATTTTTGCAGTTGGAATCTTTTGTAAAAGAATGGACGCCGATTGCACGTTCGCTGATTATGCTGTTGGTCTTGCCGATCAACTATATTTTTGAGCTCGGTTTTTTTTTCATGGCAGGCCTGTATTGGTTCAAAATAAAAGACAAAAAAAATTTCCAGAGCAACCCTTTTTATAGCGCTGAAGTTATCCTCTTGAGTGCTGCGTTCTTAATTGGATCGTGCCTGCGTTCAACCCTTATCACAAGCAATGATCTTGGCTGGCGTGCCTGGCTGCCAGGTCAATTTATACTCCTGATCTGGGGCGTGGATGTGTTGGAAAATTTTGTATTTACATCAAAACCTGTTTCATCAATAACGGGCGAAGCAAAAAAGAATAGAAATTTGTTGCTGGCATTTCTTTCAATTGGGATTTTGACATCGCTTATGGATGCTGTTTTGTTGAGAACAGCATGGCCCATAATGACAGGCCCAGATGTGACTCGGAAATATTATTCCGCCCGGCTCGTATACGATTACCTGCGTGATAATATTCCTGCTGACGTTATTACACAAAACAATCCATTGATGTATACAGACCGTCCAAGCGGCCTATATGGCACACATCAAATGGTAATTTCAGACCGCACAGCGTATGGCGTTCCTGCGGATGTTTTCACTAATTTAACGGATAGAGTTGGGGTAATATTCATGAACGAGAATATTAATGATTGGCAATTTACAGACGAGGTTTGCCGAAAACATTCAATTGATATATTGATTGTTGAAGACACCGACCCATTTTGGAATAATATTTCATCACTTAAAGTACAGCGTTCTCCACTTTATGAAAATACCCATTATGCCCTTTTTACTTGCGGAGAGTATGCCGTTTTACCTCTTGAGCCATAAATTAACTGCCACGAAAAAAATATGCTTCCAATGTTCACTCTTCAAGATATCCTCGGTATAACTCTGGCTTTTTGCCTTTTTCCGCTCGTGATCGTTTTTCCCGGATACGTTTTCGGTTGGGCGTTCAATCTTTTTGAATTTCGAGCGCGCCTCTTACCTGCGCGCTTTGCTGTTTCTCTTTTGCTGTCTGTTGCCATTAGTCCCATTTTTTATTACCTTGTGACCAGCTTGTTTTCGCTGAATGTTGCAGTGATTGCAACCGCCTTGATTGCGGTTGCCTTTATGATTCTATTTGTTTATGAAAGACCGGCCTTGCCGAAAGACGGGCTATGGCGCACTTTCTTTTGGGTTTTTCTGGGCTGGTTCGTTTTGGCAGTCTTTTCTCTTGTTGATTTGCAGTGGAGCGGCCGCGAGCTGTATTTTAGTGTCGCATCCTTCGATCATATGACACGCATTTCCATTGTCGATGCGATGACTCGCACTGGCGTCCCTCCCATCAATCCAAGTTATTACCCCGGTCATTACGTAAAACTGACCTTTCTCTATTTCTTTTGGTATATTCTCGGAAGCGTTATTGATTTTATAGGCGGTTCCTTTATCGATGCACGCACAGCTTTTTTTGCCAGCATTATCTGGTGCGGATTTGCCCTCATGGCAATGATCGCTTTCTATCTGCGCCTGCGTGATGGGCGAGACCAGGGAAAAATATGGCAGCGCGCGCTGATCGGGATTGCCTCCCTTTCCATCACCGGTTTGGATATTATGCCCGTCAGTGCCCTGATGTATTTTGGTCGTGGCGTGCTTGGTGATCCAGAACATTGGAATGAACAGATCACAGCCTGGTTTGGTTCTCTCGTGTGGGTTCCTCACCACGTCGCAAGCCTGATCGCAGGTTTTGTAGGAGTGATGCTTCTTCATTCTGCACATGGTCAATCACGAGCAAGGCAATTCACTGTACTCGTGTTCTCAGGAGTTGCCTTTGCCTCTGCCCTTGGGCTTTCAGTATGGGTTACATTTATCTTTGTTCTTTTCTGGGGGATCTGGATGTTGTTTTTATATCTACAAAAGGAACAACGCGCACTTCTTATTCCAATGTTCATTGCTGGTGTTGTCGCGCTTCTTTTGGCTGGTACATTCTTGTTAGGATTGCTGTCGGGTGGCAGCGGCGGGGAGGCTGGTGCATCTCCCATTGCTTTAACGGTCCGCTCTCTTTATTTGCTTGATGCATTGTTGGAAAACTCTTCTTTATTATGGAAATTCTCCCTCCGCCTTATTTTCCTGCCGCTCAATTATCTTTTGGAACTTGGTTTTTTTGCACTCGTGGCATTTGTTTGGTTGAAATCACATAAAAATGATCTCCGTAAAAATCCATATTATTTTGCCGAAATTCTTTTGCTGGGCATTTCGTTTTTTATTGGCACTTTCACCCGCTCAACCTTGATTGGGAATAATGATCTCGGCTGGCGCGCCTGGCTGCCCGGCCAATTTATTTTGTTAATCTGGGGTGTGGATGTGTTAAGCCAGTTCAAATGGCCGTCTCAAAAACTTCCAGCCTTTTCGCCGCTAACAAAATATAATCTCATTTTATTAGCCGTCATCGGCATCGTCACCACTGTGCTGGATATTTCCTTGCTTCGCTTTGGTTATAGCCTTGCATATGGCTCGGAAGCTGGGCATCAAATCTTTTCTGCGCGGCAGGCTTACACAGTCATTAACCAAACTCTGCCAGAGGATGCCATTGTCCAATCCAATCCAATCAACGGAGCCAATCGTCCAAGCGGATTATATGGCATGCATCAATCTGCAATCTCAGATCGAACTGCCTATGGCGTGCCTTTGGATGAATACTATTCCATGGTGGATGCGGTTGCTGAAATTTTCAATTCGCAAAATGTAAAAGATTGGAACAACCTCGACACTCTTTGCGACGAACATTTCATCAATGTGATTGTTGTTTCAGAAAAAGACCCGCTATGGGCTTCATTTGACTTGCTCGAAATGCAGAGAACCTCACTCTATGTAGATGACTACACTGCGGTTTATTACTGTGGAAGTAAAAACGCATCGCACACACCCTGATACCTGATTCTATCTATTTGGCATTTCGCTTCTCCCGTTGCACGGATTGCGGACTTAAGTCCGCTTTTGTAAAAACATACAATAAGAATGATGAATAGTGTCCATATGAAAGTTGAAATGAATACTAAAAAAGAAAAAAAGAAACTCACGCAAAACGAATGGATACTATTATTCTTAGGAACAACCATCCTCTTTGGGGCAATTGCCCGTTTCTTCCCCGGGATTCAAGCAGGCTTCCCCTTAAATGACGGCGGCATGTTTCTAACTATGGTTCGTGATTTACGAGCCAGTCACTATCTACTCCCAGCGGTAACTTCCTACAATAATTTAAATATCCCCTATGCCTACCCGCCTTTTGGCTTTTACTTTGCCCGCCTGCTATCGGATATTTTCAACATTTCAGAAATTGCTCTGCTTCGCTGGATTCCCCCAACAGTAAATACACTGTCCATTTTGGTTTTCTATGTGCTGGCATCTGCCTTGCTCGCGTCGCGCAGGCGCAGCGCTGTGGCTGCCATTTTCTATGCGTTGACTCCCGGCGCCTCGGCCTGGTTCATCATGGGCGGCGGTTTGACGCGCAGTTTCGGTTCGTTGTTTATGCTGCTTTCCCTTTACTGGGTGTATCGTTTATTTCGTGATGGCGGCAAGTTTGAGTTGGCGTTATCCACTTTATTTTGCACATTGACCGTCCTAAGCCATCCTGAAGTTGGGCTTCATACCACCGCAAGCTGCATCCTTTTATGGCTTTTTTATGGACGTACGCGCCGAGCAACTCTTCACGCTTTTATTGTTGGCTTTGCAACCTTGTTGTTATCCTCCCTTTGGTGGGGAACTGTTCTCTCCTATCATGGACTTGCGCCGTTTATTTCTGCATTGAATACCGGTTATCACAATATTTCAAAATGGCGCGCATTGTATTCTGCGATTACTGCAAGCCAAACGATTTTTCCGCTCCTGCTTATCTTGCGTATTGTTGGTGTTCTTTGGGGGCTGTGGAAACGAAAATATTTTCTTATCTTATGGTTCATCATCCCATATTTCTTGGAACCTCGCAGCGCACCAAGTATTGCCTTCTATCCATTTTGCATGTTGATAGCCATTGCGGTTACAGATGCGCTTCCCGTCCTTGTTGATTATTTTCGTAAAGCCGATTATTTTTCTCCTACGCCTGAATTTAATGAACGTGGCTGGCTGACCATAACCTTGCTTTTGCTGATGGTGTATTTGTTTGCCGAATCGAGTTTATTTGGATTCAAACTTATAAATACTAGTCTCACACTAGCAGATCGTGATTCAATGGTTTGGATTAAGCAAAACACATCTCCGCAGAGTCTCTTCCTGCCGATCACGGGTGTGCAAAGCCCCGAGATCGATCCCTTTGTGGAGTGGTTCCCTGCTTTAACAGAAAGGCGCAGTCAGACAACTATTCAGGGATATGAATGGCTGTTGGGGCCAGAGTTTTATACGCGCTATGCAGATTTTGCCGAATTGCAAACCTGCGACTCTATAGCCTGCATTGATGATTGGTCTGCCCGCACCGGGCTGGAGTATCAATACATCGTCGTTCAAAAAACAGGCGTAAATAAAAGTCTGATTACTTCACTTGACGATGCAATCAGACTTAAGATTGTTTACTCTACAAAGGAAGAGTTGATATATTTAGTTCAAAAACCGTAATGGTTGCCATTGACCGCCGTCTGCGGTCTGCGGTCAATAACTTTTAGAAAATTACTTTGTAAACTTCTTCTGCCATTCAAACAATCTATTCAAAGCCTCAATCGGGGATAAGGCATTTACGTCCAATTCTTTCAACTCATCTAACAGCGGGCTTGTCTCTGGGAATAACGCCGCTTGCTGTGCAGCCTGCGGATGAATCTTCACAGCGCGGCCCGATGTCTTTTCCAGCTCAGCCATGATTTCATTTGCACGTTGAATTACAGGCGCAGGCAAACCTGCCAATTGCGCCACATGAATTCCATAGGATTTATCTGCGCCACCTGCGATGATTTTGTGCAGGAATACAATTTTATTATCTGCTTCACTCACAGCTACATTATAGTTACGGATACCAGGCAGTAAATCAGCTAACTGCGTCAGTTCGTGATAATGAGTCGCAAACAAAGTCTTTGCGCGCAGTTGCGGATGGTTGTGAATATATTCAATGATGCCCCACGCAATAGACAACCCATCATAGGTTGAAGTGCCGCGCCCAATTTCATCCAGGATCAATAATGAACGTGAAGTCGCATGATGCAAAATATTCGCAGCTTCCACCATCTCCACCATGAATGTCGATTGTCCCGCGTGAATTTCGTCTTGTGCGCCGATGCGTGTGAAAATCCTATCCACCAATCCGATCTTTGCAGATGCGGCTGGCACGAATGATCCCATCTGCGCCATCAATACGATCAATGCAGTCTGCCGCAAATATGTCGATTTACCCGCCATGTTCGGCCCCGTGATGATGCGCACCACTTCGCCTTTTTCATAGATAACATCATTGGGGATGTACCTGTCATTTTTCAATAGCTGTTCCACAACAGGATGCCGCCCCTCGTGGATTTCCAACTCGCTTCCTTCGTGGACCTCAGGCCTGTTGTAGCCTCCGAGAGCAGCCGCTTCACCCAAGGCAGATAACACATCCAACTCGGCGATGGCACGCGCTGCGGAAAGTAATTTATGTGCCGCTTTCGCCAACTCAGCGCAGACTTCTCGAAACAAGCGCGTTTCAATTTCTTTAATACGCTCTTCTGCATTCAAGACCAGTGTTTCATATTCCTTCATCTCAGGTGTAATGAAGCGCTCGGCGTTGACCAGTGTTTGCTTGCGGATATAACTCTCAGGAGCCTTGTCTGCCGCGCCGCGTGAGATTTCGATGTAATACCCAAAGACTTTGTTGTAGCCAACTTTGAGAGTCTTGATACCTGTTTTCTCTCGTTCAATGCCTTCCAGATTGGCGATCCAATCGCGCGCATGTTTGGATGCTTCGATCACGCCGTCTAATTCCGCTGAATATCCAGCGCGGATCACACCCGTATTTTGCAATGTGGCTGGCGGGTCCTCATCAATTGCGTTCTGCAGCAACGAATATTGTTCTTCGCAAACAGACCATTGTCCATTGCCCGCCAATAACCAATTACTAATTACTTCTTTTACCTTGGGCATTTGCTCCAAAGTATTCCGCATCGCCACCAGATCACGCGGCTGTGCCTGCCCAGCGATGACACGGTTAACCAAACGTTCCAAATCTGCCAATGGCTTTAGCGCATCGCGCAATTCAGCACGGATCATGCCATTGCTGACAAAGTACTGCACACCATCCTGTCTTTTGATGATTTTTTCAACTTGTAATAATGGCTGGCTGACCCATTGATGCATGAGCCGCTTGCCCATGGGCGTAATGGAAAAATCCAACGTGCCGAGCAATGACCCTTTTCTCTCGCCGCGCAGAGTTTCGTCTAACTCCAAATTTCTGCGCGTGGATGAATCCAGTGTCATGAATTCATTCAAGCTATAGGAGCGTAATGAAGTAAGCAAATTCAATGCATCGGGCTGAGTCTCTTTGAGATACTGCACGATGACGCCCGCTGCCCGTACTGACAGACTATTTTGCTTTAATCCAAAACCATCCAGTGTGGATGATTTGAATTGAGCGAGCAAGGTTTCATTGCATTTACCAGCTTCAAATTTCCAGGAGGGCAGGGATGTAAGATGACCTGTGATTCCATCAGGCAAAATTTGATGATCGGAATATAAAATTTCTGCGGGATGCAAACGTGTTAATTCAGCGCGCAAGGCTTCGAGTGGAAGTTCGGTAACGGCGAATTCTCCAGTGGTCACATCTGTATAAGAAACAGAAGCAGTCGACCCGTCCAGAATGATCGCGGTCAGGTAGTTGTTCGCATCGCCGGGCAGAAGTCCAGGTTCGGTCACAGTTCCCGGAGTCACAACTCTTACTACTTTGCGCGGAAAAATTCCCTTGGCGGGTTGATCCCCAACTTGTTCGCAAATGGCAACGTGATAACCTTTTTCAATTAATCGCGCGAGGTAATTATCAACGGCGTGATACGGAATGCCTGCCAGCGGCGTGCGCGCACCTTTGCCAATGGGGCGTGACGTGAGAACGATGTCCAGTTCGCGCGCGGTGATTTCTGCATCTTCATCGAAGGTCTCGTAAAAATCGCCGAGACGAAAGAAGACGATGGCGTCTGGGTATTCGCGCTTGATATCTAAATATTGTTGACGGGCGGGGGAGACATCTTCATTGTTGGACATGACTTGATTTTACTATGACGGCGTGACTTGGGCTATAATTCGCGCGAATCTTTTTAAGGAGTAAATCATGTATAAATTGGTTTTAGTTCGTCATGGACAAAGTACGTGGAATCTTGAAAACCGCTTTACAGGCTGGACCGATGTTGATCTGACCGATCTTGGCCGTGAAGAAGCGCGTGGGGCTGGGCAATTGTTGCGTGAAGGCGGATATGATTTTGATATCGCTTACACCTCTGTCTTGAAACGCGCGATAAAAACTTTGGGTCTTATGCAGGAAGAAATGAATCTCGAATGGCTGCCTGTAATTCGTGCATGGCAATTAAACGAGCGTCATTATGGCTCGTTGCAAGGCTTGAATAAATCAGAGACGGCAGAAAAATTTGGTGAGGAGCAGGTCAAAGTTTGGCGGCGCTCGTATGATGTCCCGCCGCCCGCGTTGGAATTGACCGATGAACGCCACCCGAAATTTGATCGCCGTTACGCTTCATTGACTCCCGAACAGCTGCCAGCCACCGAGTCGCTGAAAATTACTTTGGATCGTGTGCTGCCTTTCTGGCATTCCACGCTTGTGCCTGAAATTAAATCGGGCAAGCGCCTGTTGATCGTTGCGCATGGAAATTCCATCCGCGCGTTGGTGAAGTATCTTGATAATATTTCAGAAGCAGATATCACTGAATTAAATATTCCCACAGGCCTGCCGCTGGTATATGAATTGGATAAAGACTTGAAGCCGATCAAAAATTATTATCTTGGTGATGCCGAGGAAGCCGCAAAGAAAGCTGCTGCGGTGGCAAATCAAGGGAAAGCAAAATAATACTTTTCACGACAATATAAAGAGCATGAAGGAAAACCTTTGTGCTCTTTGTGTTTAAACTGTTTCAAGAAAATAGAAACACCTTCACGAATGAATTGACCGCCGTCCGCGGTCAATTGGAATAAAAAAGTTTGTGCGATAAAGAAATTTAAACAGAGTAGAATCGATATATGAACCCAGATTTTCTGTATGAATTAAAAAAACGCTTCACAGGCAACCTGCGTCTTGATTCCGCTTCGAAAGCTTTATATTCCACTGATGCATCCATGTATCAGATCGAGCCGCTGGGAGTTGCGATACCTAAAACGCAGGATGACTTACAGTCTGCGGTTGAGTTGGCGGCGAAATATAAAGTCCCCATTCTGGCGCGTGGAGCGGGTTCTTCGCTTGGCGGGCAAGCCATTGGCGAAGCGTTAATTTTGGATTGCTCACGCTATTTGGATTCCATTCTCGAAATTGACTCTGACTCTCACACAGCCACTGTGGAACCCGGCGTCGTTCTCGCTGACTTGAATCGGGCGGCTGCCAAATTTGGCTTGATGTTTGGCCCCGACCCCGCCTCCGCTGAACGTGCCACAATGGGCGGCGTGATCGGAAATAATGCAACAGGGGCGCATTCCATTTTGTATGGCATGAGCGCGGATCATTTGATTTCAGCAGATGTAATCTTGAGCGATGGAAGTCTGGCAACATTCGACGATTCGATATTGGATACTAGAAGGACAGACTCGAATTCTCGAATATCGAATATCATTTCTGTTGTTCAAGAGATCAGGGAAAAATATTCTCTATCAATCAGAAAAGATTTTCCCAAGTCATGGCGAAATTCAGCAGGCTATCGGCTTAATTATTTACTCCCGTGGTCTCCATCTGTTCCTGCACAATGGGATGCAGATGATTATGGCCTGTCGTCAACGGTCTATCGTCCACGGTCTGCGGTCAATCTTGCGCCTTTGCTTGCCGGTAGTGAAGGTACACTGGCTGTGATGCGCAGTGTAAAAGTAAATCTTGTTCCAAAACCAAAGCATACAATTTTGGGTGTGCTTGCCTACAACAGCATCGTGGATGCCTGCGATGCTGTGCCGCGCTTGTTGGAGTTTAATCCGAGCGCAATTGAACTGATTCCACAGTTGATCATTCAACTGGCGCGCGGAGTCCCTGCCTATGCACATCAACTGGGGTGGATGGTGGGCAACCCTGCCGCGGTGCTGATTGTTGAATTTAGCGGGGACCAACCGTCGGCTTTGAAAGCTGCGGTTCGTCGTCTGGGGGATATGGTTACGATTGCGGAGTCGGCAGAAGAGCAGGCTCGCGTGTGGAACATCCGCAAGATGGGGCTGGGAATTTTGGATTCACGTCAACAGTCTGCGCGGCCTGCGGCGTTTATTGAAGATTGCGCCGTGCCTGTCGAACGCCTGGGGGAATTTGTGCGCGAGGTTGAAAAAATAATGCAAGCGCATCACACTGAGGGCGGGATTTATGCCCATGCTTCTGGTGGATGTTTGCACATTCGTCCGATTTTGGATTTACAAAAGGGGGAGGGTGTGCGTGCCTTGCGAAGTATTGGCGAACAGGTTTTGCGTTTGACATTGAGTCTCGGCGGCTCGATGAGCAGTGAGCACGGTGATGGGATCGTGTCTGGTGAGTGGATCGAGAAAACATACGGTGTGGAAGTGACAGAAGCCATGCGGTTGTTGAAGCGCGCGACTGACCCTGATAATTTATTGAACCCAAAGAAAATGCTGGATGCGCCGCCGATGGATACGCATTTGCGGTACGGCGAAAAATATCAGGTGAATGTTTGGAATTCATCTTTGCATTTCGAACATGAGCGCGGACTTGCTGGCGCAATCGAACATTGTAATGGGCAAGGTGTCTGCCGAAAAACTTCTGGCGTAATGTGCCCGTCATTTCAAGCAACACGGGATGAGACATTTAGTACGCGAGGCCGTTCGAATTTATTGAGGGCGTTGATTTCGTCGAATATCGAGTATTCGAATATTCGCTATTCTGAACTTCAATCCGCGACTTATTCTGCTCTTGATTTGTGTCTGGCCTGTAAAGGCTGTACTTCTGAATGTCCGAGCGGTGTGGATATGCCGAAGTTGAAGTATGAATTTATGAATCAATATTACAAGACTCATCGCAGACCATTGCATGATTATTTATTTGGATACTTTCATGTCGTGTCGAAATTGATGCTGCCTTTTGCTCCTCTGGCAAATGCGTTTATGCAAACAAATTGGTCGAGAAAATTGATTTCACAAGTGATGGGCATTACGGATAAAAGACCGTTTCCTGTGTTCGTGAAACAAAAAAACATTCAGCGCAGAGTCGCGCAGAGCGCAGAGAAAAAATATGTCATCTTTCTATCGGATGTATTCTCAAGATATTTGGAACCTGAAGTGGAACAGGCAGCTTTTGATATTCTCCATGCTTATGGATATGAAGTAAAAGTCCTGCCGATTGTTGGCGCGGGCGCTTCGCTGCTTTCAAAAGGATTTATTGATGCTGCGCGCAAACACGCAGGAAAAGTTTTAGCTGAGATTAAACATCTCGAAGCAGGAACAGATTTGAGCGTGGTCGGATGCGAGCCGCCTGAGGTGTATTGTCTCAAGCATGAATACGTCTCATTGCTGCCAGAACGCCGCGCGGAAATCGAATCCATTACGAAGCGAGTTTGGATGGTGGAGGAATTTATACTGCGCGTGGTCAATAATGAGGCAGGTCTTGATCCGAATGGGATTTTATCTGAGATTGATATGCAAGATCACAAAATTACTTTTCATCCACATTGCCATCAACGCGCAGAGGGGCTTGCGGAGGATGGTTTGCCAACAGGTACAAATGCAACGAAGGCGCTGCTGCAAAGATTTGGTTTTGATGTGGATGTGATCGATGCAGGTTGTTGCGGCATGGCAGGCACTTTCGGTTATGATGCGGAGCATTATGAGCTTTCGATGCAAATCGGGGAGTTGGGAGTTTTGCCCAAAGTGCGCGAAGCGGAGCATGTTGTTTCCACTGGCTCAGCTTGCAGATTGCAGATCAAGCAGGGCGCAGGGATTAAGGCAGAGCATCCGCTGGTGTTGATGGCGAAGCGAATAAAGAATTAATTGAAAAGGTGAAGTATGGAAATGTCTTTTGTGTTTGAACTGATCGGATATGCGGGTTCTGTGTTGGTGGCAATCTCATTGATGATGAAGTCACTGGTGAAGCTGAGAATTATTAACTTAATTGGCGCCCTTTTCTTTACCATCTATGGTGTATTGATCGGCGCGGCGCCCGTGGCTTTGTTGAACGCCTTGATCGTGGGTGTAAATATTTATTTTTTACTGCAAATGTGGAATCAAAAAGATTACTTCAAATTAATGGAAGTATCCTATCACAGCCAGTATTTGAAAAATTTTGTTAACTTTTATAATAAAGAGATCGGGGAGTTTTTTCCAAGTTATCTGTTTAAGCCGCAGGAAGATCAACTGGCGGTTTTTGTTTTACGTAATATGGTTCCTGCCGGGCTTTTAATAGTCCGGCCCAAAGGTGAACAAGCCGATATATTTCTTGATTTTGTGATTCCTGGCTATCGTGATTTTCGCGCCGGAAAATTTCTGTTTGAGGAAAGCTCGGACTATTTTCAACAGCAGGGCATTAAGCGCCTTGTCTCAGAGCCTGGCAACCCGCGCCATGAATCCTATCTTCGGCGCATGGGCTTTCAATTGGAGAACGGTGCGTACTATCGCGCTGTCCCTGCGAATGTATTACAAGACAAAGGATTATAACCATGCGAAAAATAATTTTATTCTGCGTTTTGCTGCTTATCGGATGTCAGCCTCAACCTGCAACACAATCTTTACAGGTAGAATTGACACCTCCAGTGGAATTAACCTCCCCGCCAGTACCTCAGCCTGAAGCACATCAACCGCCCGCCTCCACGCTTCCTGCTGGACCTGTGACTCTGGTTGCCCTAGGTGATAGTTTGACTCAAGGCGACGGAGACGACTCTGGCCGCGGCGGATACACAGGCCGCCTGCTGGAGATGATCCATGCTACACATGCAGATTCCACAATCACCAATCTTGGGCAATCAGGTTGGAATTCAGACGCGCTCATCAATGGCGATCAGGGACTCGAGAGCCAGCTTATGCGCACAGTTGCAGAATTACAGTCCGCTGCAGATCAGGGGCGCGGCGCAGTTGCACTCGTTTGGATCGGGAGCAACGACCTGTGGTATTTATATGAATATGGCGAAGGTACAAATGAAAATGACGCAATGGATGCCGAGCATTTCTCGTCCAATCTGGATATGATTCTCAGTCAATTGCGCGGCACGGGAGCACAAGTGATCGTGGCTTTACTTGACGACCAAACACAGCGTCCTGTTGCTTTGAAAGGCGAGGCTTTCACAAGTATTACTCAGGACGAATTAAATCGAATGTCATTGCAAGTTGCCCGCTATAATGAGGTCATCGTTGCAAGAGCCGCCCAACACGGCGCACTCACAGTGGATTTTTATTCAACTGATATTTTTACCAATCCAGCCACTTTGTACGATGATGGCAATCATCCAAACTCCGCGGGTTACGATATCATCGCGCAAAAGTGGTTTGAAGTGCTTTCTGCCATTCTGTAACACAAAAACAAAAAGGATGAGGCGCCAGCGCCTCATCCTTTTTGTTGAACCTTATTTTTATTTACTGAGAGATCGTAATACTTTCGATCACATCACCTGTAAAAGATGGGCTTTGGTCTGGGTCGCGCAAGGTGATGGCGTTGACCACATCCATGCCGCTGGTGACTTGACCAAAGATGGTGTAGCCGCCGTTTAGAAAATCAGCGGGGGCAAAGGTGATGAAGAACTGACTTCCGTTCGTGTCGGGGCCTGCATTTGCCATGGCAATAATGCCTGCTTTGTCGAAGGTCAGATCGCTGTTTTCATTGACGAATTCATAACCAGGTCCACCTGTGCCTGTGCCAGTCGGGTCGCCGCCTTGCGCCATGAAACCTTCCAACACGCGGTGAAAAGTCACGCCGTTGAAAAAGCCCTTGCAGGAAAGAAATATAAAACTGTTTACGGTGATGGGAGCTTTATCGGCGTATAGCTCAATTACAAATTCGCCGCCACTTTGCATGTTGAAGGTTGCAAAATAGCTGGCGGTAGTATCAATCGCCAGCTCTGGTGCGGAGTTGTATTGGTCTGCCGCAGGGACCGAAGAAAATATTCCACAAGCATCTGAATCGCCCGCAGATTGCGCGGCGGGTTCGGTCACTTCAGGGATGGTGCCCACCTCTGGCGGCGGAGTCGCTTCTCCCGACGATGTAAGCGAGCAGGCTAATGAGCTTAAGATCAATGCGCAGACTGCCAGAAATATAAAACTTTTTTTATTCATTTCAAATTCTCCTCGAAATATTTTTTGATAAATTCTCTGCTGCACAATTATATTTTTAATCTGATTGACCGCTGACCGCAGACCACTATCGTCGGTCAATCAATTCACGAAAATAGTATTGCTTTCTAAAAATGTGTGCTAGAGAATTAATAAACTCATGATGAAGATAACACAAATCCCGCCACCCCGAAAGCCACCGATACATTGAAAGACTTCTTCTCACCATGCATCGGGATGTATAAAATCTCATTGCACAAGTCAAGCAGTTCAGGGTCAACGCCTGTCACTTCACTGCCCAGGATCAGAACAACGGGATTTGGAAATCGGGAATCGGTACATTGGGAAATTGATAATGCCCGCGTATCTTCTTCAAGTGCAACGACTTTCCAGCCTTCCAACTGTAGACCTTTTACCAATTTAACTGCATCTTTATGATGGCTCCATGTCACAAACTCATCCGCGCCGAGCGCAGTCTTACGCACCGCGTCCACTTCGGGAGTGGGCGTAATACCGCACAGGAACGCGTGCGAAAAACCAAAGCCATCTGCCGAGCGCAGGATCGAGCCAACATTCCATGCCGAACGGATGTTATCCAGCAACACCGCTTTTCCTTCTTTCTTCTTTTTTTCTTCTTTCAAAATTGTTTCGCCTCCCATTTGTTTTTTCATAACCACATTCGTCGTACCCAAACAGATCGGGCAGCGCGCGCCAAAGGAATGGCCTTCCGTCAACGGATAACGCAGCCCGCAACTTTCACAAACTCGAATTTCAAATACATTGCTCATGACGATCATTATACCCACAACATTTTTTATGATTTGGATTCCGACTCTCAAACGATTGACTCAAGCCCCAGTCATTTCCGCATCATGCTTAACGTAAGCCTGCTCGGCCAACCCAAACATTCGACTCGGCTATGAGTGTGTTTGCATCGCCATGTACGCGATTAAGCCAACCATCGTCAACGCCACACCGATTAACCCAATTGTGCCGGGCAATGCCCCATTCAGGAAGATGATTTCACCGATCAACGAAAAGACCACTTCCATCGACTGGGTCGCATCCACGGCGGCGATTTCGTAGGGTTGCTTGCACAGATGGCGCGCGTAGAGAAATATCGTCGTGGCAATCACGCCTGAGAGCAGGGCGACCAATGCGGTGCTGAGCAATTGTCCGCTGGAAGGGGGCGGGGGAGATGTCAAAAGGAGAATCAGCCCCCAAAACGGGAGCGAGCCAACGGTCAGAAGGAGGACACGGGCGAAGCCATTTTCCAATATCGGATGGCTGATATGTGGAATCCGCTTGTTTTCGCCGAGTCGCGCTTCCCAAACCAATTGATTGCCAATCGGATAGGCGAACGCGGCGATCAGGACTGGCAGGGCGCTGTATAACAATCCGCGCAGGTGGGTGGCGCTGGCATGTTCGATGTTGACCAGAGCAATGCCAATAAAAATAACAGCCGTAAATAGCAACCCTTTGCTGGGAACTTTCCTGCCAAAGAAGGCCAGAACAATGGGTGTGGCAAGGATGGTGGTTTGCCAGGTGGTTGCCACGATCCAGCCTTCGGCGTAGGCGGAGCTAAACGTGATCAGCGAATAAAAAATACCAAAGCCAATACTGCCTGAAAGAATCCAAAAGAGCCAATGTTGTAGAAATATATTTTTTACATCGCTTAATGCTTTCTTTCCTTGCGTAATAAGCAGAATCAAAATTAAAAAAATCAGCATGAATCCAAAACGTAAACTGGCTGTCCATGCCCAATGACCGCCTGCCAGACTCGTGGCTCTGTTTAAAATAAATGTGCTGCTAAAAAATAATGCGGCTACTGTTCCCAGCGCAACCAGACGGCCCATTTAACACTCCAGAACAAAAACTTGTAAAAGATGGTATAAAATTTTCTCTCGTGTTTTTTCAAAAACCAGCAATGTTTTCATGAGTTACTTGACCGCAGACCGCAGACCGCTGTCTGCGGTCTGCGGTCAAGTGGGTGAAAAATATAGTTTATACAGTGGAGAAGTATTTCTACGCAGTGTTTTTCCTACTCATGCATCTTGCGTGAATTTTGTATCATGGCGGCGCCTGATCCGCCGATGATACCCATCAGCGCCAACCAGGCCCATGTGCCAGACAAATCCCAATTAACTTTCTTTTCGATTGGCACGACTGCATCCACTAGAAAAAGCCCGATGATGGAGCAGGCACCAATCACCAGTAGAGTCAGACCGAGTGTTTGCCATTCCAGCACGGAGGCGCGCCGCGCGATCAAATAACATCCCACTGCGGAGGTGATAAAGACCACGCTATACATTTGCCCATGAAAGGCGTCAATCGGCCACGGCCAGAATGCAGAGGCAGTTGTGGGGATAATCAAAAGCGCTATGCCGTATAGCATTAGAAACACTGTTAACGCGAATAGAAAAACACCCCAATTTTTAGATGTGATTTGAGACTCAGCAGGTTGTTGGCCGCGATAAAGCCAGAGCGGAATTGCGCTGTTGATCGGTAATGCCGCGTAGAGCAGGAACCAGATCCACGGCTGCCATCTTTGAAAATCAAATTTATCCAGATTGAATAACGAAACGAAAAATATAATGCTGGTAAAGACAAAGATCATCGGCAGCACAATGCGCCCAGGCGACCAGCGCCCGCGAACTGCCAGAATTATTGTGGATATAAATGAGCCAAGATAAACCGCGCCTACAAATCGCCCATTGAAAGGCGCAATGACCCACGGCCATTGTTCAGCCGCAAATTTTGGAAAAAGGAATAACCCGCCGCCAGCCAAAATGAGGACGAGTACTTCAATCCATGTCAGTGCGCGCAGTACTTGGGATAGTGTTAAGTTGTTTGGATCGGATTGTTTGGGGTTCATTTTCTCTCCTTGTTAATAAATAGCTCAATGGATTGATTGACCGCAGACAGCGCTTGGTGGTCAATCAGGCGGAAAATAATATTTGTGCGCTAGAGAGTTTTTTATTCCACTACAACATCTTTTAGGTTTTCATCAGACGCGGGGATTTTCATCTTCAAATCTTCCAGTGTTTTTACAAGGATCGAAGAAATCACCAGATCGCGATACCATTTGCGATTGGCAGGGACAATGATCCACGGCGCGTAGTTCGTGCTGGTTTTACTCAAAACATCTTCAAAGGCTTTCATGTAGTCAGGCCATAATTTGCGTTCTTCAAGATCGCCAAGACGGAATTTCCAGTGCTTGCTGGGGTCGTCCAGCCGTGCCTGTAAACGCTCCTTTTGCTGGTCCTTGTCAATGTGCAAATAGAATTTAAGAATGGTTGTCCCGTTTTCGGCCAGATGATGCTCGAATGCATTGATCTGGTCATAGCGCTTTTCAACAATTTCAGGCGGAACAATATTATGCACACGCACCACCAATACATCTTCATAATGACTGCGGTTGAAAACCGTCATTTCGCCTTTGGCAGGAACTACTTTATGGACTCGCCATAAATAATCATGATCCAATTCCTCAGCGGTGGGCGCTTTAAAATTCGCAATACGTACGCCCTGTGGATTAATCCCTGAGAAAACACGGCGGATCGCTCCATCTTTTCCGCCTGTGTCCATTGCCTGTAGCACGATCAGCACTTTATGTTTATGTTCGGCATACAATATTTCCTGTAGCTCACTCAGTTTCTGATTTTGCTTGGCAACTTCTGCCAGTCCCTCTTCTTTTCCACCTTGGAAGTTACCCGTATCATTTGGACTCCATTCTGAGAGTTTTATTTTTGAGTCAGGTTTGACAAAATGTTGTTTCATGTTGTAATCCTTTTTTATAGGTTCTTGAAAATTAAGCACAGTTGGTATTATAGCGGATGCTTTGCCTGTTCAAAACTCGAAAAATAAATTGACTACTGTATTGACCTCAAATATAGCTCCTCAACCTTTTTTCTCGCCCAGGGAGTTCTGCGTAAAAATTGTAGGCTCGATTTTATACTGGGGTTATCTGTAAAACACTTGATCGTGATGCGCTGCCCTAATTCTTCCCAGCCATATTTTTCAACCAGTTGATTTAAGATCATTTCGAGTGTAATGCCGTGCAGCGTGTTGTTGGGTTGTTCGTGAGTCATATGGTTTCGCCTTTTGAAAATGTGTGTTTTGTGTCTATTGCGCGGGGGGTAGAGGCTCCAACCCGATTAATTGCGAGACAGTTACCAGGGTCAAGCCCTGAGATTTCAAATACTCAATGATGAGCGGCAAGGCTTCGGCAGTGTGCCAGCCCCGTCCATTCCCATGCATGATAATAATAGACCCTTTTTTAGCGGTGCGTTGAACTTCCGCCAGAATTGTCGCCGCGTTAAAATTTGGGTCAGGGTCACCCGTCACTGAATCCCATTGAATGGTGTACAGTCCGTGTTGGGCAATAATTTGTAAAGTTTGCTCATTATACAAACCTGATGGAAGCCTGAAGAGACGGGAATGTTTGCCCGTGATTTCAAAGAGCACAGCTTCAGTCATGTCAATTTCCTGACTGATCTGCTCCTCGTTAAGTTGGCTAAAATCGGGATGACTCCAGGAGTGATTGCCGAGTTCAAAATTGGGATTCGCCGCCAGTAACTTTGTTTCATTTGGATGTGTACGCATCCAATCGCCGCCCATAAAGAATGTGGCAGAAACTTCATATCGTTGAAGCACATCCACAACGCCTGCATCAAAACCCGCGGGATACAACGGGTCCTGACACATGTCAAAAGTCAACGCCACGTACGGGCTGACCCAGTCGCCGCTGGTAATCAATACAGCGGGCAACGTCGGCGTAGGATTGGGAGTCAATGTGGGTACAGGCGTTGATGTGTTAACAGGTGTTGCACTTGGCACGAGTAGAGGCGTGGGCGTTAATTCTTGAATGCCGCCTGTGCAAGATGCTAAAAATAATAAAGATGGAAGAATGAAGCTGTTGATTATTTTCATTGAATATCCGATGGCTCAAAATTGTAAAGCTTCTGTCTGCGGGTGATATAATTTGTATCGTTAGGATTAAGTTGAGTCTTTGCCCGCTCTCTATCATAAACGAAGACTCAAAAAAATTTCAGCCAAAATCAACTCTGTTGGTTTTTGGAAAGGAGCTACATATGGCAAATAAGGAACAGGGTAAAAACAAAGAAAAGAAGAAGAAAAAGCAAGAAAAACCAAAACCACCCAAGAAATAAAGTGTAATACATAATCCCCAAGTCGACCTGACCTGGGGATTATGCTTTTTGTATTTGTAAACCGAACCCCATTTATTTTTGTACTTTTTGCCAGATTTCAAAATCATGGCTTTTATCAAGAATATTTTCAAGTGTTTCACTTCCTCGGTAGATAAGCAAGTCATCGCGCTGCTTTAATCCTTGTGCAATTTTCCCGATCACAACCAGCGATGGTTCATCATCTTGTGGATGTTCAAGCAGCGCCTGAATATAAAGTTCCTGATGTTCTTCCACCAGCTTGAGCATAAACTCATGCATGTTGAATAGCTCATTGGGCATCATATCAATAATGCTGGGGTAAATTTCTTCCAATTTTTTGAAAACCGATGCAGACATAAAACTCCCATATTTTTTTATTTTATTATACAAATTCCTGTCAGTCCTTGAAAACAATGTCCACGTTTAAGATTGCGTAACTTTACACCCAATCTTATATTTTTGAGAAGGTATAATTTTGACTTATATGAAACGCTTTCTTTTTTGGATGTTAACCCCGCTTCTCTTGTTGACCGTGAACCTGCTTCCGTTTGAACGGGCAGGCGCATACTCTGTTAAGTTTTCTGCCAATCTCTCGGCCTTGGATGTGATCGCAGAAGTGAACACGCTGCGCGCCTTGCGTAATTTGCCGCCTTATCAAGTGGATCCAACCTTGATGACCATTGCCCAATCTCACGCAGACCATATTGCGAATACGGGTGTGGTCACACATTTTGGTCTGGATGGCAAACGTCCATATCAACGGGCTGTGGCGGCAGGTTATTCTGTTGCTGGAGACCTTTTACAAGGCGGCTCGTTTTCCGAAAACATTGAATCAGGCGCAGGATTAACGGCTTCTGAAGTTGTTGCGATCTGGAGTGACAATGCCGACAACTTGAAAACACTGACTTCGCCAGACCTAAAAGACATCGGTGTGGGCAGCGCTGTTTCAGATGGAATTACTTATTACGTGCTTGACGCAGGCGCTTCAACCGACGATTTGCCCGGCTATATAACCTCCACGCCCACAAATACGCCTGGCACTCCATCGGCGCTGGTTGCCATCAACACGCCGCAGGAAGACGGCACGATCTATCATGAAGTACAAAAAGATGAAGGACTTTGGAGTATAGCGCTTGCCTACGATACCACCATCGAACAATTAAAACTTTTGAATGGTCTTGCCACAGACGAGATATATATTGGACAGAAAATCATCATCAAAAAGCCTGAAGTAAAAACAGCCACGCCTGAAATCATCGCTACGGCCACATTTGGAATCCCAACTTCCACGGCCACGCATCCTGTTACACCCACCGCCACATCTACATCCACCCCATTGCCTGTGCCGCCAACTTCACGTCAAAGCGGGGGAAGAGTGGCGGGTGCGATCATCTTTCTTGCGCTATTGGCCGCTGGCCTTGGTGCGTGGCTCGGCAGGAAGAAACCTGAAGAATCAGACTCTCTGACAGGAAGTTCAGTCTAAAATAATTTAAATTAACACCACTCCTGTTTAAAATCATTGTGTCAAATTAAACCTGATAAATTCTTGTGGTATCCTAAATACTGCTACTATGAAAAATCTACTTCGCGTTTCCATCTTTCTCAAGCCCTATAGGTTGCAGGTGACAACTTCGCTGGTGATCCTGCTAACGCTCACTGGCCTCAATCTGCTCGTGCCGCGCATTATTCAGTCTGTGGTTGATGACGGACTCGTTGGCGGCCAGACGAATAACCTCATCCACTCCGCGCTTCTTTTGTTTGCGCTCGGGCTTGGTTCGGCGATACTGAATCTGCTTCACCGTTATATTTCAGAATGGATCGCTGTCGCTGTCGGCTATGACCTGCGTAACCGCATGTACGACCACATTCAACATTTGCCGTTTACTTATCACGACCACGTCCAAAGTGGACAATTGATCTCGCGCTGCATCGAGGATGTACGTTCGATTGAGAAATTCGCAGGCTCGTC
>Ga0335394_10001215_pt1 | contig 28798 bp, 27 predicted proteins | sample MAT03_FD_205741 | JGI IMG/M metagenome (GOLD analysis project Ga0335394, IMG submission 205741) | Freshwater microbial communities from Lake Fryxell liftoff mats and glacier meltwater in Antarctica - MAT-03 (spades assembly) (version 2) ...
AACACTTAACTTTTGATCATAACGATCTTTATATAAACTCTATTGCCAATCACACGCCAATATACAAACCATCAGCTTCTTCTTTTATAGGATAACAAGCTACATCGACCGATCGCTGTTGATATTCGCGCCCGGTTTTCAAATTGAACTGATACCCATGCCACGGACAAATAATTTCTCCAACATGATTCGCCTTTCCTTTACTTAATGATTCACCATTGTGTGTGCAAGTATCGCTCACCCCATAAATGATTTCACCTTGCTTTACTAAACAGATGCGTTTTCCTTCAACTACGAGTAATTGAGGCTTGTTTTCAATCAACCGATTGTTAGCCGCATCCCTGTTCGCAAAGATTTTCACCCATCTCATGGAATATTCTTTTGTGTCGGCACAGTTTCTTTCTACATTGATTTTTTAATTCCTCAAACCTATGAAGAAATTCTGTTTTACGGCTTGTTTATCACTTGCTGCAATATTAGGGATGGCGCAAATCGATGCCAAGCTGAAAGCTAAACTTGATCAACAGGTTAAGGACCTGGAGCCGAAAATCATAGAATGGCGCAGGTATTTTCATGAACACCCTGAACTATCCAATAGCGAATTAAAAACAGGTGAGCGAATCGCCAACCAATTAAAAGCATTAGGACTTGAAGTTCAATATCCGGTTGCAAAAACAGGAGTTGTAGCAATATTGAAAGGGAGCAAGCCAGGACCCGTTGTTGCTTTGCGCGCTGATATTGATGGCTTGCCAGTTACCGAACGAAATTCATTGCCCTTCGCATCAAAAGTAAAAGTACCGTTCAATGGACAAGAAACCGGAGTAATGCATGCTTGTGGCCACGATACACACATGGCTATGTTGTTGGCCACAGCCGAAATTCTTTCAAAGAATAAAAGTGAATTGAAAGGAACCGTAAAGTTTATTTTTCAACCGGCAGAAGAAGGTGCGCCTGTTAGCGATGGTGTATCAGGTGCAGAATTAATGGTGAAAGAAGGTGTGCTTGAAAACCCGAAAGTAGATGCAATTTTTGGATTGCACATTCAATCCTTGTTGCCCTCTGGTCAGTTGGCATATCGCTCTGGCGGATTGATGGCTTCGGTGGATGGTGTGAACATTAAAGTTATAGGGCAAGGCGCCCATGGTGCTACTCCGTGGGATAGCGTGGATCCCATTGTAATCTCTGCGCAAATCATAAGTGGGTTGCAAACAATAGTGAGTAGGCAAACCGAACTCACCAAAGCAGGAGCGGTAATCACCATTGGTAGTATGCACGCAGGTATTCGCAGAAACATTATTGCCGAAGATGCATTATTACAGGGGACCATTCGTGCGTTTGATGACGAGATGCAGAAAAAAATTCATCGGGATATAATTCGCACCGCTACCAAAATTGCTGAGAGTGCTGGCGCGAAAGCCGAAGTTGATATTCAGATCATGTATCCGGCAACAGTAAATGATCCTACGTTAACAGAGCAAATGGCGCCCAGTTTAGTGCGCGCTGCGGGCGCGGAAAATGTAAAGATCACCGTGCCTGTTACCATGGCCGAAGACTTTTCTTTTTTTCAACGTGAGGTGCCAGGTTTTTTCTTTTTTCTAGGGGCGTATCCAACGGAGATGAAATTAGAGAGACAACCCACGCATCACACAGCCGATTTTATGATTGATGAAAAAGCAATGACAACAGGAGTTAAAGCCTTTCTCAATCTTACGCTGGATTATATGAATGCAAAGAAGTAGAAAGAGTTGTCAACATGCCAGATTCTTCGGCAATTTTTTTCTGTGTAAATTTGAATTATGATTGAGTTGCTCAATAAGAAAATGCCAGCCGTACTCCAATTGCTTAGAAAGCACAAAGTAAAACGTGCTTATGCTTTTGGATCTGCTATAAAAGGAAATTTTAAAGCAACCAGTGATATTGATTTGTTGATTGCCTTTGAAGATTATATTGATCCGGTAGAGTATGGCCAACATTATTTTGACCTGGCAGATCAATTAGAATCTTTATTAGAAAGACCAGTTGATTTGATAAACGAATCATCTCTGAAGAACCCTTACTTTATAAAGAGTATCAACGAGTCAAAGATTCCTTTATATGAGTGATGCAATTAAAAAGTCATTAACTGACATTTTAATGTGTATCGATGGGATTAATTTTCATTTACAAGGAAAGCGGGATTTTAATTGGTATCAAAATTCACTTACGGTAAAAAGGGCAGTTGAACGCGAATTAAGTATAATAGGAGAGGCTGTTAATAGAATACTAAATACGGATAAAGATTTTCCCCTCAGTAAAGCCCCAGAAATAATTGGATTTAGAAACCGAGTAATTCACGCGTATGATGCAGTTGACGACAACTTGGTTTGGAAGATAATAATAAAGGATCTTCCGGTTCTCTATCAAGTTCTCAAATTAATTTAAATCTATAGCCATGAAAAAACTGTTCACTTTCCTTTTCTCCTTAGCAATCATCAATTCATTCGCACAGTTAAATCCTAAACTGCAAGCAAAAATAGATCAACAAGCAAAGGAACTTGAGGCGAACGTAATTCAATGGCGCAGACACTTTCATGAGTTTCCTGAACTTTCAAATCGCGAAGTAAAAACTGGAGCCTATATAGCCGAGCATTTAAAAAAACTTGGGCTTGAAGTTCAATATCCAGTGGCTAAAACCGGAGTGGTTGCTTTATTAAAAGGTGCAAAGCCCGGGCCTGTAATTGCGTTGCGCGCAGATATTGACGCATTACCTGTTACGGAGCGGAATAGCTTACCTTTTGCATCGAAAGTAAAAACGACTTTCAATGGGCAGGAGACCGGAGTGATGCATGCATGCGGTCATGATACACACACCGCTATTTTAATGGGAGTTGCCGAAATCCTATCAAAGAATAAAGCTGACTTGAAAGGAACCGTGAAATTTATTTTTCAACCAGCCGAAGAAGGTGCTCCAGCCGGTGAAGAAGGCGGTGCTGCGTTGATGGTGAAAGAGGGCGTACTGGAAAATCCTAAAGTGGATGTGATTTTTGGAATGCACATTATGTCAATTGCTCCGCTGGGAGTTATTACTTATAAGCCTGCTGGCATGATGGCTGCGGCCGATTGGTTCTCAATAAAGGTAAAAGGTAGGCAAGCACATGGCTCGGCTCCGTGGATGAGCATAGATCCAATTGTTGTAAGCGCGCAAATAATAACGGGTCTTCAAACTATTGTTAGTCGGCAAATAGATTTAACAAAAGAAGCAGCGGTAATTACCATAGGTAGAATTCAATCCGGTATTCGTGAAAACATTATTCCTGAAGAGGCTGTGATGGCAGGAACAATTAGAACATTGGATGTTGAAATGCAGGATAAAATTCATGAAAAGATTAGGCTAACTGCTACCAAGATAGCAGAGAGTGCCGGGGCAACGGCTGAAGTTACGATTGATAAAAAATTTCCGCTGACCTATAACGATCCAGCACTAACAGAAAAGATGGTACCGAGTTTGGTGAAGGCAGCTGGAAAAGAAAAGGTGATTCAAATCTCGGCTGTTACAGGGTCTGAAGATTTTTCGGAATACCAAAAGAAAGTCCCTGGGTTATTTTTCTTTGTGGGCGCGATGCCTCCTAACCAAGATCCAAACACAGTACCCTCACACCATACTCCTGATTTTATGATTGATGAACGTGGGCTTATTACCGGATTAAAAGCCATGCTGAATGTAACGTTGGATTACATGGATATGGCAACCAAAAAGTGATTCTCTTCTTTATAGTTAACTAAGTAGATATGCGTTTAGGGTTACAGTTTTCGAATTGATCGATGATGACTGACTCGCACATTTTTCGAAAAATTGTGGGCGTAAGGAGTTCAATCAAAAAATGGAATGAACCGCAGGCCATTAGGGTCTTTTTTTACTCTCAAATTAACAGTATATTTTAGACCTGTACATTGGCAGAGTCCTAAAATCTACCGTCACGATAATGAAAGAAATCAATACTTGGGGTTTATACACGCTCCTCGCTCTTATTTCCTTCTCGCCCCTCACCAATTGCAGCCCTGAAAAGGAGGATGAGAGCAAATATAGCGGTCCACTATTCGGTGAAAATATTCGCTCCACAGAACCACGCACTCCGGCAGAAGAAATGACTGGTTTTAAACTCCCACCCGGATTTGAAATTCAATTATTTGCTTCCGAACCGGATATCGACAAGCCAATCAATATGACATTCGATGCGAAAGGTAGGATGTGGGTTACTCAATCTTTCGAATACCCGTTTCCAAATGCCCCTGGCGAACATGGGACTGACCGTCTTACTATTTTGGAAGACACTGATCATGACGGAACGGCTGACCGCTTCACGGAAGTATTAGATACTCTAAATATTCCCATTGGTGTTTTACCGCTCACGAATAGTTTTCTCGCTTTTAGTGTACCCAGCCTTTATCGATTCACTAATACGGATGGAAATGGAAAATCAGAAAGCAAAAAAGTGTTGTTAGGTCCATTTGGTTTCCAGGATACACATGGAATGGTGAGCAATTTTATCCGTGGTTATGATGGTTGGGTATACGCCTGTCATGGCTTCACTAATTTTTCTAAAATCGCGGGTACGGATGGAGACTCCATCACATTGGTTTCAGGGAACACATTTCGGTTTGATTTAGATGGAAGGCGCGTGGAGCAAATGACGTTTGGACAAGTAAATCCATTCGGCTTGGCCTATGACGAGAATGGGTATATTTATTCAACGGACAGCCACAGTTCACCTTTGTATCAATTGATTCGTGGTGGTGATTATCCACACTTTAGTAAGCCTGAGATCATGGCGTTTGGTCCGGATATGAAGTCTTTTGAAAATGAAGGCACCGCGCTTTGTGGCATTGCTTATTATGGTGACACTAAGTTTCCCAAAGAGTTTCAAGGCAACTTCTTTATTGGCGATGCAGTAAGCTCGCGGGTGCATCGGTATACATGGGGAAACAAAGGGTCGTCACCAGTAGGGAAGTCAGAGATTGATTTTATCAAAAGTGCAGATCCTTGGTTCCGTCCTGTAAATGTAAAACTAGGGCCCGATGGAGCTCTCTATGTAGCCGATTTTTATAATGCGATCATCGGTCATTACGAAGTGCCGCTGGGCCATCCTAAAAGAGATAAAGAACGCGGAAGGATTTGGCGAATCACCTACAAGGGCGAACATAATGCTCTTACCGATTTATCGGCCGCATCAATGGAAGATTTGTTAAAGACATTGGATGTTGACAATATAACAACCCGGATGGCTGCCACGGATCAACTAACCGATCGGATTGGTTCTATAGCCATTGACCCATTAAAATCAGTACTAACTGCGGAAGGAACGTCTCCACGGAAATATAGCCATGCGTTATGGGCGTTGTACAGACTTAATGCAATGAATGAAGATATCTTAAAAACATCCATCGCTCATAGTTCTCCTCCTATACGACTACACGCTTTACGAATTTTAAGAGAATGGAAATCCAATTCGGAAGTATTTTATCCAATTATATTGAACTGCCTGAAAGATAGTGATGCGCATGTGAAGCGGGCTGCTGTAGAACTACTGATGGATCACAAAGAAATGATCTCTGTGGAAGCTGTTCTTTCTGTTTTGAATACGGCTCCAAGTACGGATACTCACCTAATCTATACGTCCCGACTTTGTTTACGAGACTTGTTGCGTGATAATCCCTTAATGAAACAAGTTGGTGTAAAAAAATGGAGTGACCAGGATGCTGGCCACATAGCGGGTACGCTAGTTGATGTTTCATCAGCAGAAGCCGCTATTTTCCTTTCCAAATACCTCGATAGAAATTCCATGCCTAAAGGGAAAACACAATTGGCTTATCAGCAGGTTGCCCGGTATATTCCTTCGGCTCAATTGGAAAGCGTAATTAAAAATGCCAGAGAAAGGAAAAGTCCTGACATCGAACTTTATTCGCAGGTTTTTAAAGGAATAAAAGAAGGACTCGCTCAACGCGATGGAAAATCAAAGCAGGTTGATTCTTGGGCCGTTGAAATTGCGGAAGGGTTGCTTCAATTGTATCCGGCTGATCATGATTCGGTCTCGGATGAAATTGTTTTACAACAAACCTTAGCTATTCAGTTAGCGGGCGATTATAAAGTGAGATCGGTGGAGTCAGGGTTAAAAGCTTTTCTCTGGAAGTCGAACAACAATGACTTAAAGTCTTCGGCACTCCAATCTCTATTGAAGCTGGTAAAAGATAACACAGCCATTGACTTGGCCGGCAAAATTCTATCGAGCGATACAATCTCTGTCGAGTTTAAAAAACGAGTGGCAACAATTCTTGGCGAATCGCCCGGTGAAGCCGTCAATGCAGTATTGATGAATGTGAAGAAAGCTCCGGCTGATCTGCAAGCTTCCATTGTTACTTCGCTGGCCCATTCCCCGCAAGGAAAAGATATTGTATTGAAACAGGTGCGTGACGGTTCATTGACAGCACGAACGTTGGTGGATCCTAAAGTGGAGGAAAGTATGCTAGCCGGTATTTCTGTCAAGCAGAGAAAAGAATATGATGCCATTATAGCTAACATTGAACCGATTAGTAAAGATCGGCAAGCGCTCATTGATCAACGATTGACTGCCTTTAAAAATTTCAAAACAACTTCTGTGGCAATATTGGATTCAGGATCAATGGTGTTTTATGCCAATTGCAATGCATGTCATCGCAAGTATGTAATGTCGGGTATTGGTCCGCAATTGCATGGTATTGGAAAGCGTGGTGCGGAAGCGCTTGCAGAGAAAATTCTGGACCCCAATCGCAACATTTCCGAAGCCTTCCGCAATTATACCATCACACTTAAGGATGGAAAAGTATTGACCGGTTTATATCGGAGAGACGAAGGCGCGGTAACGATATTTGGCGACCTGAGTGGAAAGGAATTTTCTATTTCTAAAAAGCACATTGTTACGCAAACGCCCTCTCGGTACACAATCATGCCCGATCACTTTGGAACTACGTTGAGCCAACATGAATTTAATCTATTGATTAACTATCTGCTCACGTGGTAAGATATTAGTAAATACTTTTTGATTAAACGAACGACCATGAAAATGAATAAAGTACAATATCTTCTGGTCACTGAGATTTTTCTTTTGCTCACACTTTCAGTAAGTACCGCGCAGATACCCGGCAAGGATGTTAAATTCAAAAAATACCATCTTTGGGATGAATTCTATACCGAAGGCTCAACGGTTGCTGATGTAAATAATGATGGGAAGAAAGATATTATAGCGGGAGCGCGTTGGTTTGAAGCGCCTGATTGGAAGGTTCACGACATCTGGAAACACAAGAAATTTTACTACACCAAAGGCTACAGCGATTCATTCCTTAATTTTGCTATGGATGTAAATGAAGATGGTTGGGTTGATTTGATTTGCTTTGACTTTCCGGGCAAAGAAGTGTATTGGTTTGAGAATCCGGCTGGCGTGGAATCATTATGGAAAAGAAACCTGATCGACTCGATTGCTTCGAACGAATCGCCAATGATGGTGGACATTAATGGTGATGGTAAAAAAGATCTGGTGTTTGGAAATGAAAAGATGGGACAGATGGCTTGGTTCAGTGCTTCCGTAAAGGCAAAGAAAGTGACATGGAAGCGCACAGCAATTAGTGAACAAAATTCTAAGGGTGTAGGATTATTTTCTCACGGCCTCGGATGGGGTGATATCAATAAAGATGGTGTTAACGATGTAATGATACGCGGAGGTTGGTGGGAGGCTTCTAAAGACATTAAATCATCGCCTTGGAAATTTCATGAAGCTGATTTGGGCGAATCGTGTGCGCAAATGATCACCTACGATTTTGACAGCGATGGTGATAACGATGTGGTATCGTCTTCGGCTCATGCCTACGGAGTTTGGTGGTATGAACAGGTTTTTGATAAAGACAAAAAGAGTTCTTTCATTACGCACACTATTGATAGTACTTTTTCTGAGTCTCACAGTCTTGTTTTGCAAGATGTAAACAATGATGGTCTTCCAGATCTGATCACAGGCAAACGCTTTTTCGCTCATCAGGGTGGCGGGCCTGGAGGTATGGAGCCCGCTGTGATTTATTGGTTCGAGTTACTTAAAGATGGGAAAAATAGGCCGGTGTGGGTAAAGCATCTTATTGACGATACATCGGGGGTGGGCATTCAATTTGTTACAGAAGACATGAACAAAGACGGACGATTGGATATTGTAATTGCGAATAAGAACGGAGTATTCTATTTCGAACAATTGGCCCTAGATAAATAATTTAAACAATAATTTGCTTTCCAATATGAAGATAGTTACAGCTCCCGCACTTAAGAAAATAAATATTGCAATTGTGGGATTAGGTTTTGGCGCTGAGTTCATCCCAATTTATCAAAAACATCCTCATGCAAACATGTATGCCATTTGCCAGCGTACCAAAAGTAAGTTGGATGAAATTGGAAACGCATTTGGTATCGAAAAGCGATACACCGATTTTGAAACATTGCTGAAGGATCCAAACGTAGACGCTGTTCATATCAACAGCCCTATTCACAATCATGCATTACAATCACTGGCAGCCTTGCGTGCCGGTAAACATGTAGCCTGCACGGTGCCTATGGCTACCACGGTGGAGGAATGTCGCGCCATTGTTGAAGCGGTGAAAGAAACAGGCCGCACCTACATGATGATGGAGACTGTGCTATACAGCCGAGAATTTTTATTTGTGAAAGAGATGTATGACAAAGGTGAACTGGGACGAATACAATTTCTTCGAGCCTCACATCAGCAGGAGATGGGTGCCTGGCCCGGCTATTGGGAAGGACTTCCACCCATGCATTATGCTACGCACTGTGTAGCGCCCGTGTTAGGACTTACCCGTGACCAGGCAGAATACGTTTCTTGCTTTGGTTCGGGTAGGATTAGTGAAAACCTGATACCTAAATATAATTCTCCATTTGCCGTTGAAACCTGCCACATCAAATTCAGAAATTCTGATCTGTCGGCAGAAGTTACGCGATCTTTATTCAATACCGCACGGCAGTATCGTGAAAGTTTTGACGCTTATGGCTCCAAGAAATCATTTGAGTGGACACAGATTGAACACGAGCAGCATCTTGTTCATGCTGGCGAAATACCTTCACGTGTAAATGTTCCTGATTACGGACACTTGCTCCCAAAGGAAATAGCATCGTTTACAATAGCCGGTGTATACGACTCCGAAAGCAATCAACATCTCTCCTTTATACAAGGCGCAGGTCATGGAGGATCTCATCCTCATCTGGCTCATCAATTTATAATGGCACTGGTTGAAGAAAAACAACCTTACCCCAATGCACAACAATCGGCCAACATAACATGCGTAGGCATTCTGGCTCATGAATCAGCCATGAGGGGAGGCGAGATAATAAAGCTTCCTGAGTTTACATTTCTCGAGAATAATTAAAGTCTTAATAGATGACAAGAGAAACCCCTCAGGAACTTTTTGATAAAGGCTTCATAAGCGAGGATCAATTTAAAAGAATAGACGTTATCACTTCCGGTAAAGTTATTTCGGTTTTTTATGAACTCCGCACCGTGCTGTATCTCGGTGTAATGCTTTTTACTACCGGGGCTGGCCTGCTTATTTATCAGAATATTGGCAACCTCGGGCATATAGTAAGCATTACGTTGCTTGCACTGCTGATGTTTGTAGCTTTTTGGTATGTTGTTAAACATGAAATGGGATATTCACATAGCAGAGTTCAATCACCAACACCCTACTACGACTATGTATTGTTGCTTGGGTGCTTGCTCTTCATTTCCATACAGGGCTACCTTCAATTTCAATACGGTGCGTTGTACGAGCATCTTGGGTGGAGCACGTTAATCACGGCTGCATTCTTTTTTTATGCGGCTTATCGGTTTGATCATCTCGGAGTTCTTTCATTAGCTATTACGGCACTGGCCTCTTTTTGGAGCATCACCATTTCGCCACAAAAATGGTACAGTGGTGAGTTCTTTACCTCCAGTGATTTGCATAACACGGCTCTTGTGTTTTCTGTGGTGGTCGGAGCCATTGCTTTTTTTCTTGACTACAAATCAATCAAGACTCATTTTACTTTTACCTATCTGAACTTTTGTGTCCTGATATTTTTTGTAGGTGCCGTGGTGGGCTTGTTTATGGAAACGTGGTGGCTGATGTATATTTTATTGATATATGCAGGCTGTTTTTTTGCGTGGTATATGGCCCGTCAAAAAAAATCATTTCTCTTTTTGCTATATGCTTTCCTTGCGGGATATTACGCCACTACATATCTATTAGCCGAAACTGTTTTTGAAGCCGAACCGATGTTATGGTTTTATTACTCCATTCTATCTTGTGGCGGATTTATCTATTTCGTAATCCGGTACAAAAACTTTTTTAAGAAAGCAGCATGAAAAGTGCCTACAATCATCAATGGGTTTATCACCTGGCGCTTATCAAGGAAACTAAGCGTTGGGCAAATCACGGATTTATTTCGACAGATCAGTTCAGGTCAATAGCAGAGGCTTATAAAACTCCGTTTTATCATCCCAATATGATCATCCGAATTTTACTTTTCATTGCAACACTGTTAGCCATCTTGGGTATAACAGGTTTGCTTGGATTATCTATTGCAAGCGCTAACGTTACAGCAATTTCTATCGCTTGTATTGTTTATGGCCTAGGTTCTTTTTTTGCATTGGAGAAAATGTTCATCGGGAAAAATCACTTTAAATCAGGCGTAACGGAAGCCATTATGTATCATGCCTGTGGTTTTACCATTGGCGGTGTGGCTGGCCTCACCGATTTTGACGGCACACAGTTAATCTTAGTTATTTGCTTGCTCGTTTTTTCATTTTCGGCTTGGCGCTACCTCGACTTGTTAACAACAGTGTTAGCGCTGCTTTCCTTTGCGGGAATTTTGTTTTATAATTTCTACGAAGCGGGCGGAATTTTCCGACAAGTAATTCCGTTTGTTTTCATTGTTGTATTTAGCTTATTGTATTTTCTGGTAAAGAGATTTAAAAACAATCCTAGCTATAAACTCTGGACTAACAATTTATTGGTTGTTGAATCAATCAGCCTTTTGTTCATCTATGCCAGCGGCAACTATTTGGTTGTGCGTGAACTAAGCGTAAATCTTATGGACTTATCGTTGGAAGGCGGAGCTGATATTCCGTTTGCTTTTCTATTCTACTTTTTTACAGTGATTATTCCGGTTGCTTATTTGTATTTCGGATTCAAGAAGAAAGATGCAGTGTTGCTTCGAGTGAGTTTGCTTGTGCTTGCTTTCTCAGTATTTACGTTGAAATATTATTATAGTCTCGGTCATACCGAAATTACTTTAACCCTTGTTGGAAGCGCGTTAATTGGAGTCGCTATCTTACTAATGCACTATTTGAAAATAAACCGAGCCGGTTTTACAGGTGAAAATATTTTATCCCAACGCTGGGCAGAGATGAATGTGGAGGCATTTGTAATCTCACAAACTATGGGGGGTAACGTTGCACATGTTGGTTCAGATAATTCAGGTGGAGGCGGAGATTCTGGAGGGGGAGGTGCGAGCACTAAATTTTGAAATGATCAATCTGCTTTCCAGATCAAAACAGCATCAGTTGCCTCATCATTAAAGTTTGGGCATTTACCATCGCCCTTTCCTCTGAAGCCACCACTGGGTGCACAGATGAAATTACAGCGGCTTGAATAAACAGAAATATATTGGTCGCAACAATCAGGGATAACCAGATATACAGTTTCCTTTTGATACTGATATTTCCAAACCGCTTTTGGAGTTCCATTACTACCACGAATTAACTTCTTAATACAAGTTGGAGCATTGGAAGGAAGATCAATTGTTTCGCAGGCAGTAAGACTGATAAAATACCAACAAGCAAAAAGACAACTACTTTCATTATTGTTCAGTTATTAAAGTCAATTCCTCGATACATTTAATCTTCACAACTTTTCCCACCATACAAATACTTGTTGCATCGGGTATTTCGTCAAATCCAATTTTTACACGTTTCCCGTCAACAAAATCAAAATTAAATAAAGGATCTTCAGTCACTTCTTTTGGAAGCGGTTGTGTACCACAATATAGCAGTCGATGAGGTTCAAGCCGGGTGCTATCAGCTAACTCAAATACGAATCCGCATCCATCTAATCCACTAAGATCTTTTATCGTGGCAAATACTCCCTGATTGCACGATACCTGCAAAGGATCTTCCTCGCAAGCAGCAGCAAATAAGACAGAACAAAAAATGATGATTTTAAAGACGTTTTTCATAAACATAAACTTTATAACTGTTTGACACAAAAAAGGATTTTAGGGTTGTAATCAAAAATATTGCCCTTCATTGACGGTGGATTTTTATGAAATAAAAAGTATATCTTGATGTCTTTACTTACCTAAGCTATGAATAAATTAATATCCCTTTTGTTTCTCTTAGCAAGCTTTGCAGTAGCTGCCCAAAAAAAGAAATCCACAATTAATCCGAATAAAACAGCGGTTATTGAATCGGTTGCTAAACATCAATCAGAGTTGATTTCTGTCAGTGACAAAATCTGGGCTTATGCCGAAACGGCATTGCGCGAAAATAAATCAGCAAAAGAATTGGCCGATTATGCCGAAGCGCAAGGCTTTGTGGTAAAACGTGCTTTGGCAGGCATGCCTACAGCCTTTACTGCAGAATATGGATCCGGTAAACCGATTATCGGTATCATGGGCGAGTATGATGCGTTGCCCGGAATCTCACAAAAGGCTCAACCCACCAAAGAAGCATTAAATCTTGGCGCTGGTGGCCATGGATGTGGCCATAATCTTTTTGGTGCCGGAAGTCTAGGTGCCGCAGTTGCTATTAAGGAACTTATGCAACAAGGAAAATTGAAAGGCACTATTCGTTTTTATGGAACTCCAGCTGAAGAATCAGTAGGTGGTAAAATCTATATGGCCCGTGATGGACTTTTTGCTGATCTTGATGTATGCCTTGATTGGCATCCGGATGTTGAGATTGCAGCTTTTACCCAAAGCACTCAGGCATTGGTTGACTTCATTGTTGAGTTTAAAGGCAAAGCGGCCCACGCAGCTGTGGATCCGTGGAATGGCAGAAGTGCCGTGGATGGACTGGAAGCATTTACCGATGGCGTAAACATGCTTCGCGAACACGTGCGCCCCAGTGTGCGCATGCATTATACTATTATGAGCGGTGGCGATGTGCCCAACGTAGTGCCCGAGTATGCAAAAGTTTGGATGTGGGTTCGGGATAGTAAGCGCGAAGGCATTGAGGTGGTGTTTGCCCGTGTAAAAGAAATTGCCGAAGGCGCAGCTAAGATTGCAGGTGTGGAATCAAAAGTTACGATTCTATCTGGAGATTATGAATTGCTGGTAAATCGCACCGGAGCAGCAGCGCTGCAAAAGAATCTGGAAATTTTAGGTCCGATTAATTATACTACTGAAGAGATTGCCTTTGCAAAAAAAATTCAGGAAGTGCAGGGCGGTGAACAAACTGGTTTAGATGGGAAAATATATCCTCTCAAAGAAACACAGGAACATCCCATGGGAGGCTCTACCGATGTAGGCGATATTAGTTGGAACGTACCTGAAATAACACTTTATGCTACCACAGCTCCACCCAATACCGCATGGCATGGTTGGAGTGTTGTTGCGTGTGGCGGCATGTCTATTGGTCATAAGGGAATGGTGTTTGCCGCAAAATCATTGGCAATGACTATGGTTGATCTTTTTGAAAATGAGCAGTTGCGCAAAGACGTAAGAGCAGAATTTGATCAGCGCAAAGGCAACCAGGTTTATAAGGCTTACATACCAGATGGGCCGGCACCCGTGCCAAATGGCATGAAAAAGTAGTTACTTAGAAAGGTTATCCTTCTATACATCCATTCCTGTAAAAGGAATATTAATTACTCTTCAATTTGGCTTCATTAACAGACCAAACCTCTGCTTATGAATCGTTATTTATTTGTTCCCCTCCTTTTAATTTCTGCTCATATTTTTGCACAGCACGTTCCCACTTTTGAGGAAGTGATTTCCTTGCGCAGTGTTGGCGGTGTTGCGTTGTCAGATGATGGAAAGCATGTTGCTTATGCGCTGCAAACAACAGATTGGAATGAGAATCGATTTGATTCGGAGATTTGGCTAAGCAAAAACGGGGCAACTCCATTTCAATTAACCAACACACCAAAAAGTAGTAGCAGTAGTGCTGCGTTTTCGCCCGATGGGAAGTGGATTGCTTTTCTTGCAGATAGGGGAAACAAAAATCAAATTCAGGTAATCAGCATAGAAGGCGGAGAAGCAAAAGCTGTCACCAACGAAGAAGAAGGAGTTTCATCATTTGAGTGGTACCCATCGGGAACAAAATTTATTTTTCTTAAACCCGAAAAGGAAGACAAGAATAAAAAGGAGCAGGAAAAACGATATGGCGGCTTTGAGGTGGATGACAAAGAATTTACGCTCGCTCACCTTTGGCAAGTGGATTTTAATCCGTTTATGCCTGATCCAACAGAACTCCCTTGCTATGAAAAAATTGATTCGTTAAAAGCTAAAGCTGGCTGTATTGAATTAGCAAAAGCTAAAAAAATTACAGATGGAAAATTTACGGTTACGTCTTTCATAGTTTCTCCCGATGGAAAGTCAATTGCCTTTGGGCATCAACCAAATCCATTGATTAACTCGTTTATTAAAGCAGACATTTCGATCGTTAATCTAACCGACAATAAAATAGTTGCTCTTGTAACCAATCCAAGTTCTGATGGGTTAGAAGACTGGTCGCCTGACTCGAAAGAAGTTTTGTTCACCTCTAATCTCAGCGATACACTTTCTAATTTCTATAAAAACTCTCAACTATTTGTAATTAGTGTGGTCACAAAAGCCACGCGCCAGCTAGCAAAATCGCTTGACGAAGATTTGAGTGGATTTGTCTGGGAGCAAACAGGTGTATACGCATCTATTTGGAATAAAACGAAGCGGCCTCTATACCGCATTGATGCGAAGACTGGCACGCATTCAATCTTTAAGGATTCGCCAAGTCAAATTTTTGGATTTTCTTTTTCAAAAGATGGACAAACGGTTGCCCTTACCGGTCGTGGTGATAATCAACTCAACGAAGTGTTTATTTCCAATGCCAATGGCTCTGTTAAACAACTTACAGATATGACGGGACAAACAAAAAATTGGAAAGTAGCTCAAAGTGAGGTGATCAGTTGGAAGAGCAAGGATGGGGCGACAATTGAAGGAGTGCTTCATAAACCAAAGAATTATGATCCATCAAAAAAATACCCATTGCTTGTTGTTATACACGGTGGGCCAACTGGAATCGATACGCCAACTCCCGTTCCGGCTTATGTGTACCCAATTGTGCAATGGCTTGATAAAGATTGTTTGGTGTTGAGGCCTAACTATCGGGGCTCGGCTGGCTATGGCGAAGCATTTCGATCGCTTAATGTAAAAAATCTGGGTGTGGGCGATATGTGGGATATAATGAGTGGTATCGATTATCTCGATAAAAAAGGAATGATTGATAAAAATAAAATGGGAAGCATGGGCTGGAGTCAAGGTGGCTATATCTCTGCTTTTCTGACGACCAACACGGATGTATTCAAAGCAATTTCAGTTGGAGCAGGTATAAGCAACTGGATGACCTATTATGTGAGTACCGACATTCACCCATTTGCCAGACAATACTTAAAAGCAACACCGTGGAGTGATGAAATGATGTATAAAAAAACCTCTCCCATTACAAATATTAATAAAGCTAAAACTCCAACACTTATTCAACATGGTGAACTAGACAGGCGCGTACCCATTGCCAATGCCTACGAATTATTACAGGGCTTGCGCGATAAAAATGTGCCTGCTGAGTTGATTGTTTATAAAGGGTTTGGTCATGGAATAACAAAACCTAAAGAGAGGTTGGCAGCTACCTGGCATAACTGGCAGTGGTTCAATAAATATATTTGGGGCGAGAATATAGAGTTGCCTATTGGAGATAAGAAATAGAAAAAAATTTTACCATTAAGCTCATTAAGAAATTAAGAGAGTGAATTCTTAATGATCTTAATCTCTTAATTATCTTAAGGGCATCTCTAAAAACCCTTGCTCTCATTACCTCAACCCCTGCCCCTTCTACCAAAGAGAAGGGTAAGCGGAGTTTATAGAGATGCCCTTAATGGTTTAACCCTCAACCCCGCTTCCATTTTATACCGCAACCAATAGCTTTTGTCTTTGTAACGGGAACAGATTTATTGCCCATCAAAGCGTCAACAGCGTCTTCAACATAGCGTTTGGTAACACCTGACTCATTGCGCGGATTGTCGTCAATTGCTCCGATATAGGCAACTTTTAAATCTTTACTAAGAACAAAAACATGTGGAGTATTAGTAGCGCCAAACGACTTGGCTACTTCCTGCGTTTCATCAATCAGGTATGGAAACTTATAACCTTTCTTTTTTGAAATTTTTACCATATTCTCATAAGAATCGCCCGAGCCTTCGTTAGCATTAATCGTAATTACCGGATAGCCTTTGTTCGAATACCTTTCATCAAGTTTAATAATTCGTTGATTGTAGGCCTTTGAATAAGGGCAAGTATTTGAATCAAAAATTACGACATATCCTTTTGCATTTTTATAGTTAGCAAGCGAGATCATTTTGCCATCCACATTCTTTAACTTAAAGTCGGTGACTTGATCACCAACTTCATAACCATTCATTGGATTAGCAGCTATTAGCAGCACTGAGCATAGTAATAAAAGAACTTGTTTCATGATGTCCATAGTTTAATTCTTTACCTCATTAATCAATTTTTCAAGTTCGCCTTCGTGCAATTCCTTTTGCACAAGTTTTCGCTTTCCGGTTTTTGTATTTACAATAAGAGTAGCAGGCAGCGCGCCCCCCCAGTCTTTGTCAATTTTATCGATCCAGGAGTTGGGGTCAGTTTCGGCCAGAATTAGCACCCTGGATTGTATTTTTTTCCGGGTGATAAACCGATTCACCTTTTCGGGGTTTGGATCAAGATCATAGTCCATGCTAACCAGGGTAACCGCTACTTCTTTGTTTTCAGCATTTAACTTTTCGAAAAATGGTATTTCTTTTACACAGGGAGCACACCAGGTAGCCCAGAAGTTAATCACCTGTATTTGTTTGTTGGGTGTGATCAAAATCTCCTGTAAGTCCTCTAATTTGATCTCATTGGCCTTTTGGGCACACACGGACTTGCAGCCAATTGAAAACAAGCAAATAATAAAAAGGTATTGTCTCATAGTTAAAGTGCGGGGAATGCATCGGCATGTTTAACCCCTTTGCATTTGCAAAAGTAGCCATGTAAGTTGAATGCAAGAAAATTAGTAATGGGGTATAATTCAATTAGTTAGAATTAACCAAAAAAGAGTCAAAATAGAATTCCACAAAATTTGATAATTATCCACATTACCGGACTGTTATGCGTTATAATTCAGATTATCAAACGGTTACACCCAATGTAGTTAATCAGTTCTTTGTGGACAACTATTGGGGACTGAAATATAGGCTTGTTTTACAAGGTGTTTATAATGATCAGATTTTCAATCAAATAGCTAACCTATTTTGCCAATTTAACCCTAAACTATAAGGTGCCACTATGAATATAAAACAGATCAAAGAAACCTGCATTTACTTTCGGGATTTAGCACTCGCAAAGGGATTCTATCACAACCAACTTGGCCTACCTATAATTAGCGAATCGGAAGGGAAACATATCTTTTTTCGCGCTGGCTCCTGTGTGCTGCTTTGCTTTAACCCTGATGATTCCAAATTAAAAGAACACCCCCCGGCTCATTATTCTGATGGTAAATATCATTTTGCATTAGAGGTGTCAGCTGACGAGTATCAACAACATAAAATTGAAATTCAAAATATGGGCATACCTATCATTGATTCTCTTGTTTGGAAGAATGGAAAAGAATCTTTCTACTTCAATGACCCTATTGGAAATGTAGTCGAGATTATTCCCGAAGGAGTTTGGGATTAGTTCTTATTGAGGGTAAAATCGAGTAAGCCATGTGGTTGTCGCTCTTGGATTTTTACAATAAGCGGGCTCTGATGGTGTGCCTCAAACCAAATCAGGTAATCAACATATTGAATACAATCAGGTAAGAGTCTGCCCTCCATTTGAATTTTAATCACTTTATCCTGAGAGATTGTTACTGAAATTTTTTCTTTTTGATCCTCAGGCAGACTGGAGATTCTCACGTATTCTATGCCTTTATAAAATTCTGGATCAACCCGCATGCTATTTGTTATGAGTATAAATGTTCGTTAGACAAAAATGGTAACTCCGGGTTTAAAGATATCTGAGATTTAGGTTAAGATTACTTTAATTTTGTCGCGTTAAATTTAGTCAATTAAACGTCAGGAACCTTTATCACACTCAATTCCAAATCCCAAATGATCTCGAATCAACGATCGAAATTTTCACTCCCACCATCAGGTATTTATCTTAACTGCGCCTACATGTCCCCAATGCTTAAAAAAGTTGAGAAGCAGGGTATAACAGGTATCTTAATGAAAAGAAATCCAGCTAAAGTTTCGATCGATGACTTCTTTACAAACACAGAACTTGTTAGATCCGAATTTGCGAAGTTGATAAATGGTGAAGCAAAACGAGTTGTACTGGTGCCTTCTGTGTCGTATGGTATGGCCAACGTGATGAAAAATGTAAAAGCCACACGAACAGATAACATCGTTGTTACAGGCGAACAATTTCCAAGTAACTATTATCCGTGGCATCAACTACAACAAGACACGGGAGTAAAATTGAAAGTAGTTTCTGCACCTGATACGTTGAAGCATCGCGGCAAGCAATGGAATGAACAATTATTAGAAGCCATTGATAGCAATACCAAATTAGTTGCACTTGGCAACGTACATTGGGCCGATGGTACAAAATTTAATCTGATCGAAATCAGAAAAAGAACCCGTGAGGTAGGAGCGTTGCTGGTGATTGATGGTACACAATCAGTAGGGGCCTTGCCCTTCGATGTAGCGAAGATACAACCTGATGCATTAGTTTGTGGTGGTTATAAATGGTTAATGGGACCATATTCGTTAGGCCTTGCTTACTATGGTGAATATTTTGATCAGGGAAAACCAATTGAAGAAAATTGGATTAATCGGTTGCACAGCGAAAATTTTGCTGCGCTTGTAAACTATCAAAGCGAGTATCAACCAGGCGCGCTGCGATATGAAGTGGGTGAGCATAGCAATTTTATTTTAGTGCCCATGTTGCTGGAAGCCTTGAAGCAAATCAACCAATGGAAACCAACGGCTATTCAACAATACACTGCGGCCATCACTAAGATGCCAATTAAGATTTTAAAAGAGGCCGGTTATTGGATTGAGGACGAAAAATATTGTGGGTATCATTTATTTGGAGTTCGTTTGCCAGAGGATAAATTGATAGAGCCGATCAAGAAAGCAATTAAGAGAAGGAAAATTTCAGTTTCGTTTCGTGGCAACGCCATTCGGGTATCACCGCATCTTTATAATTCAGAAGCTGATCTAATGAAGTTAGTGAAAGCTTTGGTAGGCAAACCATGACCGATCGTAATAAGAGCGACTACTTTTTAGGAGGTGTTGTAATTGCATTTTTAGGGGCCATCTGTTTTTCGACAAAAGCCATCCTGGTAAAACTTGCTTATCGCGATACAGAAGTTGATACAATTTCGCTATTGGCTTTACGAATGATCTTCGCCTTACCGTTTTTTATTGTCCATGCATTCACATCGTCCAGCAAACAAAGTAATGTTCGGTTTACAACAAAACAATGGATTCAAGTAGCTATTGTTGGATGCTTAGGGTATTATATAAGCAGCTTGCTTGATTTTTTGGGCTTGCAATATGTATCTGCTGGTATTGAGCGATTGATACTATTTATTTATCCAACATTGGTTTTACTGATGTCTGCAATAATCTTCAAAGAGAAAATAAAACCTATTCAATGGCTGGCATTATCGATTACCTATATTGGCTTGTTCATAGCATTTTTTGGAGAAGTCAACTTGCAATCTTCGCTGGGCGACAATTTTATTTTTGGATCGCTCTTGATTTTTATCTGTGCATTTACATTTGCCGCTTACATAGTGGGAAGTGGTCGTTTGATTCCATTAGTGGGGGCATCTAAATTTAATAGCTATGCAATGTGTTTTGCTGCCATGGGGGTATTAATTCATTTTTTGGTCACGACTGAAGTTTCATTATTCAATTTTTCAGGTACAGTATATCTGTATAGTTTTTTAATGGCCATTATCTCAACCGTAATTCCATCCTATTTAGTTGTTCAGGGTATAAAAAGAATTGGTGCCGATAATGCGGCTATTGTTGGAAGTGTTGGGCCAGTATCCACCATTGTGATGGCGTACTTCTTTTTAGATGAGCAGATATTTTTTCTTCAGATCGTGGGGACTTTCATGATTTTAGCGGGCGTGTTATTAATCAGCCGGCAAAAAAGAAAAGAAGTTTTATAATCAGGTGCCTTGCTATGCTTTAGTTGTAGATCAACTTTTCAATTAGTAAGTTCAACACATGAAAAAACTATTCCTTATTTTATTTCTATTCATTACTCAACTTTCAATTGCGCAAAACACGGAGTTGATTTTTGTTTTCCTAAACAAGCGAACGGATAAAACAGAATTGCCTGAAGCGGAGGTAAAAAAAATAATGGCTGGCCATCGGGCAAACATTACACGACTGGCAAAGGAAGGGAAACTAATTTCAGCAGCATCGTTCGATGCAGGCGGGGGTATTTTTATTTTCAAATCAAAGTCAATAGAGCAAGTAAAGGAATGGCTAAGTACCGACCCCGGTGTGCAGGCAAACCGTTGGCGGGTAGAAGTGCTCCCCTATTATCCGCGAGTAGGGTCAGCCTGTGTAGTAAAAGAACCTTACGAAATGGTGACCTATCAGTTTATCCGCTACATACCCAACATTGCCAAGTTCAACATTCAAAACGCGCCCGAGATTTTTAAGAAGCACGATGACTATTTAAAAACCATTATCAAAACAGGAAATGCAATAGCAGAGGGAACCTTTGGCGATATGGAGGGCGGCATTCTTGTAATGAAAGGCGATCTTGATATGAGAGTGATAGAAATGGATACTGCCGTACGCGAAGGACTTTTAGAAATTGAACTTGAGAAACTATGGATTGCTAAGGGCGGGTTTTGTGAGAAGTAAAGCAAGCATTATCATAAATTAATTGCTAAATCTGAAATCTCTATGAAAGGAATTAATTATATAACAGACGAGCAAAGCAAAAAAAAGGCGGTGGTCACCGACATGTCATTGCTTAAAAAGTATGATTATAAAATAGAAGAGTTATTCGACTTGATTTTGGCTGAAAGCCGAGTTGATGAACCAGTTGTGAGTTGGGAAATCGTTAAAAAGAAACTCAGGAAACAGGGCAAAATTTAATGTACACTATCCGATTCAAAAAATCTGCGGAAAAGGAACTCAGCAAACTTTCAAATCGGGTAATCAAAAAATTGCAGATACAATAGATTCTTTGTCTGAAAATCCGAGGCCATCCGGTTCAAAGAAATTGATTGGTCAAAATGAGGTACTATGGCGTGTACGCGTTGGCGATTACCGGATTGTATATTCAATAAACGAAATTATAGAAGTAATTGAAATTCGAAGAATAGGACATCGCAAAGATGTATATAAGTAGCAATGAATTTTGATAATTATCTCCTCACTCCGCAACTACAACCGCCAACTTATCGCCCTTTAAATTTATAGCAAGCCGGGTTACACCTTTTAATAGCTCAGCCCCATTATTTAATTCAATCACTTTCCAAGTCTTTCCTTTTTTAGGATCAAGCATGTAAAGTTTTGATCCATCGCTTGAAATAATTTTTCCACCAGGCGTCCAGCAAATATCTTCCCGATCGGGCAATGTGGAGGCAATCGTTGTAATAGCCATCGTTTCGGTATTCAATTTCTTTATCTGCCATTCGTTGCCAGAATTTTTTTGAATGAAGCTGATGCCTCGCTCATTGGGAATTTGGTGCAATGACCGACCGATGTTTTGTGCAAGCACAGTATCTTCTTTTGTAGGTAAACGCAAATAGTGTAGCGTGTTGGGCTCGCCAAGAATAAACATGGCGAGGTGACTGTTATTAGCCCACACATGATAACCAACAGTCATGTTATCAATAATTACATACGGGTCTCCGCCAGCAAGCGGATATTTTCCTAAATCCTGCGCGCCATTGTCGCGCTGAATAATACAGGACAAATAGGCATTGTCGGGTGTATGCGTAGGTGAGTATTCGCGTTCAGGTGTTTGGGTTACAGAATTTGTTTCACCCGTTTGATAATTGAATGACTTAATGTCTGAGCGACCATCGTCATTAAATGACGAATAATACAAAACAGGTTCGGTGCGACTAAACCCTGGTTGATTATCATAACCCGTGTGATTGGTTATGTTTTTAGGATTGCTTAACGTGATTTTGTTCTTCTTGATTTTCAAATCGAAAAGCAGAATCTCAGAGCCACTTTGGGCATACGCTGAGAATCCGCAAGAAAAAAGAAGTAGAAGCCGGAATAGTTTCATTTTTTGATGTTAGGAATTGAAACCTAAATTATGAATACTTTGTCACTAAATAAACCGCAAGGACGCTAGGGCGTAAGTTAAGTTTAATTTGGTTAGAATATAGTCTCTTTGCACCTCTGCGTCATTGCGGTAGCTTTGCAACTTGAAATAATAAAATAGACGTGAAAGATTTAATCATTATTGGAGCAGGACCTATTGGACTTGCCTGTGGCATTGAGGCTAAAAAAGCTAATCTTGACTACGTTATAATTGAGAAGGGATACCTGGTTAATTCTATTTATAATTATCCGGCTAACATGACTTTTTTCTCAACGTCCGATCGACTAGAAATTGGAGGCGTTCCTTTTATCTCAAATAATCCTAAACCAACAAGACCAGAAGCACTTGAATATTATCGTAGAGTTTGCACAAGTTGGCAATTGAAGATAAAACTTTATGAGGCTGTTGAATCTGTAAAAAAAGATGAGACGGGCATCTTTAAAGTAAAAACGACAAAAGAAAATTATACGAGTAAGGCAGTAGTAATCTCGCTTGGCTTTTATGATTTGCCCTATCTGCTTAATGTGGAAGGTGAAGATTTACCGAAGGTGAAACATTACTATACCGAACCCCATCCTTATTTTGGTCAGCGCGTGGCAGTAATTGGTGCAGCAAATTCTGCTGTGGATGTGGCGCTAGAAACGTGGCGTAAAGGCGCTGAGGTTACTATGATTATTCGCGAATCGGAAATCCGTGAGAGTGTAAAATATTGGGTGCGCCCCGATATTGAAAATCGAATTAAAGAAGGATGCATTAAAGCCTACTTCAATTCGGAAGTAACAAAAATTACTACATCAGCTATAGAGATAAAAACACCGACTGGCAAAGTAGAAATTCCGAACGATTTTGTTTTGGCCATGACCGGCTATCAACCACCCTTTGAGTTGATGAAGTCAATGGGAATTAAATTCAATGCCGATGAATATCACACGCCAGTGTATAATGAAGAAACCATGGAGACAAACATTAAAAATCTTTATTTGGCGGGCGTGGTATGTGGTGGATTAAAAACCAATAAGTGGTTTATTGAAAATTCACGCGTGCATGCGGAGATGATTGTAAAAGATTTAGCCGCAAAGTCGCTATGACGCAACGCCACATTTTATTTTTTTAGGATATAAAAAAAAGAGTTCTAAATCGGAGCTCTTTTAGTTTTGATATTCTATACTTTCTTACAAAGCGTTAGCCGTTATTGTTACATAAATTTTACAAGAAAGCTTAAATGCAATGGGAGTTGAGGTAAACGATCCTTGTAGTTTAATTTCCTCTTTGTTATCGGCAAGCAATTTGGACGCCAGCTCGTTAAATCCGGCAGCATCAGATGTTAACTCAATATTTGAAACAGCAGAAATACTAACATCGCCTGCTGAGGCAATTTCTTTACCTGAAGATACGATAATGAGTTTACCCTCGTTAAAAGTCACTCCGCTTTTACTTACATCAGAAATTGAGTAGGTAATTTTATTCACCTTAATCTCCTTTATCTTACTTGTATGTTTAGCTACATCAGCATCAGAGGTTGCATCTAAGGTTTTAGTAATTTCATAACTCACAGCATTAGTGCCATTATTAACTCGTGTGTCATTGACAACAAACTCTAATGGCAACTCTGCATTAAATGTAACATCGTCCACTTTGTCAAAAAGATCGCAAGACGAAAACGTGCCTAGCACAAAGAGTAACGCAATAGGAAATAGGTGTTTGATATTCATAACAAATTTGTTTGATAATCTCTTAGGTACCGCAAGTTACAAAATTGTAATACCAATTATTTTTCACGCTTTAGGCCAAGGTCAAATTGAATACCTGCATAATAGTTTCTTTTGGCGGCAGCGTTGAAATATCGCCCAGCGGCTGCATTCAAATCATTTCCAAGGCTATAGGTTTCGTCCAACAAATTGTCGGCACCAACAAAAATATTGATCGGCATATTTTTAATTATCCAAGTCTTGTAGCCGAGCTTGCTTCCTAACAAGGTGAAGGAATCTGCATATACAGTATTTGCATCGTTGAGGGGAAGGGAGGAAGTATAATTTACGGTAACGTACCAATAAATTCCGTTTTTAAATGCAAGATCAACACCTCCCGTAAGGACGTTTGCTGGCACTCCGGTAAGATCATTGCCGCTAAAAGACACATTATTTTTCTCGTAATCCTTAAACGTATAGTAGTTAAACGTTAAACCACTCCATAATTTAAAATTGGATAGTGAAGTTGTTGAAACAGTAGGTTGCCAATTAATCAAAAGTTCGGCACCATTTTGATTGGTAGCGCCAGCGTTTACAAAAAAGTCGGCTCCGTCAATATCTCTTCGAACCACGATGGTTTGATCTAGGGCAAAGTGATAAAGCGCAGCGTCAACAAAGAACTTGCGATTTAAAAAATAACCGCGCGCGCCTACTTCAACCTGAATTCCTTTTTCTGATTGCAGGTCGGTATTGAATACTCCGTTTGAAGGCCTTACTTCAGCAAGGGTTGGCGGAGAAAATCCCCAGCTTACATTTGAATGAACGGAGAACACATCATTTATTTTTCTTAGCACCGCTATCCGAGGAGTAAGTACGGGATTGTATGTTGTTTCTTGCGCTGCCGGCTGCAAGTCGGTAAGTCTTAGTAATCTATAGTCTACCCAGTTGGCACTTAACCCAGCGGTAATAATCCAATCGTCTTTTGTAAATTCTCCCTGGCCAAATACGCTATATTGAAGTGTTCGGATTTCGTCATCGTTCTGAAGTGTTCCAGGAGTACCTTGCTTGTTTTGATAATTTTTTACTGGCGAGTAGCCACGTAAAAACTCACCGCCTCCAAAAAGTTTTGCGTTCCAATTTCCAATAGCAAATGAATAATCCGTTACACTGCGAGCACCCATGTTTTGTTCAAGTCTTCGCTCAAAATTTCTTATCGAGGGGTTTTCAAATTGAACAAAGTTTCCAAAGACGCCTGTGCGGTTGCGTAGCTTTTTTGAAAACTGATATTGATGTGAAATACCTGTATAAAATGATCGGAGTGAAACAGCAGCTTGTTGCGAAACTGCACTCGGTTGTGGGCCGGCTGCCGGCCGGGCTTGACCCGGATTGGCTCTATATTCTGCCTCATTTAAGCCGCCCGGAGTTTGATAATATAAGTCAGTATAGAAAATAACAGTTTCTAACTTCTCTTTATCCGACAATGCGAAATTGAAACTACTATTAAGTTGATCGCGCACCATGCGCGATTGCTCGCGATATCCGTCCGCTTGCTGATGCTGATAACTGACCGAATGACTTGTGTTTTCTGTTCCCTGATTAAAAGCCAATTGGTAACTTCTTAAACCATAACTACCAGTTGTCCATCCGCCACTAAGATTTGTTCGATCTTTAAATTGTGGAGATCGCATTAAAAGTACACCGCCCGTGCCTGCTCCATATAAGCTTGACCCCGGTCCTTTAATTATTTCAACCTGACCAATTGAGTTCGCGTCAAGTTGATTTAGATAGGTGTTACCACCGGGATCAGTTAACGGTAAATCGTTCCAATAAGCTTTCACGTTGCGCACGCCAAAAGGTGAACGCAGAGAACTGCCCCGGATAGAGAATCGATAACTCCCTGGCGAACGTTCTTCCATACGAATTCCAGGCAGATTATTGACTGATGAAACAAGGGATGTGTTACTGAAACGGGCAAGATCACTTTCAAAAATCAAACCAACAGAAGCGGGCACTTGCAGCAGGGGCCGATCGGCTTCAAAGGCGCGAATGGTAATTTCATCAAGTACTTTTACAGAATCTACTTTTGTCTGTCCAGTTACATGGTGGGCAAAAAGTACTAACAGAGCGGCAAGGATTTTTTTCACGCGCCAAAAGTACGAACTAGTTGAAGAATTATTAAAAATCTTTCAGTGCTTCATCGAGCGATTTTGCTTCAGGGAAATAGCTCATCAGTTTTATTAGAACTCGATCAACCAAGGTATCAGGGCATGATGCTCCACTGGTCAAAACGATTTTAAGAGGATGCTTGTCAGGCAGAAAATCATGAGTGATTAATTTTTCCTTTTGATGATAATTAAAGTGATGAATTTCATTTGCGGATTTAATCTCAATTTCTGAATTGATAAAGAAGGTTGGAAATTTTCGTTCGCAAAGTTCAACAATATGGGAGGTGTTGGAACTGTTATAACCACCCACCACTATCGCAAGGTCTGCATTGCTCTCCAGCAGTTGATAAGTTGAATCCTGATTATCGTTAGTAGCATAACATAATGTATCGCGGGTATCTGCAAAATGATCTTTTAGATTTTCAGAGCCATATTTATCTACCATCGCTTGCTTAAAGTAGTCGGCAATGCCTTGGGTTTCGGAAGCCAGCATGGTCGTTTGATTTACTACCCCCACCCTCTTCAGGTGGATGTTGGGATCAAAGCCCTCAGAAAATTTTCCGGCAAATTCTGAATAAAATTCTTGAGCGGATTTTGCTCCAGTCAAGTACTTACCCAATTGGCGAGCTTCCTCTATATCACGAACAATTACCGTTGCACCATTGCTTGTGCTGTGGCTAAAGGTAGCCTTGGTTTCTTCATGCTTGGGCTTGCCGTGGATGATAATGGTGTATTGATCTTGCCCCAGTTTTGCACTCCGGTTCCAAACCTTTTCTACAAACGGACACGTGGTGTTATATTTTTGCACCTCTATGCCCTTGTCTAATAAAAGATGTTCAATTTCCAGTGTTGTGCCAAATGCCGGGATAATTACTACGTCATCTTTATCAATGGCTGACCAAGGTATAAATTGAGAGCCATCAGTATCCATAATAAATTTAATGCCGCGACTTTCTAAATCCTGATTCACTTCCTGATTGTGAATCATCTGGCTTAGCAGGTACACCTTTTTGCCAACAGATTCTTCCAGTGCACGATAACTAATCTCAATGGCGTTTTCTACACCATAACAAAAACCAAAATGACGCGCCAGAATAAATTGAACGGCTCCTAAATCTAAAATAGCAGGCGAAAAATCCTGCTTGCGCAGATCTTTTAGTCTACGACTTTCTTTAATCTTACCCGTAATGGAAGAGCGATAATAGGCAGGGATGTCAAATTTTTTGATAACAGATTATTTAAAGTTTTGAGTAATGCAAAGGTAGCGTACAAAAAGTACTGAATCGAATGATCAACAAATAAAACCTTTATCGCCTTACTTTCCCTGCAACCAGCGCATAAGCACTAAATCATAAATTTGATAAAACGATTTTCCATCGTCAGTCAGGTATTTATATACCAACTCTCGCTTAATCAAGAAATCTAATGCCCGAAGCACGGATGAACTTGATCCGAGTTCGTATTTTTTTATAAACTCTTTTGCGGTGAGTTGAAAAACTTTGCCCTCTTGCGCAATAGCCGCTAACAGCCGCCACTGGTGTTTAGACATGGAACTGTTGAGCGCCAGATACGACAATTTATTTTCTGCATAAATCTCCAAAACAGACTCATCAATTATTTCTTCGGAGGCCTGTTTTTCTGTTTTGGAAAAAACCCGATTGCACAGCAGTTGAGTGTTGTACGTATTGCCATCTGCCCAGTCTAAAATCCGGGCTATATGTTCATTAGAAATTTTAAGCCCGCGGTCTTTAAAATGCTTTTTGATAAATAATTCATACTCTTTTTCTAAAATTTTTCCGATCGAAACTGATTGTGTGCTTGCATAAAAAGGTCGCTTAGCGGAATTAAACATTTCGCTAAGCAAGTGAAATTGGCTACCGGAAAATATGAAACGTAGGTTTTTAAGATGCTGTACTTCGGAGCGAATCCATGCCTCAATAGCATAAGAGTCTTTGTGCCAACTATTGATTTGTTGAAATTCATCTAAGGCAATAAGCCCCGGGCCATACGAATCCAGCATTTGCAAGGCTTGTTTTACCGAGGTACGTTGCTGACTTTCCGATTTGAAATCAATCTCTAATTGCAAACTGCCTGTGTGTGGGTTGGCCGACATAACCGGCCGGAATGCGAGTATCCAACCCTCAAACTTTTTGAATAATGGTTTGTTGGCTGCTAGTGCATTTAGCACGGCACTTAAAAATGAGTTAGTAAAATCTTTGAACGTAAAGGATTCTTGCACATCTAAATAAACACAGTTCCATTTTTTACCAAGGTGATAAATCACATGACTGATTAAACCGGTCTTTCCTATT
>Ga0335394_10001219_pt1 | contig 28761 bp, 26 predicted proteins | sample MAT03_FD_205741 | JGI IMG/M metagenome (GOLD analysis project Ga0335394, IMG submission 205741) | Freshwater microbial communities from Lake Fryxell liftoff mats and glacier meltwater in Antarctica - MAT-03 (spades assembly) (version 2) ...
GCTCAGCTTGCTTCTTCTGGGGAATTGGATCAGTCACTTTCGCAGGGATGGCGTTTCGGGAAAAGGCTGGATCATTGCACAGGTATTTCTGATCATTGTCATCGCGGGGTGCAACGAACTGCACATGGCACTTCTGGTTCTTCTTCATCTTGCATTGTTGGTGTTCAGCTACCGTCGAAAAAGCAAACTGGATCCCATTATCATTGGGCTGCTCCTGGTTTCCGTCGCTTGTTCAGTCGTGGTGTTCGCGGCTCCTGGTAACGATACCCGCGGTGCCCTGTTCCCGCATCGGCATGAGTTTCTCAGGACCCTCGGCTACGCTTCGGCACAGACCGCACGCTTCACCGGAACATGGTTGTTCCTTTCAACAGGCGTGCTTTTTTCGCTTGGCTTGGTGATCCAATTTCGTGCCTTTGGATCGGACAACGTTTTCCATACCATGCTCCAGCGGGTCAACAAATGGTGGGCATTGGTTTTGCCCTTCGCACTGGTCTTCGTGCCTATGGTGGTCACGTATTGGCCCACGGGGTTATTAGGCCAATACCGTACGGCGAATGTGGCGTTCTTCTACTTCATTCCGGCATGGTGCTTTGCGTTGCTGGTGTGGGATGTGCAGGTGTTTCGCACCGGACGTTGGCGCTTTCCGGATCTGCATCAACGAACTTTTCAGTGGTCTTTCCTGCTGCTCTGCGCGATCACGTTCTTCTTCCTTGGAAGGGATGGGCGTGTTTCAAGCGATCTCTTCACCGGACGTGCAAGGGAGTATGATCGAGGTTTAACTGAGGGCTACCAGTTGATCACAAGCGCCGTGCAGGACAACGCGGATCGTTTGGAGCTGCCATCCGTGGAGTTCCCGAGGAGCCTGCACATTTTGCCGTTGGATGCTTCACCGGACCATTGGACCAACCGGAGTTTGGCCAATTACTTCGGCAACGCCGCGCTCAATATCACTGTTGCACCTGCTCGATAACGACCGGTGACGCTGGCGGTGCTTCGGGATCGAAGAATAGCTCCGCCGCCAATTTCGCATCGTGGCCGTACACGTCATCGCGGAAATTCAAACGACCGTCCGTGCCTACCCAAGCGGTGAAATAGCCGATCGTGACCGGACGTTTCTCCTTCAGTGTCACCCACTTTTCTTTTCCGCTGAACATGGCCTGCTTGATCTTTTCAGATGTCCATGCCGTGTCGTTGCGCAAGAGGTATTCGGCCAATTCCTGCGGTCGGCTCAGCCGTATGCAGCCATGGCTGAAGGCTCGCTTGTCCTTGGTAAAACCACCCTTGCTCGGCGTGTCGTGGAAGTAGATGCTGTAGCTGTTCGGAAACAGGAACTTCACGCGGCCCAGCGCATTGCCTGCACCGGGCTTTTGTCGGATCACCGGGCGCGCATCGGTTCCGCCGATCCGTTCCATGCCCTTCTTTGCCAAATAGTTCGGGTTCTTCGCAATGGCGGGCAGGATCTCGCCCCGGACAATGCTCGCAGGTATGGTCCACGTTGGGCTGAACACGATCTTGCTCAAGGTGTCGCTGAAGATCACCGTGCGCGTGGCCGTGGTGCCCACCACAACATCCATGTTCCAGGCTTCCTCTCCATGTTCGAAGATGTGCATCTTGAATTCCGGGATGTTCACCAGGATCAGGTCGGGGGCATACGATTCCGGTACCCACCGGAGACGTTCCATGTTCACCAGTAGGGTGCGCAATTTCTGCTGAGGTGTCGTGTTCAGTGCTTTCAAAACGCCGGGACCTATCACACCATCTGCGGAAAGTCCGTGCCGTTCTTGGAAGCGCTTCACTGCATGGACCGTAATGCTGTCATATTCCGTGGAGCTCATGAGGATCGTGTCTCCTTCAGCAACGAAGTCGCCCAGCACCATAAGCCGGTGGCGGAGAATAGGCATGATCGATGCTTCCTTGCCCGGTTCCAATTTCTTCAATTCATCCAAACTGATCGGACTCCAGTCCACAATGGTGTCCAAGTCGTGGAAGTGTTTCAGGAAGGACTTCAGCTTGGCGTATTGCGGATGCAAGGGCTCCACCAAAGAAAGGTCCATATGGCCCGCAGCCAGCGAGTCGATCAACCGAGAAAAGTCCTTCTTTCGCCGGGGGATGAACCAGTCCAATTCCCGCAGGTCCTTGCCCACGATCCCACCGTACTTCTTGTCGGCAAAGCGGAAGAACTGCGCGGTAAGGCCCAATTCCAATTGAAGTTGACAGGTGTCGCAAAGCATGACCTTGCGTCCGTCGGTACGTGTGCCCAGGAGCAGTTCCTGCACCCGGTTCCGCAAGCTTGCAACCTCACGGAACACGGTGTCCGCGCCATTCGCCAAGGAGAGGAAACCCATCGCAGATTCTGACAGCGAATCATTGACGAACCATGCGTACTGGAACTTGCGCCGACCATAGAACTCCATGATCCCTGCGGAATCGGAGCTGAATTCGGGGTGTGCGGCCAAGAAGCCGACGATCTGTGCGCTGTCCAAGGATCGCCATGTGTACGCCACCGGCGATTCGAAGACCTCGGCGATCTCTTGGGTCTGTTCCTCCACCGTAACGGGCTTCGCTTCGGGTGTGGAGCATGCTCCAAGCAACGCAACGGCAAAAAGTGGAAAGTAAAATGTTCGCGACATACGGCACACCTTCAACGGAAGCAACGAGATAAGGATCAACTAACTCCCGTGAACATATAGGAGACCGCCCTCAGCAAGCAATTCGATCATACGAGGCATGGCCTCCTGGCTCACGGCCGGGCAACCCCAGCTGCGCCCAAGCCTGCCGTGCTGCGCTATGAAGCCGGCGCTGACGTAATCCGCGGCGTGCATGATCACCTCGCGTGAGAGTGCATTGTTGTTGATGCCTTTTTCCAAGCCTTCCAACAAAAGGGCGGGACCGTGTTTCGGGCTTATGATGCGGGCCCCTACACGGTACAAGCCCAGACTGGATCGGTGGGAGCCATCCTTGTTGCTGAAGGCCGTGGAGTAGAGTTCACCGGTGTTCTGCCCGTGGGCCACCCATGTGCGCATGACCAATACTTTATGCTCCAGATCGATCACGTACAATCGCTTCGCCGTGCTCGGTTGGGTCATATCAGCGATCGCCAAGATGTTGCCGGTAACCCCGAATTTCTCCATGCGCTCAAATCCCGCTTGGAACACGGATCCAGAAAGGATGCCCTCCAAACCGATCTCCGCATACAAGGCATCTGCCGTAGTAGGGGTTTCCTCAACAGAAGTGACAGGTACATTAGGCCGTATCACCGGATGCACGATCGGTTCCCTTGGGAGGAACCAAGAGAAGATCAACGCCAATAAGAGTGGCATGTGTAACAAAACTTCCGCAGGTTATTTCCGTACCAATCCCTTGTGCGAGGTTCCATTTCGCAGAATTGAACGGGGCGTGAATATAACGGCGTTCACCCCATGTAGGTTGCGTTGCACTATGAATTCCCTTTTGAACTCGATGAATGGAAGGTGAATGAGGACGGATCGATCGAGGTCCCAATAACTCAGTTTCAATGAACGCTTGGCCGACAGTTCTTTACGGAACTCTACTTTCGATCAACTAGCACCGCATCCCTCAATGATGAGAAGTTTCGCCCTGTTCGCTGTCATCCATATCGCCTTTGCTACCCATGCGCAGAATTACCCTTGGGGCTGGGGTCCGGAGATCTACGTGAACCAGATCGGCACGACCATAACCTGTACCGCGTTCGACCCTGTCCTGGATATGACACGGACCCAAAGTTTTACGGCCGTGAGCAATTGGATCCACGAGGATGGTGTGGTGGCAACGGTGTCGGTCGTGGGTACGGTTCAAGGGATCGTCTACGACATGGAGCTGGGAAACTTCAGTGTGGGTCAATTCAATTCCTTTACAGGCACCACGATCACCAACAGCGATGGGGTGATCGCTTGGGTTTCCACCTCCGGAACCTTGGGCGCCGCTATCTATGATCCATTCCAACACCAGTGGCGCACTCAACAGTTCAGTTCAAACAGTGGTAACCAACTGCAGAACCGCGATGGGGTGGTCTCTTGGGTTTCTTCCGCTGGCGCTGTTGGTGCTGCCGTGTACGATCCCGCCCTGAACGTTTGGCGTCCGGAACAGTTCAGCTCCAACGCGGGCAACACCATGCGGAATGCTGATGGTGTGGTGGCTTGGGTCTCCGCAGCGGGCGCAGTAGGTGCGGCGCTCTATGATCCTTCCATCCATGCGTGGCGGACCGGACTGTTCAGCTCGAACGCGGGTAATGCGATCGTGTTGGGCCAGGGCGTGGTCGCCTGGAGATCGACCACCGGTTCATTGGGTGCGGCCGCATACGACTTAGAGTCGGACGAATGGGACATTGGACAATTCAGCACCGCCTCTTCCAACTCCATGCCAACGATCACCGGCGGCACGGTGCAATGGACCAATTCGAATGGCCCGCAACGGTATGGCTACACTGGCGCGCATCAATGGCAGAACAATGTTTACACTTCCGTGCAGTGTGAATATTATCCGATCAACGTCAGTGGTACAGCGCAGCCCCATATCGAATACCTCTGGTGCCTTACACTAGGAGCTTCAACATTCTCCCATCAGTGCGGTGATGGGCACACGATCGATCGTCGTTGGGCTTGGAAGGAATATGCCGATGACGGGGTCTATTTGCCTACGCTCAATGTCAGTAACACTAACGGCAGTAGTTCTTGCACTGGAGAACAAGAGCCAATAACCACGGGAATTGATGCAGGAGTTATTCCTCCGAGGTTGAGCGCATGCTTTCAGGATGGAGAACTTCAGGTCAGGAATGATGTTCCGCTGGGTGCAGTGCAGGTCTTCGATGCTAGCGGACGTGCGGTGGCAAGCATCCTCACGAATAGTCCAACGTGCGTTCTGCCGGGACCATTCGCCCCTGGAGTCTATGCGATCCGTGCAGGTGCTACCGGAACTGTTTCCGCAGTGCGCGTTTGCAATGCACAGTGATCAGGATCACGGGTAGGTCTCCTTTCGGATCACCTTCTCTTGTGCATCCCACTCGCTCCATTCGCCGGTCTTCTTCAAACTGCCATCGGCGTTGTAACCGGCCAGCGTGCCTTTGATGCGGATGTTGCCGTTCGGAAAGAATTCGTGATAGGCACCGTTGGGAATGTCCCGCACGTTACCCTCTACAATGGAGTGCTTGTCCTTCTTCGAACCTTGGGCCGGAACCTTTTCTTGCACAATGTCGATCCGTCGGTACAGGCCACCATCCGCATAGAATTCGTAGCGTGAAAGTGGATAGGTCTGTAGCACCATGTCCATGGACCTGGTGATACGGTTCTCCGTGTAGACGGTATCCACGATCAGGCTATCGGCGCAATGGCCGTACAACCGTGGTGTGGTGGCGGTGTACCTGCTCTCCGCAAGTTGGGGTGTTGGATCGAAGATGATCTCTTGCGCACGTACGTGGTTCGAGCAAGCGATCAGTAGAAGGAGGAAGCAGTGGCGCATGGTGTGAAGGTAAAGTTCCGTGCATTCCAACGTCCTATTCTGCGGAATGGTGCCGTAACCGTTCTATCATGTTTTCAACCGGCACACCCGGATCATGGACAATGTGTAACGCTGGATCAGCCTCACGCAGCATATCGATGCGGAATGGTCTTTCCATGGCGTGGAGCCACATGCCTGGATCGCCGCCCACCACCAGTATTCGCGATCGGATGCTGGTGGATTCTTCCGTCCTACGCCAATTTCTTCTATCTCCATCGGACATATAGGTTGGGGGCAAAGTACTCTCACAAACCGCACAACCCATGGCCATGAATTGCGCATACTGCGGATCGGTATCGCGCAAGAATACCACTACCTCAGCGTCACTTTCCTTGGCACCTTCATGGATCGTGCTGCACTGTTCTCGGATCAGCTCCACCGGCCATACACGAAGTGGCAGTTGCTCTTGGTTCGCTAGGGCCGAAGCGATGATCCTTGGAGCCATGGTGAACCGAAGGATAAAGCAGATCACCACAGCGGGGCCGATGCTTGCAACGATGAGTTGGCGACCTTTGCCTTGCAGATCCAACTGCGCAATGCCCCAGCCGAGCAAGAGCGGTGCAGCAAGGTAGAACCGTGACAACGGGAAGAATACGGAGCTGGTCCCATCGTGGACCTTGGAGAAGCCGAAGGAAAGCACGATCACTGCCAGCGCAGCAAATAGCCCAATAGCAGTTGCTACTTTCTTAGAGCGGTACAGAACAATGCCGATCATAATCAACGCCCAAATCACCACGTGTCCGTTGGGCCACCACAATGGGAACAGCCACGCGAAATGGGCATCCAGTTGACCGAATGCGATGGGGATACCTTCAGCATGGAATACGAAGCGCCAATCGAATATGGTGTTCATTACTGCTTCCGGTCGCTGGGCATAGAACTGCATGGCCGCCCAAAAAGCTGCAATTACCGGCACCGTGCCCAACGCAGCCCAGCCGATCAATTTCGGTTGCTTGGCATGCGAGAACAAGAACCACGTTCCGAAAGCGGCGCAGGCGACCAACGCGTTCAAGTTCACCATGGCAGCGGCTGTCAATACCAAGCCTGTGAGGAATGCGCTCAATGCATTCTTCCGTATGCGTTGCACCCATGGGAAAATGGCCAGCACAGCAAGTCCGTTCAGGTTGGTGTATTGGATCCCATGTTCCGGTGGAAGCAACAACGGGATCGCGGCGAACAAGAGCGCTCCCACGTATTCCTTGCGAAGAAAATAGTAGAAGGCGAACGACCAAAATGGGGCCATGGCGATGAATGCGATCACGACCGGCACTGCCGCGATCGGGTCTGCACCCAACGCTACGAATGGTGCCGCCAACAGGGCCTCCAACATCACTCCGTAGTTCTGCCCGTAGAAGAACGGTTCGTGGAAAATGCCCTGAGAATAATCCTGCGCGGCCAGCCAGATCACGGTAAGGTCATCGCTCGCGTAGCCGATCGTAAGCTGCAAGATCAGCAAACGATCGATGATCCCGAGCAATATGATGCACCAGAAAATAGTATTTAGGCCGCGATCACTGATCCGCATTGCGCAAGATCGCCTTTGCGTAATTGGCCCAACTCATCTCCTTGGTGGCCTCCACGACATTTTCCCGTGGTATCGGCTGATCGATGCTGGCGTTCATCACCCGAACCATATCCGCAATGTTCTTCGGTTCGGCGAGGTAACCGTTGAAGCCGTCCGTGATCGTTTCCGGAAAATGCCCAACGCGGGTAGCCACTGCGGGCAGTTTGAAGTTGTAGCTCAGGCTTTCAACACCGCTAGGCGTGGCTGTTTCGTAGAAGAGGACGATGGTATCAGCCGCTTGGAAGTAGGGCGGTACTTCTTCGTTCGGAATGAAGCGATCAACGATCAGGGTGCGGTCCTTCAAGCCCAACTTTTCGATCATGGCCAACGGGTCGTAGTCGCGCTCGTCATCGGCTTTCTTCAGGAAGAGTTTCTTCACCGTTCCGAACAAGGCGTTCTTCACTTTGGTGCTGAACTTGCTTTGGTCCACGGTCTGCCAGAAGCGCTCGCCTACGATCATCAGGCTCACATCATCGCGCTGCTTGGCGAGTTCCGCGAAAGCTTCGATGCAATAGTGCAGGCCCTTGTACTTCCGTATGAAGCCGAAGAAGAGGAAGACGTGTTTCTTCAGGTGACGCTGCGCTTTCCATGCCTCTTTGTCGAAGTTGGGATCGGGCTTGAAGAGGGTGTAGATGGGGTGGTAGAGTTTTAGTATCGAGTATTGAGTACAGAGTACCGAGTCTGCCGACATAGCGTCATCGGCAGACTCGGTACTCTGTACCCTGTACCCTGTACCTCTTCCCCCGTCCAACGAAACCTCGAACTCCGCATCTGGCATCAAGGCCTTCAATTCATCGGCCGTCTTGTATGCGTGTACGATAAAGCTGTGCCCGTGCCGCAATGCCATGCGCGTAAGCCGTGCGTCCAGTGAACTCTGTTCCTTGGCGGCCACGAAATGCAGGTCGAAGAGGATCTCTGCTTTCGAGTGCTTGCGCAAGTACTTCGCGATCGTATTCAGCGGAATGCCCTGCGTGGGATTGTACCATTGGATGATCACCTTGTCCGGCTTCAGCGCTGAGATGGCCTTTGCCGTTGCGCTCCACGTGCGCGGGTCGTTCCAGTTGGTGAGGTACTTCACCGGAATGTCGTAGCCCTCCAGAAAGTCGCTGCGGCTCGCCTTGTCAACGAACTCACGCGGGATGATCGCCGGGTACTGCTGTGTCCAGCTCACGATGGTTACCTGTGCTCCTTCATCCTTCAACGACCTCGCCAACGCTGTGTTGTACTGTGCAATGCCGCCTTTGAATTTGGGGCCTGGGCCGAAGCAGATGATGTGAGAATTCATTGCAGAGGTGAATGGTGATTGGTCATTGGTGAACGGGCAAACGGATGAAGGATCGGCTCTTCTATTCACCATTCGCCAACTCCCATTCACTTCTTCATTCAGATCTTCTTCAACGCCGCCTCATACACCCTCCGCATCCCTTCCTCAATACTGATCTTCGCTTTCCACCCGAGGTTCTCTTCCACCCACGTCATGTCGCAATACCGGCTGAAGACACCGACCGGTTTATCCAGTAGGGGCTTGATCGTTGGCTTGTAACCTGCGAAACCACTGAAGACCTCGATCAGTTCCAGGAAGCTGGTGAGCCTGCCCATGCCGATGTTGATCGCACGGCCGTCCTTGATCTTGTCCATGGCGAGGAGCGTAAGGTCCAGCACATCGTCGATATGCACGAAGTCGCGGCCTTGTTTGCCGGTGCCCCATACTTCGAAGGGGTTTTCCTTTTTCGCGGCGCGTGCGGCTAACGCGGGAACAGGGTAGGAGAGGTCCTGATCTTCGCCATACCCACTGAAAGGGCGGATGCACGTGACGTGTACGCCGTAGTGGCTCGCCGCGATCTTCGCGAGGAATTCGCCGGTGAGCTTGCTCCAGCCGTAAGTCATGTCCGGCTCACCCATTTTCTTGAAATCGATGTCGCTTTCCTTCAACTTCAAGGTGTTGCTCTCGGTCTGCAGATCGATCGGGTAGGCCGCACTGCTGCTGGGGTACATGAAGCGCGCCGGTTTGTTTCGACACACGTAGAGGAACATTTCCGCATCGATGCTCAAGTCCTGGGCCACCAGCATAGGGTCACCGTCGATCTTGCTTCTTCCGCCTACGATCGCAGCGAAGTGGAAGATGTCGCCAAAGTGATCCACATCAACACCGTGCTTTTTGCGGAAGTATTCGTGGTCCTTGTTCAATTCGCGCAGCACATCGCGTAGGTCGGCTTGCATGAAGAGGACGCGTCCACCGGCATAGATCTGCAAGCCCTTCCCTTCGACACCGCTCAGGGCGGGCTCGGTGCCTTCGCTTTTCCAAGGTGCCCAGGTGTCCGGATGAGTGCCTACGCTGAGATCGTCGATCAGGAGCACCCGGTCGCTGGTGGTGTTGTACAGCCGTTGTACCATGTTGCGGCCTACGAATCCGCAGCCGCCCGTTACGAGGTGTGTTGTCATTGGTTGCAAAGATGGGGAACCCTTCACCGATCAGAATTGGAAGTAAATGAAAGGCACCATTTCCGCCGTCATGGTCTGGTAGAGGGCAGTGACCACCACGACACATACACAGCCCATGGCCCACAATGGAAGCTGCGCAAATGCGGTTCGGTAGCGTTGTTTGAAGGTTTCCGGCAGCCAATGGATGATCAACCCGGCGAGCATGACGAGGAAAACACTGCGAAAGCCCCAGAGCACATCGCCCATTAAATGCGCACCGAAACCATGTGTGATCTGGTGGATCAAATGGTTCGCCGTGGTCAACGAATCACTGCGGAACCAGATGCGCGTGAAGGTGATGAAGGTGAATGTGATCGCGATGGCCTGCACCCGCGCGAACCAATGGCTGCTCTTGTCCCATGGACTAACGCGCTTCCAGAATTTATAGATCACCAGACCCAACCCGTTCAAGCCGCCCCAGATCACGAACATCCAACTGGCACCGTGCCACAGCCCACCGACCAGCATGGTGATCATCAGGTTCAAGTTGGTGGTGACCAGGTTCTGCATGGGCGGGAACAAGCGCGTCAACACAGCGAATAGGGCAAGCACGGAGATGAAGACAACAGGCAGCCACAGCCAACCTGTTAGCAGCACGAACGCCGCACCAATGATGCCCAACATGATCCACGAGAACAACGATCCGCCGCGATTGCCGCCCATGGGGATGTACAGGTAATCCCGCAACCACGTGCTCAAGCTGATGTGCCACCGTTTCCAGAATTCCGCGGTGCTCGCGGCTTTGTACGGACTGTTGAAATTGACCGGCAGGGTGAAGCCCATGAGCAGTGCCACACCGATGGCAATGTCCGTGTAACCGCTGAAGTCCGCATACACTTGAAGGGAGTAACCGTAAAGCGCCATCATGCCCTCAAACCCCGTGTAACGCATGGGATCAGCGAAGACCCGATCGATGAAGTTCACCGCGATGTAGTCGCCGATCAGCACCTTCTTCGCCAAGCCGTTCAGGATCCAGAACACGGCCATACCGAATTGTGCCCGAGTGAGCTTGTACTCCTGGTACATCTGCGGAATGAATTCCGCTGCACGGACGATCGGGCCTGCCACCAGCTGCGGGAAGAAGCTGACGTAGAACCCGAAGTCCAACAGGTTGCGGACCGGCTTCACATCGTTGCGGTACACATCGATCGCGTAGCTCATGGTCTGGAACGTGTAAAAGCTGATCCCAACGGGCAGCAGGATCTTGTTTTCTACGAAGTGCGCATCCCACGCCATGTTGGCCCATTGCGCGAAAATGTTCACCGGATGGAAGGTGGTGCCCAACAGGTTGTTGATGTTCTCGGTGACGAAGTGCGCGTACTTGAAGAAACCGAGCACCGCAAGGTTGAGTGTTATGCTGAGCGTGAGCCAAAGACGTTTGATCAATTGGGTCCGCCCACCGTAGATCCGCAAGCCGATCAGCATGTCCGCGAACGTGCTGAACAACAGGATGCCGATGAACAAGCCGCTCGTTTTCCAATAGAAGAAGAGGCTCACCGCGAAGAGATATGCATTGCGCACAGCGCGGTTGCGGTGTACCAATGAGTAGCCGATCAAGACAACAGCGAAGAAGCCCCAGAAGAAGAACCGTGTAAAGATCAACGGGGTTACAGGGTCATACCCGAAGAGGCCCGCCCAGTCGATCAACGGGCCTTGGACAATTGCGGATAGTGCCTGAACGAACATGAACGATCAGGGCCTGTACGTACTGCGGATGTGATCGCCATACGCGTCCATGATGGAGCTGAACAGCAGATCGCCAAGCGTCACATATCCGGCCCGGGTGAAATGGATCAGATCCGATTTGGCCAAGCCTGCATCACCCCATTGCGCAATGGATCCTTTGCCGCCCATAACGTTCCAGGTGTCCCAGACAACACATCCATGTTTGCGCGAGAGTTCCAACATCACATCTCGCACGGCCGCTCCGTTCTTGTTCGGATACTTCCGGGCCATGTAACTGTCCGTGTTCGTAGTGAGCAGAATGGCTGCATTCGGCGCAGCTTCCACCACTTCGCTGATCAGTTGCTCGTAGTTCCGCAAGTAGCGGTCGGCACTGAAGTCCGGGTCGTGCGCATCGTTGATCCCGATGGAGAAGACGACCAGATCGGGTTTCACAAGGGCCAATTCTTTGCTGAAATCCGGACAACGCAACCAGCTGGTGGTGCTGGCTCCATTCACTCCAGTAGCGTGATAGAAGAAACCGGGATCATCGCTTTCCAGAATGATGCCCTTCAGCGTGAACTGTTGTTGTGTGGTGTCCGTTTGATCGAAACGAAGATGCAAGGTGTCCATGTAACGGTCGAATTGGATCTCCGTGTAGCCCACCATCTCGCTCGTCTCCATTTGCGTAGTGGTGTCGTTGGACCAAGCCGAAACACGGAACTGGTCCGTTTTTCCGTGCAGCACTTTCACCCGGTTGAAGGTGGGTCCGGGGTACATGTCACCACGAAAGGTGATGTCCAAGGTGGTGGAAGGATCCGTGGTGGTAACCGCATATCCGGCGAGTCCTAGTTCTTCTGTGCCTTCCCGTTGCAGGTTCTTCACGCTGGACCATCTGCCGGTGTATTCCGGCTTGTACCAATACGGATTGTTGGTCTTGGACATGGTGTACGGAAAGATGAAACCCCGACCGCCGCGCACGCCGGGCACTGCGCTCTGGAACCGTTCGCGCAGCTCGGCGCTCCACATGTCCGCCTGTATGTGCGAACCACCTACTTGCACAATATTGATCTGCCCCGTGCCATCGAGCAGCACCTTGTCCATCTTGGTGCAATAGCGTTCCCATGCCGTGCGATCGCCATTCAGGATGAGACCGTTCGCTTTGGCATCAACGACCGAGACCGTTGGTAGGACCAACGGGTTTGATTGCCCCACGGTCTGCAGAACAAGCAGTACCAGAAAAGTGATGCACCAGATAATGGGCAAAAGGTTCTGAAGCAAGGTCGCGTGTCTTCGGGAGGTGTGTTCCATTGTGCTATTCTTATTGGGCTGCGGAATGGTAGGCCGCGAAATCGTTGATCAATGCCGTGTAGAAAAGTTCACCTACTTTCTTGGATCCCTGCGGGCTGAAGTGCGTGTAGTCGGTCGCGGCCAATGGTGGATCGGCCTCCACCCACGCGGGCATGCTGTTGCGCCCACCCATGGCCTCGTACATGTCCCAGAAGACCGCCCCTTGCGCAAGGCTGTTGCTCTTCAAGGCATCGCGTACTTCCTCCAAATAGGGCCGAGTTACGTACGCATCGCCTTCCTTGATGCTCATGTCGCTGGGGCCGATCACGATCACACTAACACCGGGTATCAACTTCCTGAACCGCGCGATCTGCGCCCCGAAATACCTGCCGTATTGCGCTGCTTCCTCCGCATCTTTCAAGTTCGGTAGCACGTTGCCCCCGTATTGGAGGATCAAGAGCTTCACATCCAATTCCTTGTACATCTTACCAAGCAACGCTTGATCGGCTTTGCGGAATTCGTATCCGGCACCACCCCGAGCCGCAATGTTGTCCACGCCTACACCCGAGCGCCCGTCGAGTGCAATACCGAAAACATCAGGACTGTCCGCACCAGTGAAGGTGATGGTGATCTCGCTCGGAGTGCTGGTGAATTTCCACTGACGGACCAACAATGAATTGGTCGGTTGGACCACCTCATTGCTCACCAACTCTTCCCCATTTCTGAGTTCGATCGTAACGGGTGCGCGATGCCAGCCATAGAATAGTTCGCACGTGCTGTATTGTTGCGCCTTCCCATAAGCACGCCGCAAAGGGTGCAAGGTGATCGTTGCTTCGTGCAACACAGTGTCGGGAGAAATACTGTCCGGCAAAATGGGGGTGAACCGAGAGAAGGAGGAGAGCGCACCGTAGCGGCCGTGATGCTGGGTGGGATCTTTCTTTCCCATAACACTATAACGCAACCAATTGTCCGAGATGATCCGATCGATACTGAAGCTGTTCACGATATCCGCCACCGCGAAAAGTCCTGGACCGGACCCACCGAATTGTGCCTGCAACTTGTTCCGGATGTAGGAGGTGATCCGATCGCCTTCCAATTGCGAATCGCCATAGTGCATGATCCGGATCGGTTGCTTTCCGTTGTGAGCGGTTTGCAATTGAGCAAAAAGGGGCCACAATACCTGCTTGTCGTCGTTGGGGTAGTGAAAGGCGATGCGTTCCTCCAATGGACGCAGTGCGGCGCTATCGAATACGAAGGGCTCCGTGTCCAACAGGGTATCGGCCATCAAACTATCCGCTAGTGCTTCCGTGTCGGTGATCGCTGCGGAGTCCGTCGTTACAGCAAGGATGTCGCTGATGTCCACCTCTTCCTTCGGCGTGGGAAAGAGCACCTGCTTTGCTGAGGGCAACCGAAGGGTGAGCGTATCGCCAAGTCGGATGCCTTCAGCCGGAATTAGTGTACCGAGCACGGCCAAACCCACCATTACTGCCAACAGGAACAGCAGCACGTGGATCGGCCTCATGGGCGCGGGATCTTCAGCTTTTGCCCCGGCATTATGCGGGCGTCAATGCCGTTCACTTCCATGATGTTATGCGCTGAAACACCCGGGAAACGCTCGGCAATGCCGTACAGTGAATCACCTGATTGAACGGTATACGTTGCGAAGCTGAGACCTTTATCCGCCAGCCTTTCCTGGCCTTCGGTGGCCACTTTCGGAGTGGTGCTGTTCGTGGGTCCGTCGGCGTCACTTTGGTCATTGATCAGCTTGGGCTTTGCGGAGACCACCTCCCGTTTCTTTTGGTGGATGACCAACCGCTTCCCGGCGTAGATCTGGTCACTGCGCAAACTGTTCCATGCCTTCAATTGCCGCACGGATACATGGTATTTTGCCGCTATGCTGCCCAAGTTGTCGCCCGATCGCACTTTGTAGCGGACAATGTTCGTGACCTCCACGGTTATGGGTTCCGGTTTTGGTGCCACTAACATCGCTTCGGCTATCGTGTTCAACGAATCGGACATGATCAAGAACTTGGAGCGCATATCCTCCGGTACGTTGAACAACTGGCCCGCCGGTATCGATGGGCCGATCAGCGTTGGATTGATCGCATGTAATTGCCCTTCCGGTAAGTCCAACACATGAGCTAAGGTGCTCCAAGGAAGTGCGCTTGTGGAGGTGAGCGTATCGGTCGGCTCCCACGTGGTGATCTCGTAAGCACCCAAGCCCAATGCACCAGCGTTGTTCGTGAGGTGGATGAAGGCCATCAACAGTGGGAGTACATCTTGTTGATCCGGTGTGAACTGAGGATACAGAATGCGGTAATCCGCTGCTCCGCTGGTCCGTTGTTGTGCGCGTGTGACATTGGCTGGCCCGCAAGCGAATGCCATGATCGCCATGCTCCAGTCCTGGTAACGATCGTGAAGGTCCTTCAAGTAACGCACCGCGACTTCCGTGCTCTTCATATCATCATGCCGTTCGTCCACTTCCGCGGTTACCTTCAACCCGTAGCGCAGTGCCACAGGGTAAGTAAGCATCCAGATCCCCGCTTCACCGGACATGCTTTCCGCTTGCGTGTTCAGCGCCGAAAGGGCCATGGGGAGGTACTTCAGGTCGGCGGGCAAGGAGTCCTTTGCCAGTTCCTTTTCGATCATGGGGAAGTAGCTGTTCCCCAAGCCCAACAACACGCGGAAATGTTCCCTAAGCTGCTGTCCGTATTGGTCGGCATAGCGTATCACGGCGCTGTCTGCGAAAACAGGAATGCTCGGTGCCTCAAGTGTCAATTTGGTGTACAGGTCACGCGTGTCCACTGCGCGCACCACGCCACGCCCTACGCCGCCGTGCAGATCCTTCAGTTGGTGTTGCACGTTCCAACTGGACATCAATGTATCCGTGCGCCACGTGGATTGCGCGTCGATCATATTTCCGGAGCCCAGAAAAGCTCCGCACAACAGCAGCGGTATAGAGCGTGGAATACGCATGGTCCAAGACGTAAAACAATTCGACCGGATCGTATAACGCGTTTCGCCCCTTCAAAATTCTCCACGCCCCTGTGTTGAGGAGATGTACGTGGAACGCCCCCCTCCTCGGATCGGTCGCAGTGGTCGCGGATCACAAGTGTTGTAGGGCAAGACGCCCGTTCCATTCCCGGACCCGAACTTTGCACCCATGGAATGTTGGTCCAAACTACTTGTGGCGCTCCTCGTTGCGCCGATCACCGCGTTTTCCCAATTACGGACCGTGCCCGAGCGCCCACCCATGGAATACCCTTCAACCAAAATGACAGTAGAGATCTGGAGTGATGTCGTTTGTCCGTTCTGTTACATCGGTAAACGCGAATTCGAAAGTGCCTTGGAGCGCTTTCCGCACAAGAACGAAGTGGAAGTGGTGTGGAAGAGCTTTGAGCTGGACCCCAATGCCCCGGAACGTTCCGAACACGACATGTACGGCATGCTGGTGGCCAAGTACGGAGGCACCCGTGAAGATGCCGCGGCCCGCGTAGAGAGTGTCGTGCAACGTGCCAAGTCCGTTGGGCTGGAGTATCGGATGGACAAGGCTGTGATCGGCAATTCGTTCCAAGCCCACCGGCTGATACAATTTGCCAAGACCAAGGGAAAAGGCGCGGAGGCCAAGGAACGTTTGTTGAAAGCCTATTTCATGGAAGGAGCCCAATTGTCCGATCGGTCAACGCTGGAAGGCCTCGCCAAGGAAATCGGTTTCGAAGCGGCAGAAGTGGAAGCCGTGCTGAAGTCCGATGCATATACTGATGAAGTACGCGCCGATGAGCGTGAAGCACAACAACTGGGTGTGCAGGGTGTTCCGTTTTTCGTGCTGGACCGGAAGTACGCCGTGAGCGGGGCGCAGTCCAGCGATCATTTTCTTGGTGCCTTGGAGCAGGCCTGGAACGAACGCGCTGCGGCGAAACCGTAGGGTTCCACATCAAATGCGGAAGGCATTCGGGCGGGTTTGATATCTACCCACTTTCAGGCAGGAACTTGTACCGGATCAAGCCTCAATAAGTTTATACCGTGAGGTATGCTTATCGCTGAAGTACAGCCCCAGCGGGGCGATATAGCAGAGCGATGGGTCTTGACCCATCGTTGGAAGCATACATACGCATGCCAGCCTTGAAGGGGCGAAATAGTGTCCACCAGACGTTCCGGCCATAATGAGGTATGGTCCCACTATTGCGCCCCTGCAGGGCTTAATAAAATCGAGGTTCCTAACCTTCGATGGGTCAAGACCCATCGCTGCGCTATTGCGCCCTTTCAGGGCTTTTCTCATCGTGGTCCAGAACGGATCCGTACTTGGGATCACCATGATCGATCGCCTGATCTTGGATCATCGCTGGATCCTTCAGCGCATTCCAAATGGACCGCTCCTATGGCATACGGGGATCCGGAACTCTTCTGGACTCCGGCAGAAAGGTCCACAATGCTGCTGGCAACACGAAGTAGCAGAGCGGCAGAAGCAAGCGCGTTTCGGTGATGATCCCGATGAACATATTCGGGATCAGGAAGAGCGGGATCGTCAACAAACAGCGTTGAAGGAACACGGGTAATTGCTTGTATTGAATGAAGGCAAGCACCCAGAACACACCTAGGAAAAGGATAACACTGTCCAAGGCCATCAAGTTCGCTTGCCAATGCCAACCACCGCCCAAATAAGGCTGGTCACGGGTGATGTAACGGATAGCACCCACCATGAGCAAACCGGGCAAGCCTAACAAGAATGCGGTTCCGAAAAGGCGTGCCAACGGGGCGAACGACCAGGACTTGAAATTCACGAAGACGTAAACGGCGGGTAGAAAGAGCATGGTCTCGTTGTTCAGCCCGCCGAACCAGATGAGGCCTGCGAATAAGGCCAGCTTTCCTTCGCGAAGCGCCCACAGTGCAGCAACGAAGGTGAAGGCCAAAAGAGGGGCGCTCTCTTGCAGGTCGCCTTGGAAGGTGAAGGCGGTAAGCAGCGCGAAAAGGACAACAGCGAGCAATGCGGCCGTGTTGTTCAGCCACCGAAGACTGAACCAGTGGAAGGTGAAGAAGGCCAATGTGGTGAAGACCAAACGCTGCATGCCATATGCCGTGTGCAATTGAACCGGCAGGATGCGCGTAAGCAATTCCGGTATGCCCCATTGCAAGAGCCGACTTTGCTCATTGTTGTAATACTTGAACTGGACCAAGAGCGCTTGGATCTGCTCCAAGGTGCCATCGTCCCAATGCGGCGTGGTGGCCGTTTTCAGGCGGAAGGTGACGTAAGCCAAGAACGCACAGACCGCAAAGATCCAGGCCGGATGTTGGAAGTTGAGGAGCCTACTGCGATCGTTGCCCATTCACTTCAGAGTTCCACAGCGCACCAAGTCGGATACAGTTGATCAGCGCGGCGCGGCCAACACTCCGCAGAGGTGGAACAACAACCGCGCACCGACATTCGCATCCCAGTCGTCATGCTTGCCCGGCGTTACCTCCACCATGTCGAAGCCGATGATCGTACGACCACTGGCGGCCAATTTCGAAAGGAGGTAGGTGGCTTCCTCGAATTGGAAACCACCCGGAACAGGAGTGCCCGTATTGGGGCAGAGCGTGGGGTCCAGTCCATCGATATCGAAACTGATATGCACCTTGTCCGGCAACCCGTCGATGATCGCATCGCATTGTTCACGCCACGTGATCCCATCGAATTGTTGCCGACGGACATCCGCACTGCGCACCACGCGGACCCTTCCTTTTTCCTTGAGGAACACGTTGTTCTCGGCCTCGCAGAAATCGCGAATGCCCAAGCTCACGATCCGCTCAAGTTGCGGAATGGCCAACGCATTGTACATGATGCTCGCATGGCTGTACGTGAATCCTTCGTAGGCTTTTCTCAGGTCCAAGTGCGCATCAATGTGCAGGATCCCGAATTTCTTGTGCCGCGCTGCATGGGCACGGTAAAAGCCGAGGGGCGTGCTGTGGTCACCTCCCACTAGACCGACCAATTTCTTCTTGTCCAACCAGTAGCCGGTACGTTGTTCCACCCAATCGTTCATTACCGCGCACTCGGCGTTGATCAACTTCAGGGCCTTTGCGGAACGGGTCTTCTTTTTGGCATCTCCACCTTTTACCAGAAAGTCGATCACATGTTGTGCATCCTTTTTAAGATCATCACTTTGTTCTTGCAAAGCAGCAGGCAATTCATCCATGGCGATCCCACGTTTCCACAGTTCCGGGAACTCGCGGTGGAAGAGGTCCACTTGGAAACTAGCCTCCAGGATCGTTGCGGGACCATGCGATGTGCCACCGCCGTAGCTCGTGGTCACTTCCCAGGGAACGGGGACAAGCACGATATCCGCTTCCGCCGTGGTGAAGGGTAGACCGTAGATCCCGGCATCGGCCGTTCCTGGGCCGTTGGGGTCGAATTGCTTGATCTTGGTGGCTTTGCTCATGGGTGGGATGCGTTGGGGCGGCGAAGGTAAGTGTGAGGCGTTGCGCGGCCCTGACCAGAAATGAAGCCGCCCCGATCACACAAGGCGATCAGGGCGTTCAAGGACTTCAACACTTCCTGCGGTACACAGGCCCCTCGTTGTGTCCATGGCCGTAGGGCGGCTCCGTTTACAAATGCGCGAACAGCAAGCCCAAGAAGTTCGGTACCAATGAAGCCTTGCGATCCTGGGGTTGATCATTGGGTCCCGCACTAACGACCGTGCTGTTGGTCGCCGGAGGAACGTTCTTCTTGTCCGATGTGCGGTCTTCCTTCGGTGTTGGTGGTGTTGGCATGGGCAGAGTCTCATCGGGTACTTGCTCCGGAGTTATATCCTTGCTCAAGCCACGGCGGGTCATGGTCCAGGTCCGGTCCGGCATGTCGCCATCGTACGTGTTGGTCACGTTGGCCACATCATCAAGCAACGGCCCTGTGCCACTGCCCAAGTGAATGGCCTTGCCCACGGGCACTTCGATCACGCAATGCGCCCGTTGCACCCGGAACTTGTCGGCCTTCGGAAAGGCCAGCCATTGGCTCAGGAAAAGCACTGAGTCCACCTGTTGCAGGGTGAAACCGATGTTCGATGCGCGGACCTGCGCCTCTTTGTAGCTGCGGCCTTGCGCGGTGCGTTCCACATAGAAGTGGAAGAGGCTATCAGGGCTGCGTTGAACATCCAAGCCCACCCAGCATAGGCGTATGCTGTCCTTTTGCATCACGAACCCGTCCATGCTCCAATCCACGCTGCCGTGGTTGTAGCGGAAGTGTTTCCGTTGACCTTGGCCAGATGGGTCCAAATTCTCCAGGTAGAGCGTTTGACCGGTGGGTTGGATCAAGGGTACTTCAAGGTCCACGGTTTCGCTCTTGCTGAAATCGGCACCTACGAAGGAGGCCGTTATGATCACCACGATCAAGGCTGCCCCCCATGCAAGGCCCAAGGCCCAACCAAGCCACCGGGGGGTACGTGTATCGAACACCAAGCGAAGACCGCTGAGCATGATGCCGATAGCCGGGATAAGGCCCAAAAGACAGACCGCCACAAGTGTCCAAACGCTTTGCCACGGACTACTGAAGAGCATGCCGGCCAACGCGAACGGACCTCCACTTTCCCAACCACTTGCACTGCTGTAATGCAAGGTCCCCGTGCCGATCAAACCACCTACCATGGCCATGGCCCAGAAGAAACCGCCGATCAGCAAGGCCACACCGATCACTTTGGTGATCACCGTGCCAATGCCACTTCCGAAGCGGTCCGCGTGGCTGCGGAAACGCGCTTTGCCATCAGCTGTGTTCCACTTCTTTCCCAGTTCATCCACTTCCTTGGCCATGCGCTCGGCGCCGGACTTTACTTTTTCCGCTCCTTCTTCAAAGGTCTTCTTCAGGTTGTCCACGGTCACGGGTTCGCCCTGCATCATCAACCGTTCGGCAGCGGTCTCCGCTTTCGGTACCAGGATCCACAAGAGAATATAGATCAATACCGGTGAGCCTTTCCCCAAGAGGAACAACGCGATGAATGCCAAGCGCAACCACAACGGGTCTATGTTGAAGTACGCGCCCAGACCTCCGAACACGCCACCGATCCACTTGTCGTCCGGGTCACGGAAGAGCCGTTTGTGTTTGCGTTGGCCGCTGCCGGTCCATGTTCCCTGATCACCACCGGAACCCGTTGCACCCTGCGCTGTCTCGGGCTCGCCCATGTAATCCTCGGGTTGGCCCATAACGGTGATCACGTGTTCCACATCGGTCACGTTGACCACTTGGCGTTTGCCGGCCAGGCGTTCGGTGAAGAGCTCGGCGATCCGTGCCTCGATGTCCGCCATGATCTCTTCCCGGCCATCGCTACCGCTGAATTGGGCGCGAATGCTTCCGAGATAGCGTTGCATCTTATCAAAAGCGTCCTCTTCGATGTGGAACACCGTGCCGCTGATGTTGGCTGTCAATGTCTTTTTCATGGCTTCTATTTCCTACGGGTGGTCTTCTTAACGGCTTGCATCAATTCATCCCATTCCTGGTCCAGTTCGTTCAGGAATTTCGTGCCCAATGGTGTTAGCGTGTAGTACTTGCGCGGTGGTCCCGATCGGGATTCCTCCCAACGGTAGGTGAGCAGGCCCGCATCCTTCAACCGGGTGAGCAGGGGGTACAAGGTGCCTTCAACCACGATCAATTTCGCGTCCTTCAGTTTCCCGATGATGTCCGAGGGATACAGCTCGCCCTGCGACAAGGTGCCCAGGATGCAGTACTCCAGCACCCCTTTGCGCATCTGTGCTTTTGTGTTATCGACTCTCATGCTCTGATCTTCGACCGGCTTTCCTGATCCACATGATCATTGTTCCGAGCTTCTTGACGATGCAAAGATATGGGTATGGGTTGGTACTATGCAACACAAGGTAGTATGCTTTGTGATGAACGGTCGCCGAAAGATGTTGAATGGAGGTAAAGGGAGGAAGGGACTGAAAGCGATCGGGATCTCTGTTGGCGCCTTTGTCACGAAGGGTAGGGCTTTACCACGTATGCACACGGATGCGCACGGATACGTGAGGTCGGCTCGACCCGGTCATGATACGTATCCAGGCCAGCCCCAAAGGCATTTCATCCGTGTGGATCCGTGTCCATCGGTGGTTCGATCTGAATTTAATACAGTGCCCGAAGGGCGCAAAGGACCGTTGCCATTTCATCCGACAACGCGACCCGTTGTTACAAACTATCTTGCGGCCAACTGCACACACATGGGCCGCCTTTGGAAACTCATTCTCTTCTTACTGATCGTGATCACCGTTGGAGGTTACTTCCGCTATTTCTGGGTCTTCGGAACAGGGGTGAAGAGCGGTGAATTGAACTACGTGGTACACAAAGGGGTCCTGTTCAAGACCTACGAAGGCAAAATGATCCAAACGGGTGTACGGACCCAGAACGCCACCCTACAGAGTTTCGAATTCCTGTTCTCGGTGGAAGATCCGGATGTAGCCGATCAACTCATGCTCCATAGCGGGAACCAATTCAGCGTGCATTACAAGGAATACCTCGCCGCCATTCCGTGGCGTGGCCACACGAAGTACGTGGTGGACAGCATTGTTTCCATGGATGAGGTGAATCGGTGATCGAGCGCATGGAAGTGCAAGCGTGTATAGGACGAAATGAGCAGCAGGTCGCATAGTCGATCCATCCCTTCAGCAGGATTCATCGGCGACATCCGCCGGTTGATGCAGGAATTGGGCAAGCGCACGTCGGCCTCACACAAACGCTTTGTCGTTTTCCTCATTCTGGTAGGGGTGGCGCTACGTGCTTCGTTGCTCCTTCGCCCGATCTCCTACGATGAAGCCTTCGCCTATGTGGAGTTCGCCACACAGGACATCGGAAAGTTGATCTCCGACTATCGGGACCCGGCCAACCAGATCCTCCATACGTTGCTGACCAAGGTCTCCACAGGTGTTTTCGGTGTCGGTAGGCTCCAGTTGCGTTTGCCCGCATTCGTGGCAGGGGTGCTGGTAATGCCGATGTTCTACATCTTCGTTCGTGCCATGTTCAATCGGTACATCGCGCTTATGGCCTTGGCCTTGGTGGTCGCCTCCGGGCCGCTCGTTGAATACAGCGCGCTCGCTCGGGGGTTCAGCATTGGCTGGTTATGTTTCGTAACCGCCTTGGTCCTGGGCAGGCACATGATCAAAGAGAACAATGCGGTGAGCGCTGTGGCCATTGGCGTGGTGTGTGCACTGGGCATGTGGGCCGTTCCTACCATGGCCTATGCCGCACTCCTGATCTACTGGTGGATGTTGTTCTCCCTCACCGCCCAATACGAGAACACCTTACAGAAGCGGATCATGAACTGGTTGTTGTCATTGGTCGTGTTCGTGGTGGTCACTGGACTGCTGTACATGCCCGTGATATTGGAGCACGGATTCGACCAATTGCTTCACCATCGTACAGTGGCGGAACAGGGGTGGGACTATTTCATACTGCATCATCAGGACCGTGCCTTCGATCTGTGGGCCTACCTTATTGATAGCTCATCAGTGTGGATCGCCGTGCCCGGAATGATCGGGATGCTCTATGCGGCCTTCATTTCTTCCAAATTCCGGTTCATGGCCTTCGCCATGTTGGTGGGGGCCGTGCCATTGGTTTTCGTGCAAACGATCATCGGGCCTCCACAAGTTTGGCTCTACATCTTGTTCATCTTCCATTTGAGCACCGCCATCGCCTTGTTCTATTTCCTCAAGTTCCTTCAAGAGAAATTCTTCACCAAGTTGGGCAAGAGAACGCGCACCGCCGCTTCGGCACTTGTGCTAATGGTGCTATTCATATCGCTTGGTATGCCCATGGCATGGAAACGGAGCACAGGCATGCCCGAGGCACGGACCAGTGTGCTCTATGCGGTCCGCAATTTGAGATCCGGGGACAAGTTGTTCGTGCAACACCCTTGGGATTGGCCAGTCAAATTCAGCGCCATTGAACTCGGTCTGTCCTTCGATATGCTCACCGGTCCACCCGGCCCGAACGCAGTGGTGTTGGTGGCCTATTCTCCTTCGGATGAACAGTCGGTACGTTCCGTGCTATTGCACAACGCGCAGGATCCTGCGATGGAAGATCATTTGAAGATGGTGCTGGAACCGGGCAAATTGAAGATCTTTGCCGCCCCGTAGGGGTCGAAGATCTTCGACCCGAAGGGGCAAAAACAGAAGCTTACAATGGCAGAAGAAGGACGTCAGATCATTTTCAATATGGTCAAGGTGGGCAAAACGCTCTCCTCCGGAAAGAAGATCCTCAACGATATCTACCTCGGTTTCTACTACGGCGCCAAGATCGGGATCCTCGGTCTCAACGGGAGCGGTAAGTCCACACTTATGCGCATCATCGCAGGCAAGGACAAGAATTTCGATGGCGATGTACATCTCTCTCCCGGCTACACCATTGGCCACTTGGAGCAGGAGCCTGACTTGGACGAGACCAAGACCGTGATCGACATCGTCCGCGAAGGCGTGCAACCCATCATGGACCTGCTGAAGGAATTCGAGGAGGTGAACAACAAATTCGCTGATGAGGAGATCATGAACGATCCCGACAAGATGGACAAGTTGATCACCCGGCAAGGCGTGCTGCAGGACAAGATCGAAGCCGTTGGTGCTTGGGAGATCGACCAAAAGCTGGACATCGCCATGGATGCCCTTCGCTGCCCGGAACCCGATGCCAAGATCAGTGTGCTTTCCGGTGGGGAGCGTCGTCGTGTGGCCCTCTGCCGCCTGTTGCTGCAAGCCCCGGACATCCTGCTCCTGGACGAGCCTACCAACCACTTGGACGCCGAAAGCGTGGCTTGGTTGGAGCAGCACTTGGCCGCCTACAAAGGCACCGTGATCGCCATTACCCACGATCGTTACTTCCTCGATAACGTGGCCGGTTGGATCCTTGAACTGGACCGTGGCGAAGGCATTCCCTATAAGGGCAATTACACCAATTGGCTGGAGCAGAAGACGGAACGTTTGACCCGCGAAGAAAAGACGGAAAGCAAGCGCAACCGCATCTTGAAGCAGGAACTCGAGTGGGTGCGCAGCAATGCCAAAGCGCGTCGCACCAAGAGCAAGGCCCGCTTGGAGAACTACGAGAAGATGCAGAGCGAGACGGTGAAGGAGAAAGAGGCCAAACTGGAGATCTACATCCCGAACGGACAGCGACTAGGCGACAAGGTGATCGAGGCCAAGCACTTATCCAAATCGTTCGGTGACCGGGTCCTGTTCGAGGACCTCAACTTCGCGCTACCACCAGCGGGGATCGTGGGCATCATCGGGCCCAACGGCGCGGGTAAGACCACCTTGTTCCGCATGATCATGGGTGAGGAAAAAGCGGACTCCGGAACCATTACCCTCGGCGAAACAGTGCAGTTGGCGTACGTGGACCAAAGCCACAAGGAATTGATCGCGGAGAAGACCGTGTACGAAGTGGTGAGTGGCGGATTGGAGAACATGTCCATCGGCGGCACCCTCGTGAACAGCCGAGCCTATCTGGCGCGGTTCAACTTCACCGGTACCGATCAGAACAAGAAGGTGGGCGTGCTTTCCGGAGGCGAGCGCAACCGCTTGCATCTCGCCATGACCTTGAAACAGGGCAGCAACGTGTTGCTCCTCGACGAACCGACCAACGATCTCGACGTGAACACACTGCGCGCCTTGGAGGAAGGTATCCAGGACTACAGCGGTTGCGCCGTGATCATCAGCCACGATCGCTGGTTCATGGACCGCGTCTGCACACACATCCTCGCCTTCGAAGGCAACAGCAACGTGTATTGGTTCGAAGGCGGCTTCAGCGAATACGAGGAGAACTACAAAAAGCGGGTAGGGGATGTGGTGCCGAAACGATTGAAGTATCGGAAGCTGGTGCGGGGATAAGAGGATCAGATCATGTTCGACCGCTTGGTCCTTCTATCTCTGCTCGCAACACCTGCCTCCGTCTCTGTTGCGCAAGACATCGACCGGGCCACATTCATTTAACTCGTGCTGGCCGTTTGCGACCATGACAAGATGGCTGCGGCATTCGTACCCTCGGACAGGCATGTTGGACCAGCTCTGTATGTGGAGTTCCCGGCTGGCATTCAGGGTGTGCATTCAGAGGAAATGATCGAAAGGGCGACCAAGCAAGGTCTTGTGGTCATGGCACACAAGAAGTACATCTTCTTCTTTCAGATCAGGCAGTGGTTGGTGTTCCAGAACATAGAGCGATCTGAGAAACGAGTGCGCGTCTACTTCCGAACATACAGCCTTCCTGACGCGCCCGTTCCGATCCCTATTATCAAAGGAAGCGTGAAGTGGAGAGCAGGGCATGGAACGATGGAGGTTTGCCTCCACAAGAGAATCCCATCCGACAGAGAATTCAAGCGGGATCATTGAAGCTAAGTGGTTCAATTGGCTTGGTCCTTTGTATCTTTAACGTGCAATGCCTAACGCCTTTCCTCCATCGGTAAAAGCTGCGCTCTGGTCCTTCGATACGGACCGGTTGGATTTGGAACAGCATCGCGAGCGGATCATTACCAATGTGCTGAACATGGGCACGCACGATGCCCTGCTCTGGCTGTTCAACACCTATTCACGCGAGCACATCGCCGAAGTGGTCGCACATCCGCGTCCAGGCGAATGGAACAAGCGCTCCTTGAACTATTGGTCGCTAGTGTTCAATCTTGATCCGAGGTACACAAGCAGGTTCTAAGGAGATGTTCTGGTCCATCCTTAACGAAGAGCGCCGACGCATACTGCCGAGTTAGCAGCAAGTGTAACAAGAGAACACCAAACGAACTTAAGCTAAATACAAAGTAAGACGACACATTTAAATTATGAAAACCATCGGACCCTTTGAAACTAAGAATGCAAATCTGACTTTAATTTCCTTAACAGACAAATATCTGTACTTAATAAAGCTCAGTCTAATTAGTTCATTTAAATATCATACAAGTTTGCAAATACCGTTTTTGTTTTCTAGGCATATTGATAAAATAAAATCTGAATCGTTAGAAAAGATGAAAAACAATTATTCATGGACTCAAATAGAATTAAATAATGACTTTGCCATAAACGTGTCAAATAATAATAAATGGAAAAACACCATAACCCTAAACGGACTGACTGAACATTACAAACTCACAATCCTTGAAAGAGACGAGACAGATTATTACATATCGGTTATGCATGATTATTATGGTGACCGAATTAAAATAATAGTAGAATGAAATGTGTATTAATAATGCCAAGGGTGCACAAGTACAATAGACATCAACACCAGCCGCTAACAGCACCTACAAAAAATTGGCGGTTCAGTGGTTAAATGAAGCTTTGTGCTTCGTACTAAATTTTGTAGTGGCAGACAGTTTAGTGCTTCGAAATCGCCAACTTCTTGTAGCTGCAAACCGCTTGGAGTGGGCGGATCTGGACCTAGCGGACATTTCCGATATCGGTTGCATGAAGCTTTCAGCGATCACCAGACGTGGTACGATGAAGGATTACGTTGATCTGTATTTCATCCTTCAGCTGATCTCCCTAAAGGAATTACTGGCTTTGTGTGCAGTGAAACTGCCACAACTGGATCGGGCTTTGATCCTGAAAGCCTTGGTCTTTTTTGACGACCTTGACGATGAACCGGTCAGGTACATGAAGGACCGATCGGTCCCCTTTGATGTCGTGAAGAAGTACCTGAGGTTACAAGCTGGCAAGGGGTATTGAGGGGGCGATAGCAACGTGGACTGGTCCGAAGGAAGCTTCGGCGAATACGAGGAGAACTACAAAAAGCGGTTAGGGGACGTAGTGCCCAAGCGCTTGAAGTATAGGAAGCTGCTGCGGGGGTAGAACATGATCAGTAGCCTTGCCTCATCGGATCGATCGGACAGGCTGTAAATTTGGCCTAGGTCAAAGAAGGTCGTGCTGGAGATACCCGATTCGGTGGATGTGGATCCCTCCGAATTGCTGATGATCCTTGCTGCGCAACTTTATGCGCGTGGGCAGATGGCCATGGGACATGCGGCGGCATTCGCCGGTTTGGATAAACGCACCTTTATGGAGCGATTGGGCAACTACTGTGTATCGGTCTTCAACTATCCGGCTTCTGTTCTGGAAGAGGACATGCGGAATGCCTAATGTGGTCATCTCCGACACGAGCTGTTTGATCGCCTCACGCACGTGGTGCCCAAGCGCTTGAGGTACCGGAAGCTGCTGCGGGGGTAGGCGAACCCCTAACTATTGATCTATGACCTTTTCGGCCAGCAAATCATACGCCCGTGCATCCGCCCAATTCCATTCGCGCCAAGAGCGGTCGGGATACGCGTTCCAAAAGTCTTGCACATCGGACCGAAGGGCCACTTTATAGTCATCGGGCGACATGTATGAGTAGCTCCAGTATCGATCGGAACCGAGCACGGTCTCATTGTGCTCATGCAACGCAGACAGGTCCTCATCGCTCAGGGACAAGTAGGGAAGCACCTTCTCATCCAATTGGAGCAAATAGCTGAGTTCCACGAATATGGTCTTACGGTGCTCGATGTTGTAGCGCGCGATCAGCGTGTCCCAATCGAACAGAGAGGCGGCGACGACGATCACGTACGCGGCAAGAAGGTTCCAACGGGTCAGGTAAAAGCTCGATCGTGAAAGGGTCACTTTCCGCATGACCAACCAAAGCCCTACCAGCGCTGCCAACAAGAACAGGATCACGCCGATCCGTTTGTACGCCAGTCCGAAATGGTGGATGTACCAATAGTTCCGCACAGCCACCGATGCAGCGAGCATGGCGTTCTGCAGAAGCCAAGCCAAACATAGCCATTTCAACGGCGCATTGCCACGAATAAAATTCAGGTCGCCACGGAAGAAATAAAGGACGAGTGCTGCGCCCATCACGATGGAGATGATCAACATCCAAGTGCCCTGGTGTACGAAGTCCTTGAGGTATTGCCCGGAGAAGGTGAAGTCCATCCACACGTGTTGCACATCCAGGACATTCAGCAGGAGCAGCAATAGGTTGAGCGCTGCGAACAGAACGATGGCGGTCCGGTATTCACCACGATCGACAGGCGGAGGTGTTCGCGCGAGGGTGTCCGTTCGTAAGCCGGCCCAAACGAGGAAACGTTCATGCTGCGTGGCGATCAGGAGGAAAGCGCTGCAGAACGCGCCGAGCCCGAGGGTGTAGAGGAGCGCGAGGTCCGCTTTGGCGAGACCTGCATAGAATCGGGCCACCAGATCGCCGAAGAACGGGTTGGATGCGCCATAGAGCGCGGCGAAGAGCGCCAACAGGAGCGGCACGCTTGCCGTGGTGAGGACCGTGCGCGTCGAAACAGTGCGTT
>Ga0335394_10001221_pt1 | contig 28747 bp, 18 predicted proteins | sample MAT03_FD_205741 | JGI IMG/M metagenome (GOLD analysis project Ga0335394, IMG submission 205741) | Freshwater microbial communities from Lake Fryxell liftoff mats and glacier meltwater in Antarctica - MAT-03 (spades assembly) (version 2) ...
GTTGGGTCGTTATGATCGGAGCTGCGGTGGCGGCGGACACGGTCAGCGCGACTGCGTTACTGGTGACGGAACCCGCCGAGTTGGAGACAACGACCGAGAAGCTGCCGGCGTCGGTCGTCTGAACCGCCGAGAACAGCAGCGAGGCGCTGGTGGCACCAGGGATGTTTGCTCCATCCTTGCGCCACTGGAACGTCGGCAAGGGCGTGCCGGTGGCCGAAGCCGTAAATGAAACCGTTGAGCCAACGCTGGCCGTTTGACTCTGAGGATGCTGCGTTATCACGGGTGGTGCCGCTGGGGGCGGGTTCAAGACGATGGTGAGTGGAAAAGTTGGGTTACCTCCGAGTCCAGACTTGTTGATCCCTGCCCACGCGCGAAGATTGAGCTGATAAGTACCGGCTGCGGTCGGCGTTCCGGAAAGCGAACCCGTATTGGCGTTCAGTCGATCGCCATTCAGTCCCGGGATACTCAGTCCGGGAGGAAGTGCACCGCCGATTTCGTAGGATGCAGCGGGTGCGGGTGCACCGGTAACCGCGAACACGATCGTCAAAGGCTCGCCGACCGTGCCCGAAACGGGAGAGGTCGGATTGGTGACAAGCTGCGTCGCGCCTGCGCGGGAATGGATGCCCCCCATCGCCACCGCCGCAAACGCCCCGCGCAACAATGCGCCGATCGGGTTAGACCAGGTGAGCTCCGCGGTGACGACTGTGCGGAGGAGCGGCGCCCGATGTAGCAGAAGCGAAAGCAGCGCCACCGGTAGATGCATCCGGCGGAAAGGCAGCCGAAGAAAAATGGTCGTGATCATAGGAAAGGTCAGTTGCACCCGCTGCCGCCGACACCGCGGCCGCCCGTGGACGCCTCGCGCGAAAAATTGATGTGCTCGGTCATTGCCGTCGCGAGAGGATCGCGTTCGGCGCGCATGGAATAACTCGCCAATGCGGCGCGTTCCCACGGCTGCACGGCGTCAGGAACGAGGGGGCGAGTTTTTTCAGGAAGGATCGATATTCCGATGGCTTTTCGTCGACGCTTACGCCGATCACCCGCAACCCTTGCTGTCCCCGCTCGCGCTGGATCGCATCCAACGCAGGAAAGGAAGCCTTGCACGGCGCGCACCGGCCTTGCCTCGGTGATAACGTCGATCGATCCGATTAACCTAGGCTTGGTCTCTCGCGGCAGGTCTTTCTCGATCAAGGCATAGTGTGAGTCGACGCGAATTCGCCCGGCATCCTCCTGCCACGACTGGAACTTATAACGGAGGGAGTCCTCGCTCCGAGCAAACCGAGGCAACAAGTCGACGAGAAGAATGGCGATCGGGACCACTCGCCACCAGGAATTCCGTTTGTGCGGTACCATGTGACGTCCGTAGTCGATTTCGCCTGCTAGTCCAGCTCGGGGAAGAAGGTAAACTCCTCAGAGAACGCAGAACCCCCGTCTCCCGCTCAGCGGAGATACAGCCCTCGTAGAACTTTCCTCCGGAGCGGTACTCGGACCAGCCAGAAAGCGTCGGCATAGTTATCCGATCGGAGCCTCATTTTCTCGATAAACAGGGTCAAAATGAGCACTTTGAGTCTCACGCGAATCAACGTCACGCGTTCCGGCGCAGGCATGACTCCCCCATTACGAAAGATTTGCGAAGTTCGTCAGACTCTGCCTGGGGTGGGCGCAGGCCCGTGACGCTTCCTTGAGCTCGTGACAACCGGACAGGCCGCAGAAATGCCGCCGCGGATCAGGATGCGCGTGTCGTGTGTGCACGGATACCCGGTTGTCGCTCCCGGTATGCGGTTGGGGTCATGCCGAATTCCCGGCGAAACAGGCGGTTAAAGAAGGAGATCTGGCTGAATCCGTGATCGAGGGCGATCGTCCCGACCGATTTCGAGCCGTTGTGGAGTTCGCGGCAGACGGCCTGTAGCCGGACCGTGTTCAGGTGGGCCGAGAAGCAACCGCCCGCATGGTGGAGGAACAGCCGGCTAAACGTAGTGCGGCTCATGCCCGTGAGGGCCATCAGGTCCGAGAGATTGATCGGCTTCCGGTAGTTTGCCTTGATGTAGCTGAGTGCGCGCTGAATCGCCAGCTCGTGCTCATCGGTGCCCGAGAGGTCGAACGGCCGCTCCGCGAGCATGCGCACCTCCGGTCCAGCCGAGGTGGTCAGAGTGTCGAGGAGCTGAAGAAAACCGGCGAGGCGATCGAGACCGGCGAGCGTCCCTAGGCGCACCAGATGCACCTGTGCCGCCGCGGCGGTGCGTCCGACAAGCTGCAGACCGCTCAGTGCACGTTTTTCAAGCGAGTGCAGTGGAGAGGATTCCCCGAATTCCCAGATTCCGTGGGCCGGGGCGAACTCCCATTGAATCGCGAGGCCCGCGGCGTCCTCCGCATGGTGCCAGTAGTGGGGAACGTTTTCGCCGAGGATAAAAACCTCGCCCGCGTCGAACGTGCGCACGCGATCGGCGACATAGCAGGTACTGCTCCCTTGCTGGATGCAGGTCAGCTCGACCGCCGGATGATAGTGCCAGTGCGCGCCATGGGCCGGAATCCGGGTGGCTTGGTCGGGACCGCGGAGGATATCGACCGAATTGGTGCTCCCGTTCCAACGAATCACCCGGAAGAAGGTGCCTTCACCGAAAACGATGGATTCCGGCGATATTGCCACGAACCGAAGATGGCCGCGCCCCCGGGAAACGCAATTTTTCTCACTCCGGGCATCGGTCTTGATGGCGAGTTGCGGGCGGACGCCGCCGGCGGGCGCACAAGTCGGCCGACGCGGCCCGGTCGTCAGGCCGGTGTCGGGTTTGCGCGCTGAGCAGATAGTGCCACAAGATGAGTGCTAAGAGGTAGCGGGTTCTGCACAAACCCGGCATACTTTGCGGCACCGGCGGTCAAAACGCCATCCCCTGCGTTTTCAATGCAAACTTCCCACCGTGCGGAGAATCTTGTCACCCTCGTCACCGGCGGAGGCTCCGGTTTTGCAGAAGCTATCTGCCACACCTTTGCCGCGGAGGGTGCTAAGATCGTCGTGGCGGTCCTGGCGATGCTGGCAACGACCTGGGTCGGTGCGACCGCGCCGCGCCCGAACGTGCTCTTCATCTCGCTGGACGATCTCGGCATCTATCTGAATTGTTACGGCAAAAGCGAGATCATCAGTCCCAATATTGACCGGTTGGCAAAGAGCGGGCTGCTCTTCAACCGGGCCTATTGCCAGATGGCCATCTGTAGTCCCTCCCGAAGCAGCCTGATGACCGGCTTGCGTCCCGACTCGACCGGGGTCTACGACCTGGCGACCCACTTTCGTCAGAAGGTTCCGAACGTGGTGACATTGCCGCAATTGTTCAAACAGGCGGGTTACCATACGCAGGCGGTGGGCAAGAATTTCCATCCGGCGTTTTTGAAACACGCGGATGTGGCCGGCCAGCCGACACTGGACGATCCGCCGTCGTGGACGGTCCCGACGTGGCTGCCGTCGCCACCCCAGTATTATCATACCAAGGCTGGAATCGAGGACGCGAAACGGGTTTTTGCCCGGACGGCGATGAAGTCCAACGAGACTCCGGACGATTGGGTCAACTACGTCGTCAGAGGGTTTGCCACGGAGGCGCCGGATGTTTCCGAGGATGTGCTCTACGATGGTCAGGTCACGATCGAGGCCTTAAGGATCATGCGCACTCTGGCGCAGGCGCAGAAGGACGCGGGGGCGGGCGACCCCCGTCCCTTCTTCCTCGGCGTCGGTTTTCTCAAGCCCCACATGCCCTTCATCGCGCCGAAGAAGTATTGGGATCTTTACGACCGAACCAAAATCGCGCTCGCGGAGAACAACTTTCCGCCGCGCGACGCTCCACCGATCGCCCTGCAGGTTTTTTGGAACGAGGCCCGGGCGCAGTCGGACATCCCGAATGACGGCCCGATCCTGCCGGAGCAATCGCGCGAGCTCCGTCATGGCTACTATGCTTGTATCAGCTATGTCGATGCCCTGGTCGGCCGGCTGCTGGCGGAGCTGGACCGTCTCGGCCTGCGGGAGAACACGATCGTCGCCCTGTGGGGGGACCATGGATATGCCTTGGGGGAGAACAGCATCTGGTCGAAGCTGACGAATTTCGAGCACTCGACCCGCGTGCCGCTGATTCTCAGCCTTCCGGACGGCCGTGCGGCCGGTAGAAAGACCGATGCTCTCGTCGAGTTCGTCGATCTCTATCCGACCCTGGCCGAACTGGCCGGTCTGCCCCGCCCGTCCCACCTTGAGGGCACCAGCATGGTACCGCTCTTTGACGATCCCAACCGGCCTTGGAAGACCGCCGCTTTCAGCCAGTATTTGCGCCGCGGCATGGCCAGCTACCGGGTCGTGCCGCTCGCGATCCCCAACCTCATCGGATATGACCAGTACCCGAAGGAGGATACCATGGGCTACACGATGCGGACGGAGCGATACCGCTATACGGTCTGGCATCCGGTCAAGGATCCTGACCGGATCATGGCGGTGGAACTTTACGATCATCGGACCGATCCGGCGGAAAATGCGAATATCGCCGGATTGCCTGAGCATGCGTCCGTGCTTGAAGCCCTGGGCCGGCAGTATCGCGCGGGATGGAGAGCAGCCCGTCCCAACCTTTGAACCCGACCGGATTCGTGACCACGCCTACACTCCGACGCTACCGTCGTTTCGTCCCTGCGCTCATCGCGCTGGTTTTCCTCGGTGCTGGCGTGACTTGGGGGGCCGCACCTTTCCTTGAGTTGAAGGCGGCGGCGATCGCCGCGGGGCCCGGCCAGACGAAGGAACCGGAGTGGTGGAAAAACACCGGAAATCCCAAGGGCAAGTGGTGGCTGACGTATCCTGGTTACGATCCAGAAGCCGCGGACAAGATCTGGGAGCGCATCCCGATTCCACCCTCACCGGTCAATTCGCCGGAAGAGGCGTTGCGGTCCTTCGATCTTGCCGACGGAGTGCGCATCGAACTGGTTGCCGCCGAGCCCCTGGTGGTGCGTCCGGTCCACATGAAATTCGACGCGGCGGGCCGTCTTTGGGTGGTGGAGATGCCCGGCTATATGCGGGACATCGACGGTACCGGGGAGGACGATCCGAGCGGGCGGGTGGTGGTGCTCGAGGACAGCGACGGCGACGGTCGGATGGACAAGTCGACGACTTTTCTGGACGGACTGGTGATGCCACGTACCCTGGCCTTCGTGAAGGGTGGGGTGTTGGTGGTGGAGCCGCCGCGCATCTGGTATGCGCGCGACACCAACGGCGATCTGATCTGCGATGAAAAAACCTTGGTTGCCTCCGACTACGGAGAAGTGGGCAACCCGGAGCACTCGGCCAACGGCCTTCTTCCGGCTTTGGACAACTGGATGTATTCGGCCAAGAGTGCGGTGCGCTATCGCTTCGTGAACGGCGACCTGCGGGCGGAGCCGACCCTTTTTCGTGGGCAATGGGGGATTACCCAGGACGATGCCGGTCGCCTGTACTACAATTACAATGCGTCCCCCCTGCACACCGACGTTATCCCCGGCGAGTACGTGGTGCGGGCTGGGGGCGTCGATCTCTCCAAACCGAGGAATCTCATGGGCAAGGCCGCGGTCAATCGATCGATTGCGGAGGACAAGACCCTTTATCCCAGCCGTGTGACGCCGCTGGTGACGTTGGGTGCGTCGGATCTTCGACCCGACGGAACGCTCAAGCAGTTCAGTTCGGCGTGCGCTCCGTTGGTGTTTCGCGGCGACGGTCTGCCTGAAGCATTTCGGGGCAATGTCTTTGTTTGCGACCCGGTCGGCAATCTCATCAGCCGGTTGGTCCTGACCGGAGACACAGTGGACTCGGTCGCGACGCGCGCCTACGAAAAGCGCGAGTTCCTCACCTCCACCGACGAGCGCTTCCGTCCGGTGGCAGCGGAAATGGGGCCTGACGGGGCCCTCTACATCGCCGACATGTATACGGCGATCGTGGAGCACAAACGTTACGTCACGCCCTATCTGCGGCAGCAGGTGCTCGCGCGCGATTTGGGGAAATTCACCGCCACGGGCCGGATCTATCGTATTGTTTCAGCAACCACGCCGCGGCCGCGAGCGGTCAGTCTGGCGAGCGCGAAGCCGGCAGAATTGGTTCGTCAATTGTCGTCGAGCAACGCGTGGGTGCGCGACACGGCACAGCGGCTTTTGGTGGAGAACCGGGATTCCGCGGCCGTACCGGCGATTCGGGACGCGGTGCGCGTCGGACGCACACCGTTGGGACGCCTGCATGCGCTGTGGACGCTGGAGGGCGTTGACGCCCTCGATCTGTCGACCGTCGTCGACGGCATGCGCGACGCCGATCCGCGCGTCCGGGCGGCCGGGTTGCGGCTGAGCGAACGCTTTCTTCCGACCTCGGGCGGCGTATTGGCGGAGAACTACCGTCGACTGGCGGCCGATGCGGATGGTGAGGTCAAACTGCAGTTGCTGCTCTCTTTGGGGCAAACGACGGAGCTTTGGGCGACCCAGCTCCTGGCAGATTTGTTGAAGGATTCGACCCCTTGGTGGACGGTGGCGGCCGCCGCGACGGCAGTCAACGGGCGCGAGCTCGAGTTCTTCAATGTCCTCCTTGGCAGGGCCGATTGGAGTCGGGGCACTGCGGGGCAGAGCGAGCTTCTTGAGCAGCTCGGCTGGTCGATGATTCATCATCCCCAACCCGCGCAGGTGGGTCGGTTCCTGGCGTTGTTATCCGACCGACCGCGCTCCGACTGGCGAATCGGCGCTGCTCTCCGCGGTGCCGCGTCCAGCAAGCGTGTGGGCGCGGCCACGCGCTTGCCGGCTCCGTCGGTGCTGGTGGCGTCGTTGAAGGTATCCACTGACGCCGAGGATCGTCGCCTGGCCGAAAATCTTGCGACCCATCTTACTTCGGAGGACGAAGCACGGGCCACGCCACGGTCGCTTTCCCCGATGACTCCGGCGGAAGAATCCCTATTCGAAACGGGCCGGACGCACTACGCGCTGATCTGTATGGCCTGTCATCAAGCCAATGGACAGGGGCTTCCCGGAGTTGCCCCTTCGCTGGTGGGCTCTGTGTGGGTGGCGGGGCGCGCCGAAGTTCCAATCAAGATCGTGCTGCACGGGCTCTCGGGACCGATTGAGGTCAACGGCGAATCGTGGAACATGCTCATGCCCGGCTTTGGCGCGGCGGGCGGACCGATCGACGATGAAAAGATCGCCGGGATCCTGACATATATTCGCCGTCAGTGGGGAAATGAAGCTTCCGCGGTGACGACGGCAGAGATTGCGGCGCAGCGGCAGGCGACACCCGCGAGGACCACCCCTTGGACCGCGGCCGAGCTTTTGCCCGCCTTGACGCCCGGCACCGGAAAGCACTGATCACCCCACCGATGAAACGGAACGTCCTCGTCCTTGCCCTGCTCGTCTTTCCCCTGACGGTAGATGCGGATACGCGGGAGCGCCTGCGTTCCGCGCTGGTTCACCATGCGTCCTTCGACTCCGGTCTTCGCGCGGATTATTCACGAGGCGATCCGGTGCTTTACGCCTACCGTTCGGGGGCTGAGCGGGTGCAAGGCGGAATTCCGGCGGTCCCGGACGAATCCCTTGCGATCGTGCCGGGCGCCGGACGCCATGGCGGGGCGCTCCGTCGGGTGAAGCACAGCCCGGTCCAGATTTTCTTCAAGAATGCAGGCATTCTCGACTATCGCGCGACACCGTGGAGTCGTACGATTTCGATCTGGCTGCGGATCAGCCCCGACGAGGACCTGAATCCCGGATATTGCGATCCCGTCCTGATCATGGGCGAAGGGATGAAGAAGGGATTGATCTTCATGGAGTGGTCGCGTGACGACGTGCCCCGGGCATTTCGTTTCGCGATCATGCCGCGGGCGGATCTATGGAATCCGTCGAATGCAGGTTGGGAGGAGATCCCGAAGAGCAAACGCCCGATGGTGGAGTTGGTGCAGCCGATCTTCTCCCGCGAACGGTGGACGCATGCGGTCTTCACGCTCGAGGGAGTCAACACGGGCAAACCCGGGCGCGGTGCGCTCTATCTCGACGGGCGGAAACAAGGGACGATCGAGGGTTGGGACCTCACCCTGGACTGGACGCCGGAGAAGGTGCACCTGATCCTGGGAAAAGACTATGTGGGATACATGGACGATCTGGCGGTGTTCGATCGGGCTTTGAGCGACGACGAAGTCACGAGCCTCCACCGATTGCCCGGTGGTGTCGGGGGGCTCCGGTGAGTGCCCCGCGTCCGGCGGCCGGCCGGCGGGACTGTTTTAAATTCCTTCTAACCCTCAAATCGGCGGAACCCCCATGCTCAGTTTGATCGGCCTTCTGGCCGCCCTCGGCCTTCTTGTCATGATGACAATGCGTGGGATGAATCTGTTTCTTGCGACCCCGCTGTGTGCGCTGCTCGTGGCGGTGACGAGCGACCTTGCACTGCTTCCGCCGCTGGCGGCCGAAGGGCAGGGGAACCTGATCGGCTTCTACATGCAGGGGTTTTCGGGTTTCGTGAGCAACTGGTTCTTCATGTTTCTGCTCGGCTCGATTTTCGGGAAACTGATGGAGGATTCCGGGGCGGCCACGAGCTTGGCGATGGGGGTCATGCGGTTGATTGGTCCTCAGCGTGCCGCTTTGGGCGTGGTGCTTGCCTGCGCGATTCTGACGTATGGAGGCGTGAGTGTCTTCGTGGTCGCGTTCGCGGTCTATCCGACGGCTTTGGTCCTCTTCCGGGAAGCCGATTTGCCGCGACGCTTCATTCCCGGAGCCCTCGCGTTTGGATCCATCACGTTCACGATGACAACGGCGGGATCGCCGGAGATCCAGAATTGGATACCGATTCAGTACCTGGGCACATCGCCCTGGGCGGCCTGGCAGGCGAGCCTGATCACCGCGGCCTTCATGGCGGTGGTCGGTCATTTCTGGCTCAACTGGATGCTGGCGCGTGCGAAGGCGCGGGGTGAGCGTTTCGACGTCCGCGAAGCCGATCCGACGGAAATCCGGACGGACCTGCCGGCGATTTGGCGCGCTTCGCTTCCACCTCTGGCGGTCATCGGCTTGTCGCTCCTCTTGCACGGTCGATTTCAGACGTCGGCCCTCATTCTGGCCTTGTTGGGTGGATCGTTCGCCATCTGGTTTGCCTGCGGACGCTATTTTTGTCGTCCCTCCGACGCTCTGGCACACGCAAGCACAGGCGCATTGATCGCGATCGGGAACACCGCCGCGGTGGTCGGGTTCGGTGCCGTGGCGAAAGCGGCTCCGGCATTTATGTCCGGGGTAAATCTCATCGTCGAGTCGGGTGGCGGAACCATCGCCAGCGCGGCGCTGGCGGTGACACTGATCTCGGCTCTGGCCGGATCTTCGTCCGGAGGGCAGGCGATCGCACTCCCACTGCTGGCTCCGGCCTTCCTCGCGAACGGGGTCAACCCGGATCAACTGCACCGTGCGGTTGCGATTGCCTCGGGTGGACTGGATTCGCTGCCGCATAACGGGTATGTGGTCACCACGGTCCGCGCGATCTGCGGAGAAACGCACCGCGCCGCCTACGGACCGATCGGCATCCTTACGGTCATCGTGCCGTGCGCCGGACTCGTGGTGTGCCTGGCGCTCTTCGCGCTCGGTCTCTGATCGCCCGGCGAACCGTCACCTCTCTTTTCCATGCCGCCTTCCGAGACCTCTTCCGGCCGCCAACAAGCCACTCTCTTAGTCGCCTTCATGTGGGGGGCATACTTTTTGAACTACTGCGACCGGCAGGCGATCTTCGCGATGTTTCCGGCGCTCAAAGCGGATCTGGCGATGAGCAATGTGCAGCTGGGGTTGACCGGTTCGATTTTCATCTGGGTGTATGGACTCGGCTGCGTGATCGCGGGTCAGATCGCCGATCGCTACTCCAAGCGCCGGTTGGTCGTCATCAGCCTGGTCATCTGGAGCCTGGTGACGGTGGCGACGGGGTTCTCGACTTCGGCCTTCATGTTGCTCTCTTTGCGCGCCGCGATGGGGATCTCGGAGTCGCTCTTCATGCCGGCGGCGATCGCATTGACGGCCAACGCGCACGCGCCGGGACAGCGATCACGGGCGGTGGGCCTCCTGACGACGGCGCAGATCGTCGGAACGGTCGGCGGGGGATGGTTTGGCGGATGGATGGCGCAACAGGGCCAGTGGCGCGCGGCATTCTTTGTGCTGGGTGCGGTGGGGGTCCTCTACGCGGTGCCTTATTTCCTTTTCCTTCGTCAGGTGGATGAGGAGTCTCAGATTGAAACCAAAAAAGTCGGGGCGCGATTCGCGGTGAGCGAATTGGTGAAGGTGCCCACGTATCTGGTCCTGTGCGTGGTTTTCTCCGTATTTGTCTTCGGTCTTTGGTTACTTTACGGCTGGCTGCCGAGTTTCTTTGCGGACAAATTCAAGCTTTCCCTAGCTGCGGCGGCTTTCAATGCCACCGTGTATCTTCAAGGCGCGACCTTGGTCGGCCTGTTGTGCGGGGGAGTGTTGGCCGATCGGCTTTACCGGCGCCACGCGGCCGCGCGGCTCTGGCTGCTGGTTGCCAGCCTGGTGTTGTGTGCACCCTGCCTTCATGCGCTTGGCAACTGCGAGGCGCTGCCTGCGACTCGCTGGGCTGCGGTTGGCTTCGGTCTTTTCAGCGGATTCTTCATTGGGAACATCTTTCCTTCCGCGTTTGAAGTCGTTCCGGCGGACACCCGGGCCTCGGCGGTGGGATTGCTGAACTTCTTTGGAGCTGCTGTTTCCGGATTTGCACCGCTGGTGGGTGGTCTGTGGAAGGAAACGATCGGGATTGAGCGGCTCCTGACCGGCACCGCGATCGCTTACGGTGCGGCCGCAGTGCTCCTCCTGGTCTGCATCCGGGCGCTTTTTCCGAACGACTTTGCCCGCGTCCACTGAAACGAAGCGTTCGCCGTCCCACTCATTCTTCCCCTGCGCGTTCGCTCGAACCTTACCTTTCATGACCAGAATCCTTATCGCAGAATGCAAACAAGAAGTCTCGACCTTCAACCCGCAGCCGAGTGGATACGACGATTTTGGAATACGCAGCGGTGCGGAGCTGGTCCGGTTCCATCGTCGCGTGCGGAATGAAATTGGCGGCGCGCTCGACGTCTTCGACACCCGTCCGGAGGTGGAAGTGGTGCCTGCCTACGGCGCGTTTTTCGTCACGTCAGGGGGAACGCTGGCGACCGCGGCCTGGCACCGGATCGCGGATGAATTCCTGGCCGCGCTCCGTGACGCTCCGCCGGTGGACGGGGTCTATTTTGCGATGCACGGAGCGATGGCCGCGGATGACGAGTGCGATCCGGAGGGTTATCTGCTGGAGGAAGCCGGAAAGATTCTGGGTGACGACGTTCCAGTGGTGGTATCGCTGGATTTGCACGGAATTCCGACCGACCGGATGGTGCGGCACAGCGATGCGGTGGTGGCCTATCATACGTATCCACACGTGGACTTCTTCGAGACCGGTCAACGTGCGGCCCGCCTTCTCTTGCGTTTGGTGGCGGGCGGAATCCGACCCGTGACGGCCAAGGTGGCGATTCCAGCCTTGGTACGCGGCGACGAACTGATCACGGCCACGGGCCTGTTTGGACAATCCATTCGCGCGGCTCAGGCGGTGGAGGCTTCGGAGGGAGGACTTTCCGCGGGTTTCTTTATCGGAAATCCCTTTACCGATGTGCCGGAGCTGCAGTGCTACAGCCTGGTCGTGACCGACAACGATCCGATCGCGGCCGAACGCGAGGCCGTGCGTCTGGCCGAAGGGTTTTGGCCGCATCGGGAGAAGATGCAGGTGACGCTGGTCGACCTAGACGAAATGGCTCGACGCGTGGAGGCGAATGGACACGGCACACTGGCGTTGGTCGATGCGGCGGATGCGACAAGTTCAGGGGCCTCGGGGGACAGCAACGCGATCGTACGAAAGCTGATCGAGTGCGGCTGCAAAGCTCGCGTGCTCGCTCCGGTGGTCGATGCACCGGCGGTTCGCCAGGCCTTTGCGGCCGGAGTCGGTGCGGTCATTTCCACGACGGTGGGAGGCACGCTCGATCGGCGGCGATTCCAGCCGCTCGCAGTCGAGGCAAAGGTGCGGTTGTTGTCCGACGGACATCTGCGCAGCGAATCGTTCGGTGAAGAATGGACGGCGGGGCCGACGGCAGTTCTGGAGGTCGGGAATATCACGCTCGTGGTCACGAGCCGTCCCGTCAGCCTCTATGACCGCACGCTGTTTCTGGCGAACGGTCAGGACCCCAAGCGGTTCGATGCGGTGGTCGTCAAATCCCCGCATTGCCAGCGGCACATGTATGCCGACTGGTGCGAGGCGCTGGTCCACGTGGATGCGCCCGGGTCCACGAGTGCGAATCTGCGCGGTTTGGGACACACCCGGTGTCCGCGTCCCATTTTCCCGTTGGATAAGGACGTCGCCTTTGAACCGCGAGCCAGATTGTTCCAGCGTCCGAACCGTCGCCCTTTGTCTGCAAACTCATGAAAATCCGAGAAATTCTTTGCGCCGGTCTTCGCGGCGCGACCCCTGAAGGAGGCTGGAGCAACGAGCTGCGGCCCGACGATTGTGTGCACACGCTGATCGCGGTTCACACCGATGAAGGCCTGACCGGCCTCGGCAGTGTCTTCACCAACGATGCGCTGGTGCGCGCGGCGCTGGCGTTGCTCGAGCCGCTGTACCGGGGCGAAAACGCGCTCGAGCCCGAACGCGTGAGCGAGAAACTGCATCAGCACACGTTTTGGACCGGTCGGGGCGGTTCGGTGACGCATGCCATCAGCGGGATCGACATCGCGCTGTGGGACATTCTTGGACAAGCGACCGGGCAGCCGGTCGGCCGACTCCTGGGGGGGCGGTATCGCGAGCGAGTCCAGCCTTACGCCTCGTTGCTGATGGATCGGCCGGAAAAGCTGCGGGACCACCTCCTCGCGGTCAAAGCACAGGGATTTCGTGCCTTTAAAATCGGCTGGGGTCCCTTTGGCCGGGTGAGCCCGGCGATGGACCGGGCCATCGTCGCGGCGGCGCGTGGCGCCGTGGGACCGGAATGCCGCTTGATGGTCGATGCCGGTGGCAGCGATGCGCACTGGACGCAGGGCTACAAGTGGGCCTTGAACACCTCGAAGATGCTCGCGGAGTACGATGTCCATTGGTTTGAAGAAGCGTTGGTGCCCGACGCCTTGGAGGACTACCGGAAACTCCGCGAACATTCGCCGGTGCCGATTGCGGGTGGGGAGGTGCTGACGCGCCGGCAGGCCTTTCAACCCTGGCTCGAGGCCGGTGCGTTCGACATCGTTCAACCGGATGTGACCAAAGTCGGTGGCATCAGCGAGGAGCGGCGCATCGCCTGGATGGCGGGTGAGCATGGTATTCGGTTCATTCCGCACGGTTGGAACACGGCGGTCGGTCTGGCGGCCGATCTCCAACTAGCCTCCGCCTTTCCCGCGACGGACTTGGTGGAATACCTGACGGGTTCGCCGTTCATCGACGAAATCACCATGGGTGGATGGACACTCGATGGCGACGGGATGCTCGCCATTCCAGACCGTCCGGGACTGGGACTGACCCTCGATCGTGAGGCGCTGGCCAAGTATACGCGCGGTGAGCGCTTGTTGTAACATGGGCTGAGGTTTACTCCCAGCCTGTGTGAACTGGCCGGTGTGACTCCTCCGGCAGAACTCGAGGGCACGAGTTTTGCACCGTTGGTCGATGACTTGGATCGACCTTGGAAGACTGCAGCCTTCAGCCAGTATCCGCGAGGGAATGCGATGGGCTTTTCCTTCTCAGGATCCCAACCGGGTCGAGGGGATCGAGCTTTACGATCACATGACCGATCCGGGGGAGAATCGAAATCTCGCCGCCTTGCCGGAGAACGCGGTCACGGTGCGACGGCTGACGGAGCAACTCCGTTTGGGGTGGCAACATGCCCGTCAGTCGAAAGTAATCCACGAAGGCGTGGATTGGGTGTTGCACGCCCTGACCCGGACGATTCGTGCCGATTGACGGGACCGAGGCCCCTTTTGCGGACCGCCTTCCGCCGGTCGGAGTTGGTGCGCGGCGGCACGGACCGTCGACAGTCGGAAATCTGTGCGACGCCGGTCGGGCACCCGTGGGTGAAAGCGCGACTGTGCAGGAGCGGCGAGAGTTGGGATCCGGTCCTCGACCGAGGGGCGATTCGGGCGCTGCAACGGTACGTTAGTGTCAATCATTGAGCTTCTCGGCGTAGCTTTCGCGATGTCTCGCCGCTATGCTGCTCCTGCTTTTGAGGGGCTCAGTCACGCCCTTACCCTGTCGATCGGCGTCAACCGCCAGCCACCAACGAACCAACTCAAGACTGTCAGCGATACCTCGATCGGAGACCAAGCCGTTGTGCGCCAGAAGTAGACCCAGCACCGGTTCCGGCACTCGTTCGCTCAACCCAATCCACCATGCCATTCAAGATCAATGACCAGACCGTTCGGCGCTCCTGCGGGCTGCTGTTCATTTTGGCGCTCTGCACGCACTCGACCGTATTCGGGCAAGCCGCGATCAAGATCGATGAGTCGGCCAAGGAAAACTCAATCGAGAAGGAAGGCATCGTGCTTTCCCGCTTTGTCGTCACGCCCGATGAGGATGATGGATACCGAGCCACCAGCACGCTGGCCGGAACCCGACTCAAGACCAATCTGAGTGACATCGCCTCCTCCATCTCGGTCGTGACATCGGAATTTCTCCGCGACACAGCGTCTAAGAATTCGGAAGACTTGCTGGTCTACACGCTCGGTACCGAGGTCGGTGGCGTCAAAGGCAACTTCGGCGGCTTGGGCGATGGCCAGACACCCAGCGAAATCGGAGCACTGCTCCGTCCGAATAACGTGAACCGTGTCCGCGGCCTGAGTGCGGCGGACAATACCCGGGATTTTTTCCTGACCGACATCCCTTGGGACGCCTACATCGTCGATCGGGTCGACATCCAGCGTGGCCCGAATGCGATTCTCTTCGGTCTTGGCAAGCCCGGTGGCATTATCAATGCCGCGACAGATCAGGCGATTTTCAAAAATGCCTACTCGGTGGAGGCCAAAGTGGGCAGTTTTGGGAGCTATCGGGGCGCATTCGACTTCAACCACGTGCTCCTGCGCAAGGAGCTGGCGATTCGTATCGAGGGACTTCACGACCGTACAAAGTATCGGCAGGATCCGGCATACAACCGTGACGAAAGGTATTTCGGTGCGATAAAATACGACCCGAGATGGTTCAATAAAAACGGAATCAAGACCAGTGTTCGCGCCAGCTACGAGAAGGGAGACATCGATGCTAATCGTCCCCGCACGCTCCCCCCGGGCGACGCGCTCACGCCTTGGTTCCGCAAAGGAACGACGACGAATCCGAGCGGGCAAACGTTTAACAATCTCAATCAGCAGGTGTTCGATTGGCGTTACTATGCCTCTTATTTTCCCACCGTTCCGAATTCCGGTGCGAATGTTACGACGAGTCCCAACTATCAACCGGCGATCGGACCGACCTTGCTTTTCGGCGGCAATTACGCTTTTTTTGCGGATCCGAATTCGGGCGTGCAGTCGGGCCCCCTTTTTGTGCCGCAAAGTCTCTTCACCGAGTACAAGGGCATCGGGCCCAATGGAAGCGTCGATGGAAACGTCAGAGGACTTTTTGCCGGCACGCGCTGGGCCAACGTAGCCAGCGCGGTTCAAATCGCGCAGGGACAGAGATTGCCGTTTGCCAACGCCTATAAAAATAAGGTCATCGCCGACACTTCTATTTTCGATTTTTATAACAAACTGATCGATGGGCCGAACAAGAACGAAAGCCGGGCATTCAATGCCTTTAATGTGGCTCTGTCCCAATCGTTCCTCAACGACCGGGTCGGTTATGAAGCGGTCTATGACCACCAACGCTATAATGACTCGAGCTGGAGCCTCCATTTTCCGGGCAGCGGGATAACGGGTGGAACGATCAACGTGAATATGGACAGTTTGCTTCCGGATCAGACGCCAAACCCAAATGTGGGACGCCCCTATTTGGTCACACGTACGGAATTCGGAGCCTACGGACAATATACCGATCGGGAATCCGTTCGCCTGACGGCGTACGCTGAACTTCGCGCGGAGGACTTGCTGAAGAAATCGTGGCTGACCCGGGCTTTGGGACGACACGTGTTCACGGGTGCAAGAACGGACGATACTTACGATGCCGAAGGGCTCACGTGGTCGACTCTGGGAGTCAATGGTAATGCAGGGGGTCTGCTCCGGAACTTCAATCTGTTGCCGGAGCGCGGACTCCAAATTATCAGCTATATCGGCCCGGACATGAGAGGGGTGTCCTCGGCTTCCGGGTTGAATCTCTCGAATCTCGGAGCGGTCCAGGTTCCGACGAACGCGATCCTACGGGGATTCGACTCGACATGGAATCGCTCGACCAATCCGGCGGATGCCGGTTTTGTCAGTCCGGCGGCGCCTTGGATAAATCCGTTTAACAATCAAACGCTGACACAATCGGAGAATCCTGCAAATTATGTGGGCTGGGTCGACCGGCCGGTCGAAATCCTCGACTCAAGGCAGGGCAACAATCGCGATCTCCTGACGCGGGTAGCGAGCAAGAGCAGGGATAAGGTGGAGTCTTCGGTGTTTGTCTGGCAGGGCTATCTCTTCGATGGGACCGTCGTGCCGATGTTCGGTTATCGCGAAGATAAATCGTCAAGTTATAATGTCGTGGCTCCCACGATCGCAGCGGGATATGCCGATAGGAAAGCGAGCAGCTACGTGTTCGGTTCGACTCCGAATAATAGTGTATCGGGGACCAGCGAATCTTTCAGTCTGGTCGTTCATACACCGAAGTTTATACGTAAGCGGCTACCCATGGGGTTGAATATAAGTTTTCTGTACAACAAGTCCTCCAATTTTGAGCCGTCATCGTCACGGGTCGATATGCTTGGTCGGTCCGTATCGCCTCCCACAGGCAATACCGAAGACTATGGCGTGGTTATCTCGGCCCTTGACGATCGACTCACGCTCAAGATCAACAAATTCGAAAGTACGGCTCAAAACGCCTCGTTGCCCCCGCTCTCGAATCTCTTTCTTCTCGGGTTTATCGAGAATCGCGCCTGGGTCTCGGCCAAACGGTTTCAGGCGGGGCTAAGCGGCGATCCTGCCTATGCCGGAGCTGTCTATAATTATGGGCAGAACGTGAACGGAGTCTTCGTTCAGACCGGCGAGGACCGCGCGCTCCAGCAACAGCATGTCGATTTCGCGCTGAAGAATATCAACTATGAAACCCTCGCTGCGTGGGGCGTGCCGGCGTCGGCGTTGAACGATCAGCGCTGGCAGCTCAACCAGACCGAGCTGGCTGTGGTGCCCGCGGGTCTTGCGGCGACCACCGACACACTCTCGAAGGGATATGAGTTCGAGTTGAATTTCCGCCCGGTGCAAAACTGGGATATCATGGTCAATGCGGCCAAAGCGATTGCCCAAAGAACCAATATTGCTGGAAACTTTCGGGACTACGTCGCGTCTCGGAACGAAGTATGGAACGGAGTCGGCGGTGAGTTGCGTCAGAGTGGTACGAGTGCGGCCACCGCTTTTAAGGTTCAGTGGAACGACTCGTTCTACCGAAACTACCTGCTGCAAACCCTGCTTGACGGCAGCAATGCTCCGGAGATCCGCCCGTGGCGCGCCAATTTAGCGACACGGTATCAGTTCGCCAAAGGTAAGTTAAAGGGTGCCAGTGCGGGCGGTGCCTATCGCTGGCAGGACCGGGTGGTCGTCGGTTACGAGTCGGTGAGAAGAACGATTCAGGGCGTCAGCTCGGAAACCTTCGATATCGGCAGTCCTTATTACGGTCCCTCGGAGAAGGCCATCGACCTTTGGGTGGCGTATCAGCGACGAATCGACAAACGGATCAACTGGCGTATCCAGCTCAACGTGCAGAATGCGTTTGGTACGAAGGAGCTGATACCCCTCAATATCAGCCCGGATGGCACCTATGGCGCCTACCGTATCCGCGAAGGCGCGACTTGGTCCTGCACCAACACCTTCACGTTCTAGCGACCGGCCCCGGGAAGGGCTTTGTGGTGGCTCGCCTCTGCCGGTGGGCTCGCCGATCCCGTGGGCAGCGCCATTGCGCGGCCGGTGCGCTCAGGAAAGCGTCCGCTGCCGATAGGCACTGGGGCTGATTCCAAGCTCCCGGCGAAAAAGCCGGTTGAAAAACGACAACTGATTGAATCCGTGGCTGAGGGCGATATCGCTCACCGCATCGTCGGTTTGTTGGAGCGCTTTAACAACCGCCTGGAGGCGAACCTGATTGCGGAAGGTGGAAAACGATTTCCCGACGTGAAGATGAAACTGGCGGGCAAAGGTGGCGCGACTCATGCCAGTCAGCTTGAGGAGCTCCGGCAAGTTGAGCGGCTCGCGGTAGTTGGCGAGGATGTAGCTGACCGCCCGGCGGATCGACTCCTGCACGTTGGCGGAGCCGGAGAGCGAAAAGGATCGGTCGGAAACCCGACGCAGGTCCCCGATGGGCGCGGCGACCAGACTCGAGAGGATTTGAAAGAAAACCGAGAGACGCTCAAGCCCTGAAAGGCGCGTCAGGCGCTCCATGCGCTGACGGACAGTCTCGGCCGTGCCCCCCCGGACATCCAGTCCAAGCGAGGCCAGCTCGATGAGAGGCCGCAGCAGCGCGGTCTCGGCGAAAGTCCAAAAACCATGTTCGGCGGGGAAGTCCCACTGGATCGAGAGACCCGACGAGTGGCCGCGCATATGCCAGTAATGGGGCACATTCGAACCGATCAAGACGAGATCGCCCGATTCAAAGGCGTCGATCTGGTTGGCGACAAAGCGGGTGCCTGCGCCTTTCTGGATATACGTCAATTCGGTCGCGGCATGATAGTGCCAACGGTCCCCCTGACCTCTGAGCGTGGTGGAGGACGTGGGGGAGAAGATCGCCTCGACGCTATTGACACTCCGGCTCCACCGAAGAAGGCGGAACGATTGCGCATCTCCGAGCCTGATATTTTCATGCTGCGATGGCATTTTCGGGATCTTGAACCTCGACGTTTCGGGCGCAAGTGCTCTCGCGGGCGTGGGACGACAGTGTGAGAACTTGAGCGTAAAGGCGTAGCGGACCGAAGCATGGGCCGGATATAATGGCGGGGTCTTTTTGCAACCCTTCAACTCCAGCAGTCATTCCCCTGAGGTTTTCATGGCTCCTCAAACCCCGATCGTTTCTCCTTCGGCCGCTGGACAACCGGCGAAGTGCGAGCGCGACGATGAGGGGCTCGACCTCTCACAAGGAAACACCTTCCGGCGTGAAATCGTAGCGGCCTGAGTCCTCCCGCGGAATCTATGCGACGTCTCTGGGTTCTCTTGTTCGTTCTGGCACACGGTGCGGCTGCGTTCGCCGCGCCGCGGTTGGGGCTGCAATCCTACACGTGCCGTCAGATGTCCTTTGAGGACGTCGTCCTCTTTACGGCCCGCTTAGGGATCGCCGACGTACAGTTCTTTAAGCGGCACCTCAATCCGGACGATCCTGACGAGGTCAACCGTGAGAAGCGGGAGTTCATGCGAAAGCACCGCGTCACCGCTTACTCCGGGTACTTCGACACCGGTCTGGATCAGGCGCAGAACCGAAGGGTCTTCGAACTCGCGCGGCTTTTCGGGATGAAGTTCGTGGTCATTGAACCCAAGGAACTGGCCGCGTGGGATCTGCTCGAGGCGCTGGTGCGGGAGTTCAACATCGGCGCAGCGGTTCACAATCATGGTACGGGATCGGTGTATGGCGATCCCGCGATCGTCCGGCAGGTCCTCGCGGGCCGGGATCCGCGGATCGGGGTCTGCCTGGATATCGCCTGGGTCTCGGTGGCGGGCTTCGACGCGGCCGCGATCTTCCGGTCCTACGGAAATCGCGTTTTCGATCTGCATCTCAAGGACAAGGTGGTGGTGGCCAGGGACGGAAACGTGGCGACGATCGACACCGTGATTGGCCATGGCCAGGTCAATCTCGGAGGAGTGGTTGCGGCCATCAAGGAAACGGGGTGGTCAGGAGTGATGGCGCTCGAAACCGACAGTTCCGAGTTTGCCGCCGCGCCCGAGGTCTTTGTCCGGTCGGGGCAGGTCTTCTTTGACCGGCATTTCGGCCCGAGCCCTCCGCCGCCGGCGGGAACGGAGCCGTCATCGATTTCCGAAACTCCGCGGGCGTTGACCGACGAGGAAGGGTCCATTCTCCGCGCGGGCGTGCGTGAACTGGAACGTAAGGTTGCCGCCCTCGGCCCGACGGACGTGGGACCTGACGTAGATCTGTACCGGAAAGGGATCGTGTGGGCGTTGCGGTATCAGTCTGTGTTCACCGCCGCGGATCGAGAGCAACTCAAGCGCGCGTTCGATCGCGGGAACGAGCGGGCGGATGCGGCCTTGCTTGGACGTACTCCGTGGCGGGCGGCTCAAGGGCGACTTTTGCGCGCCTACGTCTCGAAGATTGACGGTTCCACTCAGCCGTTCGGCCTGATCGTTCCGAAGAACTACGATGGTGTTCGGCCCATCCGCTTGGATGTCGTCCTGCACGGAAGCTCCAGACCGGTGGGCATGAGCGAGCTCCGCTTTGGGGCCCGCTTCGACTCCGTCGACGCACTCAAGCGGGAGGTTCCTGACGACGACTACATTGAATTACACCCGCTCGGACGCGTTGAGAACGGTTTTCGCTGGGCGGGAGAGACGGATATTTTTGAAGCGATTGAAGCGGTTTGCCGCGACTACCGGATCGACCGGGATCGTATGGTGCTGCGTGGGTTCTCCATGGGTGCATCGGGGACGTGGCATATCGGTCTCAAGCGGCCGGATCGCTTTGTGGCGATCGGTCCCTACTGCGGTTATGTCGACACCCGAAGGTTCTCGCAGATGCCTTCGCCTACGCCCCGAGTCCGGGTCGATCGCCTGCCCTGGCACCAGGATCGCATTCTTCCCCTGTTGGATGCGATCGGATACGCCGCCAACGCCGGAATCGTTCCGGCCATCGCGGCGATGGGGGAAAAAGACCCCGGATTCCTGAATCACTCGTTCATGGCCGAGGCCATGACGCAAGAAGGGCTCCAGATGGTAAACCTCGTGTCACCGGGTACCGCCCACGCGATCGATCCCGTGACACAGCGCGAACAGCTAAGCCTGATTAAGGCGTTCGCGGATCGAGGACTCGATCGTGCGCCGAGGCACCTGCGTTTTGTGACCTGGACCCTGAAGTACAGCCGCGCTCACTGGCTCGAGGTCCTCGGACTGGATGAACACTATGCGCGGACCGAGGTGGATGCCTGGGCGGATCCCGACGGGTCGGTCGAGATTCGGACCTTGGAAAACGTGGCAAGGTTCTCAATCTCCGCGCCGATGCTGCAAAGTGCCTCCGCCCGGCTGCGAATCGCCGGGCAGCCGGTGGCATTGAGCGGGTTTGCACCAGGTCCGTTGCCGCGCAGCCTGGTGTTTGTCCGGGAGAACGGCCACTGGAACGTCTTGGAGGAGCGCGGGACCGTTATGCTGACGGGCAAACGACCGGGGCTCCAAGGTCCGATCGACGACGCTTTCATGGCGGCCTTTCTCTGCGTGCGTGGCACGGGCCGTCCGTGGAACGAGGCTGTGAACGCCTGGAGCCGCTCCTGCCTGGATCGCTTTGGCTACGAGTGGGCCCGCTATATGGGTGGCGATTTGCCGGTGAAGACGGATGTGGAGGTGACGTCGGAGGACCTTCGCACGAAGCACCTGATTCTTTTTGGGGACCCCGGCAGCAACCGGTGGATACGCGACGTCCTCTCCGGACTCCCCCTTGGCTGGAGCCCGACTGTGTTGACGCTGGGTGGGGCGACCTATCCGGCCGAAAGCCATGTGCCGCGACTGATTTGTCCCAACCCGCTGCCGGGCGCGGAAAACCGCTATGTGGCGATCAATAGCGGGCATACCTTTGGCGAGCGGGACTTCACCGCCCCCAACTACATGCTCTTTCCGCGACTCGGCGACTGGGCGGTCTCGAAAGTGGCCACCGACGCAAACGTTGGCCCGGCGACCGCACACGTTCCAATGGAGGAACCGGTCCGCGCGGGCTTTTTCGGCGAAGATTGGAAAACGCCGTGGACGCAGCCGGCCGTCCCAACGGCTTCACCAACGGGCTCCCGGGCAACGCGGCTGCCGGGCGCCGTTTCCTCCGTTTCGTATCCATGACTTTCTCTCACCCGCTGTTCCATCGATTCTGCCTGGCTCTGGTTGGCTGGGTCTCCCTGGGTTGGTTCCTGCTGCCCTCTGCGTCGTGTGCGGATGTGGAGTGGCGCGCGGGTTTTGCGCGTGCACGAATTACACCTACGGAACCGATCGTGCTGGGCGGATACGCGAACCGGCAGGAGCCCTACAGGCGGGTGATTCAAGATCTCCACGTCAAGGCCCTTGCCCTGGAGGACGGGCGGGGTTTTCGAGTCGTCCTCCTGACCTGCGATGTTTTGGGGTTCCGCGCCCCGGCCGCCACGGCGATCCTCGATCGCATCTGTGCCCAATCCGGGCTGGAACGGTCGCAGATCCTGCTCAACTCGAGCCATACCCACACGGCGCCCGCCCCCTCATTACCCCTCGGAACGATCGTGAACGCCACCGGGACGACGAGTTGGGAGCGGTATCACCAACGTCTGCTGGACTCCGTCGTGGAAACGGCACTCTCGGCCTTGGCGGACTTGCGTCCGGCAAAACTGTCCCATGGCTCCGGCATCGCCACCTTCGTGATGAATCGTCGCGAACCGACGCCTCAAGGCATCAAGCTGGGTTTCAATCCCCGCGGACCGGCTGACCGCAGTGTGCCGGTGTTGCGGGTCGCCGACGTAAACGGCACCCTGCGAGGCATCGTTTTTGGGGCGGCCTGTCATGCCACGACGATTCCTCCGCGCGACAATGAAGTCACCGGCGACTATCCGGGATTCGCCCAGGACTACCTCGAAAACCAGTTCCCGGGTGTGCAGGCGATGTTCATGCAAGGATTTGGCGGAGATGCCGGTCCTTACCCAAGCGGTCGGCTCGACTATGCCCGCCAGCACGGCGCGACGCTCGGAGCGGAGGTCAAACAGGTTCTGGAGGGAACGTCGCTGGTCGAGGTTCATGGCCCCCTGAAAACGGCGCAGGTCTTTGCCGACCTTCCTTTGGCCGCACCGCTGAGCCGGAGGGAGATCGAGGCGTTGACTGCGAGTCCCCAGCTCTGGCAGAAGGCGGCGGCCAGTCACATGCTCATGCAGCTGGAGAAGGGGGTGGTGCCGCTCACGACCTACCGGGCGCCGTTCACGCTCTGGCAGTTTGGCCAGGACCTGACGTTGGTGGCGCTGCCGGGGGAGGTCGTGGGCGATTACGTGGCTGGCATCGAACGGGTGCTCGGTCCCCTCCGTCTCTGGCTGTCGGGGTACAACAACGACGTGTTCGGATATCTTCCCTCCGCGAGAGTGCTGCGCGAGGGCGGGTACGAGACCCGGGGGCTCTACAGTGGCGAGCGGTTCGATCCGGCGGTGGAGGAGCATGCGATCGGCGTTGTCCGCGAACTCGCCAGAAGCGTCGGCAGGAGCCTGCCGTGAACCGCCTTCGTGTTCAAAAAATGAATACAGCGGGCAGACTCACCTCGACGCGGCCGGGGCCCGAAGCGGTCCGTGGAGATGACTGAGGACCGCGTCGGTCAAATCTTTCGCGGCCGAGGCGGTAAAGGGCGTGACGGTGGACTCGTATCCGCCGTAGGTGAGCTCGGTGTCCGTCAACAGGTATCCCAGCCATCCGTTGGTGTATCCAAAGAAGAACGTGAAGGCGAAGGGCGATCGATCGCGGATGTCGTTGGCGACTTCACAAAAGAGCTCCAGAGGCGCTGCCCAGATGGCCACATCCCGATCGATTTTGAGAAATCTGACCGGCAACCTGACGACCGGTGCGGCCTCCGGCGTGTTATGTGCGTAGCCGGCCAGGTCGGCCGGCCATTCCAGGCCCGGTTTCATGGGCGTCTCGACGGTGATTGCGCCGGCCTGCAGTTTTGGCGACGCCCGTGTGTTCTTGATCGCACGGTATCCTTCGACGATTTTGTCGCCCAGAAGGACCTTGAACTGGGTCAAGTGTCCCGCGCGGGGGTTTGGATAAACGCTGTAGATCGGCGCGAGATTGCCGGCGGCCCCATTGATGAAGAGCATTGGCGCGCCGACCACGCTCTCGACATAGTCAGCGACCACGCCCTGGACATCGCCGCTGACTTGGAGATGGGCTCCGCTGAGGACGGTGCCATGGATCGCGTAATTTGCGACCACCGCGATCGGGGATCCGTCCTGGGCGTCGATGCGAATCAGTCCGATGCGACGGTCCACGGGACCGTCGGGATTCATCCCCAAGGACGTGGTTCCATCGAGCTCGCGAGCGCGTCGATTGATATTCGCTTGGGAGTATCCCCACCCGACGCCGAGCGTCGCGGGCTGGAGACTCGCGCGGGCGCGCGAGATGCCCTCGATCAGTGCCCTTTCCACCACCGCGGCATACGCCATGTCGGGTTCGTGTTCGTACCGCTGCTTCATGAACGCCGCGGGGAGTCCGGGGGGGCCCAGTTCAGGAGCGGAGTGAGTATGGGTCAGGGTCCACCAGACGTTGACCGCCTCGATGCCGAGTTCGGCCCGAAGAGTGCTCATGACCTGGTCATAGTAGCCGGGTGACTTCACGCAAAACTCGGATGAAACGATAAAAAACTGGGTCTTTCCATCGTCGAGGGCGAGAATGCGGTGATAGATCCGGTGGAGGATGCCGGTGGACTTTCTGGCGGCATAACCCAGGAGCATCTGCGGTGTATCCGGGGTGACGTCCACCTTGACGACGGAGGCCCGAAAGTCCTGCGCGAGCGCACTGGCAGAGAGAAGAAGGGAGACGAGCAGCAGTCGGGCCCGTGGGATCGACGACGAAGAAATGCGGATGGGAAAAACGCGGCCGGGCAGAAGGAGAGATCTCATAAAACAAAGGCGTGATCCGCCAGGCCCGATTTGCGCCGACAAGGGGCAGAGGGCGGCTGGCTCGACTCACGGTAGCGTGAGTCACCGCACGTGACTACGCCTATTCACTCAATCCCTACCACTATCGACCTGATCGCTTTCAGTAGCGTCCCTCAGTCTGAAGTGTAGGTACATTCTACGATCCGAACGTTTTCGCGCCGATGCCGACGAGCATTTGCTTTCCCGGCACGGGCGAGTCCGGCCATCCCCCCCCCGTTCGGAGGTGCGCGCCGCCTAGGCTGGCAACAAACGGCCGACCGGCTTCGGGAATATTTGGCGCTCGGAAGGCTCCAACCATTATTGTTATGATCGTCGACTTTATGCTCTCGTCCTCATCGTCGAGGCTTGGCTGCACGTGCATGGTGCCGACGGCGACTCGCGCGGCACGGCGCGCCGCCCCTTCCTCATGCCGCTCCTAACGCATCTCGACTCGGCGGCGCTCGGCCACGTTTCTGAAATCGCCGATGCCGACGCACCTCAAACCCCGCGCGGTTGCCCATCGCAGGCGTGGTCGCACGCGAACTCCTCCGCCTGACCGCGCTTTTCGGCACCAGATCGGAGAAAAACTCCCGCCCCGCCGCCCGTTCCTCACTCCACTTTCGAAAACTCCCCACCACCGGCACCGCTTCATGAAATCTCCCCCTTCCCGCTCTTCCCCCGAATCGCTCCGTCTCGCCGCCGCCAACGCCGGTCGCGAAGCCTGGCGTCGCTGGGGCCCGTATCTGTCCGAGCGCCAGTGGGGCACCGTGCGCGAGGATTATTCGCCGCGCGGCAACGCCTGGGAGTATTTCCCGCACGATCACGCGCGCAGCCGTTCCTACCGCTGGGGTGAGGACGGTCTCGCCGGCATGAGCGACGACCGGTCGCGCCTCTGTCTCGCCGTCGCGCTCTGGAACGGCCACGACCCGATCCTCAAGGAGCGCCTCTTCGGCCTCACCAACGGCGAGGGCAATCACGGCGAGGACGCTAAGGAACTCTACTACTACGTCGATGCCACGCCGACGCATTCCTACCTGAAGATGCTCTACAAGTATCCGCAGCGGCAGTTTCCCTACGAGCGGCTCGTCGAAGAAAACCGTCGGCGCGGCAAGGACCAGCTCGAGTTCGAGCTGCTCGACACCGGCATCTTTGACGATGACCGCTACCACGATGTCGTCGTCGAATACGCAAAAAATTCTCCCGACGACCTCCTCCTTAAAGTCACCGCCCATAACCGCGGGCCCGAGGCAGCCACGCTCCATGTCCTCCCCCAGCTTTGGTTTCGCAACACCTGGTCCTGGCAGCCCGGCGCCGCGCGCCCGACCCTCGCGGCCGTCGGCGACTATACCGTCCTCGCGCACCATGCCGACCTCGGTGACTACCGTTTCGACTGCGACGGCCCGGCCGAGATTATTTTCTGCGATAACGACACCAATGCCCGCCGTCATTACGGCCAGCCTGACGCCGCCGGATTTTTCAAAGACGGCATCGACGATTGCATCGTCCACGGCCGGCGCGAGGCCGTGAACCCCGCGCGCACCGGCACCAAAGCCGCCGCGCATTTCGTCCTCAACGTCCCCGCTGGCGGCAGCGTCTCCGTCCGCGCCCGCCTCCGTCCCGACGTTCCGTCCGCCCGCTCTTCCTCAGGGCCCTCCTCCTTCGCCGACTTCGACGCAATTTTCGCCACCCGTCTCGCCGAGGCCGACGCGTTCTACGGCGCGCTCCAACGCGATCTGGCGGACGCCGACGCGCGTCTCGTGCAGCGTCAGGCCTTCGCCGGCATGATCTGGTCGAAGCAGTTTTTTTACTACGACATCCCCGGGTGGATCGCCGGCGATGCCAGCCAACCGCCACCGCCCGTTGAGCGAAAAAATGGCCGCAATCGCGAGTGGCTTCACCTCAAAAACGCCGACATCGTATCGATGCCCGACAAGTGGGAATTTCCGTGGTATGCCGCGTGGGACCTCGCATTTCACTGTCTTCCGCTCGCGCTCGTCGACGCCGACTTTGCCAAGCAGCAACTCGTGCTCCTCACGCGCGAGTGGTATATGCACCCCAACGGCCAGCTCCCCGCCTACGAGTGGGCCTTTGGCGATGTGAATCCACCCGTCCACGCCTGGGCCACGTGGCGCGTCTTCCAGATCGACCGCAAGCAGAACGGCGGCGCCGGCGACCTCGCGTTTCTCGAGCGCGTGTTTCACAAGCTCATGCTCAACTTCACATGGTGGGTGAACCGGAAGGACGCGCAGGGCCGTAACATTTTTCAGGGTGGCTTCCTCGGCCTCGACAACATCGGCGTCTTCGACCGCAGTGCGCCGCTGCCGACGGGCGGCCACCTCGACCAGGCCGATGGCACCAGTTGGATGGCGATGTATTCGCTCAATCTCATGCGCATTGCCCTGGAACTCGCGCGCCACAACCCCGTTTACGAAGACATCGCCACGAAGTTCTTCGAACATTTTCTCTCCATTGCCGCGGCGATGAACAACATCGCCGACGAGGGCCTCGGCCTCTGGTGCGAAGAGGACAAGTTCTACTACGACGTGCTCAATCTGCCCAACGGCCACTCCCGCGCGCTCAAGATCCGCTCGATGGTCGGTCTCATCCCGCTCTTTGCCGTCGAGGTGCTGGATCCCGCGTTGCTCGACGAGTTGCCCAACTTCAAACGCCGGCTGGAGTGGTTCCTCGCGAACCGCCCCGAACTCGCGAAACTCGTCTCGCATTGGAATCAGCCCGGCATCGGTTCGCGTCGGCTTCTCTCGCTCCTCCGCGGCCACCGCATGAAATGTCTGCTCCGCCGCATGCTCGACGAGACCGAATTCCTCTCCGACTACGGCATCCGCGCCCTCTCGCGCCATCACCTCGACACGCCCTACGAGTTCAACTCCGACGGCATCCGGATGGGCGTGCGCTACGAACCCGCCGAATCCTCCTCCGGCCTCTTCGGCGGAAACTCCAACTGGCGTGGCCCGATCTGGATGCCCGTGAACTATCTCCTCATCGAGTCCCTCCAGAAATTCCATCACTACTACGGCGACGACTTCAAGGTCGAGTGTCCCACCGGATCCCGCGTGTTCGTCACGATCGAGAAGGTCGCCGCCGAACTCTCGCGCCGCCTCACGAAAGTATTCCTCAAGGACGAAACCGGCGAACGCCCCGTGCTGAAATACCATGCCAAGCTTTCCGGCGACCCGCACTTCAAGGACCTCGTGCTTTTCCACGAGTATTTCCACGGCGACACCGGCCGTGGCGTCGGCGCCTCGCACCAGACCGGTTGGACCGGCCTCGTCGCCAAACTTCTTCATCCGCGCGCGGGCGACGAGAACGCCGTGCTCGTTTCCGTTCCGAAGAATCGATCCGAAAAATCCGCCGCGGCACATAAATAATTTCCCTTCGCCACGCTCTTACATCATCTCCTTGACCTCCCCCTCGCTCTCGCAACGCGTCGTTTTCATCACGGGTGCCTCAGGCAACCTCGGCGCCGCCACCGCTCGCGCCTTCCAACGCGTCGGGGCGCACACCGTCCTCGTCTACCGCACGGCCGACCATCTGCTCCTCGGCGGCATCGATCTCGCCGACGAAGCTTCCGTCGCCGCCGCCCTCGGTTCCGCCGTCGAGCGCTTCGGCCGACACGCGTGCCGGCGGGTTTGGGGCTTGGATTGAGCCACACGCGGCCGTCCCGCACGGCGACCTCGAACGTCGGCACTTTCTCGGTGAACGGCGCGGGCGAGGCGCCCGTCTCCGGCCGATATGGGTAGCCGTGCCACGGGCACGTGATGCAGCCGGAGGAAAAGACCGACGCCGCCGGCGAGCGCGGTGTC